>Ga0233431_1000035_pt1 | contig 311144 bp, 294 predicted proteins | sample SI_118_April2016_FD_179867 | JGI IMG/M metagenome (GOLD analysis project Ga0233431, IMG submission 179867) | Seawater microbial communities from Saanich Inlet, British Columbia, Canada - SI_118_April2016_200_MG | ecosystem: Environmental > Aquatic > Marine > Inlet | place: Canada: British... | reverse complement strand
AATATTATCCGGCGTATAGAAGTCGTTCTTGTATTTCACAAAGTCATCCCTCTTCAAACCGTTCAGGGAATCGATTGTTCCAATAATATCCCACCCGAGAGGCTGGTCTCCGAAAACCAGTCTTTCATAATCGTTACCAACCTGGTATATCGGCATATCGAGATACATGTTGAGCTCCTCGATGATAACCCCTCTCTCCTTCTCGACTTCCTTCTGCTCGAATTTCGCCTCCATAAGCATATCGGAAAGAACATCCATGGCCAGGTCAATATGGCGCGAAGCCACCTTCACGTAGTACCCGGCAAACTCCTTGCTTGTAAAGGCATTAAAATCCCCGCCGACCGAATCAATCGCTTCGGAAACAGCCCTGGTGTCAGGGTATTTCTTGCCTCCTTTGAAAAACATATGCTCCAGAAAGTGGGCAATGCCGTTGGTCTTTCTCTCTTCATGCCTCGATCCGGCCCCTGCAAGGATGAGAACCGTGACCGCGTTTGTATTCTCCATGGGAAGCGTCACCAGCCGAAGTCCGTTATCAAGCGTATCTTTTTTATACATATCTTAACTCCTCATAGTTATAGATTCCATCCGCCGCTCACTGTAATATTTGTCCCGGTTATCTTCGAGGCTTTGTCAGAAAGGAGAAAAAGAACGGCCTCGGCAATCTCGGCCGGCTTCACCAGGCTTCCCTCAGAAATATCCTTTGGAACGTTTTCCAGTTTATCCTCTTTTTTTTCTCTTTTGTCAATCGTTCCCGGAGAAATAACGTTCACGGTTACCCCTTTATCAAAGACCTCTTTAGCCAGCGATTTTGTAAAGAGAACGACCCCTGACTTTGCAATCGAATAAGGGGTTGTCATCGGCTTGGCATAGATCAGCTCTCCCCTTGCCACGGAAATATTAATCACTCTTCCGAACCCTTCCTTTTCCATGATCGGCAGGGCGCATTTCGTGCAGTAAAAAACGCTGCTCAGATTGCTTTCGATAATTGCCTGCCACTCATTGACACTTAAATCGGCAATCTTTTTATAAAGGAATTGTCCGACATTGTTGATAAGAATATCGAGCCTTCCGTATTTCTCTTTGATTGTCTCGATGAGCTTTTCTACTTCTTCAGGCTTTGTGACATCGGCCTTTACGGACAGGGCTTCTTTCCCTTCCTTTGTTATCTCCCCGACCGTTCTCGCTGCCGCTTCATCGTCGTGGCAGTAATTCACAACCACCTTTATCCCTTCTTTTGAAAGGGCAAGGGCGATTCCCCTTCCCAGTCCTCTGGAGCCGCCGGTCACAAGCGCTACTTTACCCTTCAAATCCATGTTCATTAATCCTCTTCTGCAAGGGGGGTGCTGAGATATCTCTCGCCCGTATCGGGTATGATTACAACGATCAATTTCCCTTTATTCTCTTCTCTTTTTGCAACCTCTATCGCTGCCCAGACATTGGCCCCGGCAGATATCCCTGCGAGAATTCCCTCTTTCTTTGCCAGATCCTTTGCTGTTTTAAAGGCATTGTCATTGCTCACTGTGACAATCTCGTCGATAATGTCCCTGTTCAGCACATCCGGAACAAAACCGGCACCGATACCCTGAATCTTATGGGGAGAATGGGTTCCCCCGGAAAGAACCTGAGAGTCTTCCGGCTCAACGGCTATGGCCTGAAACGAGGATTTTCTCTTTTTTATCACCTCGGAAACGCCTGTGATAGTCCCGCCGGTTCCCACACCGGCAACGAAAATATCCGCCTTTCCGTCCGTATCGTTCCATATCTCTTCTGCCGTGGTCTTTCTATGTATCTCCGGGTTGGCCGGATTTTTGAACTGCTGGGGAATGAATGAGTTGGGATGCTCTTTCATGATTTCCTCTGCCTTTTTAATGGCTCCTGCCATCCCTTCGGACCCGGGGGTCAGAACAAGCTCTGCCCCAAGCATCTTTAAGAGGGTTCTCCGCTCAACGCTCATGGTATCGGGCATGGTCAGTATCAGCCTGTATCCCCTGGCCGCGGCCACAAAGGCAAGCGCGATTCCGGTATTGCCGCTGGTCGGCTCGATAAGGATCGTATCTTTTGTCAGACAGCCGTCCTGTTCTGCTTTCTCTATCATGCTGATGCCAATCCTGTCTTTTACGCTGTGGAGCGGGTTAAAAGACTCGAGCTTTGCCACAACCTCTGCCTTTGAGCCTTCGGCTATCCTGTTCAGCCTGACCAGAGGTGTTCCTCCGATGGTCTTCGTAATATCATCCAGTATTCTTGCCATTGTTCTTCCTTTCCTTTTATAATTAATAACTTCTCAAATATTCAAAAAAAATGCAACAGTTTTTCTCGTTAATATAATAAAGATATCCCCCGTATTTATAAGTGTCAAAAGGAATCTTGCCCCTTTCTTCCGTGCCCGGGAAAGAAAACAAAAAAAGGGATGAAACGCATTGATAATGCCCCCTCTTTACTGCAATGATTCATTGAAAAAATTTCTGTTTTCTGGTAAAATAAATATATATTAATTAGCTATCTAAGGAATTGACCATGGGCTTTGACGATTTTGACGACTCCACTTACAAGGTTGACCATATCAACCCGGCATCAAAAATCCTTTTCAAAAAAAACCGGTTCTAAAAAATGGCTCAGGAACAAGAGTCAAAAAAAACCTTCCGCAGAAAGCTCGAAAGAGCATTTCAAAGAATTGAGTGACGCAGTGGAAAAGGCACATGAACATCTTATTAAAACGAAAAGCCCGTACCGATTTTGTGTCTATCAGGAAGAAGACGAACTGTTTATCGACCTGGTCATTCTCAATGAAAAGGGAAAAATCGGCTCCATCAAGAAAAAGAACATCACCAATGACGAATTCACTCTATGGTTGAAAATGGTTCAGACCGGAGAGGGATTGCTGTTCGACGAAGAAGCATAATCATTACTTTCTTGCCACCCAAGAAACCAAGCAAAAAAGATTTGCTTTAAGGAATGAATTCTTTACTTTCCAGACAGCAATATTTATCGGTAAATCCTCTTACCTTTTTTACTTGTCTAAAAAAGGTAGCGAAAAAAGGACACCCCGACGAGCTTTCCGGGCGGTCTCAGCCTCGCTCGCTTCGGCGAAGCAGAACTCGGCCTTTAGCCTCAAACAGGCTGCTTCTTTTTCCATTGCTCGCTTCGCCTTCGACCTGAAACCTCGTAAGGGGATACCAAAAAACCTAATCTTTTTAAGGTATTGACAAAATTTTGAAAGAGTGCAAGAATTACTTGAAATTTGTCTTGTTCTACATCTTGAAAACAAAAAGGAGAATAATAAAAGATGGAAGTTCTAATAATTGTATATTTGATTATCGGAGTCTTTGTTGTTGCTTTTGATTTTTTTCAACCGGTTTACAATCAACCAGAATATATTCGAAGCAAAAATTGGTTTCTAATTACTCTAATGTTATTCATATGGCCTTTGAAGTTTATCAGCAGGTTTATAAATATCTAATGGACAAAAAAGGAGAAAATTGTATGGGGGTTTTAGATTTTCTGTTTGCTGGAAAGAGGATGGAAGAAATAAAGATGGTTTTAATAGGAAAGCATGTTTTTGAAAATTTGGATAAATCGATACAAAATGAAGCCGTGGAAGTAGCCAACTTTCGGCTTTCTGAAGGAACACCTGCGACCAAAAGAACAATGGCCGACCTTGATGATAGAGTAAAATATGTATTTCTTGCCCTTGCAATGGCTGAGTTGAACATAGAACACGGAATTGAAGGATTCCAATGGTTATATGTCAGAAATCCTTTTTTAGTCCAAACTTACGATGACAAGTTATGGAGAGCAACAAGCGACATGCTAACAAAAAGATATGGAATTAAAGTCAGGCTTTGAATAAATTTTAAAATAGAAAATAGGGACAGACACCTATTTCCCCAGCTTTAATTGTGTTAATCACCAAAAACATTGACAAACGGCCTTCCGGTTTGAGAAAGTAGTACTATCAAAAATCTTCACACTTAAAAAACCCCATGCTCAACTCTCTCCTTCTTATAAAAATCATTGTTTTGGTCTTTGCTGTAAACACATCTTTCCTCATTGTGAAGAATCTAACACCGCCATAGAAATTTTAATCATTACACACAAACAGTCCTTGACCATTAATCAAAAACAAAATTCTTGACACTGATTTATAAGACGTCTATATTAAAGACGTCTTATAAACATATCTAACAAGAGGTAGAAAATGGAGACAAGAAGCCTAACCGTTAGTGTTAACTTTCCGGATCTGGATGAGTTTGAGGATAGTTATCCTCAATACGGGCCTTTTGCAAGAAGAAATGGTCGTTTTCTCTTTGAGCTTATCATGTCAGTTGATTCATTCATCAAAGCACGGGGCTTTACCGAGCTGCATTACCCTGCTGTGACCGGCGTTGCAGAACTCTGTTTTCAAGCAGTCGATCAAAACAGAAGAGTTGAGTTCAACAATTTTTTAAGGCAGTTTATCGGTGCTGTGGTCTGTTCGATGATGGAGGTGAACCACTATCAAAAAACAAATAGGAAAAGATATGTTCCTCACCATGCCTTCACAAAAGGCGAGGTCTATGCACCGACAAGATAAAATAAAGTATGTTTGATATTGTCCTGCTTATAAAAATCATTGTTTCGGTCTTTGCGGTGATTACGCTTTCTCTGATAGCGGAGAAGGTCAGCCCCAGGGTGGCGGGCATACTCTCCGGCTATCCGCTCGGAGCGGCCATCACGCTTTTTTTTTACGGTCTGGAAATAAGCCCTGAATTCGCCTCCAAAAGCGTTGTCTATACGCTGATAGGGCTCATCGCCACGCAATCGTTTGTCTATTTTTATTTCAAATGCTCGCTCTATTTTAAACGATACGTCATTTTCTTTTCATCGATCGTTTCATTTGCCGGGTATTTTTTTGTGTCCTGGCTTCTCCATCTTATCAACTCAAACATGATCCTTTCGCTTATCATAACCATTGCTTCGATATTTTTCTTTATCTATCTCTTCAAAGAGATACGGAACGTAAAAATAGAGAATAAAATCAAACTAACGCCTAAGGTCCTTTTTATCAGGGCCGTCTTATCGGCCTCGATTATCCTGATTATCACCGGAATGGCCGGACTCATCGGCCTAAAATGGGCCGGCCTTCTCTCTGCTTTTCCAATAACCCTTTTCCCGCTTATCCTGATTGTCCATTTCACCTACGATGCAAAGCATGTCCACACCATTATCAAGAACTTTCCCATCGGGCTTGGCTCGATCATAACATACTCCGTAACCCTCTCCACGGCCTACCCGGCTATCGGGATTTATCTGGGAACCGTTCTCTCTTTTATCACGGCAACCATTTACCTATTGATTTACGGCCTCGCTTCGAATAAAAAAATGGTTTAAAGACTTTATTGACCAAAATCTTCTTTTCTGTTAGGAAATATGAGATATTATTTACCCTGTATTGATTACCCATCAGTTAATCGAGTAAAAAGGAAAAAACATGAAAAAGAGTAATGCACAAAATGAAAAAAACCCTCTGCTCATAACAGAAGGCCTGCCGCCTTTTGACAGGATCAAGCCCGAACATATTGAGCCGGCACTGAAACATGTGGTTAAAGAAACAAAAAAGGCTGTTAAAAATCTGGAACAAAACCTCAGGCCCGGCTGGGACAAGCTTTTAAAGCCGCTGGAGGAGATGGAACTCCCCTTTGAATATGCATGGGGCCCTGTCGTCCACCTGATGGGTGTAAAGAACTCGGACAAACTCCGCAAAGCCCACGATAAAATGCTCGGCGAAATCGTCACCATCGACCTTCGTATCAGACAGAGCCAAAAAATCTTTGAAGGGCTTTCAAAGATCAGGCAGAGCAAAAAATGGAGCGGTCTTAGCGAGGCCCAGAAGCGCGTTATCGAACTCAAGCTCCGTGCCGCCCGGCATGCGGGTGTCGGCCTGAAGGGAAAGGCAAAAAAACGGTTTAATGAGATTGAAAAAGAACTCTCGCAGATATGCACCGACTTTACCAACCATGTGCTCGACTCGACAAAGACCTCTGAGCTGATTATCACGGATAAAAAAGATATAAAAGGCTGGCCCGAAAACCTCAAAGCCCTGGCCGCTCAGTCTTACAACGAAAAAAAGAAGAAAAAAGAGGCAACGCCCGCGAAAGGACCGTGGCGGATCACCCTCGATGCGCCGAGCTTTGTCCCCTTTATGCAGCACAGCCAGAACCGCAAACAGCGTGAAAAGCTCTACAAGATCTATATCACGAGGGCATCGAGAGGGAAACTCAACAATAACGAACTGATCAAACAGATTCTCCGGCTGAGAAAAGAAAAGGCGGAGCTTCTCGGTTTCGATTCCTATGCCGGACTCTCTCTCGACGCAAAGATGGCGCCGGATGTCAAAGCCGTGGAAAAGATGTCGAAGGAGCTTCTTCTTGCATCCAGACCTTACATGTTCAGCGATTTCGAAGACCTCAAAAAAACCGCTTCGGGCATGGGACAGAAAGAATTGCCGGCACACTGGGACATCGCTTTTTTTGCCGAGAGGCTCCGCGAGCAGAGATTTGACTATACGGACGAAGAGCTTCGTCCCTATTTCCCCCTCCCCCGTGTTCTGGAGGGTCTTTTTTCCCTCTCTCAAAAGCTCTTCGGCATCATCATCAAGCAGGCGGATAATGAGGCGCCGGTCTGGCATGAAGATGTCCGCTACTTTAAGGTCTTTAGTGAAAAAGGAGAGCAGATCGCCTCATTCTATCTCGACCCCTATTCCCGCCCGCATGAAAAGCGCGGCGGCGCGTGGGCCGATGAATGCCTGAGCCGGAGATGGGTCGATAAAAAACTCCGTCTGCCCGTTGTCTATCTTTGCTGCAACGGTACACCGCCGGTCGGGGGAAAACCTTCGCTTATGAGCTTCGACGAGGTGAGGACGCTCTTTCACGAATTCGGCCACGGCCTTCAGGGAATGCTCACGACCGTCGATCTTGCCGATGTGGCAGGCCTCAGCGGGATCGAATGGGATGCTGTGGAGCTGGCCAGCCAGTTCATGGAGAACTGGTGCTATCACAAGCCGACCCTTACGGGCATGACCGAACATATCAAAACAAAAAAACCGCTTCCTGACAGGCTGTTCAAAAAAATATCCAAGGCGAGAACATTCCGCTCCGGCTCTATGATAACAAGACAGCTCGATTTCGGAATGACCGACATGGAACTGCATCATCTCTTTGACCCTGACGGGAAAGAGTCTCCCCATGATGTTCGCCAAAGGATCGCAAAAGAGACAAGTGCGCTTCCGCCTCTTCCCGGGGACCGCTTTCTGTGCGGCTTTACCCATATCTTCGGAGGGGGTTATGCAGCGGGCTATTACAGCTACAAGTGGGCAGAGGTTCTGAGCGCCGATGCCTTCTCTGCTTTTGAAGAAGCCGGCCTTGATAATGAAAAGAAGATTGCGAAGCTCGGCAGGCATTACCGGAAGACGATTCTGGCGCTTGGAGGCTCCCGCGAGCCGATGAAGGTCTTTGTCGATTTCCGCGGCCGGGAACCAAAGACAGAAGCGCTTCTCAGGCACAGCGGGCTTCTCAACAAAGATTGATAATCTGCTTGCATTTTTTTACGTTTCGTATATAAATGTTCATCTGCAGGTTAATCCAATTAATAATTTTTTATCAACGAGGTTATCATGAATAGTCAAAATCTAAATCCAGACCTTCCGCTCATTCAGGATGCTGACCTTGGCGGGAAAACAGTTCTGATAAGGGTTGACCATAATGTTGTCAAAAAGGGGAAGATACAGGACCCCTATCGAATCGACTGCAGCATCCCGACCCTCAAAAGTATCTTAGAAAAGGGCGGAAAGCCGATCATCATGACACATGTGGGCAGGCCCAAAGACAAAAAAACGGGGAATATAAGCTGCACGCCTGAAGAATCTGTGGAGTCTATTGTCCAGTACCTTGAAAACGAGCTTAAGGTAAAGCTCCTTGTCCCCGAATTCCCGATCGATCCCGAAAAGGGGATCATCGGAATCGACGATTCCATCAAGCCCGCTCTCCAGGAGCTTAAAGAGGGGAAGGTCAACGGGATATATCTTCCCAATACACGATGGTTTCAGGGCGAGGAGGATAAGGGAGAGCTGAAGGAAACCTTCGCAAAAGAGCTTGCCGGCCTGGCTGATGTCTATGTGAACGACGCCTTCGGTTCCTGGCAGCCGCACGCCTCGACCTACGATGTTTCAAAGCACCTCCCCTCCTATGCAGGCCTTTTGATGCAGCAGGAGCTTATCAACCTTGAAAGGGTTCTTAATCCTGAAAAACCCTTTGTCGCCTCGGTTGCCGGTGCCAAGTATGATACAAAAATAAAACCGCTCTATGCCATCTATGAGAAGGTGGACAAGCTTGTTCTCGGAGGGGTTGTTTACAACACATACCTCTGCGCAAAGTATGATGTAAAGATTACCGGTGTTTCGGAAAGCGATATTGAGCTGGCAAAAGAGCTTGTTGAAAAGGACAGGGACAAGAAGAAAATCGTCGAGCTTCGCCATCTTGTCGAGTCAGACACCCTTGAAGGCCGTGTTGAAGGAAAATACCGGACAATCTCCACAGACGATTTCAAACCGGGAAGTTCATATGGCTATGTTCTCGACGCAGACCCGAAGTCTTTTGACGACGAGGATGTTGCCGGGGCCATCGGAACGGCAAAAACCATCTTTGTGAACGCTGTGATGGGCTTCACCCCTCATTTCGGAAAGGGTTCGCAGAAGTTCTACAATCAGATGGATTTGAATAAAGAGGCGATGAAGATGTACGGCGGCGGCGATACGCTTCAGGAGCTGAAAAATCTCTGTCCCGATGTCTATACCTCTGCCCTGGACGATGACCAGTATTACTTCTTCACCGGCGGCGGCACCATTCTCACAGCCATAGAGCAGGGAACACCTTACGGCCTCAAGCCGGTAGAGGCATTGCTCGAATCGAAGAAAAAATAATAAGACTTAAGCACTATCACGCAGCATAAAAAAAGGCCCGTTTGAAACGGGCCTTTTTTTATATCTTTTTACTTCTTTTTTTATGCTCTATTTCTTAGTTCGACTGCCTTCCTCCGATCCCCTTTGTGGCCTTGGAGATCTTCTTTGCCGGCTCTTTGGGACGGAGGCCACGGGTGGCCTTTCCAGCCATCCACATCTCGGAATTTCCGATGGCATCAAGCTCTTTGCCAAGCTGCTTCTGATAGTCGGCTTTTCCGCATGAGGTAAGCACTCTTTTTGTTTCCGCTCCGGAAGCGACTCTCTTGTAGAGTTCATTGAAAACGGGGAGTACTGCTTTCTTGAATTTAGGTTTCCAGTCAAGCGCCCCTCTCTGGGCTGTAGCCGAGCAGTTGGCATACATCCAGTCCATTCCGTTCTCGCTGACGAGTCTTATCAGGCTCTCTGTCAGCTCCTCAACTGTTTCGTTGAACGCCTCGCTCGGGCTGTGTCCCTTTTTCCGAAGAACGTCATACTGCGCCTCCATAACACCGGCCAGGGCACCCATTAAGATTCCGCGCTCGCCGGTCAAATCGCTGTAGACCTCATGCTTGAAAGTCGTCGGGAAAAGGTAACCGGAGCCGATGGCAATGCCGAGTGAAAGGCAGCGGTCGGTTGCCCGGCCTGTAGCATCCTGGGCGACGGCAAAGCTGGAGTTGATTCCCGCACCGGAAAGGAAGTTGCGTCGAAGCGATGTGCCCGACCCTTTGGGAGCGACCATAATCACATCGACATCCTTGGGAGGGATAATCTTTGTCTGGTCCTTATACACGATTGAGAACCCGTGCGAAAAATACAAGGCGTCACCCTTATTGAGGTTTTTCTTGACGACAGGCCAGATCGCCTTCTGTGCGGCATCGGATACCAGCATTTCAATGATGGTTCCGCGTTTCACGGCCTCGGGGATATCAAAAAGGGTTTTGCCGGGTTTCCAACCGTCTTTTACGGCCCGGTCCCAGTCCCTCTTGAATTTCTTTGCCTGGCCGATGATGACGTTAAAACCGTTTTCCTTCATGTTCAGTGCCTGGGCAGGCCCCTGCACCCCGTATCCGATCACTGCGATGGTCTCATTTTTAAGAATTCTCCGTGCCTTTGACGCGGGAAACTCTTTCCGTGTAACCACGTTTTCCTTCACTCCTCCAAAATCGATAATCGCCATAACACATATCCTCCTTTTAGTTCTTGGTGTTTTTGGGAAGTTTAAAAAGGTAATTATACAAAACTGAATCAATAAATCAACTAATTTATTGATTTTTCTTTAAAATTTCAACCATAAAATTTTAAAAGGCTATTCGAACTTTTTGATGTCCCCGGGTTTCATTACGATAACCTCGGTCGGAAAAACACCGAGTTCTTTAATAAGCTGTTCAGGTGTTCCTTTAAGCGGCGGGAAGGTCCCGTAGTGAATGGGGATCACTTTCTTTGTTTTTAGAAAGTTTTTAACGGCATAAGCAGCGTGCGCCGGGTCCATCGTAAAGTGCCCCCCGATCGGCAGAAGAGCAATATCCGGCTTGTAATATTCGCCGATAAACTTCATATCCGCAAAAACACCGGTGTCTCCGGCATGATAAATCTTTAGCCCGTTTTCCAGTTCAATGATATAACCCGCAGGCTCTCCGCCCGGATGGACCTCTTTCTTTTTTGTCTCGGGATTTGAGTATACGACTTCAGAGCTGTGCTCTGCATGAACCATTGTAATGGTAATGCCCTCACCTATCGGTCTGATAGGCCCACTTTTATTAAAACGGATCAGCTGCTTGTAGGAAAGCCATTCAAGCGATGCAAAGGTGTGCCCCATGTCCGCATTAAGAGCGACTTTGGCTTTTGTCATCTTGGCAATCTTTACGGTATCACCGATATGGTCCCCGTGACCGTGGGTGAGAAGGATAAGATCAACTTTCCCAAGCTTGCTCAGATCCTTGAGCTCTTTGGGTGTCTTTGGATTCTTAGTAATAAACGGATCGATCAAAATGACTTTGCCGGTTACTGTCTTAATCTTAACAGCGGCCTGTCCGAACCACTGTAATTCAACTGCCTCAGCTTTTGCAGATAAGACTAAAAACAGCAGAGCGACACAAAAACCTGACAGAACCTGAAAAACTTTTCTTCTCATCATAAGACTGCCTCCTACAATATTTATTAAACAATTGATAAATGAATCTACTGTCATTCATTTGAAACAGATTCGTCTAAAACTTCTCCCTACTTCAGCGCCAAATCATCAAAAAGCGTCTTTGCATCCGCTTTTGTCCAGAGCCCTATCTTGCCCGGGTCTTTAAATGTGAAATCCTGCACATCCAGATAGAGCTTATCATCGTAATAGCATTTGATGCGGTCACCCTGCATGGTCACCCGCAGCTTGTGCCACCCTTCGGTTCCTTTGATACTGGCACTCTGGAGCCGGCTGCGCCGCCCATTGACCACCTTATACACACGATAATTATCTTCCAGGGGATTGTAGCGGGCGATGTAGTAATTTTTCGCGTCCCTTGCCCGCCAAACCAGTCCTCCTCCCTGGTCGAGGCGGCCGTCAAGGGATTTTATCATCACCGAAATATCGACGTCCCGGTAATTTGTTTTATTAATCAGTGCAATGTTGAACGTGGGGTTCGAGTTCTTGGCTATTTGGGCGAAAACATGTTTATTGCCAGGAGCGGTTGAATCAGCACTCACCTGCCATTTACCCACATACGCTGTAAAATCCTCGGCTATTTCACCGGCTCGGTCCTTTTCAAAGGTCCATGTCTCTGTTTTAGGTTGATCCTTTAAGACCAAAGAGGGACTCTGGCTGTATGATGCGCCGGACAGGCACAGAGCCAAAAACAGCATAACCACCATCCATGTTCTCTGCATTTTTCCCTCCCTTATATCGCGATCCTATAAAAGATATAAATTATTAATAAATATATTAAATTAATCAATTAATTCAAATAAATTTTAAATTTAGGAGAAAAGAAAATCGAATATTTAAACCCCATTCTGATTTTTAGGTCTTGACCAAGCGAAGCAAGAATAGCGAAGAAAGCTGTTTGAGGACACAGTCCGAGTTTGCTTTCGAAGCCGAGCGAGTAAAGGTTAAGACTGTTAAAAAAATCAGCGGGGTGCCCTTCTTTGGTGACTTTCTTGGGCAAGCAAGAAAGTTACACTGTTTTTCTTTCCCTTTTCCCCTTGACAGTCACCTGACTTTATTATTAATATTTACAGACATATAAGCGTTCTCAACTTTTCTTTAAACTGGATATATAGATGGTTTCTTTTTTATTGTCTATATGCCCCAATGACGATATGGAGGGCTTAACATCATGAAAATACGCGTTCTGGAAGAAAAAATCGAAAAAATCGTTTCAGAAATTATGGCACTCGGATTTTTCGAAGATGAAAAGAGGCTCGAACCGAGACTAAAGAAGATCGACGCCAGGCTGAATGGGATGATTGCCGCAGCAAAAAAGGAGGGTGACTTTAAGGGAAAGTTCAGAGAGACCGTAATCCTTCCGACACAAAAGCTTATCCCTCCCAAACGCCTCATGCTTATCGGTCTCGGGAAAAAGAAGGAATTTACACTAGAAAAGCTAAGACAAATCTTCGGAACAATAGCAAAAACAGTCAAGAAGAAGGAACTCGCAAGCTTTTCCAGTATGATTCTCGGGAAAGAGGCGCTCAAGGCCCCCCATGACACAATGGGTCAGGCCGTTACAGAAGGAATTCTCTTTTCTCTCTATGAACTGACAAAATTCAAAACCGGCAGTGAAAAGAAAAAAGAAGTGAAGGAATGTATCCTTGCAGTAGAAACAAAGGATGCATTGAAGACCAAACAGGGGATAACAAGGGGCCGGATCATTTCCGAAGCTGCAAATTTCACAAAAGATCTTGTCGCCTATCCGGGCAACGAGGCCACCCCTTCCTATCTTGCGAAAAAGGCGAGAGAGACCGCAAGAAAACTGAACCTTAAGTGTAAAATCATGCAAAAACCGGAAATCGAAAAGCTCGGCATGAACGCTTTTATCGGTGTGGCAAAGGGGAGTGAGGAACCGCCAAAATTCATTATCCTCGAATATCGCCCGGCAAAGAAAAATGTCGATACCATCGTCATTATCGGCAAAGGCATCACGTTCGACAGCGGCGGCATATCATTAAAACCGGGACAGGGAATGGAAGAGATGAAAAATGATATGGGAGGAGGAGCCGCTGTTCTCGGAGCGATAAGGGCCGCAGCCGGACTGAAGATACCGCTGAACATCATCGCCCTTGTCCCAGCTACGGAAAACCTCCCCAGCGGAACAGCAGTAAAACCGGGGGATATCCTCAAATCGTATTCAGGGAAGACCATTGAGGTCATCAATACCGATGCCGAGGGCCGTCTTGTCCTCTCCGATGCCCTTGCCTATGCCAAAAGATATCAACCGAAAGCCGTTATCGATCTGGCAACGCTCACAGGCGCCTGCGAGGTAGCGCTCGGTAATTTCGCCACGGGAATGATGGGGAATGATGAAAAGCTCATTGCCAGAATAAAGAAAGCCGGGGAGGAAACAGGGGAAAGGGTCTGGCAGCTCCCTCTCTGGGAGGAATATGACGAGCTGATCAAAAGCGATATCGCCGATGTAAAGAATCTCGGCGGAAGGGCCGGTGGCGCCATCACGGCAGCAGCTTTTCTTAAAAAATTCGTAGGGGACTTCCCCTGGGTTCATCTTGATATTGCGGGCACTGTCTGGACAAAACAGGACAGGCCGTATATCGGTAAAGGCCCGACCGGGGTCGGGGTCCGCCTTTTGATCGAACTCTTCAGAAACTGGGGCAAATAGCTGTTTAAGGCATTCAAAACCCAAGAGAAATATTGACAACCGGCGAGAGAGAGGCTATTAATTAGAAACATAACTTCTTAACCTTTAAAAGGAGGAGGTCTATCATGTCTCTCAAATTAACCAAGGCTCAGCTGGAAGAATATAACGGAACAGGAGGAAAGCCGGCCTATGTAGCATGCGAGGGCAAAATCTATGATGTCAGTAAAAGCCCTTTTTTCCAGGACGGCAAACATTTTAACCACGAAGAATTGGGTTATGATTTAACCGATGACCTGATCAATGCTCCTCATGATGAAGGTAAACTGGAAAGCTTCCCCGTAGTCGGAGAACTGGTCAAGTAATTACCGTTAAAAGAATCTAATGGAGAAGGAGATCTCTTATGTCTCTCAAATTAACCAAGGCTCAACTGGAAGAATATAACGGAACAGGAGGAAAGCCGGCCTACATTGCTTTTGAGGGCAAGATTTATGATATGAGTGCAAGCGGGGTATTTAAGGACGGGATGCACTTTAATCACGAGCTCGGCTTTGACCTGACCGAAGATATGCAGATGGCTCCGCATGACGAGGATGTGCTGGAAAAATTCCCCGTGGTCGGTGAAGTGGTCGATTAATCATTCTTTTAAAAGGGTCTCATGGGGCATAAAGAACACAAAGAAAAGGCGCCTGTTCAGACGAGGTGTGCGGTGATCACCGTAAGTGACACGAGAACCGAAGCAACGGACACAAGCGGGAAACTGATCATAACGATGCTCGAAGAAAATGGCCATGAGATCACCGGTTATCACATCATAAAAGACGAACCAAAAGAGATAAAAAACCTTCTCAAGAGTATCGATAAAGGGAAGGCAGAAGTCATCATCATTAACGGCGGAACAGGTATCTCCGGCCGCGACAGAACGTTCGAAGCCATTTCTCATGTTCTGGAAAAAACGATCGACGGATTCGGAGAGATATTCCGCTATTTAAGTTATCAGGAAATAGGCTCTTCAGCAATCATGAGCAGGGCCGTTGCAGGGGTATCCAAAGGACGGGTCATCATATCGATACCCGGCTCGGAAAACGCGGTCCGGCTCGCCATGAGTAAGCTCATACTCCCCGAACTCGGACACATGGTCTTTGAGCTAAAGCGATAAATCAGGAATAATGCTATGAAAGTAAAAACCATTTTTTTTGCCGGGTGTCAGGATGCCGTGGGCAAAAGAGAGATGGAAGTCGATATCAATGAGGGAACAACCGTGGAAAAGCTTCTTGAAGAACTTATCAAAGACCACCCGGCTCTTGAGCCGATGAAAAAGAGTGTGATGCTTTCCGTGAACATGGAGTATGTCTCCCCCGATACAATATTGCACGACGGGGATGAGTTCGCCATCATCCCTCCGGTAAGCGGAGGAGGGAATGTTTGAGATTAAAAAAGCTCCTCTTATTGTCGAAGAGGTTGTTGAAAAAGTCAGGTCCGATTCCTGCGGGGCGATTGCGACCTTTATCGGAACCGTGAGGAATGCATCGATGGGAAAGAGGGTTGTCTATCTTGAGTATGATGCTTATGAAGAAATGGCCGTAAAAAAAATGGGCGCTGTCGGGCAAGAGGTAAAAGAGAAATGGGACATCGATAAAATGGCTATCACCCACCGCATAGGAAAGCTCGATATCGGTGAAATGAGTGTTGTTATCGCCATCTCTTCCCCTCACAGGAAAGATGCGCTGGAAGCCTGCCAGTATACAATCGACAGAATCAAGCAGATCGTTCCGATATGGAAAAAAGAGGTATGGGAAGACGGGGAAATCTGGATAGGAAAACAGTAAGCCACAATGAAAAAACGTCACTATAAAATCCTGGATAAGGGTCATGTCAAACTGATAAGGTTTTTGGGCGGGGACAAGGCGGTTATCGACGCGGCAAGGCGATGCTGGAGGTCGAAGAGCAGGGGGACCGATTCCGATGCCAAGCTTATCAATCATCTGATAAAAAAAGACCACGGCACACCTTTTGAGCACGCGGTTTTTACCTTTGACATCAAATGCCCTCTCTTTGTTGCCAGACAGTGGTTCAGGCACCGTATCGCCAGCTACAACGAGGTCTCTCTCCGTTACTGCGTGGCCGAAAAAGACTGCTACATCCCGGCAAACCTGAAGGGCGCACCCCTAAAAAAATATAAAGAGAGTATTAATGGGTCTCTTTCAACATATGAAGAACTGATAAAAACCAAAGTCTCAAAAGAACAGGCACGGGCGGTCCTTCCCCTTGCCCTCTATACGGAGTTTTACTGGACAATCAATGCCCGCTCTCTGATGAACTTTTTCAGGCTCCGGCTCGACAAAGGTGCTCAGCACGAAATCAGGGAGTATGCCCTGGCCCTTTTCGATATTTTTGAAACGAAAATGCCGGTCTGTTCAGAAGCGTTTAACCGTTTTTTCAAATCAGTGAGATCATCATGAGCGTCAAACCAGACCAATGGATCAAAGAGATGGCCGAAAGCCATGAACTGATTAAGCCCTTTGAAGAGGAATCAATCCGCCCCTGCATCTCTTACGGACTCTCTTCCTACGGCTACGATATCCGGCTGGCTGATGAGTTTAAAATATTCAGGGGAAAAGAAGAAATCATGGTCGATCCCAAGAACCCGGACCATTCACTCTTCGAAAGCTACAAAGGGAGGGAATGCATTATCCCTTCCAACTCATTTGCTCTGGGAAGAAGTCTTGAATATCTTAAGATTCCGAGAAATATCATGACCCTCTGTTTTGGGAAATCGACCTATGCCCGATGCGGGGTAATCGTGAATATCACTCCTCTTGAACCGGAGTGGGAGGGATATATCACCATTGCAATCTCGAATACAGCCCCTGTTCCGGCCAAAATTTACGCCAATGAGGGTATTGCCCAGATCGTTTTCCTGGAAAGCAGCGAGGTCTGCACAACATCCTATCAGGACAAATCCGGAAAATATCAGGCTCAAAAAAAGATTACATTGCCAAAAACTTGAAATCGTGATAATAGGGTATAGTTTATTTATTAGACTATGAAAAGGGGTAAAAATCGTGAGCAAGGGTCTCATCGATCCATATAACAGGAAAATCGATTATCTAAGAATATCGGTCACCGACAGGTGCAACCTGAGGTGTATCTACTGCATGCCTGAAGACGGGCTGGAAAGCATCGCCCACGGGGAAATTCTCCGGTATGAAGAGATCCTCAAAATTGTTGAAATTGCGGTCAAAAACGGGGTGAGTAAGGTGAGGATTACCGGCGGTGAACCTCTTGTCAGGAAAGGAATCGTCAATTTCATAAAAGACCTCTCATCAATAGACGGCATCAAAGACCTCTGCCTTACAACCAACGGCGTTCTTCTCAAAGAGATGACAGGTCAACTTTTTGAGGCCGGTCTCAAAAGAATCAATATCAGTCTCGATTCCTTAAAACGTGAGAGATTCTCAGAAATGACAAGAAGAGACCTTCTCCCTAAAATCCTCGAGGGTCTTAAAGAGCTGGGAAAATACCCGATAAGGCCGATTAAGATCAATAACGTGGCGATCAGGGGTTTTAACGACGACGAAATCCTCGATTTTGCAAAGCTGGCGAGAGAAAAACCGTTCCAGGTCCGCTTTATCGAATTTATGCCGGTTGGCGGGGAGAGATTCTGGAACAGCGACAAATGCATACCGATAAAAGAGATCATTCAGAAAATAGAAACATTCAAGAAACTTGTTCCTGTCAAAGAGCATCAGAAGAATGGGGGGCCTGCAAAGGTCTATCGTTTTGAGGACGGAATCGGGGAAATCGGTTTCATCAATCCCATGAGCTGCCAGGAGTTCTGTTCTTCCTGCACAAGGCTCAGATTAACGGCCGACGGGCATCTCATGAGCTGTCTCTTTTCGGACAAGGAATACAATGTTAAAGAACTTTTAAGAGCAGGGAGGGAAGAAAAGGAGATCCGGGACTTATTTGCTAAAATCGTGAGCGAAAAGCCGAAAAAACATCTCCTGAATGAAAATATCGTCAAAAGATGTAACAGAGGAATGTCACTGATCGGCGGCTGAGCAGAATTTATTCTCTCTTGTTAATCATTCACATTACATAAGGAAGAATTCATCCATGTTCAATCTTAATAAAATCAAGCTTCCTTTCAACCTCAACCTTTCCCATGCGGTCTCAAATATTACCCACAAAACCTATTCAGGGACTACCACAAAAACCCTTAAAAAGGGTCTTCCCAAAGACACTGAATCGATCTGTCCTGTTTGTAAAGAGGTCTTAGAGGCCAGGCTCTTTGAGGAGGACGGCAAGGTCTTCATCGAAAAAAACTGCCCTGTTCACGGTATTTTTAAGGATATCTACTGGTCAGACGCAGAGATGTATCTTAAGGCCGAAAAATGGGTTTTTGAAGAAGGAAAGGGGCTTTCGAACCCGCTTTTAAAAGACGCTGATTCCTGCCCCGAAGAATGCGGTCTCTGCAACATGCATATGAGCCATACGGTACTCGGGAACATCGATCTCACCAACCGGTGCAATCTCTTATGTCCCATCTGCTTTGCCAATGCCAAAACAAACGGCAATGTCTATGAGCCTTCTTTCCCGGCCATTGTCAAAATGCTGGAAACGTTGAGAGAAGAACAACCGGCACGATGCGGCGCCATACAGTTCTCCGGCGGCGAGCCGACCCTGTCCCCCCATTTTCTCGATGCCGTCAAAAAAGCAAAGGAGATGGGTTTTGCACATATCCAGGCAGCAACCAATGGAATTCGCTTCAGCGATGCCGGTTTTACCCATCAATGCCGTGAAGCAGGGCTTCATACGCTCTATCTCCAGTTCGACGGCCTCGATGACAATGTTTATATCAAAACACGGGGAAGACCGCTCCTTGAGACCAAAATGAAAGTCATAGAGAATGTCAGACAGGCAAAAATGAAGGTCGTCTTTGTCCCGACGATTATCAGAGGGATCAATGATGACCAGGTCGGAGAAATACTGAAATTTGCCATTAAAAATTCCGATGTCACCTCCGGAATCAGCTATCAGCCGATAGCTTTTACCGGAAGAACCCCGGAAGAAGAAAGGATACAGAGGCGTTACACGCTCCCTGACCTGGCTCATGACATTGAAAAGCAGACAGGGATTCTGAGAGCCAGGAAGGACTGGTATCCCCTCTCCTTTGCATCCCCGATCTCAAGGCTTTTAAGCAACATCAAGGGGGAAGAGACGACGACCATCACCTGTCACCCCCACTGTTCTCTGGCCACCTATATCTTTGTGGATGAAGACAAGAAACCGACCCCTGTAACCGATGTTATCGATGTGGAACGGATGTTCACAAGCCTCGATAAAATCGCCAGAAGCATGACAAGGACACGCTTCAAATCGTTTTCAAAAATAAGGGCCTTAAATGCCATTAAAGGGTGCTTCGATAAACAAAAAGCCCCCAAGGGACTTACCTATGAAAAGTTCCTGTATGCGGTAGAAGGGATTATCGACAGAAAGGTAGGAAGAAGAGAAGGAAGTGAAAAAACTTACACAACCCTTCTTGTCATGGGAATGCATTTTCAGGACTCCTATAACCTTGATCTGGACAGGCTCAAGAGATGCGTCGTTCACTACTCCTCGCCAAACAACCACCTCTACCCTTTCTGTGCGTATAATGCCGGGACGACCTTCCGTCCGGTAATCGAGAAGGCCTTTTCACAAAAGCAACCTTAATCACGCGGCTTTATTATGGACACAAAAAAGAGTGGTAAAAGAGATCTCGGTGATGAATGGCTGGGCTGGCAGGGCGGTTCAGACAAGAACGACGATAATACAGAAGAGGGGAAAAGGCTCTTTTTGCTCTTTTCAAGCTTTTCCCTGGCCATTTTTTTACTCGTCGCAATTTTTCTTCTCTATCTCATCAGTCCCAGACTGGTTCAGATATCCCCGCTTTTATCAAAAATCGCATGGACTCTCCTTGGAATAACGGCCCTGCTTTCTACAGTATGGTTTTTCTTAATGCTTCGTTCTGCCATCACGGAAAAACATTCACTCTCCAGCTTCTTCGGAAAAGGGATTTCGATCAACTTCTTTATTCCCCTGGCCACAAAACTGGGTACCAGGTTCGGCATTTCAAAGGACAGGATATGGAACTCCTTCATCAAGGTCAGCAATTCCCTGACCCGGTCCGCGGGTAAAAAAACCGCATGTGAAAGGCTTCTGGTCCTGATACCGAGATGCCTGAGCCCTTCGATAAAAAAAGAGACTCTCGACCTCGGGAAAAAGTACCGCTGCAAAATCTCCGTTGTCCCGGGAGGAACCGAGGCGAGAAGACTGATACAGAATCTCAGACCTGAGGCGATTATCGCGGTTGCCTGCGAACGGGACCTTTTAACCGGCATACAGGACCTTGCTTCGAAAATCCCGATACTCGGCATTCCCAATCAGCGTCCCAAAGGCCCCTGCAAGGACTGCACTGTAGATTTTGGCCAGATCAAAGACGCTCTCGAATTTTTTGTCGGGAAAAAATAGACAGAATATCCCTTGTTTTATACATAAAGGTGTGGCATTTTTTTAAAAATATTATATTATTATATGAGAATCATATGAAAGGACAGCAATATGTGGTCTTACAAAAAAATTTTTTATAAGGGACAGCACAAAAGAGGGAACGCTTCCAAGAACAAGCAAATCACATTGAAGGATAATACCGACCAGCTGGTAGAGTTGTTCTCGAAAACAAGAAGATACGTGAATCATGTCTATGAAGGCTTTTATCAAAATAAAATCAGGCTACTGGAAGAGGCAGAGAGTGAGTTTTCCGGTCTAAAAAGGGAAGTAACGATCCTTATGAATCAACTCATAGAGACAAAAGCAAAGGATAAAGAAGAGGATAAAACAATCAAAAGCATGATCTCCATTACAAGTCATCTTGAAAGAATAGAGGAAAATATCGTCGTCCTCATCTCCACCACAAAATCGATGATAAAAGAGGGATTACTCTTCACGAATAAAGCGATAAGGGATATCAGCCATCTCTATGAAGCATTTTATGATATTTTGGGAGATGCTGCTGACTCCATTATAACCAAGAATGATACATTGATAAACCATATCATCAAAAATATCGATCTTTCAAGGAAGGATGCCGGTCAATACGCAACAGAACACGAAGAGAGGCTTATTTCAGGGGTCTGCTCTCCCAAGAGCGCTTCCCTTTATCTCAAGATGCTCGACTCCATTGCCGAGGCCATGAGGCATACAAAAAAGATAGTCCAGGCCTTATAAACCTTTCTTTTCACGAATCGTGTTCCCGTCTTTAGTGGGATTGCCATAAGTGGCTTATTTTGTTGACACAATAGGTTTTATCCCATAAAATGACCTGTCGATTGTATAATTTTTAAACCAACGGATTCTGGAGTTTCTATGATCATTACAAAACAAAAAAAACTAGAAAATATTTTAGAGTTTTTAAAAGGGCATAAGAGGGTATTCCTTGTCGGGTGCGGTTCCTGCGCCACTCAGTGCAAGACCGGCGGCGAGGAAGAGATACTTGAGATGAAAAATATTCTCGAAAAAGAGGGCTTTGAAGTTACCGGTCATACGATTCCCGATGAAACATGCCATATCCCCCTCACAGAAAGGAAATTAAGGGAAAGCAAAAAAGAAATGAAGAAAAGCGATGCCGTTCTCGTTTTCGCCTGCGGGGCCGGTGTTCAATCGATTTCTCTTTCTTCCGAGCTGCCTGTGTTCACGGGAGTTGATTCCCTTTTTATCGGAAATGTCGTAAGATTCGGAAATTTCCAGGAAAAGTGCTCTGCCTGCGGAAACTGCTACCTCGGCGAAACCGCGGGTTTCTGTCCTGTCACAAGCTGTCCCAAGGGTATTCTGAACGGCCCCTGCGGCGGTGTTGACGAGGGAAAATGCGAGGTCGACCCGGAAATCGAATGTGTCTGGGTCAAGATTTATGAGCGGCTCAAAGAGAGAGGGCAGCTCGATAAAATAAAAGAGATGAAGCCCCCGAAAAAACATAACCTGAAGAACAACCCGAAACGGCTGAGCGTGGATAAATAGAAAGGACGACTATCGTTGAAATCACTCCAGGAATCTCTCGAATCGAATCTCTTCGTCATAACAGCCGAAGTCTGTCCACCTAAAGGGTCTGATGTCAGTCAGTTTATAGAAAAAGCTCTCGCAATCAAAGAACGGGTGAATGCCGTCAATGTAACCGATAATCAAAGAGCGATTATGAGGTTCGGTTCGCTGGGAGCATCCATCATGCTTCTCCAGAATCAGATCGAGCCGATCTATCAATTGACATGCCGGGACAGAAACCGCATCGCCCTCCAGTCAGACCTTCTTTCAGCATCCGCATTCAACATAAAGAATGTCCTCCTCCTTACCGGAGACCATGTCTCTGCAGGGGACCACAAGGAGGCCAGGCCGGTTTTCGACCTCGATTCGGTCCAGCTCATTAATATCACCTCGGGATTGAACCGCGGCGTCAACGCCAATAATAAAGAGATAAGCGGTAAAACATCATTTTTCATCGGGGCGTCTGTCAACCCGGGGTCAAACCCACTGGAGCCGGAGCTTTTGACCTTTGAAAAAAAGGTAAATGCCGGAGCCCGGTTCTTTCAGACACAGGCCGTATATGACATTGACAAATTCAAACAGTTCATGGATCTTGTCAAAGGCTCGCATGCTTATATTATCGCGGGGATTCTTGTCTTGAAATCGGCCAAAATGGCCAGATTTCTCAATGACAACGTTGCCGGCGTCAATGTCCCCCAAAACCTGATCGATGAGCTTGAAAACACCAACGACCCTCTTCAAAAAGGCATCGAGATTGCCGCCAAGCAGATTCAGGAGATGAAGGGTATCTGCCACGGGGTTCATATTATGACGATCGGGCAGGAGGATATCATCAACAACATCCTCGATAGGGTCGATTAAAAATCCTGAGCCGTCACTCCTTTTCAGCGAATAAGGTCCGCTATCCGTAAACACCATCCCTTTTTCACATTGATGGCACTGTCCGGGCAGAGTTCCTGACAGCAAAAACAGCGGATACAGTTCCGGGAGTCTATTTTCAGCGCATCGCTTTTCCCCTTTTTACGAGAGATGACTTCTACAGGACAGCTATCCAGACAGGTCAGGCAGAGGGTGCAACGACTGTTATCAATGGCCGGCTTGCTCGTAAAGGCATTCTTAAAATATCTCCCGAGAAAACCGGGAAGGCCCATGGTCTCAAGCGGAACAGAATTAGCCATTTTAAAATCGTTGACACGAACCGAATCGAGCGGGTCTCCGTCAAGGGAGATGTTTTCCAGGCGGGGTTCTCCGATTGCCAGTTTTTCCGCCATGACCAGTGTCCTCAGGTTGGCAGGCTTTGCGCCCAGAATTTCACAGATGACACGGTCTATGGCCACACAATCCTCACCGCCGAGCAGTATGCCGATATCCCTCGGTGTGCCGCTTCCGGGGCCGTTCCCCTCCATTGCGGTGATACCGTCGACAATGGTCAGACGGGAATTAACCATTTGATGGAGTTCGACAAGCATCGTGGCAAAATAATCGACATCTCTCCCGGCCATAAAGTGCCACTGAACTTTTCTTTTTCCGACAACACATCCAAAAAGATTCTTAACAGCAAGGGTCAGATACATCTGGGCATGGGTCTTGATCTTCGGCAGATTGATGATCAGATCGCTCTCTGTGACAGCCTTTGCTATCTCAAATCTTTTAAAAACAAAGTGTTCCGGTGTTTTTACTTCTATCCGCTCTTCAAAATTGACGATCTTTCCGCCGAGCCTTTCGATAAAGGGAGTGAGTCCGCTCTTTTCTGCAATGGAAAGGGCGCTTCCGATCCCCGGGCTGTCTCCGACAATTACCTCTCCGCCGGCATCCTTAACAATCTCCGCCACAGCCCTTATAATAAGAGGGTGCGTTGTCACAGCCTTTTCAACAGGTTTGTTTTGGAGAAGATTCGGCTTTAACAGAACCCTGTCGCCTCTTTTGATATATCGCGAAATCCCGCCGAGGGAGTCGATAATGTCACCAATATTCCTTTTGACTTTCCCGGCATGATATTCTTCACAGCTCTTTATAATAACCTTTGTTTTTGACATTTTAAACGCTGCTTTTAAATAATTAAGAAAGGAATCTATACATTATTCAAACAGATGGGGTTATTCTAAGAGTTCTTATAGTTAAAGTCAATTGTATTGAAAAATCCTTCTTATCTGCTTCCCATATATACTGCATGCAACCGAAGCACCTCTGATTTGTCCTTTTAAGTCTATTAACTGAAGTATCCGACGGAAAAATTTTTCATATGTTTTTAATTGACTTAAACAAAAAAAAATGCTATTTTTTCAAGAATTTGTGTCTGTTCTTCGCAAGAGGGTGAAGAAACAGAAACTTTGGGACAGCCTTACAAATCTTTTCAAGGGGGGTAGAGATGAAGCTACGTTTTATTCTTGTTCTCTTACTTGTTTTAACCATCGGTCTCATCTTGGGACAGGGACAGTCTCTGGCATCTTCGCCTAGCGGACATGAAGCTGCAACGGCTGTTACCTCGACGGAGCAGGGTGGAGAACACGGAACAGAAGCAGCACACGGAGGAGGCGGCGAAGAAGGCGGCCATCACGGACCCAATCTTGGAAAAGTGCTTCCTATATGGAGCGCCCTTCCATTTATCGGAATCCTTCTTTCCATAGCTCTGTTTCCTCTTTTTGCACCGGAATTCTGGCATCATCACTTTTCAAAAGTATCGGCGGCCTGGGCTCTGATATTTGCCGTTCCTTTTCTTTTTGCTTACGGAGGGAATGCCTGGTATGAAATCGTTCATATCTATCTGATCGATTATTTCCCCTTTATTATCCTGTTATGGGCATTATTTACCGTGGCCGGCGGAATTCTCGTTCGGGGAAACATGGCCGGCAAACCTATCGTAAACACGGGAATACTTCTTATCGGAACGATTCTCGCATCATGGATGGGGACTACCGGAGCAGCCATGCTTTTAATCAGACCGATCATCAAGGCTAATAAAGCCAGGAAGTCCAAGGTTCATACGATCATTTTTTTCATCTTTCTGGTTGCTAATATCGGAGGCTCTTTGACACCTCTTGGAGACCCTCCACTCTTTCTCGGATTTATCCATGGAGTTCCCTTTTTCTGGACATTCAAGATACTTCCTCACATGATTCTTGTTAGCTTAATGGTTCTCTCTCTCTATTTTATTGCGGACACCATCATCTTTAAAAGAGAGCTGCAAAAGGGAAATCCTGAATGGGACGCCCAGCTAAAAGAGGAAAAGGTTCCTTTACGTCTTGTAGGGGCGCATAATTTTATCTTTCTTGTCGGTGTTATCGGCGGTGTTTTAATGAGCGGCATGGTAAAGCTTGGAGCGATCAGCGTCATGGGCGTTCACGTCGAGCTGCAAAACTTACTGAGGGACGGCATCCTGATCTTTATGGGCATCCTCTCATTGAAGTTCACCCCATGGTCACTCAGAGAAGAGAACGGTTTCACCTGGTTCGCTATAAAGGAAGTGGCTTATCTCTTTGCCGGAATCTTTATGACCATCATTCCGGCTCTGGCCATGCTAAAGGCCGGAACAGAGGGCCCTCTTGCTTTTATCATCAATGCTGTTAAAGAGCCCTTCCATTACTTCTGGGTTACGGGAATTCTCTCCAGCTTTCTCGATAACGCTCCGACCTATCTGACTTTCCTGAATACGGCCCTTGGGAACTTCTTTGCGGGAATGCCTGAGCCTCAGGCGGTTTCCAGCCTTATTGCTGAAAAAGAAATCTATCTCAAAGCGATTTCAGCAGGCGCCGTTTTCTTCGGAGCCGTGACCTATATCGGAAACGCTCCGAACTTTATGGTTAAATCGATAGCTGAGGAAAATGATATTCCCATGCCGAGCTTCCTCGGATATATGTTCTACTCTGCTATCATACTCCTTCCGCTGTTCTTGATAGTAACCTTAGTATTCTTCTAGAATCCACTAAAAGAATCCACTAAAGCCAGGGGCTTGAAATTTCAAGCCCCTGGCTTTCATCTATACATCCTATAAGAGCCCCCTTTTTTTAATTGTCTTTTTAGCAAAATGTTGCTAAAATTTTAAACAAAAAATGTTTTTAAAGCATTTTTGATTTTAAAAAGACCTCACCAAAAAAGATTTATGAAAAAACTTAATATTACAATGCAGCTTTTTATAATTTATTTATTGCATGTGATAGTTTTGTTCGTATTTCTCATTTTGGTGCTCTATTTTGCCGGCCGTATCCACAAGGGCACAGAAAAAATCGTTAAAGAGAATGTCTCTAGCATGGAAGCCGCTATTCACTTAAAGCGTCAAATCTTCCACCAGAAAGAGATTATGACTCAATTAATGACAGAGGGATGGAACCCTCTTTTAATTGGAAGACTTTTTCAAGAAAATGAGAATTTCGCATCCTGGTTCGCAAAAGCCAAGTCTACAGCCTATTCCCAAAAAGAAAAGGAGGTACTTGATAAGCTTTCCCTTCTTTATGAAAAAACAAACTCAATATATAACGAATTTTTAGAGAAACAAACTGTGCCGGTGAATCAAGCCATAAAAGTAATCAAAGATTATGGTGCCATGCGCGGTCTTTGTATGGAAATGTTACAGGTTAATAAAGAACTGGTCAGCCAGACCATGGCTAAAAAAGACCAAGATATTCGAAATATGAATATTGCTTCGGTAGCTTTACTTATGGTAGGCTTCGGCTTGCTGTTCGGTCTTTACTTTACACGCAGTATAACAAAACCCCTCCGCAAGATATTGGAAGATGCCAAATCCGTAGCCAGAAGTGCTGTGAATGAGCATGATAAAAATATTGGAAATGAAATCAATTTGTTAGAAGAAAACATACAGCAGATATTGTATCGTTTGGAGGATTCCGGCAAAACAATTGACGAACAGCGCCAGAGACTGCTTCACGCCGAAAGGCTGGCTGCTATGGGAGAACTATCCGCCAAGATTGCTCATGAAGTAAGAAATCCTCTTACCGGGATCCGAACAGGTATTCAACTTATTCAGCGGCAAAACCCCTCAAACGAATACTTTCAGCAAAAACTGGGTCGCATGATTCAGGAGCTGAACAGGGTTGAAAGAATTGTGTCCGATCTGCTCAGCTATTCTCGTCCCTTAAAACCAAACTTTCACAAAGTAGATTTAATAAAGCTTCTTAAAGAGTCAGCCGGTTGGGCGGCAAAGGATATCACTGAAAAGCAAATCAAGCTGGAATTTGGGAATCATAGCCCTCTTATTTTAGAAGCTGATTCGGACATGTTAAAACAGGTCTTTTATAATATTTTCAATAACGCCTGCGAAAACCTTAAAAGTGATGATCGACTAGTGATAAAAGCCGAAAAAAGGACTGTTGATTCTTCTTCGTATGTTCATCTGATTTTCGAAGATACCGGGCCAGGGATAAAACCTGACTTGTTAGATAAGATGTTTAAACCTTTTTTTACTAATAAACCCCTGGGAACAGGTTTGGGGTTATCCATCTGCCAAAATATTATTATGGAGCATAGGGGAAGGATATGGGCAGAAAATGGAAGTGAAAGAGGATTGATATTAAATATTATTCTTCCCCAGCAACAGGAAAAAGTATGAAGCCTAAGATCTTGGTTATTGATGACGAAAAAATTGTCAGAGAAACCCTGCAGGAGGCTTTTGTAGAACAGGGTTACAATGTGAAAGTAGCATCCAGCGGATTGGAAGGATTGAAGGAATTTTCCCGCTTCGAGCCCGATTTGGTAATTCTGGATTTGGTTTTGGGAGATTTTAACGGAATGGATATTTTAAAAAAGATACGAAAAGAGAACCAAGAGACACAAATCATTATTATCACGGCTCATGGAGATGTTGGAGAAGCTATTGAGGCAGGAAAGATTGGCGCATTAGATTTTATCAAAAAGCCCTATGAACTAGATGAAATCCTCAATCACAGCATGAACGCATTGAATACACACAGTCTCAAACAACGCCTCAACTACCTGGAAGTCAAAGAAAAAGAAAGGTTTAGAGATGGGAAAATCATAGGAGAATCTCAAAAGATTAATCAAGTTATGGAAACCCTGAATAAAATCAGTGAGAGCGATTTACCCACTACAATTCTGATTACGGGAGAAAGCGGCACAGGAAAAGAGATGTTGGCAAGGGCTTTACATTACGGATCTTCTCGACAAACACAGCCTTTTATCGAATTTAATTGCAGCGCCATCCCTGAAAACCTTATTGAAAGTGAACTTTTCGGATATGAAAAAGGTGCTTTTACAGATGCCAGAAAGAAAAGAATTGGACTTGTGGAGTTGGCTGATTCCGGAACACTTTTTTTGGATGAGATTGCTGATATGTCCCTGTCTTTACAGGCAAAGATGTTAAAATTTATTGAAGAGAAAAAATTTCGACGTTTGGGAGGTTCTGATTTAATCGATGTGGACATAAGGATTATTACTGCAACCAATAAAGATTTGAAGCAGTTAATAGATGAAGAAAAGTTTCGTCCAGATCTTTACTACCGTCTGAACGTGGTTTCTATTGAGCTTCCTTCTTTGAGAGAGAGGGGAGATGACGTGTTCTTACTGGCTGACTATTTTCTTGATAAGTATAACAAAATTTTTAGCAAACGTTTTAAAAATATTTCGGAGCCTGTCAAAAAGGTTTTTCGCAAGTATAACTGGCCAGGGAATATCAGGGAACTTAAGAACCTTATGGAAAGAATCATTCTCCTGGAAAAGGGACAAGAGATCACAATTAACCATCTGCCTCAGGATATGTTAAGCGCAGTATTAACAGAAAACCTAATTCCTGAAAAAGAGAAGAAGGGAGAGATATATTCCTTTGAAGAACTGGAATCTGTTTACGCCCATCGGGTTTTTCAATTTTGCAACGAAAATAAAACAAAAGCGGCCAAGCTTTTAGGAATCGACCGTCATACATTGGATAAAAAGTTAAAAAGCCAAGATGACAAATGAAAATTTAAGATGTTTTTCAAGGGTCTTTACTTAAACAGGACTAGAAATGTGCCCAAAAGATTTTAAAATTAAGTCAGATTCGATAAGTGAAGGAACGAAGAAACCTCTTCGGATTTTGATTTACGAGCCAGAAGATGGAAATCGAGAGGTTTTATGTGAGGTCTTGAAGAAGGACCATGAAATCGTGATTATCGAGTCGATAAAGAACGATTTAGAAATAAGAGATTTTGACATCATCATTATTGATCCTGAAAATGGAGATATTAAAGAATTAATTCATGCTATTTGCAAGCGCTATCCAGATAAAAAATTCTGGATCATTGTGACTTCAGATAAAGATGAGATCGAACTGGGACTGAACAAAACAACTTACAAACGATTGATTTTTATACCGAAACCTTATGATCTAGACATTGTTGAAAAGTCAGTAAATAAAATAGTCCAATGGAGAGCTGAGGAGGGGGAATTCCCTGAGAATCTTGCCAGGAAATTAGCACGCCTTCTTGGGTTTAAACTTTAATCCGACTCTCACTTATCAATACAGAAGCCTTCAGCGCCTTTTCTTCACTGACAATATGTATCAAAACTAACATACTCGCCTAAAAAAACTACATACCTTTTTTATAACAAGAGCCTGACACCCCGCATTGAAGTCTTAAAATGTCCAAAATCCCCCTTTCCCCAATGGGTAATTTCGCTTCCGATACATTTACATTGTATCGGGAGCGCATAAAAACATACTGGTGAATATTTTACCAATTGCCTTGGGTTGGTTTTTATCTTACCGGAATTTTTCAAATTTCATTGTTTTGTTTTTTTCTTTTTATTTTTCTATCTTATTGTTTTTTTTGGCGAAAGACACTCTATTTCCAAGACAGATCAGAATGGAACGGTTTTTGCTTTATCAGGATAGACAGCAGCATGAAAATGTTTGATAAAGATTACTACTTCGGAGAGGTATTAAACAATGAGATCTGAAAATCTTTTACGCACAAGGGGAAAAAAATTATGGATAATCATAGGCTCAGATAAAAAAGATGAAAAAGAGTTAGAACTTCAGGAATTAGTGCATAACAGATTACTTTTTATCCCTAAGCCCTATGATTTAGATATTATAAAAATGACAGTAGATCAGGTCTCTGAATGGAAAGCCGAAGAAGAAAGGGCCCCAAAAAATACTTTTCGAAGATTATTGGCCAGTTTCCTGGGAAAAGAAGCTTAGATTTACTGGAGGGTTTTTAGAAAAACGTTTTAAGAGGGAGGTAAAAACAATGGAAGAAAAAAGAAGACAAACAACAGAAATTGATGTAACAGAGTTGCTCGTTAAAAAAGAAGAAAGTCTTTCTTATATAACAGAGAAGATGTTGGGCACGAGGGGTACAATGCAGCTTCGATGGCCCCCGCACCATATCCTTGTCCCCCTGGATGGGGAGAAGGAAGGAAAAAGGATCATACCCTACGTGACAGCACTGGCAAAGACCTGCAAAGCAAAGGTTACGATTTTTACTGTAGGAAGACCTTTTCAGTGGTCTCTGGCTACACCTTCTATTCCTGCAGGGACCACAAAGGCTATGGAAAGCCGACTCATACCCTCTGTCATACAGATGCGTGCCGCAGGCGTAGATGTGGAGTTTGGAATTTTAAGAGGAGAGAAAAAGAAGGTCATAACGGAGTTATCCGCAACCAAGGATGCAGATCTGATCATTATGGACAATCGCTATAGATACAGATGGCTGCGCTATCTTAAAAGAAAAGACCTCGTTACGTTAATCGATCGTCTCAATATTCCAACGATCGTGATATGAAACTCAACATATAAGGAGGTGGAACAAATGCAAAGCGATAAAAAGCAAACAACACAGGTTGATGTGATGCAGTTATTAAAGCGTAAGGAAGATTCCGTTTCTTACGAAACAGAGGAGATGTTGGGAACGAGGGGTACAATGCAGCTTCGATGGCCCCCGCGCCATATCCTTGTCCCCCTGGATGGAGAGAAGGAAGGAAAAAGGATCATACCCTACGTGACAGCACTGGCAAAGATGTCTAAGGCGAAGGTTACGATTTTTACTGTAGGAAGACCTTTTCAGTGGTCTCTGGCTACACCTTCTATTCCTGCAGCGACTACGAAGGCTATGGAGAGCCGGCTTATACCTTTCGTTATGCAGATGCGTACTGAGGGAGTCGATGTCGAGTTTGAAATTTTGAGGGGCGAAGCAAAAAAGGTAGTTAAGGAGTTAATTGATTCCACGGGTACAGATTTAGTAATTTTAGCAAATCGGTATAAGTACTTTTGGCTAAGATACCTGAAGGGGAAAGATTTTGTTCCCATTATGGATCGTCTCAACGTTCCTATGATAGCAATCTGATTTCGTTTAGAGTAAGGAACAATAGATCTTTCATGAGAGACTTGGGCGGCAAGAGCACGAAAAAATAGTTGAGAAATGGGCTAGAAAGGATAAAGGACTGGTGGAGAAAGACAAGCAACGATTAAAAATATTAGTGTATGATCAAGACGAAGAGGGTCGAAAGGTTTTATCTGAAACCTTAAATGAGCATGATGTAGAATTTCATTCTCCAGAAGAGCGGGATTTGATAACCGATCAAGATTTGATGAAGTTTGATCTCTTGATCCTTGATGGAGATGATCCATCTGCCAAGAACGTACTAAGACGCGCCTGCACCTATTATCCCGACAATTTAGGAAGGCTGGCAACCTTCCTATTTCTTTTTGGTTTTTGGATTATCATGTCAGGAAAGTTTGATCTTTTCCATCTCTCCTTGGGATTTCTCTGCTCTTTACTGATAGGCAGCATTTCCCATGACCTTCTTTTTGAAGATGTAAAGGCGAAAAACAGACATGTCAGTATCGCCAGATTTTTAGGTTACCTGCCCTGGCTCATCTATCAGGTCATATTAGCGAATCTTCATGTTGTCTATCTGGTCCTGAGTCCGAAAATGCCGATTGACCCGAAGATAATAAAGTTTAACACAAAATTAACAAGCGATATTTCCAAGGTAACACTGGCAAATTCGATCACACTCACCCCTGGAACAATTACTATGGACATCATTGATGGGGAATTTTATGTGCACGCCGTAAGCAAAAAAGTTGCTGACGATCTTCTAACGGGTGAAATGGAACAAAGAGTAGCATATATCTATTTAGAAGGTGAAAAGTTTAAAAAGTAAACTTATCAGGAAATTATAATAATGATAGATTTCTTTTTGATGATCAGCGTCATTATCCTCTGTCTCGCTTTTCTCTGTATGTACAGGGCTGTTTTTGGCCCTACCATCGTAGACAGAATGATCGCTGTCAATGTTATCGGCACAAAGACCGTTACGGTTATCCTGTTTATGGGGTTCATTTTCCATAATGTCGATTTTTTTATCGATATATCGATTGTCTATGCCCTGATCAATTTTATCGGCACCGTAACCCTCTCTAAATATTTCGAGAAAAGGGGAGTTCTATAAATGCAGATCGTTTCGATTATTATTATCGTTCTGGGAACATTCTTTTTTCTAACCGGAACCCTCGGTCTTCTTCGTTTTCCGGATTTTTATACGAGAATGCACGCAACCGGAAAGGCCGATACACTGGGAAGCCTCTTAATCCTTATCGGACTGGCTTTATACCACGGTTTCACTTTGGGAACTGCAAAAATCATCCTTATCGCTGTATTCATATTTTTAACCAGTCCGACAGCTACTCACTCGATCGCAAAAGCAGCTCTCAAGAACAAAGTTCCCATGTGGACAAAGGAGAATGACAAATGATCTGGCAACTGGATATTATATTGCTCGTTTTAACGGTTATTTCTGCAGTCGGGGCTCTCGCCGTTAAGGACCTTCTGGCTTCAACAATACTTATGGGAGCCTTCAGTCTGTTTATGTGTCTTTTATGGGTTGAGATGGGTGCGGTTGATGTTGCGTTTACCGAGGCTTCGGTTGGGGCAGGAATAACGACCATTCTTTTTGTCATCGCTGTATACAAAACAGAGAGGAAATCAAAAGATTGAAAATTTTTAACTATTTTTTAGCATTCATAACAGGTGCTTTCTTGATTTATGGGGTTTCTGACATGCCGAAGTGGGGTGACCCGAACTCACCGGCAAGCCTCCATGTTTCTCCGAGGTATATAGAAAAGGCTATCGAGGAGACAGAAGTTCCGAACATGGTCACCGCTGTGCTTGCCGATTACAGGGGTTTTGATACATTTGGAGAAACAACAGTTGTCTTTACAGCCGCTATTGCATGTATTCTTATCCTTAGATCAAGAAGAAAGGAGGAGGATTAATGATCGACAGACAAGACAGTATTATTATAAGAATGATTTCCAGAATCCTTGCTCCCTTTATCCAGCTCTTCGCTTTATATGTTATTATGCACGGTCACAGCAGCCCCGGTGGCGGTTTCCAGGGCGGCGTTATTCTGGGTGCCAGCTTCATTCTCCTGGCTATTTCTTTTGGAATCGATGAAGTAAAGGAAAGGTTTACCGAAAGGATATTAACCACTTTTACCAGTATGGGAGTTTTTATCTATGGTGGTGTAGGGTTAATATGTTTCATCCTTGGAGCAAACTTTTTGGATTACGGAATCCTTCCGGTTATAGAACCAAGAGGTATGGGAATGCTTGGAATTGAGATCGGGGTTGGCATAACGGTTATGGCAGTTATGGTTTCGATTTTTAGTGACCTTTCAACTTATGAGTAGGTGATAACATGTTAGAATTTTTAATCGGAAAAGTTAACTACTACATTTACATTGTTCTCATGATGATCGGTTTCTATGGCATGATGGGGAAAAAGAACCTTGTAAAAAAAGTTATAGGAATGAATATATTCCAATGGTCAATCATCCTCTTTTATGTCTCGATCGGAGCAAAAAAGGGCGGTGCCATTCCTATTATTATGGGCGGGCATGGCCATCATGCCGTTGCCCACGCGGCTGATTTTGTCAATCCCCTGCCCCATGTTCTTATGCTGACGGCAATCGTGGTCGGCGTCGGGACAACAGGTGTGGCATTAGCATTGATCCTTTCGATTTATAAAAGATATAAAACAGTAGAAGAAGATGAACTCTTAAGGAAGATGAAATGAATATCCAGCAACTCCCTTATCCAGCTATAATCATATTTGTTCCCTTGCTAATGAGTCTTTTAATACCTGTTTTTGGATGGTGGAAGAAAAAACTGTGTTTTCCAATGCTGATGACTGCTATTTCAATATCCCTGCTCGCATCTTTAAAAATTGCATTTACTGTAGTGCAAAATGGCCCGATAAGATATTATCTTGGAGGGTGGGAACCTCCCTGGGGGATAGAATTTGCTATTGATCACCTCAATGCAGTGATGATTGTGCTTGTAACATTTATCACTTTTATCGTAGCGATATATTCTAAAAAAAGTATCGAAAAAGAACTTCCCGGAAAAGAAGTTCCTTTTTATTCCTTATTCCTTTTGGTTCTTACCTCTCTGTCAGGGATGGTCCTGACAGGGGACATGTTTAACCTGTATGTATTTCTTGAGATTGCAGCGTTGTCGTCTTATGCTCTTATATCTATCGGTGAAGAACGAGCACCGTATTCGGCTTTTAAGTATCTTGTTTTAGGGACCGCTGGGGCATGCTTTTACCTCCTTGGTGTTGGTTATCTCTATATAGTCACTGGATCGCTTAACATGGCTGACCTCGCCAAACTACTGCCAGAATTATATCAGTCAAAAGTTGTGCTCGTAGCCTTTGCTTTTTTTATGGTTGGTCTGCTTATAAAAATAGCATTTTTTCCCTTACATGCATGGCTTCCGGATGCTTATACCCACGCTCCATCGGCAGTAAGTTCTCTCATCGCTCCTCTAATGACTAAAGTAGGGGCATACGTAATCATAAGGGTAATGTTCACGGTATTTACACCGGAGTTTTCCATTGGAATACTTCCCACAGCTACCATTCTTAGCTGGCTTGCCGCTATTGCTATTGTCGCAGGAAGTTTGATGGCCCTTGCCCAGAAAGATTTCAAAAGAATGCTTACCTACATCATCGTGGCTGAAATCGGCTACATCGTCCTGGGTATCGGTATGGCCAACAAGAACGGCCTCACCGGTGCCATTCTTCATATTGTTAACGACGCGTTTATGATGGCCTGCCTCTTCTTTATCATCGGTGCCATCTATTATAAAACCGGAACGAGGGATGTTTATCAGTTCAGGCATCTGAATAAAAAGATGCCGTATACCATGTTTGCTTTTATTATCGTCGGTCTCTCCGTGGTCGGGATACCGCCCACATGCGGATTCTTCAGCAAGTGGTATCTCCTTTTGGGAGCTATCGAACTGAACCAGTGGATGTTTGCAGCGGCCCTCCTCTTTAGCAGTTTGACCAGTGCCGTCCTTTTCTTCAGGGTTGTAGAAAATGCCTTTCTCAATCCTCAAACCGGTCATGGTCACGGAAACCATGAAGAGGAGATTCTAAGGGCCGAGGCTCCGATGAGCATGCTGGTACCGATATTCGTTACTGTTGTCGGAATCATGTTGATCGGACCGATGAGTGGTAAAATTATTACATTGTTTATTCAGCATGCCATCCCGGCAGGCTTTTAAGGGTAAAACGGGGCTTTGCTCCAGAGTAGATAACACAGATTCGCTACGCCTTCTAGATTATTGTTAAGAACGGGAGTGTGATATGGAATTAGCAGCGATACATTATAGACCGCTTATAGCCTTGCTCTGCCCGCTGGCGGTTGCTCTACTGGTTTTAGCATCGAAAAAACGTCCGAATCTTAGGGAAAGCGTCACCATCATCGGCAGTTCGCTGTTATTTTTGTCTGTTTTAACAATGACTCCCCATGTTCTAAGAGAAGGTCCCATTCATCTGAGTCTCTTCAACCTTTTTCCGAACGTTGATCTTTTACTGAATGTCGATGCCTTCGGTCTGATATTCGCTACGACCACCTCTTCGCTCTGGATTCTGGTATCGTTCTATTCTATCGGATATATGAGGTCACTGAACGAGCACGCACAGGGCAGATACTACACCTGCTTTGCCCTCACCATTTTCGGTGCGGTCGGTGTGGCCCTGTCCGGCAATCTGGTGACCATGTTCATTTTCTATGAAATCCTGACCGTATCGACCTATCCGCTGGTTGTTCATGAAGAGACCATGGAGTCGATACACGGCGGCCGTAAATATCTTGTTTATCTGGTCACATCAGGTGTTATTCTTCTCTTTGCCGTATTAATGACCTATTATATCGCAGGAACAACCGATTTTGCCGGCGGCGGCATACTCAAATCAACCCTGAACCCGTCAACAAAGGCTCTTCTGCAGGTTACATTTTTCCTCTTCATGCTCGGTTTCATGAAGTCTGCATGGATGCCTTTTCATTCATGGCTTCCCGCTGCCATGGTCGCACCGACTCCGGTCAGTGCTCTTCTCCATGCGGTAGCGGTTGTGAAGCTCGGTGTATTCGGTATTGTCAGAACCGTCGGTTATGTTTTCGGACCGGAGCTGATGGGGATTCTCGGGCTGGGCCTCATCCTGGCCACCATAGCGTCGATTACGATGCTCGTCGGTTCTTTTCTGGCCATTGCTGAAGACAATCTCAAAAGAAGGCTGGCCTATTCCACGGTCAGTCAGCTTTCCTATATTCTGTTCGGCGCCGGGTTAATAAGCCCCTATGGCATACAGGGCGCCATGATACATATTCCTTTTCACGGCTTCATGAAGATCACACTCTTTCTCTGTGCCGGAGCCATAGCCGTCGTGACCGGGAAAAAGGCAATAAGCCAGCTGGCCGGCATCGGGAAAAAGATGCCGATAACCATGACGGCTTTTACCATCGGTGCCGTCGGTATGCTCGGAGCGCCGCCTGTTGTCGGTTTTATCAGTAAATGGTATCTCTGTCTCGGAACCATACAGAACGGACACCTGATTTTCCTCGGTGTCATCCTCTTCAGTTCGCTCCTGGATGTTATTTACTTCTTCCCGATTATCAAAACCGCTTTTTTTGACGAACTGTCCGAGGCCGATAAAGATATGAACAGAGAAACAGACAACCCTCTGTTTCTTTTTATGGTAATTCCACTGGCAATCACCGGGCTTTTTTCGATCATATTTTTCCTCAACCCGCGCACATTCGGTATTTTAAGCCTGGCGGAAAAAGCCATTAAGAGCCTTTTTTAAGGCCGTGATATAAGAACAGGAGAGAAGAAATGGGACAATATGCACAGGAAGGCGAGGATCTGGTTTATAAGCAGGATGACGGTGAAATAACCGCGGTATTGACCGGTTTTGAAGAGATAACGGAACTCGGACATAAAAGCGACAAGACAATGGTTCACGTCTTCCATATTTGTATTCTTGGCGGACTCATTTATCTTGCCTTGATTTTATTCTTTTAGAAGTAACAGGAGTAAAGTGTTATGAAGCTCAAAAAAGAACTGACGTTTCTCGACTCAAAGAAAAACAGACAAAGAGTGAGATTCTACTTTTATATCTCTCTTGTGCTGCTTCTTATTGCCGATTTTTTCATTCACAAGCACGGCCACTTTCCGTGGGAAACGAAACCTGAATTCTTTGCTGTATACGGGTTTGTTGCGTGTGTCAGCTTGATCTTTGTTGCTAAGATACTGCGTTTTATCGTCAAAAGAAAAGAGGGCTATTATGATGATTAAACCTATTCCGCCTCAGGCGATATTTATAATCGGTGCTTTACTTATCCCTTTTCTTAAAGGAAAGATAAAGTCATTATATATGCTCCTTTTGCCGGTTTTTGCCTTTATAAGCCTTGTAAACATGCCCAAGGGCAAATACTGGGTCTACAAGTTTATGAACTATGACCTGATCTTTGGTCGTGTTGACGGCCTGAGCCTTATCTTTTTATATATATTCGTCATTATATCCTTTGTTGCGGTGCTCTATGCCCTTCATGTGAAAGATGACATCCAGCACGTCGCGGCGTTCAGTTATGCCGGCGGTGCCCTCGGCGTAACACTGGCAGGAGACCTGTTCACCCTCTATCTTTTCTGGGAATTGATGGCTATCGGTTCCACATTCCTTGTCTGGTCGAGAAGAACAGAGGCTTCCAAAAGGGCCGGTTACCGGTACTTTGCCTGGCATTTTCTCGGTGGTTTATGCCTTCTGGCAGGAATTATTCTCTATGTTGTCCAGAGGGGCACCATCGAATTTGATTTTATAGGGCTTTCTGACCCGGCCTCTTACTTTATTTTTGTCGGGTTTATCTTAAATGCAGCCGTTTTCCCGCTCCACGCATGGCTTGCCGATGCGTACCCGCAGGCGACCGTCACCGGTGCGGTATTTATGAGCGCCCTGACAACGAAGAGCGCGGTCTACATTCTTGCGAGAACTTTCCCCGGCACCCATATTCTGATATGGGCCGGTGCCTTTATGACCTGTTATCCTATCTTTTATGCTGTTATCGTCAATGATATGAGGCGGGTTCTGGCATACAGTCTGATCAACCAGGTCGGCTTCATGCTGGTCGGCGTGGGAATAGGAACCCAGCTGGCGATAAACGGTGCGGCGGCACATGCCTTCGCTCATATTATCTATAAAGCACTTTTGTTCATGTCTATCGGAGCTGTTATTCATCAGACAGGAAAAAGCAAAGGAACAGACCTTGGCGGTCTCTACAAGACCATGCCGTATACAGCCGTATGCTGCATGATCGGAGCGGCCTCGATCTCCGCGTTTCCTCTTTTTAGCGGTTTTGTAAGTAAATCGATGACCGTGACCGCGGCAGCCGAAGAGCATCTGGTTCTTGTATGGTTCTTGCTGCAGTTCGCTTCGGCCGGTGTTTTTCACCATGCAGGTATCAAGGTGCCTTTCTTTACCTTCTTCGGCCATGATTCCAAGATAAGGGCAAAGGAACCTCCCTGGAATATGCGGATTGCTATGGGTATCGCGGCCTTTTTATGTATTTTCTTAGGTGTCTACCCTGCGCCTCTTTACGCCATTCTTCCTTATCCGGTTCACTATGTGCCTTACACAGGATTCCATGTTGTGGCTCAGCTTCAGCTGTTAATGTTCGGTGCACTGGCCTTTACGCTCCTTGTCCTCTCCGGTTACTACCCGGCAGAGCTGAGAGCTACCAACCTCGACACCGACTGGTTCTTCAGAAAACCGGGAAATCTTTTTATTGCATTCTGTAAAAAACCGGTGAAGGATTTCTTCGGTTTCTTTGACGGGGTTGTTATGGGTGTTGTCAGGTATGTCTCCAATGTAAGCCGAAATCCGATTATGGGTATCAAGATGATGCTCGGCCAGGCTGCTGAGGTCAATGACTACGATGAAAATGTTCACAGAGCACCGATCGGCCTTGGGGTATCATTGGCTCTCATCTTCTTCGTCATATGGGTCATTATCAATTTTAGTTAGTGGTCCGGTTCCTATCTTATATTGAGAGATTCACTCTTTATTTCCAAAAGATAACTGCGTCAATAGTTCTTTAACCTATAAATATACTGGAAAAGGATCGGTATATTTTTTTTGGATTGATTCTAGAGAAGACTTCAAAGGATAGATAAAAAAAGAGGGGAAGAAAAATTCTTCCCCTCTTTGAAAAATCCGGTTAAGGATCTAGACCATGGTCCATGCCGCTTTCAGCGTCCTCTTGGCACTGGCAATGACCAGCTCTGATGATTCGTCGCCAATCGGCATCACTTCAAATGTCACAACCGGCCTCTTCCCCTCGGCGAGATATCCGATCTTGAACAGAGTCTTCAAGAAGGCGGTCAGCTCAGGAACATCATTGTCGCTGCCGGGATAACCGAAGCGGGGATGCTTGTCGCCAAAGGCAGGGTCGTCTGTATCCTTGTGAAGGGCATTACCGATATGAATATGGATCAGATGGTCTTTTACGGTCTCTAAAGCCTTTTCCATATCCTCGAAAAGGATAGGAACATGGCTCAAATCCCACATCAGACCGAAATCGTGACCCTTGTCTCTCATGGCCTTGGAAACCTTAACAGCAATGTCTGAAGGGCCGACAATGCATTTCTTGTCAACGGTCGTATCGAAGGCCTCCAGGGTTATTCCTTCCAAACCCTTGCTCTTGGCATAATCGGAGATCTGGCAGAGAGAATCGATGAGAAGCTCCAGACCCTTTTCTCTGTCCGCATCACCGGGATCTTTTCCGCTCAGGAAAGCGGCTCTTTTTGCTCCCAGCTCAACAGCTTCATCCACAGACTGCTTACATCTCTCGATCGCTTTTTTCCGGACCTCTTCATCCAGAGAGTTGAGGTCGTGCTGGCCGGTCAACAGCCCCGGCTGTCCGCCGAACCCGACTCCTATATGGGATGTCTCGATAATCTGGCGGGCTTTTTTTCTTGTTTCGCTGTCCTTCATGATTCCGACTTCGATAAAATCAAAAAAATCATCCTCTGCAATCTTCTGGATCGTTTCCAGAACAGGACCTTCTCCCTTGATGGTTCCGGGAAAGGCCATAAAGTGAACGATTCCCATCTGGAAATAATTCGACCAATGTTCCTTCACAGTAAAACCTCCTCTGTTTGAAAATAAAATGATTGATATTGATATAGTTAGTATCTTTAGCCTGGATAAATATCCTTTGCAATGAAGTCCAGACCAAGCTCCGAAAGCTTTTCTTTTGAGGGATTGCCGGTCTCTTTATCCCAGCCCCTGTGCTCAAAATATTCATCCTTCATCGCCTCCAGCATCTCAGTGGTCACGATCATCCCCTTGGAGGCACCTTCTGGAATCGGTTCTGTGGTGAATCGTTTGGGGAGGGTATCGTTGTCCCTCGTAAAACCGTCCCTGGCAGCAAAACCCCTGATCAGGTTCCATATCCTCTCAGCGTGCTGATTGGCATCATCAAGGGTAAGATTCCGGCCGGTAACAACATTCAAGGCCTCTACCGTATTCTCATTTAATGCGATAGGACCCCAGACCGCCTCGCCGAAGTGGCAGAGAACCATCGAATCACAGAATATCAGCCAGTGGTTCACACCGGCAACATAGGGACCTTTTCCTTCGGTCGTTTCTCTCGGCACCAGCCCCATTCTCTCTCCTGTCGGCCGCGAATCGTGGTGACTTCCGCCCCTGTGGCCTACGGCATATCCCATACCGTGACCGGGCAGCCCCCTGGCCGTGTGTCCGGCTATCTCAAGCCCCTTGTTGGTTATACAGTAATCTTCCGAGCCCTTTGCAATCTTCTTAGAGGCTCTCGCGCTCCCCTCGCCGAGAAGCCAACCCAGCCCCTCTTCTCTCTTTCCGATCTTTTCCAGCATTTCAAGCATGGCATCGGCATTACCGAAGCTAAGGTCAATGTCACCCGTATCCTCTTTGGTAATGGCTCCCTTTTCAAAGGCCTCCATGGCCCACGCCACGGTACAGCTGCCGGACATCAGGTCGAATCCGTATTCATCGCATATCTCATCGCCCTTGACAATGGCATCGAGATTATCAATACCGCACATCGAACCCATGCCCCATACCGCCTCATAATCCGGGCCTTCGATTGTAGCCTTATATGGGCCGTCTTTAACTATGCTGAACTTAGTACAGTGGATAGGGCAGGCGATACAGGCCTTGTCCTTTTTAACAATTCTATCCCTCATGGTCTCACCGCAGATACCTTCAGCCCCCTCAAAAACCTCTGTCTGCCAGTTCCTTGTGCCGAGAATTCCCAGCTTGTTAAAGGGAAGAATACTTCCCGGACTGCCGTAATGGGCAAGCTGTTTTCCCGTGGTGGGGTTCGCTACGAAGATCTCGTTCATTTTCAGAGAGTAAGCGGAGACCTTTTCTATATCAGGAACAGTAACCTGACCTGTTCCGCGGACTGAGATGGCCTTTAAGTTTTTGGAGCCCATCACGGCACCTGTGCCGCCGCGGCCGGAAGCCCTCATATCACAGAGGATCAGGGCATAACGCACGCCCTTTTCTCCGGCAGGGCCGATGGTCGCTACGTGAGCCTCATCATCTCCGACTTCTTTCCTCACCTCAGCATGGGTATCAAAGGTCGTTTTCCCCCACAAATGGGAGGCGTCTTTTATCTCGACCTTGTCGTCATTGATCGTTATATAGACAGGTTTTTCAGCCTTTCCCTCGACGATCAGGCCGTCATAGCCGGCATATTTCAGCTCTGCGCCGATATGTCCGCCGTGAATACTGTTAAAGAAGTTATTGGTCAGCGGAGATTTGGTGCAGAAAACCGACCGCGAAGCTGTGGGAACAATGGTTCCCTGAACAGGACCGGTCATTAAGACCAGCTTGTTATCAGGGCTGAGAGGGTCTGTATTCGGCTTGAGCTCTTCGTAAAGATACCTGGCTGCCAGACCGACCCCCCCTATAAAGTCTCTGGCCCACTCCTCGTTCAGGGGTTCGACACTGACCTTGCTGCTGGAAAGATTCACTCTTAAAATCTTCCCTTTATAACCCCCGTATTTAAATCCGTTATTTGCCATAATTTTACCCTCCGACAACAGGGAGAAGAATCGCTATCTCGTCTCCGTCATTGACCTTCGTTTCGAATTCGTGAAGGGAGCTGTATGTCTTTTCATTCAGCATGACCAGAAAGGGCTCCATCTCTCCTGTTAATTTGTTCCAGATTTGATCCTTAAAAGCACTGCCGTATTCCTCGGCCATTTTTTCAAAGACATCCCTTAATGTGGAACCATCACTGATTTCCACTTCGATCTCATTGCTACCAAGAGCGTCTTTGATCTCGGCAAAAGACTGAACCTTTACCTTTGCCATGATTTTACCCTCCTTAGCTGGACACCTTTGCCAGCCACTCTTCGGCTATTTTCACGGCCTCTTCTCTGGGAATATCGCGCGGTTCCGGCTTTTCTGCCTCTTTATAGACAACGGCCTCTGTCACACAGTATTTGACACAGGTCGGGTCCCCGGCGCAGTAATTGCACTTCTTTTTTAATACAGGGACAGGAACCTCCGGCAGTCCTATCAGGTGAACTTTGATTCGCGCCTTTCCGGGATCAAACACCCCTTCATGATGCATGGAACAGGCCAGCTCGCACATCCGGCATCCCGTGCATTTCGTCATATCGGTAAGTACATGTTTTGCCACTATTGACTCCTTGAAAGATTTATTTCTTGTATATCTCAGGGTTGACACAGGCTGGCGGAATCTCTTCTTTGAGCGCGGCCACGCAGTTCTCGGCAGCCATGGTTCCCATTCTTGTCCTCGTGTTAATCGATGCGCTGGCAATATGGGGAAGAACAACCACGTTCTTCATATCGGCCAGCTCAGGCTCCATGATCGGCTCTTTCTCGTAAACATCGAGCCCTGCCCCGGCTATCTCTTTGTTCTGCAATGCCTTCACAAGTGCTTTTTCGTCGACTGTTGGACCCCTTGATGTGTTGATCAGGAAGGCTGTCTTTTTCATCATCTTCAGCTCTTTTTCACTGATGGTATGAACGGTCTCAGGCATCAGAGGAACATGCACGGAAAGGAAATCGGCTTCTTTAATAACAGTATCTTTGTCGACAAACTGGACATTCAATGCCTTTTCTTCCTCTTCGGGAGCCCTGATGGCATCGTAATAGAGCACCTTCATCTCAAACCCCAAAGCTCTCTTGGCCAGGGTTTTACCGATTCTTCCGAAACCGAGGATTCCGAGCGTTGCATGGTGGATATCGCTTCCCCACCACTGCATCACGCCCCATCCCGGCCACTCACCGGTTCTCATATACTGGTCAGCCTCTACAATCCTTCTCCCTACTGACATAATCAGAGCCCAGCCCAGGTCTGCTGTGGTGTCGGTCAGAACGCCGGGAGTGTTGGTAACCGCAATATTTCTTTCAGACGCTGCATTCACATCGATATTATCGAATCCCACGGCAACATTGGCAATGACCTCAAGATTGGGAGCCGCATCCATCACCTCTCCGTTCATCTTGTCGGTAAGGAGACAGATAACCCCGTTTTTATCCTGTAGTCTTTTTTTCAGCTCTTCAGGTGGCAGCGCATTCTCATCCTCGTTGTATTCCACTTCGAAATTCTGCCTGGCAATCTCTACGGCCTCCTTTGGGATCTTCTGCGAAATCAATATTTTCTTGCTCACTGTATTCCTCCTTTTAAATAAATTTTAGATTTGTAATTTCAAAAGGTGATTTTCTATCTTTTTTTATTTCTGGTAGCACCTCTTTCGGGATACTGTATACATTCAAACACTTAAAAAAAAACTACTAATCGTTGCTATCTATCTATAAAAATCCTCCTAAAACATTAACATTATTTGTATTTTTACCTATCGGGATGAAATCCTGAAAGTATTTATTATATTAATCATATGATTGTATTGTCAAGGTTTTTTTATAAAATTAACGTGAAGAAGATTCGAGCAGAAAATCATAGAAGTGGCTGCAAAGAGGGGACATAATCCTTCCTTTTCTCGCAATAACATAAAAACTTCTCGTGATTTTTACTCCTTTAATTTTAACCTCTTTCAATGTTCCCTGTTTCAGTTCGTCTCCCACAGCCATTTTGGAAAGGAACGATATCCCCAGCCCGCATTTGGCCCCCTGCTTGACCGCCTCGGTATTCTCCATCTCAGAAACAATAGTTAAATCGGCCGGGTTGATACGATGCGCCAGGAGTTCTTTTTCCATTGTCATCCGGGTGCCCGATCCCCTCTCCCTTGAAATAAAAGGCTCTTTTTTCAACTCCTTAGCCGAAATATACTGTTTTTGAGACCATATGTGGTCTTTTGGACAGACAAGGATGATTTCATCATCAAAGAATTTCTTATACTCTATTTTGTTGTTCGCTATTTTGGCGCCGATCACCCCCATCTCAATATTCCCTTCCAGCAGGCTGTCAAGGGTTCCTTTAGAGTCTGAAAGTTTTAGAGAAACCGATGTTTCGGGATACTTTTTTTGAAACTGTTCGATAAGAATCGGCAGGATATAGACACCGGGAATACTGCTTCCGCCGACAACAAGATTGCCTTTAAGCCCCCCTTTGAACTGCTCCAGAGCCTGTTCAGCTTCGTCCCTGAGCTTCAGGATCTTTCTGGCATGGTCGTAAAGCAGAAGGCCTGCCTTTGTCGGATGGATCTCTTTCCCGAGCCTGTCCAGAAGCTTTAAACCGAGCTTTTTCTCCAGATCGATAATATGACCGCTGATTGTCGGCTGGGTCAGACGCATTTCGTCAGCTGCCTTTGTAAAGCTTTTCAGCTTGATAATCTTGACCAGCACTTCCAGATCACGGCAGTCTATCATGTTACCCTCCTATGACTGGCCCCTAAGGACCCTTTTATCCCCGACCCTTAGCGTAATTTTTTTTGCATCGAAATATTCCAGAAGGGGAATCGCAAACTTTCTTGATATGTTCAGCAGGTCTCTGAACTCGGCAGCAGTTATCTCTTTGTTTTTTAAGAGAAAATCGGTCAGGAATTTTTCCGCCTTTGAGAGGCTTTCCCAATGAAAAAATATCCTGTCCTTCACCTTCACCAGCCTCTCTTCTTTTGATAACAGCGATGCCAGCTCCATGAAGCGCTTTTCGTTGATGGAGAATTTTTTCAGCAAATCCTCCGTATTTGGGGGCATAGAACCGGCCGCGAGATACTCTTTCTCGATCTTTTCCTTAAGCTCTTCCTGTTCTTTTCCGAGTGTTACCTTGTGGGAAGAAAGCCGTATCTGGTCTTTGTCCAGAACAATGACTTTCTCGATTTTCAGCCTCTCTATCATATAAGAATAAGCCCTGTCACTGATCATCGAAACCCTGCTTTTGAGCTCCTCCTTGGACATACCGGGCCTGAGCGGAGATTTCTTATGGAACGATTCGAGTTCCCCTTTGAGCTTCTCTTTGAGCTTCTCAAAAATATCTATATGCATAAAGGACTTTTTGTCCTGTATACTGATAATTTTCTTTTCTGAAATTAACTGTGAGGCAGCCTTTTCAATGCCCTTTTTGTCGAGCGGCAGAATCACAAAAAGGTCTTCGAGGCCAATCCCTTTGAAGCCGGAACTCAAAACATGAGATTCGACAACATCTTCAGAGCTCCCCTCCTTCAGGGTCTTCAGCTCATCAAGGGTCTTCTGGTCAAACCGCTTATGCTTATGGGTCAAAACATTCAGTATCTCGCCGCCCCCGATCGTGACCATGGGGGAATAGCTTCTGATCACGTAATTATCGCCGGTAAGGGCCACTGTCGGCCTTTCAAGCCTTATCTGCACAAAACTCTGTTCTCCCGGTTTCAGCTCCTCTTTATCCAGAAGCACGGTCCTCGCCATGATTTCACAGCTTCCCAGATGAAAGCGGATCCTCTGCCGGTTCTTTAAGGGATGCGGAGCATCAGGAAGAAGGTTTAAAGAGGCATCGAGAATATAGGAGGGTTTGAATTTGCCCGCATGCCCCATGACCTCTCCCCTTCTGATATCCGATTTCTCAATCCCCTGAAGATTAATGGCGGCTCTCTGCCCGGCCACGGCCTCCTGGCTCGATTGGTTGTGAACCTGTATCCCCCTGATTTTTCCTTCGATACCCCGGGGGAGCACCTCGATCTTGTCGTCGACCCTCACTCGGCCCGACACAACGGTTCCCGTGACCACAGTACCAAACCCCTTCATGATGAACACCCGGTCAATGGGATAGAGAAAAGGACCGTCCGCCTTCTTTGCCTCGACCTCTTCAGCCAGTTTCTCAACCGCTTTTTTTAACGTATCGATCCCCTCGCCTGTTTTGGAAGAAACCGGTATCACCGGCTTTCCTTCCAGAAAGGTGCCCTTTAAAAAGGATGTAACATCCTCACTGACCATCTGAACCCACTCTTCATCAACAAGGTCCTTTTTTGTCAGGACGACCAGACCGGTCTTTATCTTGAGAAGCTCACAGATGGCCAGATGCTCTCTGGTCTGGGGCATCACCCCTTCATCGGCGGCGATCACGAGCAGGACAAGGTCGATGCCGCCGGCACCGGCCAGCATGTTCTTGACGAATTTCTCATGACCCGGCACATCGATAATGCCGGCATTGATCCCGTTCTCCAGCTTCATGAAGGCAAAGCCGAGCTCTATTGTTATGCCCCTCTCTTTTTCCTCCTTCAGCCTGTCGGTATCGATACCGGTCAGATACTTTATCAGTTCGGTCTTGCCGTGGTCGATGTGCCCGGCCGTGCCGAGAATGATCTGCTTCACAATTTACTCCTGATGCGGCTTGAGACCGTTAAACGCCTGAACAATATCCTGATAGTCCCTCTCGTCAACGGTTCTCAGGTCGAATAAGAATTGGTCCTTATGGATTCTCCCCAGGATAGGGGGATCGTTTGAACGGAAATGCCTCTCCACTGAATCGACGGACAGGCTCTTCGGCTTGATAGAGACAACCCTGGTGGGTAGTTCCTCCAGGGGAAGCGCTCCTCCCCCGACTTCTGACGTGCTTTTCTGGATTTCTATGTCAAAAAGGGATGCGGCTTCTGTCTTTTTCATCTCTTTAAAAAGTTTCTCCGCCCTTCTCTCCAACTCTTCCGCCTGCATGGTCAGCATCCTCAGTGTCGGTATCGCTGAAACGGCCTTCTCTTCATCCCGGTAGAGGCTGAGCGTGGCCTCCATCCCCGCGAGCGTCATCTTGTCTATCCGCACCGCCCTGTGAAAGGGGTTTTTTTTGATAAGATTGATACACGATTCCTTCCCGACAATAATCCCGGCCTGCGGCCCGCCAAGCAATTTGTCGCCGCTGAAGGTCACCACATCAACACCCTTCCTGATCGATTCCTGTGCTGTCGGTTCATCCTGCAAACCATATTTTTTTAGATCGATCAAATTGCCGCTTCCCAGATCCTCCATAACCGGGATATTCTTCTCTTTTCCGAGCTTAACCAGCTCTTCCAGAGAGACATCTTTGGTAAAGCCCATCATCTTGAAATTGCTTTTATGCACCTTGAGGATCAGTCCGGTATTTTCATTGATGGCCGATGCGTAATCGTCCAGATGGGTCTTGTTGGTCGTGCCGACCTCCCGTAATATGGCGCTGGTCTTTCTCATGATATCCGGTATTCGGAACGAGCCGCCGATCTCGACCAGCTCTCCCCGTGAGACAATGACCTCCTTGCCCGGAGAAAGCGCATCGAGCGACACAAGCACGGCCGCAGCATTGTTGTTCACGACCAGGGCCGATTCCGCGCCAATGATCTCCCTCAATATCGCCACGATATTATCACTTCTCGACCCTCTCTTTCCGAGAGCGAGATTATATTCAAGGTTCGAATAGGAGCCGGCAACGGACGAGATGTGCTCCACAACCTCATCGGCAAGAGAAGACCGCCCGATATTGGTGTGAACGATAACACCCGTGGCATTGATAACCCTTATCAGGCAGAACCGGCTGGAGAGTTCAACATCTTCAAGGATCAGCTCGGCCAGCGTTTTTGATGAAAGGTCTATCTGCTTAAGGTTGCTGTCTTTACCCCCTTCAAGGATTTCCGTTCTCTTTGCGTCGATCACCCTTTTAATCGAACCCAGAATAAGGCTTCTCGGGTGTTTATCGGATATCTCCTTTATTTCTTCCAACTGGCAAAGCTCTTCTACAGAGGGGAGATTCCTTAAGAATTTTTGCTTTTTGTCTTGCATGGACTTCCTCTTGGTTTACCCGATTTATACCATACAGGGAATTGAAAAGCAAAAGATTATCGAGGAAAACCTATTGTTAAAATAGGAAAAAGTAATAAGGAAGGTATTGCCTTTCTTGTTTGCAAAAAAAACGAACCAAAGAAAAAGTATGTCCTTTTCTTGCTCGTCCAAGAAAAGAACGAAAAGAAAGACGCCCCGACGATTTTTTCGAGCGGTCTCAGGCTCGCTCGCGAGGCGAAGAGTATGCCTTTTTGTGAACAGATAATATAAAGGCAGAAAAGAAAGAAAGCTCGACATTTTTATAATAGAGAGTCAAAGGCATTTGAAATGTCCAATCCTCTTCGTTTTCTCGTTCACACGGGTTATATCCCTAAAAAGCAGGAGGAATGTAAGTTTCCGATTTTCTTGACTTTTTCCACTCAACCTCTTATAATAAGCTGGTAACTTAAAAAAATTAAATACTTTATCTGAAAAGCAGTGATAGACCCCGGACATTCAAAGAGAGCCTTTCGATAAATTTGCAAGAAAAGATACTGCAAAGGAAGAAAGCATGCAGGAAAAACCGAGAATCCTGATCGTTGATGATAATGCTCTGGTCTCTAAGGGTATAGAAATTATTTTAAAAAAGAGCGGCTATGAGACCGAGACCGCAGAGACGGGACAAAAAGCTTTAGAAAAAGCAAAAGAACGGTTTTTCAACATTGCCCTTCTGGACATCTTTCTGGAGGATATGGAAGGGATAGAACTGATAGGGGCTTTGCAAAAGGTGCATCCTGACATGGCCATCATCATGATTACCGGTCATGCGTCCCTGGAAACCGCTGTGCAGGCTTTGGATGAAGGGGCAAAGGCTTACATCACCAAGCCTTTTAAAGCAGAAAAAGTGTTGAAAAGAATCAATGATATTCTTGAAAAACAAGACCTGGAAATAAAAAACAGACGATTACTCCAACAGATCAAAAAAGAACTGGCAGAGCGAAAACAAATAGAAAAGGCTCTGGATGATTCCAACCTGCAATGGCGCAAAACTTTTGATTCCATCAGCAATGCTGTTTTCCTGACAGACAAAGAAGGAAAAATCATACAATCCAATAAAGCCATGATAAAGCTCTGCAAAAAGCCGTCAAAAAAAATAATCGGCTCTTCCTGCTTTGAGCTTTTACACGGCACAAAAAAACCTGTTGAAGATTGCCCTTTTTTGAGAACGTTAAAGACTCATCAAAAAGAAATCTCAATCCGAAAAACGGGGAATCAATGGTTTGAGTTTGCTGTGAATCCGGTGTTTGATAAGGCTGGAAATGTTGTCAATGCCGTTCATATAATATCTGATATCACAGAACGGAAATTTACAGAAGACTCTCTTCTGGAAAGCGAGGAACGTTTTCGCACAGTAGTGAAAACAGCCATAGACGCAATCGTATCGATTAACAGCCGCGGAAAAATAGTTTTTTGGAATGATGCAGCAGAAGCAATGTTCGGCTATTCTGCTGACGAGGCAACCGGCAAATCGTTAACCCTTATTATGCCTCAAAGATTTCAAAAAGCACACCGGGATGGAATAAAACAAGCCGTTTCAGCAGGAAACTCAAAAATTGTCGGAACAGCTCTCGAAAGAATCGGCCGCAAAAAGGACGGTACAGAATTTCCCCTGGAGCTTTCCCTGACAGGATGGGAATCAAAGGAAGAGATTTTCTTTACCGGCATCTTACGAGACATTACCGAGCGAAAAAAAGCAGAGCAAGAGATCAAAGCAAGCGAACACAGGTTCAAAGAGCTTTTCAATAAAATGAGCAGCGGCGTTTGCGTATATGATCCAATACAAAACGGCGAGGATTTTATTTTTAAAGATTTTAATAAGTCAGCAGAGCAAATTGAAAAGATAGAAAAAAAAGACGTCATCGGCAAAAGCGTGCGCAAGATATTTTCGGGCATTGTGGAGTTCGGTCTTTTTGATGTCTTCAAGAGGGTCTGGAAAACTGGAAAACCGGAATTCTACCCTATGTCCCTTTATAAAGATAAGAGGATTTCCGGCTGGAGAGAAAATTATGTCTACAAGCTGCCTTCAGGTGAAATCGTAGCGGTTTATGACGATGTGCCCAGCCGGAAGCAGGCGGAAAATGAAATAAAGAAGAAGTCGGAACAGCTTAAGGCCCTTTACGAAGTCGGAAAGAAGATGACCTCTCTTATTGCAACAAAAGATGAACTTCTTCCCAGGATCGCAGAGCAGGCTGCCCAGCTCCTCGATACTGATACATGTAATTACAGAATAAGAGAGGGAGATTATCTCGTGCGGGGCGGCGGTACTGAGCAGGGTATGAAGTTGATGAAAGAGGACAGGCTGAAAATAGGAGAGAGCTTGAGCGGCTGGGTTGCCAGGGAAAAAAAGCCTCTTATTATCCAGGACGGATATTCAAATGACCCAAGGCTTATACCGGAACATCAGGAGATAGCCACGCAATGTGGTTTCAAGTCTGCCCTGGGTGTTCCCATGTGCATTGATGGAAGAGTTGTGGGGGTATTGAATATTGTATCAAAAAAGCCGAGGAAATTTACAGAAGAGGATGTGGCTATTTTATCTTCCTTTGCCGATATGGCTGCAATAGTCCTAGAGAATGCCAGGCTTTTCACGGAAACCATAAAGAAAGTCAGCCATTTAAAAGCTCTTTCTGAAGTTATCAAATTGATAGCAGCAGAGCTTAAGAAGGAAGACCTGCTTCCCTTGATTGCCGAACAGGCCAATAAGCTTTTGAATACCGACGGGTGTAATTTTAGATTGCGAGAGGGTGATGAGCTTGTTAGTTCTTATGGAATGAAGGAAACTATGGGTCTCATAGTAAAAAAGAGGGTAAAGATAAATGAGAGCCTGAGCGGTCTTATCGCTGAACAGAAGGCACCTTTGATTGTTGAAAACATACAAAAGGATAAAAGGTATATTAAAGAACACAGGGAAGCGGCTAAAAAACTGGGTATCACCTCTTTTCTCGGGGTTCCCATGATAACAAAGGACGAGGTTGTCGGTGTGCTCCACGTTTATTCGAAAAAGAAAAGAGAGTTTTCAGATGATGATATTAACCTTTTATCCTCGTTTGCCAAGCAGGCGGCGATTGCTCTTCAAAATGCCGAGTATTTAGAAAAGTTGAAACAGGCTCAGTATACAGCTGTCAGATCAGAGAAGCTCGCCTCTGTCGGTAAATTGGCCGCAGGTGTGACCCATGAGATACTCAATCCCGTGAATATCATATCGATGAAAATACAGCTTATGATAATGAAAGGCGTTGAGGATGAGAGTTTGTTGAAGGAGCTTAACATCGTAAAAGATCAGATCTCCAGAATTGTAAAAATCAGCGAAGCGCTTTTAAAATTTTCGAGGCAAAGAAAGGCAGAGGATATAAAGGAGACAGATATTGAAGATGTTTTCAAAGACACGCTTCTCCTGGTCGAAAAAGAGCTTCTGACAAGAAAAATCGAGACTAAAAAAGAATTCAAAAAAAATCTTCCCGCAATAAAGGCTGATGCAAATCAATTGAGGCAGGTCTTTTTAAATCTTATAACCAATGCCAGGGATGCCATGCCGGAGGGAGGAGCAATATCGATTTCCACAGCATTAAACACAAACAAAGACAAAATCATCATATCTATCAAAGACACCGGCCCCGGCATACATCAGAACAATTTGCCGCGGATATTCGATCCGTTCTTTACTACAAAGAATGAAGGTGAGGGAACGGGACTCGGTCTTTCTGTTTGTTACGGTATCATAGAAGAACACGGCGGCAGGATGTGGGCTGAGAATAATCAAGACAGAGGAGCCTGTTTTTTCACTGAACTTCCAACAAAAGGGAAAGGATAAAATATGGAAAAAGAGAGAATCTTAGTGGTTGATGATGAGATAGAAGCCTGCCGGACCTTAAAGGATTTTATGGTTTTTAGGGGTTACGAGGTTCAAACAGCCCAAAATGGAAAAGAAGCGATAGACAAGGTAAAGAGTTTCAAACCTCACATCGTCCTTCTCGATATCATCATGCCCGGAATGGGTGGCATTGAGGCCCTGAAAGAGATAAAAAAAATGGCTCCTAAAACAGGGGTTATTATGGTTTCGGCTGTGGGAGATGAAGAAACTGCTAAAAAAACCATGGAACTGGGAGCCTATGATTACATTCTCAAACCGTTCGACCTTAACTATCTTGAAAACGTGGTCATATTCAAGATAGTCGATGTACTGGGTTAACAGTGGGAATCAAGAATAAAATATCTCCCTATCAAAACCATTTCTTTCTTTTAAAGAAAAACAACATCACGAGACCGCTAACAGCCATAACACTCAACACCACAGCATAACCCATTCTCCATTCGAGTTCCGGCATGTATTTAAAATTCATTCCGTAAATACCCGCAATAAAGGTCAGGGGAATGAATATGGTCGCGATCATGGTCAGCACCTTCATGACCTGGTTCATTTTGTTACTTATGCTCGAAAGATAAATATCGAGCATTCCGGAAACCATATCTCTAAAAAGCTCCAGTGTATCGATCACTTCGATAGTGTGGTCATAGAGATCTCTCAAGTATGCCTCTGTTTTCTCATGAATCAACGGGGACTCGTCCCTTTGAAGGCCATTGACGACCTCTCTCAAGGGCCATATCGATTTGCGGAAAAAAATCATATCGGTTTTAAGATGATGGATGGCATGCAGGGTTTCCGGCGAGGGATTTGTTACCAGTTCATCTTCCAGCTCTTCTATTCTTTCAGCAAGTTTTTCCAGTATTAAAAAATAGTTGTCGATAATCACATCCAGCAACACATAGGCCAGATAATCCGACCCCATTTTTCTGAGCCGGCCCTTGCCATTCCTTATCCGTTCCCGGATAGGATTGAAAACATCGCCCACCATTTCCTGAAACGAGATAACATAATTGGAACCGCAAATCAAACTCACCTGGTCTATTTTGATGGCTCTATTATCCTCGTCATAGAGCAACATCTTCAGGACAACAAAGATATAATCGTCAAAAACTTCGCACTTTGGCCGCTGCGCCGTATTGACAATATCTTCCAGAACAAGAGGGTGTATAGCAAATTCCTTACCGATCTTTTTTATCGTCTCCGTATCGTGAAGCCCGTCGATATTGATCCAGTTGACAGCATTGTCCTTGATCAGGGAAAAGCATTCCTCAACCTTTTCTACCTTTTTCTCCTGAAATTGTTCTTCATTGTAGTTGAAAAAATTAATTGTTATTTTCCCTCTGTCTTCAACCCCTATCGGAACCATTGCTCCGGGCGCAAGACCCGCCTTTTTTGACATCTTTTTATTAAACCTTAGCATGTTCCTCTCCTTTTATAACGAGCAATATTCACAAAATTTTCTAAAACACAGACTAAGAAGAAAATATCTCCTCCAGTTTCCTCTTTTCTTCTGGACAGCACATAAACATCAGCACATCTCCGGGCCTGACAATAAATTCTTCGGACGGGTTGTAGATGATCTCCTCCTGTCTGTTAACGGCAAGAAGCAGGACAGTGGCAAATTTTCTCAGGTTCAGTTCTGAGACAGGCTTTTCAGCAAAGGACTCGGGCATGGGCATCTCTTCGATGCGAAGATTCTTGTCCTTGTCCCGGAGCATATAATCCAGAAATGACACGACCGTCGGCCGTATCATCACGGAAGCCATTCTGAGCCCGCCGATAAAATTGGGGGATACGACCGAATCGGCCCCGGCTTTTTCAATCTTTTCAGCGTTCTTGGCATCGTCGCATCTGGCCACGACCTTTACGGAAGGGTTGAGCTGCTTCGCGGTCAGGCAGATGACCAGGTTCAGATAATCATCGCCGGTCACCGCAAAGAGCCCCTTTGCCCTTTCGATCCCGGCCTCCAAAAGGGAGCTGTTGTCTGTTGCATCGCCCTGAAGCAGAACCTGTTCCGCGAAGTCACCCGCAAGACACTCAATCGCTCCCCTGCTGATATCGACTGTCACAAATGGATTATCCGTAGCCAGAAGCTCTCTCATTATATGGACACCCACATTTCCGGCACCGCATATAATATAATGATTGCTGCATTTCTTGGCCATTTTCCCCATCTTTTTCCTCCAGAATAAATTTTTCAACTCTCCTTCCACAACAAAGGCTGTCATATTCGTCATTGTATAAAACAGAACCCCTATCCCGGAAATGGCAATGAATATCGTAAATATCCTTCCGGCAGGGTTCCCCGAAAGGTCTATCACCTCTCCAAACCCGACTGTCGAGATGGTGATGACAACCATATAAAAACAGTCGAGAAGGGAATCCTGTTTTTCGCCAAGATACCAGTAACCGATTGTTCCTATGGTTAAGATGAGCAGGACGGCTATGCCGGCGAAGATGAATTTTTTATGCATTTCTTCATAGATGTTATCATCCATAATCATGCCCTTTTCTTCTGTTCTAACCTGTTTCAGATAACGATAACCGACTTTTTAAAAATTCTCTATCAATATTTCTCGCTCGAAATCAGGTTCGCCAGTCTGGCGTATTCGTCGAGGGTGAGTGTCTCCCCCCTACGCTTCGAATCGATACCTGTCCGTGTAAAAATCTCATCGAGCCGTTTCTTGTCGGCAATCACTTCTGCTCGTTTCAGGTTGTTCCTGAGCGTTTTTCTCTTATAGGCCATGGAAGCCTTGGCCACGTCGAAAAAGAGGCTTTCATCCGAAACATCGACCCTCGGTTTTTTCAGAAACCTGAACTTTAAGAGTGCGGAATCGACCTTGGGAGACGGGAGAAAGGCCTTTTTCGATACGGGAAAGCAGATATCGACATCAGCGTGATACCGGCTCATCACTGTCAAAAACCCGTAGTCCCTGGTTCCGTGCCGTGCAGTCAGTCTCTCTGCAATCTCTTTTTGAAACATGAGCACCATCTCGGAAATCTTTCCCCTCTGTTCGAAAAGCTTTAACAGGATCGGTGTCGAGATACAGTAGGGAAGGTTCGCAACCACCTTGAACGGTGCTCTCAGCGAGGCATAGTCAAACTTAAGGGCATCGTCATGGACAATCTTGATGTTCGGGTAGCTCTTGAGGCCCTCTGTGAGAATCGTGCAAAACCGTTCGTCATATTCGATGGCAATAACCTCTTTCGCCCTCTCTGCCAGCGATGCGGTGAGCGCCCCCAGACCCGGGCCTATCTCGACAACCGTATCGCCCTTGTTAAGGACTGCGGTGTCGATGATCCTCACCTTCACAAAATCGTCCACCAGAAAATTCTGGCCGAACCTTTTCAGCGTGGCAATCCGATATTCCTTGAGCAGGGCCTTGGTCCCGGTCAGGAGACCGGACATCTTACGGAAGTCTTCCAATCCTCTATCCTTTTTTGCTAATTAAAATGGACAAACGGCTTCAAGTATGGTATTGAAGAAAATCCATTTATATTATATAATTTATGAGTTTAAAATCAAACTGTTTAAAAGGAAAAACTTTCTATGAGCATTGAAATAGCCAAAAGGGTTCTGGAGATTGAAAGCGAAGCCATAAAAAAGCTGATCGACCGCCTGGACGAAAACTTTTCAAAAGCCGTTGACCTGGTCTATGAAGCCAAGGGAAGGGTCGTGGTCACCGGCATGGGAAAATCGGGAATCATCGGCAAGAAAATCGCCTCGACCTTCGCCAGCGTGGGCACCCCTGCTCTTTTTGTCCATGCGGCAGAGGGGATACACGGCGACCTCGGGATGATCATCAAGGACGATCTGATCATTGCCATATCAAACAGCGGGGAAACAGAAGAGATTATCACCCTGCTTCCCAGTCTTAAACGATTCGGTAATAAGCTGATCGGCATTACCGGAAATATCCATTCGACATTGGCAAAAGAGAGCGATATTGTTCTCGATGTCGGCGTAGAGAAGGAAGCCTGTTCTCTCGGGCTTGTTCCCACGGCAAGTACAACAGCAACGCTCGCCATGGGAGATGCTCTGGCCATGGCCCTTGTGGAAAAAAAAGGATTCAAAAAGGACGACTTTGCCGTTTTTCACCCCGGCGGCAGTCTCGGGAAAAAACTACTGCTCAAGGTCAAGGACCTCTATCATACGGGGACTAACATCCCGATTGTTAAAGATGATGCTTTACTAAAAGATGTTATATTCGAAATATCATCCAAAAGGCTGGGGGTAACGGCCGTGGTGAACGGTTCGAATCAGCTTGCCGGAATCGTTACGGACGGGGACCTTCGAAGGCTTATGGAAAAAAAGATTGATAATGATCTCTTTAATGCGAAGGCCTCCCAGTTTATGTCGAAAAATCCTAAAACTATCGAGGCCGATGACCTGGCCTCCAAGGCGCTTCGGATTATGGAAGAATTTTCTATCACATCCATCTTAATCACAGATGATAACAGAGAACCAGTGGGTATCATCCACCTTCACGACATTTTAAAAGCAGGGGTTGTTTAGGGCTATTGATGAGCGAAGAACGGGCAAAAAAGATAAAACTTCTCATTCTGGACGTCGACGGGGTCATGACAGACGGCCGGATTATCTACGGCGATGACGGAACAGAGTATAAATGCTTCGACGTGAGAGACGGCCATGCCATGAAGCTGGCCGGAAGGGCCGGGCTTAAGATGGCTATCATTTCCGGAAGAGGCTCCAAGGTCACGGAGCGCCGGGGAAAAGAACTCGGCATCGAGCTTATCTACCAGAATGTTCACAATAAAATAGAGGTTTATGAAAAGATACTGAAAGAGAATAATCTCAAAGACGAAGAAGTAGCATACGTCGGTGACGACCTCATCGACCTGCCGGTCATGAGGCGGGTCGGTCTTTCTGCCTCGGTAGAAGACGCTCTTCCCGAGGTGAAAGAGGAGGCCCTTCTGGTCACAAAGAACCGAGGAGGTCGCGGGGCTGTGAGAGAAATCATCGAATATATACTCACCTCCCAGAATCTGTGGGAAGGTGTCACAAAAAGATACTACTGATGTTGTAATCTGAATAGAATATCAACGAGGAAAAGACGGAACAAGAGACAATGAAATCCTTTGAAGTCAGAAAAAAGTTCTTGGATTTTTTTAAAGCAAACGCCCATCAGATCGTGCCGAGTTCTTCGCTGGTGCCGAAAGACGATCCCACCCTTCTCTTTACGAATGCCGGCATGGTGCAGTTCAAAAACCTCTTTACCGGCGTTGAAAAGAGGGGTTATACCAGGGCGGCCTCTTCGCAGAAATGCGTGAGGGCCGGTGGAAAACATAATGACCTTGAAACGGTCGGAAAGACCGCCCGTCATCACACCTTTTTTGAAATGCTGGGGAACTTTTCCTTTGGCGATTATTTCAAAAAGGAAGCGATACGGTTCGCCTGGGATTTTCTGACCGAGGCACTCCCCCTTCCCAAAGAGAAACTTCTGATTACCATATATAAGGATGACGACGAGGCCTTCGATATCTGGAACAGAGATATCGGAATCGAAAAGGAGCGCATCTTCAGGCTCGGTGAAAAGGATAATTTCTGGGCCATGGGTGAAACCGGGCCATGCGGGCCCTGTTCAGAAATCCATATCGACCAGGGCTCAACTGTCGGCTGCAAAAGGCCTGAATGCGACATCGAGTGCGAATGCGACCGGTTCCTTGAAATATGGAATCTGGTCTTTACACAGTTTGACAGGGACAAGAACGGAACGCTGAATCCGCTCCCCAATCCGAATATCGATACCGGCATGGGACTGGAAAGGGTCACGGCTGCGGTTCAGGGAGTGGAGAGCAATTTCGATACCGATCTTTTACGGCCTATTATCGGGTCTGTAGAAGAGCTAACAGGCAAAAAATACGGGGCAAACGAACAGGACGATATGTCTTTCAGGGTCATCGCCGACCATGTCAGGGCCACGACCTTTCTGCTCGGCGACGGCATCCTTCCCTCTAACGAAGGGAGGGGTTATGTGGTGAGGCGGATTATCCGAAGGGCGTCCCGCCACGGCAAGCTCCTCGGAATCGAACAGCCGTTCCTCAATGGCCTGGAAATCCGGGTCATGGAGATCATGCAGGGCCCCTATCCTGAGCTTTTTGATTCAAAAGACTTTATCGCTCAGGTCACCCTGAATGAAGAGGAATCATTCGCAAGCACTCTGGAATACGGAACCGGTCTCCTTGAAGAGATCATCGACAAGACAAAATCGAAGAAACAGTCGGTCATTTCCGGAAACGATATATTCAGGCTCTATGATACCTACGGATTCCCTCTTGACCTGACAAAAGATGTTGCCGAAGAAAGCGGTCTCTCCCTCGATGAAAAGGGATTCGAGCAGGAACTGGAAAAACAGAGAGAGCGAGCCAGGGCCTCGTGGAAAGGCTCAGGAGAAAAAGAGATCAGCCCTCTTTTTAATCAGCTGATAAACGATGTGAAAAAAACGGAATTTCTCGGGTATGAAGCACTGGAGGCAGAGGCAAAGGTGCTGGCCATTATCAAGGATAATAAAACCGTCGATTCTGCCGGCGAGGGGGACGAGGTGGAAATCGTCCTCGATAAAACCCCGTTTTACGGAGAATCAGGGGGGCAGGTCGGCGATACAGGAAAAATATTTAATCAAAATGTCAGCATCGAAATCATCGATACAAAAATTCCTGTGCCGGGCCTCTTTATCCATCAGGGACGTATGAACAAGGGAACAGCAACGATCAACATTCCGGTGACAGCCGCGGTCGATAAAAAAAGGCGTCAGGCCATTGCTCTCAATCATTCGGCAACCCATATCCTGCATGCGGTCTTAAGGCAGGTTCTCGGCGAGCATGTGAAACAGGCCGGCTCTCTTGTGGCTCCGGACCGCCTCCGGTTCGATTATACCCACTTTTCAAAGCTTTCGAAGAAAGAGATTGACAGGATCGAGAAGCTGGTCAATGAAAAGATAATCAGCAATTTACAGGTTCAAAAGAAAGTCATGCCGCTTAATGAGGCCATTAAAGAAGGGGCCATAGCCCTGTTCGGAGAAAAATACGGCGACCAGGTCAGGGTTATCAAAACCGGCGACCTCTGTACAGAGCTTTGCGGGGGAACCCATATCGACGCTACAGGAGAGATCGGGCTTTTTAAGGTCTTGAGCGAGGGCGGTATCGCTTCCGGCGTGAGGAGAATCGAGGCTCTGACAGGTTTCGTAGCCTATGAACATATCAAAAAAGAAGAAGAGGTCTTGAGAGAGATCGAAGAGATACTCAAGGCACAACCCTTTGAAGAATCGATCAAGGTCAGGAAACTGGCAGAATACTCGAAAGAGCTGGAAAGAGAGGTCAAAGCCCTGAATGAAAAGCTGACCAGCGGCAAGACCCTCGATCTCGATTCAGAGATCAAGCTGGTCGACGGCATAAAGGTTCTGGCAACTAAAGTCGACTCTCTCGATATGCAGGCGCTCCGCAATTTTCTAGATAACTGCAAAGAAAAGATCGGCTCGGGCGTCGTTGTCCTCGGCACGGTAAAGGACAACAAAGTCAACCTCTTAACCGGAGTCACCAAAGACCTGATTCCCCGTTTGAAAGCCGGATCGATTATCAACGATGTTGCATCCATTGTCGGAGGCAAAGGCGGAGGAAGACCCGACATGGCCCAGGCAGGGGGGAAAGACCCGGCCAAATTACAGGATGCGCTCGACAGTGTTCACGAAATCGTTAAAAGGCATCTAGAAAACAGTTAGTATTGTTTATGCGATTAAAGACATACAGCATCATCGGCCTCTTCGTTCTCATCATCTCTGAAATCCTCATGCTCATGGGGGTCCAGCCGATCGCCACATGGTTCACCCCCCTGGCATGGTACGGCTATATCTTTTTTCTCGACGGCATCGTGCTGAAACTGAAAGGGGACTCCCTTATCTCCTCGAGAAAAAAAGAGTTTTTCCTTATGCTTCCCCTTTCAATCTTCTTCTGGCTTGTCTTCGAATACTACAACATCCTTCTCAAGGGATGGCATTATATCAATCTGCCTGACCCTTTGTGGGTGAGATACATCGGATATGCGGTGGCTTTTTCAACCATTTTGCCGGGGCTTTTTGAAACCGCCGAATTCCTGCTCTGTTTCGATAAATTCAAGAATATCCGTTTTAAAAAGATATCGATTACAAAAAGCTTCCTCTATATCTCCATGACTCTCGGCACGTTCCTCGTGGCTTTTCCCATACTTTACCCCTCTCCTCATCTCTGGGTCCTGGTCTGGTGCGGATTCATCTTCCTTCTGGAACCGATCAATTACCTGAGAGGCGCCCCGTCACTGTTCAGGGACATTGAACAGGGGGTCTGGAAAAATGTTTTCTCTTATTTCATCGGTGCTTATATCTGCGGTATTCTCTGGGAATTCTGGAACTACTGGGCCTATACTAAATGGATATACACCTTTCCGCCCATTATCGAAAATATCAAAATATTCGAAATGCCGATCCTCGGTTTTCTCGGCTTCGGCCCCTTTGGTCTCGAATTCTATGTCATGTATAGCTTTATTAAGGGGTTAAAAAGAAAGAAGGGTTAGAAAACGATCAAAGAAAAATGAAAAAAAACATTGACAGGAACAGCCATTAATGTTAAAAAGTATAGGTTTGAAGCACAGGGCTTCGTCTAAATAGGGATGTTGATTAGGGATTAAAAGTTTGTTGTTTGTATTCATAAAAAGAGAATAGTTATAACCGCCAGAGATATATTTAATGGCGGTTTTTTTATTTTCACAGGGGAGGCTCCCCACAACAGCTCTTAAGAAGGGAGGAAGTAATGGCAACAGGCAAGGTGAAATGGTTCGACGACAACAAGGGTTTTGGGTTCATCGAACAGGAGAACGGAGAAGACGTCTTTGTTCACTATTCTGAAATCCAAGACGAGGGTTTCAAATCTCTGGCAGAAGGCCAGGCCGTTCAATTTGAGGTTACACAGGGTCCGAAGGGCCCCCAGGCTAAAAACGTAACTAAAGGATAATCGTTTCATTTAAAGAAGCCCCTGTAAGGATAATCTTATCGGGGCTTCTTTTTTTATCACCCTTAAAACTGACCGCTTCTCATCTAAATTACCATTGACATTTATCAAACCTTAATACTATACTTCATAAGTTAATAAACCGAACTCAGATAGGGATTATGCCACAATTTAATCTCGTTAATATAGGAAGCAATTTCCAGGGAAATATAGCCGAAATGGTCCTGCATTCCGGAGGGGTGGCAAAGTTCGTTCTCTTGATACTGCTTCTGTTCTCGATCGCTTCATGGACGATCATCGCCCAGAAATACCGGATTTTCAGCAGGGCAAAAAAAGAAACAGCCCGATTCTTACAGACTTTTTATGAAAATTCGAACCTGACCGTTGTCTATACCGAGAGCAAGGAGCTCGATCACAGCCCCGTTGCCAAGGTTTTTACAGCAGGATACGAGGAAATACGGGAACAGCAGAAGATCCAGAAACCTCTCACTTCCCTGAATGACAGTGACCTGTTCAATCACCGCACAGAGCGGATAAGAAGCCTGGACAGGGTCTTATCAAAAACAGTGGCCGAGGAGACAGCAAACCTGGAAAAGGCCATGATCTTTCTTGCAACCACAGGAAGTTCCACCCCTTTTATCGGCCTTTTCGGAACGGTCTGGGGGGTTATGAACGCATTCAGGGGCATCGGCATGAAAGGCTCAAGCAGTATCGGGGTTGTGGCTCCCGGCATTTCAGAAGCTCTTATCGCCACAGCCGCAGGCCTTGTCGTAGCGATTCCCGCGGTTATCTTTTATAACTATTTTGTGAACAGGGTCAGGGTTCTCTCTTCCGAGATGGACAATTTCTCGGCAGAGCTCATCAACCTGGTGGAAAAGGATATCATCAGGGCCTAGCAATGGAAACAAACAAGAAGGATCATACAACTCTATCCGAAATCAATGTCACACCGCTTGTCGATGTGTTTCTGGTTCTGCTCATTATCTTCATGGTAACGGCTCCGATGCTGCAGCAGGGCGTTGATGTGCAGCTGCCAAAGGAAAGCGCAACCAATATCGAGGCACAGGAACGTGACATCGTCACCGTTACAAAGGACAAGAGGATCTACCTAAACAAAAGAAGGGTAACCCTTTCTGAACTGGCAGAAAAGCTCAAACAGAAGGCGGCGATAAACCGGGAAAAAGAAGTGTTTTTGCGGGCAGATAAGAATGTTCCTTACGGTTTCGTCGTCAAGGTCATGGCAAGCATCAAGAGGTCAGGGATCGAAAAACTGGGAATGGTAACAGAACCTGCGGAAGGATAGAAGGAGAACCATTTTGCTGAGCAAAGCGAATCCGTCGTATCCCGTTTATTCGAAAAAATCCTTTTTGACCTCAGCCATATTCCACCTGATTATCCTTTTGCTTATCTTCTATTCTCCCTGGTTTTTAAACAGCGGGGCCATGAAGCATAAGGTCTACACGGTCAATCTCGTCGAGATTCCCGGCCCCGGCATGGAAAAACCGACGCCTTCGCCTGTCAAAGAAGCCCCCGTAGCAAAGAAGAAAGATATCATAACGAAAAAAGCGAACGTTATAGAAAAAAAACCGGAGATGGTTCTCCCTTCAAAAAAAACAATCGCCCCTAAAAAAACAGTGGTGGCCAAAAAAGAGGTCGTAACGCCAAAGAAGGAAGAGACGGCAACCGCAACCGCCAAACAGGAAACAGCAGCGCTCGAAGCCGGCGGGGAAGCCCTTTCTCTCGACAGTTCTCAGTTTCCTTACATTTACTACTTAAGAGTATTGAAAAACAAGATCTATGAAAACTGGAATCCGCCTGTTGTTCAGGATACGACAGAAAAACTGCAGGATGTTGTCATACAGTTTAAGATTTTAAAAAACGGAGAAATCGTAGAATCCCGAATTGAAAAAAGCTCCGGAATCGGTTTTTTTGACCAATCCGCCTTAAGAGCGGTCATTCTGGCAAGCCCGCTTCCTCCTCTTCCAGAGGAGTTCGAGGAAGAGTTCCTGGGAGTTCATCTTGGTTTCAGCTATAAACGTTCGCAAAATGGATAAGGCATTATGAAAAAAATCGTTCTGTTCTCTCTCATCATTCTCTTTTGTTTCGGGCCTGTCACAATATCTTACTCCCAGACCGAAGTCTTCATGCAGATCACGAGAACGGGCGGAGAAAAGATTGAGATGGCTATCCCCGACTTTGAACCGTCATCAGATATCCCGGTAAAGGAAGCTATACCAACAGAAACAATAACAGACATCCTCAAAAACGACCTGAGAATCTACGGTCTTTTCAATCTTATCGAAAACCCCCAGTTTCTCAAAGAGGCAAACGATATTGACAGGAAGGAAGGAAAAATCGTTTTTAAGGAATGGTCTCTTCTTGGAGCCAATGCCCTGGTTAAGGGAAGCTATACCCTGGAAAACAACAATCTTTCCATAGAGGCCCGGCTCTTCGATGTTTCCCGGGGAAGGCAGATAACCGGAAAACGCTATACCGGCTTGAAAGATACCCTGAGAACCATGATTCACAAATTCTCCGACGAGATTATTTACCGGTTCACCGGAGAAAAGGGAATCGCCCAGACAAGGATTCTCTTCGAATCAAAAGTCAGCGGGAACAAAGAGATCTTCATCATCGATTTTGACGGCCACAATATCCAGAAACTAACGGCCAACCGCTCTCTTTCATTGTCGCCGGACTGGTCGCCGGACGGAACAAAAATCCTCTACACGACCTATAGAGACAACAACCCCGACCTCTATCTTATCGACCTGAAAAAGGGAACAAACAAACCTGTCTCTCTCCGTCCCGGTCTGAATATCTCACCGGCATGGTCGCCGGATGGGGACAAAATCGCTCTAACTCTCAGCAAAGACGGGAATCCCGAAATCTATACCATGGACCGCAACGGAAAAAATCTACAGAGGCTCACCAACAGCAGGGCGGTCGAGGCATCTCCCGCCTGGTCGCCAAACGGAAGGCAGATCGCCTTCACATCCGACAGGAGCGGAGGCCCTCAAATCTATGTGATGGATTCGGAAGGGATCAACTTAAGAAGGTTAACCTATGAAAGAGGCTATAATGACCAGGCCGTATGGTCTCCGAAAGGGGATAAAATCGCCTTTGTCTCCAAGAAAGAGGGGCGGTTCAACATTTACACCATGAATGTTGACGGAAGCGATATCCGGCAGCTGACCTCTCATTCGGGAAATAATGAAAACCCGTCATGGTCGCCGGACGGAAGGTTTTTAACCTTCAGCTCGACCAGAAAAGGAAGTCCTCAGATCTATTTTATGAAAGCGGACGGAACAGGTCAAAAAGAATTGACATCCCTTCGCGGTGGGGGATATAATCCCTCATGGAGCCCCAAAAGCTCTCAATGACTCTTAAAGAAGGAGGTGATAAAAAGAGATGAAAACACTCTTCCGATATTCGATAATTACGGGAATCATTATTATACTAGGAGCCTTCACGATAGGCTGCGCAAAAAAACCGACTGTAACGCCCCCTCCTGCCCCGGCTCCTGAGGTAAAGAGGCCCGTTGCTCCGCTTCCTCCTCCAAAGTCTCAAGAAGATATGGATATGAAAATGAAAGAGGTTAAAGAACTCCCTGTCGATGCTTCGGCAAGGGGTCTGGAGTTCGCATTCAATGAAAACATCGGCGACATATTTTTTGAGTTTGATAAGTCCCGTTTAACCGACCAGACAAAAGAGACGCTGAAAAGAAACGCTGAGTGGCTGCAGAATAACCCCCAATTAAAGGTTATGGTTGAAGGTCACTGCGACGAAAGAGGAACCATTGAGTATAACCTGGCTCTCGGTGAGAAAAGAGCGCTGAGCACCCGAAATTACCTCGCGGCTCTCGGTATCGACCCGGCCAGAATTTTTACGATTAGTTACGGTGAAGAAAGGCCCTTTGAGCTTGGACACACCGACGAGGCCTGGTCTCAGAACAGAAGAGCTCATTTTGTTATAGCAAAATAAAGACATTACTATTGATGAGGGCCTTAACCGATTTCTGTTAAGGTCCTCTCTTTATTCAAAGGACAAGAGCGTGATAAAAAGAGATGTTACATTTATTGCATGCGTTATCATAACCTTATTTTTTGCAGGATGCGTCCAGACAGAAGAATCTCTCAGCATACAGAACGATATCATAACATTGAAAAACAAGATGCGGTCGGTCCAGACACGCCTCGACATGACGGATCAGGCGGAAAAAAACATCAGAAGAACAATCAATGAACTCGACTCGGCAAAAAAGAATATTGCGGATATCAAAGCCAGCATTGACGAACTCTCAGATAATGACCAGGTCGTGAATGCAAAGTTTGATGAACTGAATCACAAAATCAGCCTGCTCGCCAGAGAGATCGATGCGATAAAGCTAAGATCCGGCCGGTCGGATGATCTGTCTTTGGACAGGGTCCAAGATAATCAAGGGATTGCAGCCTTAAATCCGGATGATATCTATAAAACCTCTTACAACGATTATCTCAAAGGCAACTATGATCTGGCCATATCAGGCTTTCAGGAATATGTAAAAAAGTTCCCCCGGACAGAACTCGCCGGCAACGCCCAGTACTGGGTCGGAGAATCCTTCTACAGCCTTAAAGATTATGAAAGGGCCGTTTTAGAGTTCGATAAGATCGTTAACAACTATCCCGAAAGCTCAAAAATCTCCAGTGCTCTTTTAAAAATGAGCTACGCTTATCTCAAGCTCGAAAAGAACGATGAGGCCAAGAAGCTCCTTCGGGAGGTTATAGCGAAGTATCCTCTGAGCGCCGAGGCCAGGCTTGCCGAAGAGAAATTGAAGTCGCTGGAAAAGAAGAAGAATTAGTCTACAATCCTTTTGATTTCTTCAAAGGGGATGTCCCCTTCCCGGACAAGAAGGGGCCGGTTCTTGCTGATATCGACAATCGTCGAACCCCTGCTTTCTGTTAATATACCTCCGTCGAGAATCAGGTCGATCCTATCGCCCCATTCACTTTTAATATCAAACGCGCTTTTAAGAACCGGTTTGCCCGATATGTTAGCGCTTGTCGATGTTATGGGAAGCTTTGCCCTTAAAGGCAGGTCTCTTGCCAGAGAATGGCCCGAAATCCTGACACCGATCTTTCCCGTGTTTCCGTGCAGAATATCCGGAAGATTTTGAGAGGCTTTAAAAACAATGGTAAGAGGGCCCGGCCAGAACCGGTCTGTTAATTTCTCAAAACTGAAAATCGGCTTTTCTATCAATTCATACAGCTGTTCTTTGTGTCCTATGAGAACCAGAAGCGGCTTGTCCGGCGATCTTCCCTTAAGCTCGAATATCTTTTTCACGGCTTTTTTGTCATAGGCATTGACACCCAGCCCGTAAAAGGTCTCCGTGGGATAGGCAATAACCCCGCCTTTCAGAATGAACTCGAGGCATTCGTCAATCGCCTCGATGTCCGAAGCCGTGTCCATCCCGACCTTGATGATACGGCTCATTTTGCTTTCCGGTTCTTCAGATTGTTCGCTTTTATCTCCACCTCTTTTGCCAGTTTCTTCTTATAGAGCCTCATCTTTTCACCAACCTTGGGATCCTTGATCGACAGTATCTGGGCGGCAAAAATGCCCGCGTTCCTCGCACCGGCCTTTCCGACAGCCATAGCCGCAACAGGAACGCCACCCGGCATCTGGACCGTTGACAAAAGCGAATCGATTCCCTGAAGCGGGGAGGAATTAATCGGTATGCCAATAACCGGAAGCGTGGTCTCTGCGGCAATGATGCCGGCCAGATGCGCTGCCGCACCGGCTCCGACAATCAGAACCTTAAAACCCTTTTTCTTCGCATTTTGCGCATAGTCGATGGTTCTCTTCGGAGACCTGTGCGCAGAAGATATGGTCAGTTCATACCCTATCTTGAAAAAATCGAGTATCTTTGTGGTCTCTTCGATAACAGGAAGGTCCGACTCGCTACCGATCACAATTCCTACCGGCTTTTTCATATCTCTATCTCCTTTATTGACTTAAGATGCGATATTAAAAGATATGTTTAATTAGCATTGAAGAACGGTTTTGTCAAGAGGGATTAGCCCCCTTTCTTGCTCGTCCAAGAAAGAGGAGAAAGAAAGACGCCCCGCTGATTTTTTTTAGCGGTCTTTGCCTTCGCTTGCGAGGCTTCGAGGCGAACTCGGACTTAAGTCCTCAGACAGCCTCTCCGCTTATCCCGCCTCGCTTGGCTCAGACCTAAAAATCAGAAGGGAACTCGAAAGAAAGAGAAAAAAACGGATTTCCTTCGACCTGAAAAACCGTAATGGGGAAAATCAAAAGGCATTTAAAATGCCCGGCCTACCTCTTTATCCTCGTTCACTTGAAAAATGCCTAAAAAGCAGAATGGGAAGAAAAATTAACTTTAAAAACCTTTTCCCTGCGAAATATTAAAATCCACTCTAAAAGTCAAATCATATTTTTGCAATTAAGGCTTGACACATATTACCATTTTGGATAGGTTTTTAGACTCATTTGCTTTTACGGACAGGTACTGAGCGCTACGGCACCAGAACCACCTTGCCGATGTTCTTTCGCCCCTCGATATAGGCATGGGCCTTTCCGGCATCCTCGAAGCTGAAGGCTTTATCGACATGGGGGCGAATCCAGCCCTCTTCAACACCCTTTAAAATGGCTTTCATCCAGCTTCGCATCTTTTCATTCTCGTTCCAGAGATTGCCGATGTCCACACCGAAAACGCCCTTGTTTGCCTTCATCATGCTGATGGCGTGAAAGGAAGGCATGCGAACGAATGTTTTGGCCAGCCTCAGTTTTGTGCGAAGTCCTGAACCAGCAACCTCTGAAATACCGAACACGCCGAGGCGCCCCGTAGCGCGAAGCGCTCGATAGCTCTTCTTCCAGTGAGAACCGCCAATCGGGTCGATAATCAGTTCCATGCCCTTTCCGCCGACTAATTTTTTCAGCTCTTTTTCCCAGTCGTCTTCGCGGTAGTCGATCGCATAATCAAGACCCCTATCCTTAAGAAAGTCATGCTTTTTTCTGCTGGATGTTCCGAAGGTTGTTGCACCGATCTTTTTGGCGATGTCGAGCGCAGCCAGACCGACCCCTCCGCCTGCGTTGTGGATCAGGACAGATTCGTCCTCTTTCAGGCCACCCATAACGAAAATCAGCTCGTAAGCCGTGAGATAATTCACGGGAATGGCAGCAGCCTGCTCAAAACTTAATCGGGCCGGCTTAAGAAAAACCTGTGTTAACGGCACGGTAACAATCTCCGAATATCCGCCAAAGCGGACAAGCGCCAGCACCTCTTTACCAACGAACCCTGTATCAGCCCCCTCACCTGCATCCTCGATAATACCCGAAACCTCGTAACCGATAATACAGGGGAGTTTCGGGGCATCAGGATAAAGGCCCTGCCTTGCAAGGATATCGGCAAAGTTAACTCCTGAGGCCTTAACACGGATAGTTACCTCTCCCTTTCCCGGACGGGGAGATTTTGCCTTTTTGATTTCCAGCGAATCAATATCACCGGCCTTTGTCAGGACAATCTGTTTCACACCTTATCTCCTTTACATGAAAATATATAAACTCTTTACAGGTTTGCAACCAAAGTCTGAGAGTTTAAATGTCTGTTGTCTTTTTCTCTATCCCCCTTCTGCTTTTTAGGCATTTTTCAAGTGAACGAGGATAAAGAGGTAGGCTGTCTGAGGACGTAGTTTTAGTCCGAGTTGCCTTCCTCGCTGAGTGAACGAAGATAAAATGCCGTATAAAAAAGCAGTGGGGTGCCTTTTTTTATTACTTTTTTGGACAAGCAAGAAAGGTAAAAAAGAACGTATCAATATCCTGCGGCGCAGCCGTCTTTCCTGTAGTCCGAGCCGCCGAGATAAACGCCGGTTTGGTCGACAATAATCGCCTGCGCTCCGCCAAAGCCGCCAAGCCCGGTCTCGCTTTCGGGAATCATCTCATGCCCCATTGCTACAAGCCCCTCACGCACCGCTTCGGGAATCTCTTTTTCAAGGCAAACCTTTTTATCCTTAACATGGCGAAATCTCGGGGCGTCGACCGCCTCCTGCGCGTTCATGTCAAAATCGACAATATTCGATACGACCTGAACATGTCCCTGCGGCTGCATGTCCGCTCCCATCACACCGAAGCAGACACAGGGCTTTCCGTCCCTGAACATCATGGCCGGAATATTCGTATGAAAGGGCCTTTTGCCCGGCTCGATACAGTTGAAGTGCCCCTCTTCAAGCGTGAATCCCGAGGCCCGCGCCTGCAGGCATATGCCCGTGCCACCGACAGTGACACCGGAGCCGAATTTTGAAAAGAGGCTGTTGATGTAAGAGACAATATTCCCGTCCTTATCGGCAACAGTCATATAAATCGTATCTTTACTTAAATTCGGCGCGCCCGGCTCAAACCCGCCTGAAGCCTTTTTTAAGTCGATCAGCTCTCTCCTCTTTTCGGCATACTCCTTTGACAAAAGAGAGCTTTCGGGAATATCGGCAAATTCGGGGTCTCCGATAAATTTATCCCTGTCCGCAAAAGCAAGCTTTTTCGCTTCGATAAGGATATGCAAGAACTCAGCCGAGTTATGTCCGAGCGACTTAAGGTCGAACCCCTCGATGATATTCAGCATCATAAGGGCTGTCTGCCCCTGGCTGTTCGAGGGAAGCTCATACACATCAAATCCCCGGTAATCCGTTCTTATCGGCTCGACCCATGTCGAGGTGTGGTCTGCAAAGTCTTTAAGGGAAAGAAGCCCTCCGTTCTTCTTGGAAAACCTGACGATCGCTTCGGCAATCTCACCCTTATAAAAGGCGTCTTTCCCGTCTCTGGCAATCTTTTTGAAGGTCGAGGCCAGATCTTTCTGAACAAAAATATCCCCTGCTGATGGGGTTTTTCCGTTCACAAGATAGGTGCCTGCGGAATCGGGATATTTCAGAAGAAGCCCCTCGTTCTCCTTCCATTCGCTTGAAATAATTTCGGTTACAGGAAATCCCTCTTCGGCATATTCAATGGCAGGCTCAAGAACCCTTGAAAGCTTCATGGTACCGTACTGTTCCAGGGCTTCGGCCCATGCATCAACAGTCCCCGGAACAGAGACCGAAAGCATCCCACGGCTCGGGACTTTATCAAAACCCTTATCGATAAAATATTCCCTCGCAGCCTGATAGGGAGCGCGGCCTGTGCCGTTCAGCCCCAGAAGTTTTTTTGTCTTGGAGAGATAGATCAGCATGAAAAGGTCTCCGCCAATACCTGTGGCCATCGGCTCCACAACATTCATGACCGCAGCGGCACAAACAGCGGCATCGACGGCGTTTCCTCCCTCCTGAAGAATCCTGACCCCGGCCTGGCATGCAAGGGGCTGGCTCGTGGCCACCATTCCGTTTCTGGCCATGACAACAGAACGGCCAATGGTGAAATGATTGTTTTCAGGGCTTATTGGAAGTGTCATCGGGATTGTTCTCTTTTTTGTGAAAGGTTTTTTTGGTGCCGAAGGGGGGACTCGAACCCCCACAGGTCTCCCCACCACCCCCTCAAGATGGCGTGTCTACCAGTTCCACCACTTCGGCAACCAGAATTAAACATTTTTTGGAAGATTGAAAATAGATGTTATTTATAATAGAAGAAAGCCGATATGTCAATACGAAAAATTGTGTAAGTATTTTTCACAAGATTTATAATTTTTTCAGTAGCTAAATCATTTTTCGATAAAGATGCGGTTTTAAATGCTTCGGGGCCCCATTTGCTTTTTAGGAATTTTACAAGTGAACGAGGATAAAGAGGTAGGCTGTTTGAGCTGGAGGCGAGTTGCCTTCCTCGCCGAGTGAGCGAAGACAAAATTCCGTTAAGAAAAACAACCGGAGGCGTCCTTTTTTCATCCTTTTTTGGACGGGCAAAAAAGGACTAAGTCTTTAGTCTCGGATCGAGCGCGTCCCTGAGCCCTTCTCCAAAGAGGTTAAAGGCCAGAACCGTGAAAAGAATGGCAAAACCGGGGAATACGGTAAGCCACCACGCATCAAATATATAGAGCCTCCCCTCGGCCAGTATGTTACCCCATGTCGGCTCCGGAGGCTGGACACCGAACCCGAGAAAACTGAGACCCGCCTCGGTAAGGATGGCTCCGGCAATGCCGAGCGTTGCGGAAATGAGCACAGGGGCGAGAGCATTGGGAAGCATATGGAAAAAGATGATCCTCCCGCTCTTGGCGCCGAGCGCATGGGCTGCCTGAATAAAATCCCTCTCCTTCAGGGACAGAAATTCGGCCCGGACAAAACGGGCAGTGCCTGTCCATCCCGTAAGCCCGATTACGATCATGACGTTCCAGAAGCTCGGTTTGAGAAGGGCAACCACGGTCAATATCAGGAAAAAGCTCGGAAAGGAGATGACCACATCGACAAATCTCATGAGCAGGCTCTCGACCCATCCGCCGAAGAATCCGGCAAGGCTTCCCACGAGTATCCCGAGGAAAACCGAAATCCCGACAGCCACGAACCCGACAAGAAGCGATACCCTTGCTCCGTGAAGCATCCTTGTTAAGACATCACGGCCCAGCTGATCCGTACCGAACGGGTGGACAAGAGAGGGGGGAGCAAGCTTTGCCGCAAGCGATGTGGCGCTGGGATTATAGGGAAAATGTAAATTCCAGAGCGAAAACGCCCAGAAAACAAAAGCAACGATAAAGAGAACGATAATGAAAAGCATCCCCAAAATCGCCAGCTTGTTCTTTACAAACTGCTTCTTAAACTCATCATAGGGGCTTTGGATTCTCTTTTCTTCTTCGCTCATAGTTTGATCCTCGGGTCGGCCCACGCATAGAGCATGTCGGCAACCAGATTGCCGAAAAGCACCAGAACGGCCGCTATCGAATTGAGTGTCATAATGGTCGGATAGTCCCGTGACAGAACCGACTGATAGGCAAGCTGCCCGATACCGGGCCAGGCAAAGATCGATTCGATGATTACGGAACCGCCGATAAGACTCGGTATGAGAAAACCGAAAATCGTGATAATCGGAAGAAGGGCGTTTCTCAGAGCATGGCGGTATTTCACATCGTCTTCGGAAAGGCCCTTTGCCCTTGCTGTCGTGATATAGTCCTGCCGTGAGATCTCGAGCATGCTTCCCCGCATGTAGCGGGAAAGAGAGGCGACCCCTCCCACGGCCAGAATCAGCGAGGGGAGAAAGAGATGCCACGCCCTGTCGAACATGCTGGCTGTCAGGCCCAGCTCCACAAGCCCGAAGGTCCTCGCTCCGAGAACCGGCCACCCGAATACCTGAACCACAAAGAGAATCAGCATATAGGCCAGCCAGAAACTGGGCATAGATATCCCCACAAAGGCAAAAAAGGTAGCGGTATGGTCGGCAAGGGAATACTGCCGCGTGGCCGAAAATATCCCGAGCGGGATGGCAATCGAAAAAACGATAATTGTAGAAACGATATTGAGAAGAATCGTAGCCGGAAGCCTCTCCATGATCTTTTCAAGCACCGGCCTTCCGTCCTTGAACGATTTCAGCTCGCCGTTAAAGAGGTCTCCCAGCCACATCCCATACTGCTTATAAAGAGGTTCGTCGAGATGGAAGTTCTTTTCCCACTGCTCCACGACCTTTTTCGGAACCTTTGGGTCGAGCGCCTGTCCTATGGGAGAGCCGGGAGCGATATGGACCATGAGAAAGGTAAGCACCGTAATCCCGAAAAGCACGGGTATGGACTGGATAGTTCTTCTTATGGCATATATCAGCATAACAGCCTTTCTTTAAGATGTTATCTCAGCACCGCTCAACCGAAACCAGTAGTTTAAAAAGTAGAGGATCCCGTTCTTTGTCATCCGGATATCCTCAATCTTTTCCTTTCCCGACGGATCTTTCTTTTTAATCTTAAACTCTCTCTTATGAAGAGCAGAGGTCCCTTCTCCCACATATAAGAATGTATAGGGCTGATCATGATTAATCAGTTCATGGATTTTGAAATATATCTTCTTCCGTTTTTCTCTGTCGTATTCGGTTCTCCCCTCTTCGATAAGCCTGTCGACCTCGCTATTTTTGTATCCGATAACGTTAAATCCTTTTTCACGCTGGCTCGAATGCCATATCTCATAAATATCCGGGTCGACACCAAGCCCCCAGCCAAGAACAATCGCCTCGAAATCCCTCGCATTGATCTTGTCGCGGATAAAGACCGCCCATTCATAAAGGGCGATCTCGACATCGATACCGATTTTCTGCAATTCTCTCTGGACAAGCACAGCGACATTTTTCCTGAGTTCGTTCCCGTTATTGGTAATAAGGGAAAATTTAAACGGTTTCCCGTTCTTATCGAGTATCCCGTCTCCGTCGTTGTCTTTCCATCCGGCCTCGGCAAGGAGTTTCTTCGCTTTATCAGGGTTATACTCAAGCGGTGTGACATCGTTATTGGAGTACCACATCTGCGGCGGAAAAGGGCCGGTTGCTATCACGCCGAGGTCGTAGAGGAGATACTTGATGATCGCCCTGCGGTTGACAGCATGGGTCAGCGCTTGCCTCACTTTTACATCTTTAAAAAGCTCCAGTTTGTTGTTCCATCCGATATAGGTGTAGCCGTTGCCGAGCCTCTTATAGATATCGAACTTTCTGTTCTCAGAAACTCTCTTGTTCTGATGGGGCTGGGGACTGTAAAGATCGATCCCCTTTGTCTGGAACTCCAGCTCCAGAAGAGGCGGTTCGGGAATAATCCGGTAGGATATCTGGTCGAGATTCGGACGCCCTTCGAAATAGTCATCATTGGCAACAAGGGTGATCTTCTCGTCTGAAACCCACTCTTTAAACTTAAAGGGGCCTGTTCCTATCGGTTTTCTGTTAAAAGGGGCGGTATTGATATCCTCATCCTTAAGAAGATGCTTCGGGAGAATTCCCATGCCCCAGCTTTCGAGGCTTGGAGAAAAGGGTCTTTTGTATATCACCTTGATCTCATAGGGGGTGATAATCTTCAGCTCCTTGACAAGCTCAAACATCGGCCGCCTGACCGTATTGGTCCTCTCGTCCATGATCCTGTCATAGGTGAATTTCACATCTTCTGACGTAAACTCAACCCCGTCATGCCACTTCACCCCTTTTCTCAGATAAAAGGTGATGACCGGATTGTTTTCAATATAAATCTTGTCTTCTCTGAGAATGCCGCCGGAGAAATTCTCTTTTGATAATAGGCCGGTTATCCCTTTTTTTAATCCGTCCCCTTTGCCGAGAAAACGGATAACAAGGAGCTCGGAGTTTTCAATGGCATATCCGAAAACACGCTCTGGCACAGGATTTGTCTGCAGATACGATTCCAGTTCCTTTTTCAAGACGCCGGCATCGCTTTTCTTTTTCTTCGTATCGAGAGCAACAGTGAAGGACCTTATCGGTTCGATAAGCTCTTTTGCAATAACCCTGTATATTTCCTCTTCGAACGCCTTTCCCGCTGTATCCAGGCTTATCTCCACCGAATATTGGTCTTTCGGTGTGAAACCGGTTATCTTTAATCTCTCCTGTCCGGTTTTGCCGATTGTTTTATTGAGGAGTGATACTGCCTTTTGAGAGGTTATCCCCGCTTCTTTTTTCAGGTAAAATCTCGAGGTCTGCTCGGTTTTCCAGCGCCACGCCAGATCTCCGATCAGTTCGAGGTCCTCGTTATATTTTAAAAGCCCGTTAAAGACAAAACCGTTGATATCTCCGGAGGTTGTATCGATAGAGAGGATGGGGTTGAGTTTCTCGGCGTCGCCGATAGAGCTCAGGATCAGCTGGTTCTCTTTTTTTTGAAAATTCTGGCGGGCAATGAAAAGTGAGATGAGAAAGAATACCAAAACCGCTGCAGGGAGGATAAAAAGGATCCTTTTGATAATCATATCTCTCTAGATAACCCCCCTTACGATGACTGTTGAGAAGGACGTATCCTTTTTACCGTTTTGAGGTTCTCGGGTTATTGGGCCGGAACAGAGCCTGGAGCTCCTCCAGAAGGACTCATAGGCTGCGGCATTGCTGGAACCTGCTGTGTGGCTGCCGGGAGATTGTCGACAACTGACGAAGAAACCTTTTTGGCGCTCATGACGGCTATGGAGAGCGATGTCAGCATGAAGGCAACTGCAATGCCCGTGGTCGCTTTTGAAAGAAACCCTGCCGGACCGGCACTCCCGAAAAGGGTCTGGCTTCCCGCACCCCCGAAAATCGCCCCCATGGACGCTCCCTTGCCTCCTGACTGCAGCAGGACAGCCAGAATCAGAAGAACTGCAAAAATCACATGCATCACGATAAGCAACTGAAACATTTTTTCCTCCTTAACAGATAGATATCACAGAAATTTTACAATGCGCTCAAAAGCATCCGTCTTCAAGCTGGCTCCGCCGACCAGGGCCCCGTCTATATTATCTTTAGTCATCAGTTCGTCTATGTTTTCCGGTTTCACGCTCCCGCCATAGAGAATCCTTATTCCCGAAGCAATTCCCTGATCAAATATCCCTTTGATATTCTCCCTGATATGAGAATGAACCTCCTCGGCCAGCTCCGGCGTAGCGGTCTTTCCTGTTCCGATAGCCCACACCGGCTCATAGGCAATGATTATCTTTTGCATATCATTGATAGTAAGGTCCCTTAATCCGCCCTGCGCCTGAGCATCGAGCACATCAAAGGTTCTCTTCTCTTCTCTCTGCTCGAGAGTCTCTCCGATACAGACAACCGGAAAAAGACCGTGTTTTAGGGCGGCTTTTATCCTTTTGTTCACCGTCTCGTCGGTCTCACCAAAATACTGTCTTCTCTCCGAATGACCGATAATCACATGGCTGCAGCCGACACCCTTGAGCATTAAAGGCGAAACCTCTCCGGTAAAGGCTCCTTCGTCCTCCCAGAAAAGGTTCTGGGCTCCCAGAAGGAGGTTTGAGCCCTCAATGACCGAACGGATCGGTTGAAGGAAGGGATAGGGGGGAACCAGCAGAATATCCCTGTCCGCAATGTCTTTGAGCTTCTCTTTGAGTTCTGCAGCAAAGGGAACAGCCGCATCAAGGGTTTTGAACATCTTCCAGTTTCCAGCAATCAAAGGTCTTCTCATCGGTCTATTCTCCCTCCTTGTTGTCAGTCAGAATAATAGATATCCCCGGCAATTTTTTGCCCTCCAGAAGCTGAAGGAAGGCCCCTCTGTCTGTAGAAATATGGGTCACCCTGTCCGATTCTCCGGCCCGCTTAAAAACCACATCCGTACCTTCGCGCTCATCAACATCAATGCACGATTCCTGTGAGTGTAACAACCTACTTTTTCATGATATAAAGCAGCAGGTCCCTTACTCTACAGGAATAACCCCATTCATTATCATACCAGGAAAGAACCTTGACCATTCTGCCCTCGATAACCTTTGTTGAGAGACCGTCAACGATGGAAGAATGAGGGTTATCGTTGAAATCTATGGATACAAGAGGCTCCTGACATACTTCCAGGATTCCCTTGAGTGGTCCCTGTGCAGCGCTGATCAATGCCTTGTTGACACTCTCCGCATCCGTATCTTTCTCAAGCTCGGCCACGAGGTCAACCACTGAGACATTGGGTGTCGGAACCCTGATAGCCATTCCGTCCAGTTTTCCCTTCAGCTCGGGAAGAACCAGCGACACGGCAGCAGCGGCACCCGTTGTTGTCGGGATCATGGAAACGCCTGCAGCTCTTGCCCTTCTCAAATCTGAATGAGGAAGGTCAAGAATTTGCTGGTCATTGGTGTAGGCATGGGTTGTGGTCATCAGACCTCTTTTAATCCCGAAATTCTCCAGAAGAACCTTGGCAACAGGGGCCAGACAGTTGGTTGTGCATGAAGCATTGGAGATGATATTATGTTCTTTTGGGTTATATTTATCCTCATTTACACCCATAACAACAGTAAGATCAGGATCTTTTGCCGGAGCTGAAATAATGACCTTTTTTGCTCCTGCAGAGAGATGCTTGGAAGCGTCTTCTCTCTTGGTAAAAAGCCCTGTGGACTCAACAACCGCATCCACACCAAGCTCTTTCCAGGGAAGCTTTGCCGGGTCTCTTTCTGCAAGAATCTTTATCTCTTTTCCGTTAACAACGATACTGTTGTCCGTTGCTTTCACTTCTCCTTCAAAGATTCCGTGAACAGAGTCATATTTGAGCAGATGGGCGAGTGTCTTGGTATCTGTAATATCATTAACAGCAACAAAATCAAGGTCTTTATTGCCAGCAGACGCCCTGAAAATATTCCTCCCGATTCGGCCGAATCCGTTAATCCCTATCTTGATCCCCATTTTTACCTCCTTTAAAGTATTGAAAAAGTTATCTTAAATTATTTAAACCGCAATATTACATCTGATTTTTTGATAAGTCAATATTTTTTTCCGATTCCTAAGGGTTGAAACCGCTTTTTTGACTGTATCAGCATATCATCGAGAGGACAAAGGCATCGACCCTTGATGCCCCCTCTTTTTTAAGGATTTTTGAACATTCATTGATTGTGGCACCTGTGGTAAAGACATCGTCAATCAGCAGAATACTTTTCCCTTTTATTTTTTCCCCTTCCCTGACCCGGAAGGCACCCTTTACATTCTTAAGCCTCTCTTTGACCTTCAATTCCAGCTGAGGCTTTGTGCTGCGGTAACGGATAAGCGAATCAGAAAGAACGGGAATATTGAGGTGTTTTCCTATTTTCATTGCCAGCAGAAACGATTGATCGAATTCCCTTGTTCTTAATCTCTGCTTATGAAGAGGAACGGGGATAATTGTATCAAAATCAATCTGTTCGAATTTGTCTCCCAGATTTTCAATCATGATTTTTGATAAGTATTCTCCCAGGGCTCTCTTTTTCCTGAATTTATAAGCATGGATCAGCTTTTTTAATGTTCCCTCATACACCCCGACAGCCCTTGCACAATGGAAAGAAAACGCCTTTTCCCTGCAGCGGGCACAGAGATGCTCTGGGCTGTATTTCAGTGTCTCTCTGGAAATGAAAGGTCTGCCGCAGCCTTTGCAGAAGGGGGGCTCGATAATCTTTATCTTCGAAAAACATTCACTACAGACAAAACCGTTCTGTGAGTCTTTGATAACAGAAGAGCAGACCACGCATTCCCTCGGAAGGACCAGATCGAATATTCCTTTGATCAGATTCACCCACTCATCCTTGTTTTTGATAGCGTTCACATCCTCATCAGAATAATCTTATTCTTTTGCATATCTACCAGGGTATCCGCTTCCCCTGATAGTCCAGGAAGCGGCCCGAATCTTCCGGCACTAAACGGGATATCGTAGTAAAAAGTCCGTTTGCCGATCCTTCGACAGGCGTCGGGGCCTCGGCTCCGCCCATATCCGTTTTCACCCAGCCGGGATGCATCACCGTGCATATGAAGCCTTTTTTGCCAAGCTCATGAGAGAGGCTCCGGTTCATCATGTTGAGCGCTGTTTTTGATATCCGGTAAGCGTAATAACCGCCGCTTTGATTATCATCGATAGACCCCATAAGAGAGGTGATATGAATGACCTTCTTCTCTTTCCCCTTTTCGAGAAGGGGAAGAAAGGCTCGTGTTACGCGGATCGGCCCGAACAGATTGACATCGAAGACATGATTTGCGGCTTCCAGTTTCAGCTTTGTGATTGAATCCTGGTTCTTCTCTCCGAAAATCCCGGCATTATTGATAAGGATATCGAGATGACCCCATTCTTTTTGCACGGCCCTGCTCGCCTCCTTGATTGCAGATTCATCGGTCACGTCAAAAGAAAGGAGAATGAGGTTCGGGTCCGATTTCTGAAGGCGTTTCAGCTCTTTGGCTTTTTCAGGGTTTCTGGCCGAGGCCGCAACAGAGTATCCCTTCTCAAGATAAACCTTTACAAGCCCAAGCCCAATTCCCCGGCCGGCCCCTGTGATCAAAACAACACGGTCTGACATGGCTTTCTCCTTATATCATCCCTCTTATGAATCATTATATAGAGAGGCTTTTGATTTTCAAGGCAAAACATGATTCAATTTTAATTGGGCAGAAAAAGGCTCAGGAACCGTGACAGGGAAAGGAATGAAATGACAAAAAAGGCATAGATATTGATGGCGTTAAAAGCAAAGCGGCTGGCCTCTTCCCTTTCCTCTTCCCGTAAAATCTTTACTGCATTAACAATGAGCCAGAGAATTGATAAGAGGAAAAAGAGGTTCACCCAGAAGCTATTGACAACATCAAAAAGAGGAATCATAAAGCCGGTTACGGCAGTCGCCAGAATCCAGATAAAGGTGACCCGTGCAATCTGTTCCTTTGTAAAGACCCTTTGAAGCGAGGGAAGACCCGCCTTTTCATAATCATCCCCAGAGCTTAAGAGCAGAAGCCAGAAATGGGGAACCTGCCAGACAAAGAAGAAAAAGGCCACGGCCATAATCTTCGGGTCGAAAAGTGAGCCGCTTCCGGCTGTCCATCCGATAAGGGGCGGCAACGCCCCGATAAGCGCACCAGGTACTGCCGCAAATGCCGATCTTCTTTTGAAGAAGGTATAAAACCCGTTATACCAGATAACCGAGAAAAGACCGAGAGCAAGGGCTGTCAGGTTTGTTTTAATAAAAAGAATTGAACTGCCGAGAACCAGCAAAACCAGCGAAATCATGACCGCACTTTTTACATGCAATCTGCCGGTGGGGAGCGGCCTCTTTTTTGTTCTCTCCATAAGCGCATCGATTTTTCTCTCCTGAACCTGATTGAGAGCCAGAGATCCTGCCGCAAGGAGAAAAACCCCGAAAACGGGAAAGGCGATTTCCGCTTCAAACCCCTTTGCAAGGATAAAACCTGCGGCTGTTGAGAGGGTGATAAGAAGAGACACTCTCAATTTTATCAGGTCTGAAAATGTCTGAATCGATTTTTTCACGGCATCTTCCTCTTACTGCAGCTGCTTGAGATATTCGATAATGTCCGAAAGCTCCTCCTGGTTCAGCATGCTGCCCTGCGGCGGCATGATGGGCGGGTAACCCTTGACCAGGTCTGAAGCGGGCTCCAGAATCGACTTCCTGAGATACTCTTCGTCCGCAATGATCTCCCGCTCTTTTCCGGATGTGATGACCTTGGTTTTTCGTTCAAATATCCCCTTAAATGTGGGGCCTACTTTCATAGAGCCGTCAATGCTGTGGCAGGCAATGCACCCCTTAAGCCTGACCAGCTCCGCACCCTTCAGTCCCGGTGTCTTCTTCTCCTCTTCTCCCTTTTCAGCCGATCCTTTGGCCTCATACCAGCGCTCGAATTCCTCCTTTTTTATGACACGGACCTTTGTCAGCATCGAAGAATGCCCCTGACCGCAATACTCGGCGCAGAAGGCATCGAAAATTCCAAGCTCTTTAGGCGTAAAGACAAGCTTGGTTTTCATGCCCGGCACCGTATCCATCTTGACCCTGAACGCAGGGATAAAAAAGCTGTGTATCACATCTTCTGAAGTCAGGAAAAGTTTCACCGGCTCTCCGAAAGGGAGGCTCAATGTGTCGCTTTTAATTCCGTTCTCATACTCAAAAAGCCACGACCACATTCTTCCGGTAACCTTAACTGACATCATGTCCTTCTGCGTCCCCTGCATCGACTTGAATCCGGCCCAGCCGTAGTAGAACATGATCAGAACCAGTATGGTCGGAATAACAGTCCAGGTGATCTCAAGAAAAAGATTTCCTTCAATGTCCTCGGGAGAGGGATTCCGCTTCCGGCTGTATCGAACAACAAAGTAGAGCATAAGGGAAGTGACGAGGACCAGGAGGGCAACGGAAATAACAAGAAAAAGTATAAAGACACTGTCCACATCCTGTGTCGTGCTGAATACCTTAAAAACGCTCATATTTTTTTACCTGTAAGAGATATCAAGAAAGGTGAGTCCGATAAAAACCGTTAACGTAATCACGGCAACAAGCAGCATCACCTGAAAAAGCCTCTGCTCGTATTTGAGATGCATGAAAAAAAAGAGCACCAGCCCTGTTTTAACAAGGGCCACACAAAGCGCCGTATAGACGCTGAGCCGGCCCAAATCCATTCCGGAAACAAACACAGTAACCGCTGTCAGAATAACCAATCCGCACCATATTAAAAAATATGTCCCGTAACCGAGAACAATATGTTTCGCTTCTCTCTCTTCCATTTCTCTCCTTTACGTTACCAGATAAAAGAGCGGGAAAAGGAAAATCCAGACAATATCGACAAGATGCCAGTAGAGCCCGGAGTTTTCCAGTTTGATAAAATCGTTCTGGCCGATTGTTTCTCTGACCATGAAAAAAAGCATGAACGAAAGAAGAAATATTCCGATAAGAACATGCAGCCCGTGCAGGCCGGTCATGATAAAATAGAGGCTGAAAAAGAGGATTTCTCCCTGTTCTCTGTCGAGAAGTTCCGGCGAGTTCGGGTAAATCCCGTGTTGAAACTTGGCGCCCCATTCAAAGTATTTGATGACAAGAAACAACAGGCCGAAAATGATTGTCATGATAAGAAAGGCCTTCGATAGTTTTTTGTCGCCCTTCTGGATCGCCGAGATCGAAAGCGCCATGGTCAGACTGCTTGTTATGAGAATAAGGGTATTGATCGTCCCGGCCACTGTGCTCAGTTCAAAGGCTGCCTGATGGAAGTCGAGCGGATTCTTTGAACGGTAGACCGAATAGAGAAGAAACATCCCTCCGAAAAGGAGTATCTCCGTAAAAAGAAAAAGCCACATCCCTATCTTTGCACCGGTATCGTCTCTGTGTTCTTCAGCGTTTGTTTTTTCCTGGTTCACTGTGATGCTTCCTTTTTAAAAACATAAGGCCCCCGAACAATTACCGGTATCTCCTCAAAATTATCGGTCGGCGGAGGGGAGGAAATCTGCCATTCCAGCGTGGCGCCGCCCCATGGGTTCGAGGGCGCCTTCTCACCTTTAAAGAGCGAACGGATCAGGTTAAAAAACATAAGAATCAGCCCGGTAACAACAATCCATGAACCGACGGTCGAAATAAAGTGCCCGGCATGGAACCGGGGCAGATAATCAAAATACCGCCTCGGCATCCCCTGCCAGCCGAGAACAAACATGGGAAAATAGAGGACATTGAACCCGATAAAGAGAATCAGGCAGGCCAGCTTCGCCGTTTGTTCCCTGTACATCTTTCCAAACATCTTTGGGAACCAGTAATGCAGAGCCCCGAAAAAAACAAACCCGGCACCGCCGAACATGACATAATGAAAATGCGCCACGATAAAATAGGTATCATGAACATGAACATCGATGGCAACCGCACCCTGCATCAGCCCGGTCAGCCCGCCGATCGAAAAGAGAAAGATAAAAGACATAATGTATAAAAAGGGCGTATCCACCTCTATCGAGCCTTTGTACAGTGTTGCGATCCAGTTAAAAATCTTTATCCCGCTCGGAACCGCCACCAGAAAGGTGAGCAAAGAGAAGACCCATATCGCCGTTTCACTCATCCCGCTTGTGAACATATGGTGGGCCCAGACAAGAGAGCCGAGAGCGGCAATGGCCAGGCTTGAAAAGGCGATGAATTTGTATCCGAAAATCGTTCTTCGCGCAAAAACAGGGATGATCTCCGAGACCACGCCCATTGCAGGAAGAATCATAATGTAAACCGCGGGATGGGAGTATATCCAGAAGAGGTGCTGGAATAAGAGCGGGTCGCCCCCCTTGGCCGGATCGAACAATCCGACACCGAAAAACCGCTCAATGATAATAAGCATAAGAGTAATCGCCAGCACCGGTGTGGCCAGAATCTGAATCCAGCCGGTTGCATAAAGCCCCCAGACAAAGAGGGGCATGCGCGACCATTTCATCCCCGGCGCCCTGAGCCTGTGTATGGTTGTGATAACATTCATGCCGGTCAGTGTCGATGAAAAACCGATGAGGAATACGGCAAAAACAGCCAGGGAGACATTCGTCCCGGTCCGGATACTGTAAGGAACATAAAAGGTCCAGCCCGTATCAGGGAAACCGCCGCCCGTAAAGAGAGCCGTAACGGCAAGCAGCGCCCCGCTGATAAAGAGCCACCATGAGAGAAGATTCAGGCGCGGAAAAAACATATCTCTGGCACCGATAAGAATGGGCAGGAAAAAATTCCCGAACGGTGCGGGTAACCCCGGGATGACAAACAGAAATATCATGATAACGCCGTGCAGTGTAAAAAGGGCGTTGTATGTCCTGGCCGTAACAATGGTGCTTCTCGGAGCGATCAGCTCGAGCCTCATCAGAATCCCGATTGTGACCGCAATGGAAAAGAAAAAGAGCATGGAGGCAAGATAGAGAAGCCCTATCCGCTTGTGATTCGTTGAGAAAATCCACGAAAATATCCCGCTGTACTTCCCCTTTTCATCATAGAAACTTTCTATAGCCGGACTGTTGCTCTCCATAAAACCTCTCTTAACTATTTCGTCTTTTTCCCTTTATTAAAAGAAAAACAAAAAAGACTGTCAATAAAAAGATAACGATTGTCCCGGAGACCTTGACGATATTCAGGACATAGGTCCTTCCCTTGGGGTCATAACTGAAACAGAACTGCAGGACTTTGTGTATCGTGCTCCCGACCCTCCCTTCAGAGGCCTCGACCAGCGCCATCTTCAGATCAAAGGGAAGATAGGTGACGCCGTGGAGATACCTGATGACCCTGCCCTTTTCAGAAAGGACGGTCAGGGCAACAGGATGGACAAACCCGTCCTTTTCTCTTTTAAAATGGAAACCGACCGCATCGGTAAACTGCCTGATGTTGTGGAGGTCGCCTGTTAAGAATGTCCATGCCTCCTTAGGGAACGGCTTTCCGATGGCTGCCAGATAATTCTTCTTTTTTCTGAGCGAGTCTTCAGGGGTATCGGTCTCATCGAAACTGATGGTAAGCACAGAATAATCCTCTCCGGGCCTGAGCGGTAGCTTGTTCAGCACATCGGCAACACCGCTCAGAACCAGAGGGCAGACATCCGGACAGCGGTAAAACACGAGCGCTACAATGGTCGGCTTGTTGATCAGTTCCTTTAGTACAACTGCGTTCCCCTTTTCGTCCGTAAAGGTTAAATCAAGGGGAACGGTCTCTCCGAGCTTCTCAACCAATCCGATTTCCAAAGAAGGCTTCGGATGCTCGTGTTTTTTCCCGGCAGAGGCATAAACGGCAAAAAAAATGAACAGGAGGAATAGAGAGATAACGGTCCCTGCTGTTCTTTTTTTAAAAACGGGATAATCCATTTTTGGCAGTAATTGTCTCATATTTTCCATGTTGAAAAATAATAACAAGTTAATTATATAACAAATATCTCTCAAGTCAAAGAACAACCGGGGAAAAACTTTGCCGAAAAGCCTCTTGACTTTGACCCGTATTTTAGTAAATTAATCTTACGAAACGACTCTTTTGTCAGCAAAGCTTTTCACCAGCTCATAAAAAAGGAGAAATTGAAATGCCAAGCAAGGTCTACTTTGCCAATCTCAAATGCGACTGGGATCATAATCTTCTGGATAAAATATCGCTTCTCTACAAAAGGGCCGGATTTGGGAGCTTTATCAAAGAGATGGACTTTGTGGCCATAAAACTCCACTTCGGGGAAGAGGGAAACGTGGCGTTTTTGCAGCCCCCCTTTTTCCGAAGAATTGCAGAAGAGATAAAGAAATCGAGCGGGAAGCCGTTCCTGACGGATACCAACACCCTTTACAGCGGTAAGCGGAAAAACGCCATCGACCATGTGATGCTTGCGGCCCATCACGGGTTCGATATCGCAAGCATGAACGCGCCTGTCATCATAGCGGACGGGATCAGGGGGCTCGATTATACTAAGGTGGACATCGACGGAAAGTACTATAAGAAGGTCAATATTGCCAGCGGTATCCATAACTCTGATGCCATGATCGTCGTTTCCCATTTTACGGGCCATGAGCTCTTCGGTTTCGGCGGTGCCATCAAGAATCTCGGGATGGGGTGCGGCAGCCCCAGCGGAAAACAGATGATGCATTCGGACGTTCTTCCCAAGGTGAAGGCCGATAAATGCACGGCCTGCGGGATGTGTCTCAAATGGTGCCCTGTGGATGCCATCATCTGGACAGAGAAAAAGAAAGCAAGAATCGACAAGAAAAAATGCATCGGCTGCGGTGAATGCGTGGTTGTCTGCAAATTCAAGGCTATCGGGGTCAACTGGAAGACCGACGAATCAATCGCCCAGGAAAAGACCGTGGAATACGCTGTCGGCGCCGTTCAGAACAAAAAGGAGAAATGCGGCTATTTCAATTTTCTTATCAATATCAGTCCTGACTGCGACTGCGCCAACTTCAACGACGCCCCGATTGTGCCGGATATCGGAATACTCGCTTCAAAAGACCCGGTTGCCATAGACCAGGCCTCTTTGGACATGGTCAACAAAACCACCGGCATTGCCGGCTCACGCCTGAACAATGATATCCATTCAAAGGACAAGTTCTATGCGGTCACCGAAATGAAAAGTGAGGCGATCTTAAGCCACGGCGAAAAAATGGGGCTCGGTTCGAGAAAGTATCAGGTTGTTGCGGTCGATTGAACCCTGATGCAACATCAATCGTTTTATTATAACGGATCATTTTGAAAGATTTCGACTTTAAAAACAAGAATATCGTCTCCCCCAAAAGGCAAAAAAAAGACCCGTGCTTTTCCGGGAGCTGTCTGTTGATTCCTTCTCCCTTTGAATTTGACCTTGCTGTCAATCGTCTCGGTCTGAAACAATCAAAAGAATCACGTGTCGATTTTTTCTTCCATTATTTGCTTTCGCATAACCAGAAAGAAATCTCCCTTGTCGGTCCGGCAATCGGGGCACCGGCAGCGGTCATGCTCCTTGAAAAACTGGCTGTCTACGGAATAAAGAATCTCTTTGTTCTCGGATGCTGCGGTTCACTTCAGGACAATATCAAAACAGGAGATCTCATTATACCGATTGAGGCGATAAGGGAAGAGGGAACCTCATTCCATTATGCTGACAGTGATTTTACCCCCAGAGCCAGCAGCAAGATAACCGAACTGGTATCCGAAGTCTGTTCAGATAAAGAAGCGCCGTTCCATAAAGGAAAAACATGGACCACGGATGCCCCTTACAGAGAAACCGGTGAAAGGGTAACGGAATATAAAAATAGCAATGTTCTGGGGGTGGAGATGGAGCTTTCCGCTCTCTTTACTGTTGCCGCTTTAAAAAGGATCGAACTCGGAGGCCTGCTCGTTGTCTCCGACGAACTCTCGTCGCTCAAATGGAATAAAGGTTTTCATACCAAAGCATTCAAGTCTTCGCTTGATAACGGGCTCAGGATCGCCTTAAAGGTTCTTGAAAGGCTTGGCTGATTCTGTTATGGTCCTTCACAATTTTGATGACTCATCAAAGGATTAGATGTGAAAAAAATTCTTTTTTATCTCAGCGGACACGGCTTCGGTCATTCTACGAGGATGGTCGAGGTGATGAAACAGCTCACTGCATTGAAAAAAGATGTTCACTGCATCGTAAAAACCACAGCACCGAAATGGCTCTTTGACCTGAGCCTTGATAACCCCTATGAATATTTCGAGCTAAAAAGCGACATCGGCGTGATCCAGAAAGACAGCCTGAACCTCGATAAATTGGCAACCCTGAAGGGATATGCCGAATTCTTGCAGAACAAAGAGACGATTATCAGGGAGGAGTCCCGGTTCGTCAAGGAAAACAGAATATCCGCCATTGTCGGAGATATCCCTCCGATTGCTTTTGACATTGCAAGAGAGGCGAATATTCCTGGAATTGCTATCTCGAATTTCTCATGGGACTGGATATATAAAGATTATGTGAAAGAACTCCCCGAATATGAGTTCCTCATTCAGGAGATCGAGTCTTCCTATTCCAGGGCCGAACTCCTGCTCCGCCTTCCTTTTTACGGCGATATGTCGGCATTCCCAAAGACAAAGGATATTTCCCTTATTGTCAGAAGCTCTGACCTTTCAGAAGAAGAGATTCTGGGAAAGGCCGGACTCAGGAACACGCTGGTTGAAGACAAAAAAATTGTTCTTCTCTCTTTCGGCGGTTTTTATCACGCGGAAATCGATTACAGCCGCCTCGGTGAGCTTGAAGAGTATCTCTTTTTATCCTTCTCGCCCCTTCAGCAGAACAGAGCAAAGAACATCCTGGTTCTGCCGCCGAGATTTATCGACCATCATCACCTTGTCAGAATCTGCGATATTGTGGTGAGCAAGCCGGGATACGGGATTGTAGCCGAATGCATCGCCAATAAAAAACCGCTTCTCTATACCTCAAGGGGGGATTTCGCCGAATACCCTGTGTTAAGCGAGGGAATGAAACAATATATCCCCGCCCTCTTTATGCCGAGAGACGATTTTCACTCGGGTAAATGGGGTCTTTACTTAAACAAAATTCTTCAATCAAAGGAAAAAAAGGAGACCATGTCTCTTTGCGGCGGTCAGGAGGCATCCGAAGCAATCATCTCTTTTCTTTAGAGCATTCGGCCAAAAATATTATGACTAATCAATCCAGCTCCAAGCGTAAAAAAAGATTAAAGTTTTTCATTCTTTTTCTGCTGCTGGTCACAGCAATTATCTTCAGTATCATCGGTTTCAATATCATTTCCGTTCTGTTCATGTTTGCGGCCTTCTGGATTCTCCTTTTGATTCTTGATATGACAAAAACGGAAAAATGATTGGCTCTATTCGGGAGGCGGTTCAAATGGTGCAAACCCCTTTCTCAGCGTGTTCTCGCTTATGCTCCTGGGATTCAAGAACTGAATGAGATAGTCGGGTCCTCCGGCCTTGGAACCGACCCCTGACATTTTGAACCCGCCGAACGGCTGCCGCCCCACGATGGCGCCGGTTATCTTCCGGTTGATGTAGAGGTTCCCGACATCCAGCCCTTCTTTGACCTTTCTGATATTCGCAGGGCTTCTCGAAAAGAGGCCGCCGGTAAGGGCATAAGGGGTCTTGTTGGCAATGCTGACTGCCTCGTCAATGTCCTTGGCTCTGATAAGGGCTAGAACAGGGCCGAATATCTCTTCCTGGACCAGGGGGGAGTCCGGCTTCACGTCTTCAAACACAGCCGGCCCGATAAAATAGCCGGGGGTATCAATCACCCTTTTCAGAAGGGTCTTTCCTTCTTTTCCCCCAACCTCTTCGATGTAGTATTTTATTTTCTGATAAGCCTCTCTGTCCACCACAGGCCCCATAAAGCTTGCCGGGTCTTCAGGAAGACCGATCCGGATGCTCTCCATGGCCTCCTTCAGCCGGCTGCAGAATTCGCTGAACCGTTCCCCGATAAAAATCACCCGTGAGCAGGCCGAGCATTTCTGCCCCTGATAACCGAGCGCCGAATCAAGAACCCCCTTTACGGCTTCATCCATATCAGCGGTCTCATCAACAATGATCGCATTCTTCCCGCCCATCTCTGCGATAACCTTCTTAATATTTCTCTGACCGGATACGGTCTCGCCGGCAAGCCGGACAATCCTGAGCCCGACATCCTTTGAGCCGGTAAAGGCGATGAAGTCGATATCCGGATGTGTTACCAGATACTCGCCGATTTCCTCTCCCCTGCCCGGAAGGAATTGAAGAACCCCCGGCGGAAGCCCGGCCTTTCTGAAGGCCTCAACGAGCCTCCATCCAATAATGGATGACTGCTCCGAGGGTTTGAAGATAACCGCATTGCCTGTGACAATCCCTGCGGAAACCATACCGGCTGATATGGCCAGAGGGAAGTTCCAGGGAGCGATGACAACGCCGACCCCCTTTGATTCGTAACCATACGTATTGTCCTCTCCGGCATAATCTCCAAGCCGCTTCATTGTTCCGAGCCTTATCATCTCTCCTGCATAGTATTCGAGAAAGTCCACGGCCTCGATAATATCGCCGTCAGCTTCCTGCCAGGTCTTTCCCACTTCAAAGACCTCAAGGGCCGAAAGCTCAAACCGCATCCTTCTTATCTCTTTTGCCGCTTTTATGAGGATATTGGCCCTCTCTTTAAATGAGGTTCTCTTCCACGTATCCCACGCCTTTCTTGCTTCCCTGATTGCTGACCCCGCATCCTCCTTGGAGGCAAAGGAGACCTTCCCTATAATCTCATCGGGTCTTGCAGGATTGATAGAGTTTTCATGATCTTCTTTCCGGACTTCCCTGCCGCCGATATACAGGGGGTATTTCTGCCCCATCTCTTTCTTTACCTTATCAAGAGCCTTTTTCATTTTCTCTCTGTTCATTTCCTTTGAAAAGTCTGCAGGTGGTTCGTTCTGAAAAGCCTGACCGGAAACACTGTCTGCTTCGGTGGCACTCTTTTTTAACGGGCCAGGAGGCTTAATCAGCTCTTCGAAAGGGGTCTTTTCTGCAAAGGACTTTCTCAAAAAAGATTCATTCGATGTGTTTTCGAGAAGCCTCCTCACCAGATAGGCCATGCCGGGAAGGAGTTCGCCGACCGGCGCATAGAGATTGATCCGGTAGTTCATTTTCCTGAGGGTCTGTCTGATAGGCTCTGCCATGCCGTAGAGCATCTGGAATTCATAGGCTTCTTTTGGAAGCTGTAATGACTCAGCCACAGAAACGGCATAGCTGATGCTCCTGAGATTATGCGTTGCAAAGGCCGGACGGACACGCTCTGAATTTCCTAAAAGCATCTTTGTCTGTTCCTCAAAGCTTCTGTCGGTCTCTTCCTTATTAAGGAATACCGGAACAGGCCAGCCCTTCTGGCGGTTGATGATGGTTTCGTAGTCCCAGTATGCCCCTTTGACCAGCCTTATGGTTATCCTTCTTTTATTTTTTTCCGCCCAGCCGATAATTCCCGAAAGGTCTTCCTTTGAATCCTTAAGGTAGGACTGAAGGGCTATTCCGGCAAAAGGGAATTCCTTAAACTCCTCTTCTTCAAGGATACTTTTAAAAATGGCAATGGTCAGGTCCTTGTAATAGTAGCTCTCCATATCAAAGGTGACCGAGGCACTTTGCTCCATGGCTTTCCTGAGTATCGGACGCAGGCCCTTTTTTGTGTTTTCAATAGAGCCCTCCCAGTCGATCGGATTGAGCTGGGAATAGAACGAAGAAACCTTAAGGGAAATATTCAGCCTCGGAATGTTGCCCATATGGTCACAATCAAGAAGAGGGTTATCCGGCCAGTTCAAGACCTCCGGGTGTAGGAAATTTAAAAGGTCAAGGTATCTGTCAGCGTACTCTTTTGATTCCTTATCACTCAGCACCGCCTCGCCCAGGAGGTCAATGCTGAAAGAAAAGCCCTCCTCCCTGAGAGCCGTAAGCGCTGAAAGGGCATCTTTCGGGTCTTTGCCGGCTATAAACTGTCTGGCAAGGGATTCGATGTTTTTTCGTATCAGTCTTCCGGCAATCATCGGAACAACGCCCCTTCTGCCCAAAGCCTTTATTCCGTTTCTTATTAATGCCGGGGCACCCACATCTTCGGTAAAATACTCTTTGAGCAGCCTGACCGCGAGCTGATCGCTATTAAGAGAAGGGAGGGCATCGACGAATCTGAAGAGCTGGATTTTAAAGGTCTCGTCCTTCATCGACCATTCCATCATCTTCCCCTTCCACCGCCCTGTGTCAAAGACCGAAGGAACCTGACCTTCTATTGACGTATAAATCTCACGTCCTATTTCCTTTGTTTTTTCTTCTAAATTCTGATAGGCATCCATGGCTACGGCTCTTTAAGATTGATAGCGAAAGAGAAAAACGTGAATGATAATATCTGAATAAAGTCCTGGAAGTATTCAGAGGTTTTGATATTCAGGATTCTCACTCTCTCTTTATCCAGGTCTTGATAGGTAAGCGTTTCTATTTCTGAAGGCGAATACTCTAGGGTTTCCTCTGGCTCTCCTTTTGTAATAATTCTCAACATCCTTCAATGTCTGTGTGTGTGTGCAGTCCGTCAACAAAGACAACATCCATACAGACAGGAGGAGGGCTTATTTCTCCTTGTTACTATCACCATAAATCTTCAGGAACCCAGTCATTCGACTCTGTTCCCTTTGTCCTCGACAGATAATCGAAATAATGTTTTGACTCTTTCGAGCCCAGAGCAGCGGCTTTTTTATAGTGGTTCACCGCTTCAGGATAATTCCCAAGCTTTTGATAACAGACCCCGATATTATTATATGCCAGGGCGTGTTTCGAATTTTGTTCGATAATCTTCTCGTAGTCCTTAATCGCCTTATCATATTCCCCAATAAGCCGGAAAGAGTTCCCCCGGCCGAAATAGGCATCAAAATATTTCGGATTAAGCTCAATGGCTTTGGTGTAGTCCCTGATCGCTTCTTGATGGTAGCTCAGATCATCATAGGTCCGGCCGTCCCTGACCGCTTTATCGTACAGCTTGGTATTATCAGAAAACCATGCCTCTTTGATCGCCTGGCGTTTATTGTTGAAGTCATCATAAGACCACCCTTCCCTGACTGCCGGCTGATACCCACCCAGATCATTGTAGACCCAGGCCCGGTTATAGTAGGCCTGTGCGTACTGCGGGTTAATCTCAATGGCTCTGTCATAGTCACGGATGGCTTTAAAATACCAGTTCAGTTTCCAGTAGGTGTTCCCCCGCCCAACATAGGCTTCTTCCATTTCAGGGTCCAGTTCAATGGCCCTGTTATAGTCTTTCAGGGCTTTTTGGTATCTCTTGAGTTCCCAATAGACATTGCCCCGTCCTATATAGGCGGTCGCCTCTTTCGGTTCAAGGTTTATGGAGGCATGATATTGACTCAATGCTTCTTGATATCTCCCAAGCCCCTCAAAGACAAGGCCGCTGTTATAATAAGCTTCCGCGCTCCTGGGATTCAGCATGGCAGCCTTTTTAAAGGCCTCCTCTGATGCTTCTTTATCGCCCGAAACCTTAAGACGATATCCCTTTTCATACCAGTCAACAGCGCTGAGCCGCGTCACCGCCTCATTATACCTTCGCAGCACATCTGCATATTCTTCTCCCCTAACGATTTCAAGCTTTTTTCTCAGCCTCTCTATTGTCCGCAACAGAACGGACGCGTCTTTTCTTACCTCCAAAAGCCGGCTTAATTGCCGGCGGTCTTTTCTCAGCATATCAATCTGTCCGATGGCTTTTTGGTCTGTCGTAATCGATGCTTTGAAGCGGTAGACCTGTCCGTCCCAGGCTTCTTCAGTAATCGTTGTCCATGATACTCCTGCTGTTAAAGCCGTTATTTCTTCTTTGGAGAGTTTGAAATCGTTCACGCCGGGTTGTGCTTGAAGGTGGGCGACCATATCCTTTAAGAGAAGGCTCTTGGCCTGTTCCAGGCCGATGGTATAAGCAGCAAGATGACTGTCCGCCTCACCGGCTTCGTAGATGTATTCTTTCTCAAGAGTCATTCCCGAACCAAAAGCCACTTTCACCAAAAATAACAAAAAGGCGGCTGCAAACAAAAGACGGCTCTTTTTAACAACCATAACAAATTTCCTTCTGCTTCTTTTTATAAAAACACCTTATTCTTACCAGAGAACCCCTGCTTTCCAGAGAAAATCCTGTGCCGTCCTGAAGCCCGCTCTGGCAGCAGTCCTGTAATCCTCTAACGCTTTTTCGTAATCACCGCGCCCCCCATGGGAAAGCCCGCGAAGGTAAAAGGTCTCAGCGGAATTCGGGTTCATCTCAATCGCTTTATCATAATCCCAAATTGCCTTCTGATAATCGGTGAGCACGGTATAAGCCAGGCCCTTTTTAACATAGGTTTTCTCATCCCCGTTTCCCTGAACGGCTCTGCTGAGGTCTCTGATAGCCTTCTGGTATTCGCCCAGTTCATAATAAGAAATACCCCTGTTCAAATAGCCCCACGGATCATCCGGCACCATCTTGATATATCTTGTAAAATCTGTGACAGCCGATTGATATCTCTGAAGGCTCTCGTTCGAAAGACCGCGGAGAAAATAAGATTCCTGCTCCCTCGGCAAAAGATTAATGGACCGGTCAAAAGACCGGACCGCTCGTGAATGGACACCGAAACGGCTGTAGGCAATCCCCCTGTAAAAATAAGTCTTTCCATGCTCCGGTCTGAACAAGAGGGCCCGGGTAAAATCCAGGATGGCCTGCTGGTAGTTGCCGTGATCCATATAAACCCGACCGCGATCAAAATAGTTCTCTGCATGCTTTGGATTCAGTCCAATGGCTCTGTCAAGGTCACTGATCGATTTCTTATAATTGCCGGACTTCTCATAGGCAAGACCCCGCAGATTGTAAGCGATGAGATCTATTGGAACAATGTTGATGGCCTGTGAGTAAACCGAAATGGCCTGATTCGCATCACCGAGCTTCATATAGGCAAGGCCGAGAAGATGATAGGCCGCAACATCCTTGGGGCTTAACTCTGCTGCCTTTTTATAATCCTTAAGGGCCGGCTCATAGTTCTCAAGCCTGTAGTGAATATTTCCCCGGTCTAAATATATCTTCGGGTCTTCCGGGCTTATTTTAACAGCCCGCTCATAGCTTTTCAGGGCCTCTTCAAAGTTGCCGGCTTCTTCAAGGGCCATACCCCGTCTGTAATAAAAATCCGGATCTTTTGAGTCGGCATCAATGTTTTCAATAACCCTTTTGCCGGCTTCCCTCTGCCTTGCATAGAACTCCCCCGCATACTGCTCATGCTGTTGGTCAATTGCATTCAGGTCTGACACAATTTTATTGTACCTGTCCAGCATGATCGTATCTTTTTTTTCTCCGGCTTTTGATATCCTTTTCTTTAAACCGGCAATCTCTTTTAACAAGATAACTGAGCGTCTGTAAAGTTTTCTGAGTTTCTCTCTTTCCTTAGCGTCATTTCGCAATAAATCCAGTGATTCCATTACCCGCTCGGGATCAACTATGATTCTTGTACTGACCCAGTATTTATCCTTTTGCCATTCTTCACGGATAATCTCCGGTCTGAGTATCCCCGAAGACAGGATGAGAATATCCTCCTTTTTCAGATAAAAATCACCGAGCTTGGTTTTACTCTCGACAAAACCGAGAATATCTTCCAGGAGAAGCCATTTCACGGTTTCCCTGACGATAACCCTGCTGGAAGCCCTGCTGTCAACCTCGCTCAGTTCGTATGTATATACCTTGTCAAAAGGGATCTGTGCGGCAAAGGCCGAATGCAAAGAAAAGATAATCAAGAGGAAAGCGGCAAGAACGATAATACTTTTTTTTCTGCTCATCTTCTTTCTCTTTTTTGCTGTTTCACATCATACATCTCTATTCATTTCATATTTTTTCTTGTACTAAGACCGGATCTGGGGACAGGGAAAAATGCGAAAGAGCCCTGAAGAAAAAATCAAAATGAAAAGAGGTAGCAATATGCATCGTTTTTATTGATTTTTAACATAAAAGGGGGGCTTTGTCAATAGCGCATTGCATTCTATTTCAGTGAGACAAAACAAATAGCCGTCAACTAAACATTGAACCTTATCTCTACAATATCACCGTCTTCAACAATATAATCCTTGCCCTTGAGATAAAACTTTCCGGCTTCTTTTACCTTCTCTTCGCTTCCGAAAGACAGAAGATCATTATATTTAATGACTCCGGCACGGATAAAGCCCTTATGCATGTCGGTATGTATGGCACCGGCCGCTTCCGGGGCTGATGCCCCTTCCGTAACGGTCCACTGCCGAACCTCATCGGAACCGACTGTAAAAAAGGATATCAGGTTGAGCGCCTTGATGCAAAGCCTGGCCAGAACATTGATCGCAGGCTCCTCTATTCCGAGAGCATCAAGGAATTCCTTTTTTTCCTCTTCGCTTTCGAGATTTGCGATTTCCGATTCCACTTTTGCAGAGACCATCATAATATTGATACCGGCCGGCTCATAATCTCTGATGAGATTTTCCAAAAGAGCGTTATCATGCAGCCCCTCTTCGGAAACATTTAAGGCGATAATCATCTTTTTGAGCGTAATCAGCGGATAGCTTGCGATGATTTCTCTCTCTTTGCCTTCGAATTCGATAAGACGCAGCGGCAGTTCTTTTTCAAGATGCTCCTTGAACCGGAGAAGAAGCTCTCTCTCCTTGGCTCCTGTCTTTTCTTTTACCCTCATGATATCTTTTTCCAGACGCTCAAGTCTTTTCTCGACAAAAAGGAGGTCGTTGAGTATCAGTTCGGAATTGACCGTATCGATATCGCGTTTGGGGTCGACAGAACCGTTAACATGATAAACAGACTCATCCTGAAAGGCCCTGACCACATGGCAGATCGCATCGGCATCGGCAATATCCCTGAATATTTCGCCCTTTGCTATCGCATCCTGTTCGAGCTTCGGAAGAAGCTCGATATCGATCCTGGCCCTGACCTCTTTTCTGGGGCTGAACATCTCTACGAGACGATCGAATCTCAGATCCCCTACCTCGGCAAAGCTCTTAATCGATTTCTCTAAAATCATATCCTTTTCCGAGAACCGGTATCGGGTAAGGACCTCGAAAAGTGTTTTTTTTCCTGTCTGCGGAAGACCGATAATCCCGACTTTCATAAATAACCCCCACTATGTCTTGAAGATAAAAATCGTGCCTTGATATTGCCTATTATAAACCAGAAGCTACAATAATACATTATTAAATAAAGGCAAGATTTTTTCTTTAAAAGATGCTGAAAAAAAGAGACCCGAGCCATGAGAGGAAGAACGGGCGGCAAAAAATCGATGCATCACACATAACGATCTGAAAACAACATCTTCGTTCACACGGTTTTTTTCGCAATAAACCGAAATCCCCTTGACTTTCTTCTCTTCATTTATATTATTACTGGATGATATTTTCATGTTCCGGCCTTTTGAACCGGATTTTTCATCATGATAATCTTAATAAAAACGGGGGTGTGATATGAAACGAAGAGAATTCCTTAAAGGAAGTCTGCTCGCAACGCTTGTTCTGGTTCCAGGAAAGACTCTTCTCAGTACAAAAGAGGCTTTTGGAGAGAAGCTGCTTCTTCGGCTCACAAACAGAGAGAACCCCTCTGTTCTTGAACAGAAGCATGTTCCGGCCATCGAGACATCCGGGAAGGTCAAAGCAGGCGACTGGTTCGACGTAAAGGTAACGGTCGGCTTCATGAAGGAACATCCGTCCGTGCCGAATCACTGGATATCATCTATCAAACTCCTGATAGACGGCAAAGAGATCGCCGGAACCGATTTCCCTGTGGGCGGCACAGCCGCACCCCGGGCCACATTCAAGATCAAGCTGGATAAAACATCCAAGATAGAGGCTGCTGAACACTGCAACCTGCACGGAACCTGGATCAGCGACCCTCTGACAATAGAAGTGATATAGATTCACAACATACGAAGGGGACGGTTGTTTAACATTTGATCCGGCAATCGTTAACAAGAGCTGTCCCCTTTTCCTTAAGTTCCCCTGCAAAAGGGTCACCCTCTTTTAATCCCTTTTCTATCTCTTCAAGAATATCAAAATAGAGGTTCCACCCCTCTCTTTCTTTTTTGTACTGTTCTATCAGGGGATTCGGTTCCTTTCCCAGATAATCGATAACCTGATCGAGAATCCTCGTTCCTGTTTTAACAAAAGCCAACCCTTCTTCTGTTTCTTTGTTCTGAAAAAATGTTGCGGCTTTAAGGGCGAATCTCAAGTAGACCAGCGTCAAGGGGATACGGGAAATAAAACAGCCTGTAAAGGGATCAAGGATATCTTTTATTCTTTTTAGCGGCCAGGGCAGGGCACGCGCATAATAAGAAAACCAGAGAATGCGTGCATAATCACCAACCATCTTCCCGATTCTCGCCGCCCTTATCGATTCTTCGGTAAACACCTCTTTATCATGACTCATGATCAGCCCGTCTTTGTGGACATAGCGAAGAAATTCTTCATTGGTTTCTCTAAAGAGAATTGACATGATATAGGACTGATCCTCGGCCCGGCCGATAAAGGTCGGCGTAAAGGGCCGATGCCTTCTTAAGCTGTTAATAAGAATCCCGTTCGTTCCGCCGGTCACATGAATCCGCTGGACGCATTGCTTTTTGCCGTCGGGATTTCCTTTAGTATAACGGGTCATCATCTCCGCTTCGGTTGAAAGCGCCTGGGGAAGGCGGCTTAAGAAAACCCATTCATCCGCTTTGATATCATTCTGGGGAAAGGTCACATCGGGAGTAAAGAGCGATTGCTCGATATCGTTCCTGTTAACCAGTGCTCCGGCAATCATGCCGAGATCAACGCGGTTCCCCTCGTTGTCAATGCCTTTCGCACCCCAGAGCGGGGTTTGAAAATGCTCAAAAGCGGTAAGCCCGGTCTCTTCGATCAACTTTTCCTGCACGAATACCTGGTCGAGATCGATCTTGAAGGTGCCCCTGATTTCCGGATCAATGAATACGTTCCAGAAGGCTGCCACCGCTTTGAGAAAGCTGTAATGCCTCCCGTAGCTGCCGTCAACACCGACAATCTCTCTAAGAACAGAGGCATCGCGACCTTTGAAGTATCTTTCAGAAGCGGGAATGAGAATCTCTTCGTTCAATCTCTCTGTCTCGTCTTCGGTAAAGATAAAAAGATTGAGACGGCGGATATCCGCACATGATTTCAACTCCTCTTCAAGATACTCCTTGCTCACCGCATGAAGCCCCCTGTGCGTCACGGAAACAGAAAGAACACAGTTCAGGCTATCTGTTTCTGACATGGTCCCGCGAAACAATTCGTGGTCAAGGGCCTTGTCCAGCTCTCTTAACCCGTAGATAATCTCGTTATTCTCTCTCTCCACACCGATCTGGACCGGATGGTCATACCAGAACAACTGTTCTTCGCCGACCATCTCTTTTAGACTGGTGCGTATCGACTCTTTTAAAAGCAGAGAATCGATAAGGGGAACGGGATCGACATTCTTGATCAGGGGAGGTGTGGTCAGGAGGATATTCGATGTAAAGAGGATCTCTCTGGCAGGATTCTTCACAGGAGAGGGATTGGGCCGGGTAATGGTGACGGTTCTCTTCTCCCTAAGAGCGTCGACCATCTCCTGAGCCTTTTTCAGTATCGAGACCCCTTCCGGAAAAAAGAATGAATGAAACCGGTCAGAGGCTTCTTCCTTATCCGAAAGGAACGGTCCTTCTTCAATCAGAGAATGGAGTTCATCAAGGGCCTCTCTTGCCGAACCCGGCCCCGAATCAAGGCCTGATATCTCGGAATGAATAATCGAAAGTCCTTTTAGAAAAAACGATGCAGAATCTCTAAAAGGGGAACGCTCGCTCATCGTCACAAGGTATTCTCTTGCTGCTCGATATTGCGGATGAGTCTCTCCTGAAAGAGAGATAAGAAATGCAGCACCCAGGTTTCTGGCGATTGACGGTTCATTATCCTCTTCCGGCTGGAAGAGGTCTTTGATGTTGATTCCGGCCAGTGTTTCTCCGCAATCATCTCCTATCAGCTTCCCAATAACCCCTTGAAATTTACGATACACTCTTTTTTCTCTCCAGAGATTTTAATATTCGAACCGTATGACAAAAATGATAAAGGGGACAAAAAGGAAAATCAAGAAAAATGAAAGATTTGATAGCTTTTCACCGTCTGAAAACGAAAAAAGCTTCTTATTTAACAAAAAGTTAACATTTTTGCCATGAATGCTTAACAATTATTATATATCTTTTATAAAAAATTCGAAAAAAATTAAAAAACATCGCGGAAGGGGGTGTCATAAACAGGGCTTAAAGCAGTATGTATTTCTCGTTGAATATTATCAACAGTTAACCATTGACAGAAAGAAAGCTTTTGTCTCTTCTGTCACATTTGCTATTTCTGGAGGAAATTGATGAAGAAGCTCATTACAATTTTATTAACACTGGCTATGGTCTTTACCCTGAGCAGTTCGGTTATGGCCAAGGAACTGATTCAGATCAAGGGTTCTGATACGCTGATCAACCTGGTACAGAAACTGGCTGAGGACTACATGGCAAAATATAAAGATACTGATATCGCGGTCACCGGCGGCGGTTCCGGAACAGGGATTGCGGCTCTGCTCAATCAGAAAACAGATATCGCCGACGCTTCAAGAAGTATCAAAGGCAAAGAGGTTAAAAAAGCAGAATCAAAAGGGATAAAGGTTATCTCTGCCGTTATCGCAATGGACGGTCTCTCTGTTATCACCAACGAAAGCAACCCTGTGAAGAACTTAACCGTGGATCAGGTTGGAAAGATGTACAGAGGCGAAATCACCAACTGGAAGGATATTGGCGGACCAGATCTTAAAGTCACTTTATACGGAAGACAGTCCAACTCCGGGACCTTTGTTTTTTTCAGAAAGGCTGTCGTAAAGGCCGACTATTCCCAGAAGATGCTTAGAATGAACGGTAATTCTCAGATTGTCGAGGGTGTCAGAAGCGACAAAGGCGGTATCGGTTATGTGGGAGTCGGATACGTAAAAGACAAAAAAACCGGGGGAGTTGTCAAGGGAATCAATGTAATAATGATCGCCAAAGATGCCCATTCCGCCCCGGGAAGCCCTCTGGATACACAGGCTGTTGTTACCGGAACCTATCCTCTGGTCAGGCCCCTGTTCCAATATATGGACAGCAATATAAAACCTTCTGCCAAGAAATTCGTCGAGTGGGAACTGAGCAAAACAGGGCAGGATATTGCCGTAGAGATGGGTTTTTATCCTGTGACCGAGAAATACAAGAAGAGCAACATGAAAAACGGTTTCTAAAAAACCGCTTTTCGGAAATCTTCTTTCAAAGAAGCCCTTTATAAAAGGGCTTCTTTTTTTGTCTGAATAGCAAAACATCCCTTTCTCGCGTGGCAATTCATACCATCTATTTAAAAACCTGTTGATTCGATAGGATGATTCTGGTAGAAAAATCATGAGGACAATCTCAGCTCTTTATGGGAAATAGTGATGGATAATCGAACACTCGAAATCATTTATCAGAATCAACCCCTTCAAATCGGGTATTTTCTCCGCCCCGGGGAAAAGGGAAGTGTCCTTTATATCCACGGACTGGGATGCTCGAAAAACGATTTCTCAGACGCAGTAACATCGGATTATTTTAAAGACTATACGCTCGCGGCATTCGACTTTCCAGGCTGCGGCAGTTCGCCTTATCCTGAAAGTGCTGTTTTCACAATTGATGACCTGGTCGAAATCACAGAGGCCATGGCAGCAAAGCTTACACTCCAGGAGCCGTTTATTATCGGGCACAGCATGGGCGGCCTTGTCGCTCTACTTTTTATAGAAAAACACGCCAATATGGCGAAGGGGTTTGTCAATATCGAAGGGAACCTTGCACCTACGGACTGCTTCTTTTCCCGCGAGGCTTCACAATGCAGTTTTTCAGAGTTTGAAAAAACGGTTTTTTCGAACTTCAAAAGAAGATTATCGGGAACGAAGAACAGAGGTCTAGAGCAATATGCAGATTCCCTTGAACGGTCATCTCCGAAGGCATTTTTCGATATCTGCCCGTCACTTGTCGATTACTCTGACAACGGAAATCTTTTACAGAGATTTGTCCGGCTGAGCATCCCCAAACTTTTCGTATACGGAGAGGAAAACAGAGACCTTTCTTACCTTCCCGATTTGAAAACAGAATGCGAAGTTATCGAGATAAAAAAGAGCGGCCATTTTCCGTTCTATGATAATCCAAAAGGTTTTTACACAGCACTCTCTGATTTCATGAACAGGTGATCAATGAAAAGACCAGATGCCGGTCAGGACCGGATTCAGTTGAACAGGGTTGCATTTTACGGACGGACTCTCAAAGAGTATCTGAAGATTTTCGACCTGGACCTCTCCCTTATACAGGAACAAAAAATCTTAGACTGCCCTGCCGGCGCGTCATCCTTTGTTGCTGAAGCCCATAAGCTCGGCTTTGATGCTGTGGGATGTGATCCCCTCTTCGGCAGTGATATCAGGGCTCTGTTTGAACGGGGCGAACAGGACATTTCTCATGTTATCGAGAGAGTATCCTCTGTTCCCCATCTTTATAAGTGGGATTTTTATCCTTCAATAGAGGTTCTTGAACGATACAGAAAAGAGGCGCTCGAGCGATTCTCTCTCGATTATCCTTCCGGAGTCCTTGAAAACCGCTATATCAAAGGAACCCTTCCCTGTCTGCCGTTCCCCGACAAGAGCTTTGATCTGGTCTTGAGCGGTCATTTTCTTTTTACCTACAGCGATCAGCTTGATATTTCGTTCCACATGAATTCGATTTTAGAACTTGTAAGGGTCAGTTCAAAAGAGGTAAGAATCTATCCGCTTCAGGGACCGGATGCCAAGCCTTACGGACCGATGGACACACTTCTTTCTTTTCTGGAAAAGAATAAGATAAAGGCTGACCTGATGCCTGTTTCTTTCGAATTTCAGCGGGGAAGTAACCAGATACTGCGTCTTAGCCGTTAAACTAACCGTTCTTCAGAACCTCTGCAATAAGGCGTTTTGGCATGTCATTCTGTAACTCTACTTTGCCTATCTCTTTTAAGAGAACGAACCTGATCTTTCCGTTGAGGACTTTCTTGTCCGTCTGAAGGGCTTTTACGAGTTTGTTTGATGGCAGCCTTTTTCCTTTAACAGGTAGACCGAGAGAAAGCAAGAGATTCTCAATCCGTTTCACATCGGTTTCGCTGCAAAGACCCATCTTAAGAGAGAGCTTTGCCGCATAAACCATTCCGATCGAAACAGCCTCTCCGTGTCTGTACCGGTATCCGGATACGGTCTCTATGGCATGAGCAAGTGTGTGTCCGAAATTAAGAATGGCCCTGAGGCCCGCCTCCCTTTCATCCTTTCCCACGACTCTGGCCTTGATGGAACATGAACGTTCGATCAGATACTCCATTGCCTGTTGGTCAAGGGAGAGAACCTTATCGACATTCTTTTCTAAAAACTTAAAAAGCCTTTTATCGGCAATAATCCCGTATTTAACGACCTCTGCCATTCCGTTGAGAAATTCTTCCCTTGGCAGCGTCTTTAAAAACATTGTGTCAATAAAAACCGCAAGCGGCTGATAGAATGTCCCGATAAGGTTTTTCCCTTTGGGGTGATTCACAGCGGTTTTGCCGCCGACACTGCTGTCGACCTGTGCCAGAAGGGATGTAGGAATCTGTATATAGGGAATGCCTCTCATAAAGGTCGATGCCGCAAATCCCCCCAGATCACCGACCACACCGCCTCCGAAAGCGATCAAGGAAGAACGCCTGTCCATCCGGGCCTTAATGAACTCATCATACAACCTTTGTGCCCATTTCAAATCTTTTGATCCTTCGCCGTCGGGAACCTCGATCAGAAAAGGCTTATAACCGGCTTTTCTCAGGATTTTTGAAAGAAGGGCACTGTAAAGCTTTTTCAATCCGGGGTTGGTAACAACCGCTATCTTTTCGCCCAGGGGCAATTCCTTTATCCGGCGACAGATCTCGTCACCAATCCCTTCGCCGATCGTAATATCATAACTTCTCTCTTTGAGCCCTACTTTTATGATTTTCACAAATTCGATTCTCTATGGCTGGTTCTTGTCGATCAATTGTTTATCTTCCGGGAAACAGCGATCTTATAAAAACAATTAATTATCTAATCTTCTCATGGCCAGGCCGACGCCAACGGCTGCAAGAGAGGCCATCTCTTCGATATACTCTCTGTCGAAGATCTTCTCATTAATATAAATCTTTTTAAAAGGATTGCTCAGTTCGACAGGGATATTCAGCTTTTCAGAAAAATACTGGTCGATCCCTTTGATCAGCGAACATCCTCCACTCAACAACATTTTGCTGACATCTTCTTTGTTCTCTTTTCTGAACAAATCCAGGGCATTCTGAATCTCTTCACGTATCGTTTCTGTTGTCCTCGCCATGATATCACTGACGCTCTTCTTTGAAAAACCCTCTCTCTCCTCTCCCATCTTCATGGCCTCCGCACCTTCAAAGCTCGCTCCCAGTTCCTTTTCAATCTCCTTGGTATAAAGGTTCCCTCCGACAGGAACGTCCTTAGCAAAAACGGTTCGACCGTCCTTCAAGAGATGAACCTTTGTTAACGAAGCCCCTATATCGACCAGAGCGAGAAGCCCTGCTTCTTCTGTATCGTAGTTCAGCTCGCAACTGTTCTCCAAGGCAAAGGCATCAACATCGACAATGGCCGGATTCAGCCCGGCTTCTAACACCATGTTGGTATAATCTTCAACCTTCTCTCTTGTTACCGCCACCAGAAGGACTTCAAATTCTGCCCCCTCTTCATCGGACATAAAGGCCCCCTTTTCCAGGACCTGAAAGTCGAGATGGATATCTTCAATATCAACAGGAAGATACTGCTCTGCCTCCCATGAGACCGTTTCTGCTATCTCTTCTTCGGTCATAAACGGAAGCTTTATCTTCTTTATCAGAACGGACGGGCCGGATACAGACAGCACCGTATCCTTTATCTCGATCTTCTCCATGTCAACAAGGTTCTTAATGGCAGAGATGATGCTGTCGGCATTTACAATGGTGTTGTTAAGGATGGCCTCCGGTTTGAGCGGCATGATTCCCAGATTTATCAGCTCCCACTTTTTTTTGTTGCGGCTCAGCTGAACCAGTTTGATCGAATGAGTACCGATATCAAGACCGATTACCTGCCCTCGTTCTCTTCTTCCCATTCCATTCTCCCTTTGCAATCTTGTTCACTTGCTGTCATGAGAAAATACGCTTTCCGGTCATTTTCGAAACCTGTCAATAATTTTCCGGACTTTTCTGCATGAGTCCCTGAAAACCTTTGTCTCTTTCAGGTTGGATTATACATGATAATGGCCAGAAATCATAGAAAAAGTATTAAGAAGGTCTCCAGCATAAAACCTGCTTTTGAAATCATAAGGTTTGGGAATACATAAAAGCAAAAAGCCGGCACTGTCGTTAATAACACAGTCTTTTTTTCGCAGATAATTTGGGATATAAATAGATCTCCTGCACTCAGGAGATCTATTTATATTAAGGAGGATATTTTATTTGGGAAGCCCTGCCGGGCAAAAATTTAATCCCGGCAAATCAATTAACGAGGTACAATCTTTTATTCCAACACTTCAAGAACCTGTCGCTTGTCTTTTTGTGCGCGTGTGGCACTCAGTATCGTTCTCAAGGCAGTGATCGTCTTCCCTTTCTTCCCGATGATTTTCCCTATATCTTCTTTTGCCACTTTCAGCTCGATAACTGTTGAATTTTCGCCCTCGACGCCTTTCACTTCCACATCTTCTGGCTTGTCAACTATGGCTTTCGCAATGTATTCGATCAGCTCTCTCGCATTATCCATTAGTCACCTCTTGATTAAGTGTTGAAAAACTACTCCTCCCTGCTGACTTTCGAAACAGGCAGTTTACTACAAAATCCAATCGATATCCCCCCTTATCACCCCCTTTTGAGAAAAACAAAAAAAACCGTAAAGGCTCTTTAATGCCTTTACGGTTTCAACATTCCACCATTGTCCTCTCTGCTAATCAAACGCTCTCTTCTTACTACGCTTATCAATTTTACACTCTCTCTTCAAGTCCATTGTTAGACGCAATCTGGTAAAATATACATAACAAAAACGGTTCTTTTTGTCAAGTTTTTTTAATTATGTTATGGTGTATCAATTAATTAACGATAAAAACTGTTTAAAAACGTTACGAGAACCGAATAATGAAGAAATATCCTCTTATTAATATTATCCTTTTGATGATCACTCTTCTTACCACCCTGTTCGCCGGATACTGGCAGGAGAACTGCTCGGGGTTCAAAGAACTCCTGAACAATCCTTTTCTCCTTTATAAAGGAATTCCGTTTTCTCTTACCCTGATACTGATCCTGGGAGCCCATGAGCTGGGGCACTATCTCATGGCGAAAAAAAGAGGCATCAATGCGACACTGCCTTTTTTCATTCCCTCCCCCCATCCCCTGGTCGGAACATTCGGGGCATTCATCAAAATAAAGGGACCGATTCCGAACCGAAGGTCTCTGCTCGACATCGCCGTAGCCGGGCCCCTTTCGGGATTTCTCGTAGCCCTTCCGGCCATGATCATCGGCATCAGGCTCTCTGAAACCCAGTTTCCTGCTGTTGCAAACGAAGCGGCTTCATTGTGTGAAGTCACCATGGGCAGTTCCCTTCTGATCTCGTTCTTGATAAAAAATCTTGTGGAGCCTCTTCCTTCTTCCTACCTGATCTCGATGCACCCCATTGCCTTTGCCGCATGGATCGGTTTTTTTGTCACCGCATTAAACCTCCTCCCTATAGGACAGCTTGACGGCGGCCACATTATCTATGCCCTTTTTCCAGGAAGACACAGAACAATCAATAAAATATCTCTTTTTCTCCTCGTTCCTCTTGGTCTTTTCTGGCAGGGATGGTTTCTCTGGGCACTGGTCATTATTATTTTCGGCTTCAAGCACCCCTCCCTGATGGAAGAACATTCACCGCTCGACAAAAAAAGAAAGATGCTCGGAATTCTGGCCCTCGCTATTTTCTTTATAACATTTGTTCCCGTCCCCTTTATGATTTAAGAAACATTCGGCCCTTTAAGGCAGAGCTTTCCATGTTTATCAATAACCGCCATACTTTACTCATTGACAACTCTCTTGTCTTTATAGTATAATAAAAGTATATAATATCTTTATAAGGAATTTATTTTCAATGGATTATAAAAAATCATTCTCTTTAGCCGCCTGCATGATTCTCATCATTCTCCTGTTCGGCTGTGTCCCCTCTCAGGTATATAGAGCCCCGGACAAGATGACAATACAGGTGGATACGGTTTCAGGAAAAACCTTCAGCGATGCAGAAGAGCTCTTCCAGAACAATGATTATAGCAGGGCACTGGAAGCCTATAAAGGATTTATCAATCAATACCCCAAAGACCAGTATGCCGACAATGCCCTGTTTAGAATCGGAGAAATCCTTTTCACTCAGAATCAGTATTCCGAAGCCTTAAAATATTATCAGAGAATACTTGATAACTTTCTGACATCGGAAGTTTACAGCGAGGCCGAATATAAAATCGGGCTCTGCTATTACTATATGAAGCTCTTTGACCGGTCCATAGCCATTCTGACAAAGATTCTTCCCCAGTTCTCCGAGCCTGATCGAAAAGCTGAGATCAAAACCTTTATTGCCGGGGCATATATTGAGAAACAGCAATATCTCAGGGCCATAACAGAATATATGGATTTGCTGGCTCTGATCCCGAAAAGCAATCTGGCCAATGAAGCAAAACAGGCCGTTATCAACACGATCGGGAAGATGGACAGAGCATCGCTGGAAGAAGTCATCAAAAAATATCCCGATGAGTTTCCCGCCGGGTATGCAAGGTTTCAGCTCGGACAGTTATCTTTCCAATCAAAGGACTATAAAGAGGCGAAAACAATTCTTGAAGGCTTCCTCATTGCCATGCCAAAACATGAATACAGCGAAAGAGCGAAACAGCTCTTATCTGTTATGGAAACCCCTTATGTCGGTGACAAAGCAAAAATCGGGGCTATTTTGCCGCTATCCGGAAAAGGCGCCATGGCAGGACAAAAGATATTACACGGCATTCAGCTCTCTTTCAGCAATCTTCAGCTTGATCCCCAGATGAACCGCTTCCAGCTGGTTATTAAAGATTCTGCGAGCAACCCGAGGAGAGCGGCAGAAGCCGTAGCCGAGCTGGCCATCGAAGACAAGGTTATCGCTATTATCGGCCCGGTCTTCAGCAGCACAGTAAAGGAAGCCGCCGAGGTCGCCGATCGATACCGGATACCCCTCTTCTCACCGTTTGCTCATAACCGGGGGATTCCGGAGCTGAGCGGGTTCGTATTCAGAAACAGCCTCACAAACGATATGCAGGGAAAGGCTATTGCGGAATACGCCTACAACAGGCTCGACCTGAGAACCTTTGCCATCCTCTACCCGGACAATCTTTACGGGCAAGAGCTCCGGGATATCTTCATCACCCATATACTGCGGCTTGGCGGAGAGATCAAGCATGTTGTTCCCTATAATACAAAAGTCAATGATTTCAACAGTGAGATAAAAAAGGTCGGCGGTCTCAGTGATGAAGAGTTTGCAAAAATAAAGAAAGAAAAAGCGGAGGAATCAGGTGGGGCGTCTATTAACCCTCTTCCGCTCCCGGCAAGTCCGATAGAAAATCCCACGGAAGGCCTGGCACAAATTCCAGTAGGGGCCGAGCCGGAACGGCCGGTCAATCCGAATCCAAATGTCGATTATGAGGCTATCTTCATCCCCGGCTATTACGACAAGGTCGGGCTGATCGCCCCGGCATTGCCTTTTTATAATATCAATCAGGTGACACTTCTCGGCGCAAACGGCTGGAACTCTCCGAAACTCATACCGATCGGAGAACGCTATGTCGAAGGAGCCATTTTTGTCGACGGCTTTTTTCTCGACTCACCGAATCATCATGTAATGGAATTTGTAAAAAACTACCGGGAAACCTTTGGAGAAGATCCGGATATCCTTGCGGCCCAGGCCTATGATGCCACGGAAATAACCCTTCAGGCTTTAAAAACGACCGGGACACGCTACGAGCTGAAAGAGGCTCTTTTACAAATACAAAATTATCCCGGCGTCTCCGGAACAACGACGATAACCCCTTCCGGCGATTCGGAAAAGACCCTCTTTATCCTCTCGATTAAAAAAGGAAAGATCGTTCAGATAGACTGACCGGAAAATCGGGTAAGCGGCTATCTCTCCAGGTCGAGCCTGAAGAAATCTTCAGAAGAAGCCCTTTTATGAGAATATTTCTTCGGTTCTGTTCCTTTAAGAAACGGCTGGAAAACGGCATCAGGATTATCAGGACTGGATAGAAGACCGTTTTCAGGATCGATTTTGGCAAAAACCACATTCGCCGGCACAGAAAAATTTCTGATCGGTTGATTCTTTAAAATCCTTTTCATATAGTCGACCCAGATGGGAACGGCCACACGGGAACCGGTCTCATTCTTACCCATGGTCCTGTTTCTGTCAAAACCGACCCAGGCGCCTGTCACCAGATTGGGCGTATAACCCATAAACCAGGCATCCTGATAGTTATTGGTTGTTCCTGTTTTTGCGGCCACAGGCCTCCCAAGCGCCTTTGCCTTCCATCCCGTTCCCCTTTTCACAACATCCTGAAGAATACTGGTCGTGATATAGGCCAGTTCTTCAGAAATAACCTGTTCTGTCACAGGTTCGTTCTCTTCAATAATATTATCGCCTGAATCCTTTATCATTCTTATGAAATAAGGCTCTGCTTTCAGCCCCTTATTGGCAAAGACCCCATAAGCCGCAGTCAGTTCCATAAGGGTCAGGCTTGAAGAACCAAGTGCAAGCGAGAGGTCCCGATTCAAAGGACTTTGAATACCCAGCTTTCTCGCAAAAGAGATCACACTTTTAATCCCTAATTTTTTAAAGAGCTTAATGGTCACAACGTTCCGGGAATGGATGATCGCCGTATGAAGGGTCGTCGGGCCGTAAAACTTCTCTTCAAAATTAGACGGCTTCCAATCCTCAGTCTCCTTCTCTTCTTCGGAAAAGATAATGGGAGAATCGATAATCACATCGGCAGAGGTAAAGCCTTTTTCAAATGCGGCCGAATAAATAATCGGCTTAAAAGCTGACCCGGCCTGCCTCATAGCCTGTGTCACCCGGTTAAACTGGCTTTTCGTAAAGTCATACCCTCCCACCATAACCTTAATAGCACCTGTCTGAGGCTCAATACTGAGAAGCGCCCCCTGAACCTGGGGCTCCTGTTCCAGGGAAAGGACGGTTTCAATTTCATCTTCACTCTTTATCTTAACCCCGATAATATCACCTATTTTAAGGGCATCCTTTGGAGATTTTATCCTGTAGTGTATTCCGTCTATTTCCGGATCAAGGTGTCTGGCCCAGGACATATCTTTCAGATAGATAATCCCCTTTTTGCTCTTTAAGTCGACGGTTACCTTTTCATCGCTGATATCGACCACAACCCCTTTGGCCTGGTCGCCAACACCCGGAAGAGTCTCCCTTTTTTCTTTGACAACGACATGATAGACCTGATCCCAGTCGACCTCAGCGCCCTCTATCATATCGATATGACCTAAAGGCCCCCGATAACCCATCCGCTTGTCCGCGACTTCCAGACCGTTTTTCAAAGCCTGCTGCGCCTCTCTCTGATAATCGAGGTTTAATGTCGTATAGACCTGAAGGCCGCCCCTGTATATCTTCTCACTCCCGTAGATTTTCTCAAGGTATCTTCGTATATGCTCGGTAAAATAAGGGGCCTTATCGTCTTCTTTGATCAGTCCGACCAGTTCGAAGGGGGATTTGGAAGCCTCTCCGGCATGAAACTGACTGATAAACCCCTCGGCTTCCATCCTTTTGAGAACATGGGCTCTTCGGCTTTTAGCCCTGTCAAGATTAAAATACGGGGAATAGTTGTTAGGCGCCCTGGAAAGACCGGCAATCAGGGCGCATTCGGGAAGATTGAGCTCCTCGATATGTTTTCCAAAGTATGTCCGGGCAGCAGCCTCAACACCATAAGCCCCGTGTCCGTAATAAATCTGATTGAGATAAATCTCGAGAATCTCTTCTTTGGAAAAGTCTTTCTCCAGCCGGTAGGCTAAAATGGCCTCTTTTATTTTTCTCTCCATGGTCTTCTTGGGGGTTAAAAACATCGATTTGGCCAGTTGCTGAGTGATGGTGCTTCCCCCTTCAACCACTCCTCCGGCCCTGATATTCGATACCAGAGCCCTCAATATTCCGTAGATATCGAGTCCCTTGTGTTCAAAAAAACGGGCATCTTCCACAGCCAGTGTCGCGTCTTTCAAAGTGGCAGGAATTCTGTCAAAAGGAACCAGTATCCGTTTTTCGATAAAAAATTCCTTGATCAGTTCGTCATTGTCTGAATAGACCTTGGTGATAAGGCTCGGTGTATATGTTTTTAATTCCCTTACATCAGGGAGGTCTTTTGACAGGAGATAGTAAGAAAAGAGGCCGCCCCCCATGCTGATCAGCAGAAAAAGAAAAAAGAAGAGAGCAAAAACGCGCAGAAAACTGCTCTTTCCCTTTCTCCTTTTCTTTATGTAATAGTTCTTTGGATACTTCCCGTCTTGATGAACTTTCATTGCTTTCCCTGGAAACCTAAATGAAGCGTTATGATAATATAATTTCAATAATATTTCAATGAATTAAGGAGGGAAATAAAGGATTTTTGTTTGACAAATTCTCTCTTTAAAAATATGATAAAATTCAAATAGTTAATTCATTTATTCATAACAACAAAAGGATCGGAAGAGGAATGGAGCAAAGACCCCTGGCCGACAGGATGCGGCCAAAAACCATTGTTGAATTCGTCGGGCAGGAAGATATCCTTGGAGAGGACAGGGTCTTAAGAAAAGCCATAGAAAAAAACGAGATTCCCTCACTCATTCTCTGGGGCCCTCCCGGAAGCGGCAAGACCACGCTGGCCCATATCATCGCCGAGAAAACGGATGCGGATTTTATACCCTTCAGTGCCGTCACTTCAGGAATAAAAGAGATCAAAGAGATTATCAAGGATTTTGACAAAGGCCCCGGCCTCTTTCAAAAAAAACCGATACTCTTTATCGATGAAATCCACAGGTTCAACAAAGCCCAGCAGGATGCCTTTCTTCCCTATGTTGAAAAGGGGACGATCATCCTGATCGGAGCGACGACCGAGAACCCCTCCTTTGAGATTATCTCCCCCCTTCTCTCCCGGTGCCAGATTTACATTCTCGAATCACTGACGACCGCAGAAATCGAATCGATCCTTAAAACCGCATTGAAGGACAAGGAAAGGGGCCTTGGAACGCTCACAATCGAAACAGAACAGGATGTTCTGAAATATATAGCCGTCCTCTCAAACGGAGATGCGAGGATCGCATTAAATATTCTCGAACTCGTGGTCTCTATCACGCCTGATGACAAAAGAAAAACCAAGCATATTAGCATGGAATTTATCAGAGAGGCTGTTCAGAAAAAACATCTTCTCTATGACAAGTCAGGTGAAGAACATTACAACCTGATCTCGGCCCTCCACAAGAGCATGAGGGGAAGCGACCCTGACGCTGCTCTTTACTGGCTGGCAAGGATTCTCGCAGGGGGCGAAGACCCGCTTTATATTGCCAGACGGATCGTCCGGTTCGCCTCTGAAGATATCGGCAATGCCGATCCCCAGGCTCTTTCTATCGCTGTAGCGGCAAAAGAGGCGGTTCATTTTGTGGGCCAGCCCGAAGGGGAGCTGGCGCTTGCCCAGGCCGTAACGTATCTCTCCCTAGCCCCAAAAAGCAATGCCTTGTATAAGGCCTACCAGCAGGTTCAAAAGGATGTCAGGGAAAACATCTCCATGCCGGTCCCCAAACATATCAGAAATGCGCCGACAGACCTTATGAAAAAGCTTGGCTACGGAAAGGATTACAAATATCCCCATGATTTTGCAAATGCCCTTGTTCCGCAGGACTATCTTCCGGACAACCTCAAAAACAGGAGATACTACTTTCCCACGGACCGCGGTTTCGAGAAGGAGATTAAAAAGAGGCTTGAAGAGTGGATGAAAAAAAAGGCTAAGTAGCGGCGTTGTATTCCTTCTGAACCATCTGCATATCTTCCCACACCCGTTTTTTTTCAGCCGGATTCCTGAGAAGATAGGCCGGATGGAATGTGGGCATGAGCATGATATCATTATAAGTATGGAACCGCCCCCTCAGCTTGGAAATCGGAACATCGGTTTCAAGGAGTGTCTTTGCAGCAAAGCTTCCCAGCGTGCAGATGATCTTCGGCTTGATAAGCTTAAGCTGCCGTAACAGATAGGAGTTGCAGGCAAAGATTTCATCATCTTTGGGGTTCCTGTTCCCGGGGGGCCTGCACTTCACGATATTGGTAATATAAACATCGTCTCTTGTTAAATCGATAGCCTCGATAATCTTGGTAAGAAGCTGCCCGGCCCTCCCGACAAAGGGCTTTCCCTGAATGTCCTCGTCCCGTCCCGGACCCTCTCCTATAAAGACGAGCTTTGCATCGCCTTTCCCTTCGCCGGGCACAGCCCGTGTCCGGTTCTCATGAAGGCGGCATCTGGTACACATCCCGACCTCTTTTCTGATAATTTCCAGAGAGTCTTCAACTTCCTTTTCTTTTTCCTTCAGGGAGACCTTAAAGAAATTAATTCCGGAATCCTTTTGATGCTCCAATAAAAGCCGGAAATCAGAAAGAAGTTCTTTTATTTCGTTTTGCATCGCCTGGGCCTATTTCCTCTTTCGGTTTACAAGAGATAAAACGCAGTCGAGTATCTCTTTTGCAAGAAGTTCTTTTGTCATCACGGGAAGATCTTTTGTCTTTCCGTTTCGATAGATGATGATGGCTTTGTTCGAATTACTTTTGAAGCCGGTATCTTTTCGGCTTACATCATTGGCAACAATCAAATCGAGGTTTTTCTTTTTTATCTTTTCCTTGGCATTCTTAATCAGGTCGCCGGTTTCAGCGGCAAAACCGATCAGGATCTGATCCCCTTTTTTTGAACCCATCTCTTTGAGAATATCCGGGGTTCTCATAAGCTCCAGCTTCAGGTTCTCCTTTTCCTTTTTAATCTTCCCCGATGCTGTTCTCTTCGGCCTGAAATCGGATACTGCGGCCGCCTTGATGACAACATCGACATCTTTATAATGCTTCATGGCCGCATCTCTCATCTGCTCTGCCGTTTGAACGGATACCAGTTCAATGCCCGGAGGGGGCGGAAGATCCGTCGGCCCTTCTACCAGAATCACATCGGCCCCTCTCTTTTTAGCTTCTTTTGCCAGGGCGTGACCCATCTTGCCTGAAGAGGGATTGCTTAAGAAACGGACATGATCGATAGGCTCCTGTGTGGGGCCGGCAGTTATCAGAATCTTCTTATGATGAAGGTCGAGTTTTTTTTTAAGAATCTCGTCTACCTTCGATATGATCAAATCTTCGTCGGCAAGCCGTCCGTAACCGACCGTATCACAGGCCAGCTCTCCGTATCCCGGTTCAACGATTTCGACGCCCATGGTTTTCAGCTTTTCGAAATTCTCCTTCACCACCCTGTGCGCATACATCTTTTCATTCATTGCCGGCGCCACGACAACCGGCTTTGTCACACTTAAAAAGAGGGTGGAGAGGAAATCGTCCGCAACCCCGTTCGCGAATTTTCCGATGATATTGGCCGTTGCCGGTGCCACAAGAAGAAGGTCGAGTTCATCAGAAAGCGATATATGCTCTATCTCCTCTCGTTGATACGGAGTGAACATATCACAGATCACCGGGTTTTTCGAAAGAGTCTGAAGGGTCAGCGGTGTGATGAATTCAGCGGCGTTTTTCGTCATAACCACCTTGACGGCTGCCCCCAGTTTGACAAGCCTTCGGACAATCTCACAGGCTTTATACGCAGCAATACCGCCCGTAACACCAAGGATGATGAGCTTTCCTTTCAGCATGAACAATCCTTACCTTGAATAGAAATTCTTCGGGAAAGAAAATCTGTTGGTCCTGCATCGTTCTGAAATGATAATCGATTGCAGCTGTTCGGCGGTTTCTTCGAGGTCCCTGTTCACCAGAATATAATCATACTTCTCATAAAAAGAGAGCTCTTTATCAGCCTCGCTCATCCGCCTTAATATCTCCCTGTCAGAATCCGACCCTCTGTCCTTGAGACGGACATGGAGGGTTTTGAGAGAGGGAGGAATGATAAAGACAAAGACTGCATCCTTTTCAAACTTTTTCCTCAGTTGTTCCGCTCCCTGCACGTCGAGATCGAGTATCAGGTCTGTGCCTTTATCGATATAGTCTCTTATCATTTTTACGGATGTCCCGTAATAGTTCTGATGGACCTTGGCCCACTCGACAAATTCGTTCTTTTTGATCTTCTTTTGAAACTGCTCTTCAGACACAAAGAAATAGTTTATCCCTTCTTTCTCTCTGGGCCTGGGAGCCCTGGTCGTATGGGATATCGAATGCTTCAGGTTCTTTACATTTTTCACAACCCTTTTGCAAAGAGAAGTCTTTCCGGAACCCGAAGGTGCTGAAATAATAAACAGCATTCCTTTTTTGGCCATGCTAAAAGCCCTTCTTATCTTGAAAAATTCATTGTCACATATCTTTTAACAATCAATGACCGCTGCACCTACTCGACGTTTTGAATCTGCTCTCTTATCTTTTCCAGTTCGCTCTTTATCTCAACAACAAAGTTCGAAACCGAAAGATCACTGATCTTGGAGCTGATGGTATTGATTTCTCTGTTGAGCTCCTGAATCAGGAAATCGAGTTTCCTCCCTGCCGGTTCTTCCTTCTCAATCAAATCGAGGAATTGCTTAAGATGGCTGTCAATCCGGATGACCTCTTCTGTGACATCGCTCTTTTCACCCATAATCGCTATTTCCTGTGCAATCCTCGCTTCATCAACATTCACATTCAGCTCGCCCATGAAGTTGTCGATCTTTTCCCTTAACCGGGCACGGTATGTTTCCATAATGCCGGGAAGCTCTTTTTCTAATTTTTCCATATATCCTTTGACAAGATCAATTCTTTTGGCAATATCCTGATAAAGAAGTTCTCCCTCCCGGCCTCTCATCTCTCCAAGCGATTCCAGGGCGTTTTTCACGGCCTTTTCAATCAGCTGACCGACAACATCCCCCTCATATTCTTCGTCTTCTATCTTCCATACATCTTTGAGCTTCGCTATGGTCTGTAAATCCGGTTCCCCTTCAAGATTGAATTTCTTCTTCATCTCTTTCAAGGCCGCAACATAATCTTCTATCAGATGATAATCGACGTTCAGGCTTATAAAGGGATTGTCTGAAAAGTTCGGTGAAACATAAACATCAAAATGACCCCTTGAGAACTTTTCTTTTATCAGCGTCTTGATGGGATTTTCAAACATCGTAAGCCGTCTCGGCATGTGAACAGAAATATCACAGTACCTGTGATTGCACGAGCTGACTTCAACAGAGCAGCGACCGATATCACTATCAGACTCCCCTTTCCCGTATCCTGTCATGCTCTTTATCATCTCAGGTTCCCCTTTCTTCTTTTAACATGCCTAAATTTAATAACTTACAATATATAATTTTCTCTCTTTTGTCAAACAAAATATCCCTTCATCAGTTAAAGCAACGGTTTTCCAGTCGGTTGTTATCATTATCAAAAACCGCTCACTTAAAAAGGCAGCTTGCTTTTATGTGAGGTAAAACAACCAATGATTAGCATTTGACACTCCAAGACCAATAGGATAGTATTTTTCAAATCAATATCATAGGGATACAGACAAAAAGAAATGGATTCTTTTATTATCAGGGCCATTGCAAAAGAGCTCAAAGAGAAATTGACCGGCGCGAGGGTTTATAAAGTCTATCAGCCCTCTGCTTATGATATTGTTTTCAAAATAAGATTGAAGGGGTCTTCGGAAAATCTCATCATCTCCTGCCACCCTGAGTGGCAGAGGCTTCACCTGACCGAAACTCTTCCTTCCAATCCCCCTTCACCCCCCGCTTTTTGCATGCTCCTTCGAAAGTTCGTTCAGGGAGGCACTATCTTTTCTATTGAACAGGAGGGCCTGGAAAGGATAATCGATATCTCTGTCAATCATAAGAACCGGACATATCACATGATTGCCGAGATGTTCGGAAAACAGGGAAACTTCATATTAACAGATGAAAAGGGAACAATCCTCGGTTCAGTCCCGCTGTCTTACAAAAAGGAAAGGCTTTTAACGGGAAAGAATTATGAATCCCCTCCCCTGGAAAAGAGCGACTCTTTCTCTTTGGAAGAGGAGGAATTTCAAAAGCATCTGGGTACAGGCATCGAAGATGAAACCGGAAAGAACCTGATCCGCCATTACCGGGGCATCAGCCCCCTGATTGCCAGAGAGATCGAATACAGAGCAAAAAACAAAGGAATGGGAAAGTCTCGGGAAACAGCTCTCTTTGAGGCTTTCACTGAAGTTGTCAACGTCGCAAAGGAAGAAACATTTTCCCCCTTTCTTTATGAAAAGAACGATCAAGAACTCTCTCTCCTTTCTTCGTTCCCCCTCAAGCATTTAGAGGCGTGGGACCAGACAGGGTTCGACACCATGAACAGCGCTGCAGAAAGTTATTATCACGATATGATGAACGCATCTCATTTTCTCCGGTTAAAGGAAGCCCTGATAAAAAAAGTAAATAACGAAATCAAAAGAGAGAGCAAAACCGGGGAACTCTTAAAAAGCGAGATGAAAAAGTATGAAGAATGGAACCGGTTCAGGTTATACGGCGAAATGATACTGGCCGGCCTCTCTTCTGTAAAAAAAGGGATGGATAGTGTTACCCTCATGAATCATTATTCAGCCGACCGAGAACCGGTCAATATCCCCCTCGACAGCTCAAAAAGCCCGACGGACAATGCTGAAAGGTATTTTAAGAAATTCAAAAAGGCGGGAAGGGGAATAACCATTATTAAAGAACGGTTAAAAACGATCGATAAAAAGATAAAAACCCTGGAGGTGACGGCAAAGGAGACCGGGGAAGCAACAGACCTCTTATCTCTAGAAAAAATTTCTTTAAAACTGCAGGAAAAAGGAATCGTTAAAGGAACAGAAAAAACAAAAGAGAAAAGGGGGAATAAGAGGCTTCCCTATCGAAGGTTTGTCACCGGCGACGGATGGTCGATTTTCGTCGGAAAAGATGCCAGAGGGAACGATCATCTTACATCAATTGTCGGCAAAGAAAATGACCTGTGGCTCCATGCACAGGGCGTCTCCGGCTCTCACGTGCTTATCAAAAAAAAGAAAAGGGGGGAATCAATCCCTTCCCAAATCGTATCCAAGGGTGCAAAGCTGGCAGCCTATTACAGCCGGGCAAGGGCCTCATCGAAGCTTCCGGTCGTCTATACCGAAGTGAAACATGTTAAGAGAATGAAAGGAAGGAGACCCGGCGCCGTAACCCTTTCCACCTATAAGACCATTATCGTATCGCCTTCAGCAAATATTCCCGATCTGAAAGAGATTAGTTGACTTTTTAAACCGTCCTCTTATAATGAGAGTCAACCCGGATAATATGGCAACACCTATTATCCGGGATATTTTTTTCAACTTTTATCATTCTTCTTTACTGAAAGAGGGTTCGGGAAGGAAAGCGGTTTTTTAATGACAGAGAATATCAGGAATTTTTCTATTATCGCTCATATCGACCACGGGAAATCGACCCTTGCAGACCGGATTCTCGAACACACCGGGGCCATAAGCGGCAGGGAAAAAAAGAACCAGTTCCTCGACAAGATGGACATTGAAAGGGAAAGGGGAATCACGATCAAGGCCCAGACCGTCCGGATGACCTACAACAATATGATTCTCAATCTTATCGATACCCCGGGACATGTCGACTTCAGCTATGAGGTTTCGAGGAGTCTTGCGGCCTGCGAGGGGGCCCTGCTTATTATCGATGCCTCACAGGGAATCGAGGCCCAGACCCTTGCCAATTTCAACCTGGCCCGTGAGAACGGACTGAGGATTATTCCGGTCATCAACAAAATCGATATGTCAGCCGCGGACCCGGAAGGGGTAAAAGAGCAGATCGAGAAAATCCTCGGCATGGATCCCAAGGATGTCGTGCTTGCCAGTGCCAAGAAAGGAATAGGAACAGAAGAGGTCCTGGATGCAGTGATTGAAAAAATCCCGGCGCCGAAAGGAGACGCCAAGGAACCGCTCAAAGCCCTCCTTTTCGATTCGTGGTTCGACAGCTTTCAGGGGGTCATTATCCTGGTCCGGATCTTTGACGGAACGGTCAGGGCAGGAACAACAATCAAACTCTTGACCAGCAAAAACACATACGAAGTGGACCAGGTGGGAATCTTCTCTCCTTATGAAACCCCTGTCGACAGGCTCACTGCGGGTGATGTCGGATATATCATTGCCGGCATAAAAACCATAAAGGATACCAAGATAGGTGATACGATCACCGACGCGGACAACCCCGCACAAAAACCGCTTCCGGGTTATAAGAATATCAAGCCGATGGTGTTCAGCGGGATCTATCCCATCGAGGGGCAACAGTATGACCAGCTGAGAAATTCCCTGGAAAAGCTGCATCTTAACGACTCGTCATTCCAGTTTGAACCGGAAACATCTCTTTCGCTCGGCTTTGGGTTTAGATGCGGCTTTCTCGGCCTTCTTCACATGGATATTATAAGGGAACGGTTGGAGAGGGAGTTTCTACTGAGCCTTCTCAATACCTCTCCGAACGTGAAGATGAGGATCACGCGGACGAACGGCGAGGTCCTTATGGTAGAAAACCCTTACCATCTTCCCAAGCCTCATGAAATTTCCAGAATCGAAGAACCCTATATTACGGGAACGATACTTACAAGCCCCGAATTTGTCGGGAATATTCTGAAGCTCTGCGAAACGAAGAGGGGAACCCAGAAAAAACTCGAATACCTTGACAGCAAAAAGGTAAAAATCGTCTATGAACTGCCTTTAAGCGAGATTATTTCCAACTTTTATGATAGGATCAAATCGGCATCAAAAGGATATGCCTCTTTTGATTACGAATTCATCGGATACAAGGTATCAGACCTGGTCAAGATTGATATCCTTATCAACACTGATCCCGTGGATGCCCTTTCAACGGTAATTCACAGGGAGAAGGCCTACGCGGTCGGAAAAGAACTGGTCTTGAAGATAAGAAGCATCATTCCCCGGCAGATGTTCGAGGTTGTGATTCAGGCGGCCATCGGGAACAAGATTATTGCAAGAGACTCTGTCAGAGCGCTCAGGAAAGATGTAACGGCCAAGTGCTACGGAGGGGACATAACAAGAAAACGAAAACTCCTGGAAAAACAGAGGGAAGGAAAAAAAAGGATGAGACAGCTCGGAAAGGTGGAAATACCCCAGGAGGCTTTTATGAGCATACTGGAGGTAAAATAATCAGTGAAAAAAAAGTCGTCGACCAGAGAGTTCATCGAATCTATCATCATTGCGTTAATCCTCGCACTGATTATCAGAACCTTTATTGTTCAGGCCTTTAAAATCCCGTCAGGGTCAATGCTCAACACTCTCCAGATAGGGGATCATATTCTGGTCAACAAGTTCATCTATAAATTCAAAGAGCCAAAAAGAGGGGACATCATCGTCTTCAAGTTTCCAGGGAATGAGAAAAAGGACTACATCAAACGATTAATAGGGCTTCCAAAAGACAAGGTCGAGATGAGGAACAACCGGGTCTTCATCAACGACAAACCGCTGGATGAGTCTTATACGATTTACCAGGGACATTACGGAACCAAATCAAGCTTCGGTCCTGTAATCGTTCCTGAGAAAAAACTCTTTATGATGGGGGACAACCGGTATAACAGCTCTGACAGCCGCGAATGGGGATTTCTCGATAAAAAGAAGGTCAAGGGAAAGGCTTTTATCATTTACTGGTCATGGGATTTGAAAAGGAGCTGGCTCGATGTCTGGGGAACGGTCCGATGGAAAAGGATCGGGAAGAGGTTTAAAAACCCCTTAACAGAAACAACTCATAAAGAATCCTCGCTGATTCCCAAGAACCTTTTTGCCGCATTTAAAACAACGCGGCAATAGGCTTTTTGTTCTTAACGAAAAGTCTTACCTGCTAAACGATCACGCCAAAGAAAGACTTTCCTCTTTCTGTTCCACCAGTTGCAGGAGTTTGGGAGCATCAAGGATAAGCGCTACCGTCCCGTCGCCCAGAGTAGTGGCTCCGGAAACCCCTTCAACTTCTTTATAGGCCCTTCCCAGCGATTTAATGACTGTCTGGTGTTCTCCGATCACCTGGTCTACCACAAAACCGACACGGAAACCGTGAACTGTGCTGATGACAACCTGTTCGATCTCGGGAAGCTCCCCTTCAACCATGAACTGCTCCCGAAGATTGATATACGGAACAATCTCGCCGCGGACATTCAACAGTCTTTTGCCATTGGCTTTTGCCCTGTCCTTTTGCGTGAACTCCACACATTCTTCAACGGCCGAAAGGGGAAGAATAAAATATTCATTTTTAATCTCTATGAGAAGTCCCTCGATAATCGCCAGGGTCAGAGGCAGCTTCAACGTAATCGTCGTCCCTGTTCCCATTTCACTGCTTATATCTATCGAACCGCGAAGCGAATCGATACTTCTTTTGACCACATCCATACCCACCCCGCGTCCGGAGACCTTTGTCACCGTGTCAGAGGTCGAAAAACCCGGCATGAGAATGAGTGAAAAGATTTCTTTATCGCTGAGTTCGGCATTGGGAGAGGCCAGACCCCTTTCCACGGCCTTTTTCAGTATCTTTTCCTTGTCGAGACCTTTGCCGTCATCCTTAATGGTTATGAGCACCTCGGCTCCGGAATGGACAGCAGAAAGATATATGGTCCCCTGTCTCGGTTTGCCGGCAGCCTCCCGTTCTTCCGGAATTTCTATGCCGTGATCAATACTGTTCCGGATCAGGTGCACCATGGGATCATTCAACCGTTCGATAAGCGTTTTATCAAGCTCCGTCTCTGCCCCTTCGGTGCTCATCTCTATCTCTTTGTTCAGCTCCCCGGATAGGTCTCGAACCAGTCGCCTGAACTTGCTGAACGTGGTACCGATCGGAAGCATGCGTATGCTCATCGTATTATCGCGAAGCTCTGCGGTCAGCCGCTCTATCCCCTCAGAAATAAGGACCAGCTCGGGATCCTGCTTCCTGGAAGCTGTCTGGCTGAGACCTGCCTGAGCTGTTACCAACTCGCCGACAAGGTCGATCAGTTGATCGAGTTTCTCCGACGCCACCCTGACACTCGTCGCTGATTCGACACTTTTTTTCTTTTCTCTTTGTTCCTTGACATGCTCCTGTTCGGTCAGTGCCGATTCGATCTTTTCCTCGTTAACCAGTCCGGCGTCAAGGAGTATCTCGCCGATCTTTTTCTGTCCGCTTAATGTCATCTGGAGTTCTTCTTCCGTTATCTCTCCCCGTTCCAGCAGGATTTCTCCGAGTTTTTTATACTCTTTCTCCTTGTCAGGATCACCTTCACTCAGAACATCAATGGCATCAATCGTAATATCACAATCATCCTCGGCAAAAATGAAAACGTCTTTAATAGCATCGACCCCTTTGCTGGTTGTCAGAAAAATATCCCATCGTGCATAACAGGATTCAGGGTCTAATTCCTCGAGTTCCGGTATCGCTTCCGTATAAGCCACGACTCTGGAGCTTCCCAGTTCCCGAAGTTCGTTTAAAAGAAGAATCGGATTGGCTCCTTTTCCGAAAACATCCGTATGAGGACAAAATTGAATCCGGAATGTTGCTGTTTCTTCTTTCGCCGCTGCCGGGGATGGTGAAGAGTCCGAACCACTTCCCTCTTCTTTTCTCTCCCCTTCAGGAATCAGACTCCTGAACGAATCGATAAGCTGTTTTGTTGTCTGCTCATCTGCCGGTTCACCGCCTTCGTAAGCATCGAGCATCACACGAATATGGTCGCGGGCTAAAAGCGTTAAATCGATGAGCTGTTTTGTTATCCCAATTTTCCCTTCACGTACAAAATCAAGGACCGTCTCAACCTCATGCGTAAAGGCCGCAATATCATCGAATCCGAACATCGACCCGGAGCCCTTGATGGTATGCATGGAACGAAAAACACAGTCTATCAGGTCGGTATCATCGGGCGTTTCCTCTAACTCTAGAAGGGCTGTCTCTATCTCGGCTAAGTGTTCGTAAGCTTCCTCTTTAAAAACCTCTGCATGTTTGTCCATTATTATAACCCTATTATATTTTATGAAAACTTCCGGGCTCTATCCCGTAATGATACCTTCCGATATAAAAAAACCTTACTACCCCAGAACCTTTTTGACCACCGTCATCAACTGATCGGGTTTAAAGGGTTTTACAATCCAGCCCGTAGCTCCAGCAGCCTTGCCCTCTTGTTTTTTTGAATCCTGAGACTCGGTAGTCAGCATGACAATCGGGATGAATTTTAAAGCAGAATCGGCCCTGACATTTTTGATAAACTCGATACCGTCCATATTAGGCATATTCAAATCTGTAATGATCATATTGACGGCCGACCCCTTGAGCTTTGCCAGAGCATCCTTCCCGTCCTCTGCTTCAACAACATCGTATCCGGCCTCTTTCAGAGTAAAGCTTACCATCTGACGAACACTTACCGAATCGTCGACACTCATAATCGTCTTCCCCATTTAAATCCCTCCTTTTATCCAAAAACAACTTTTTTGATAATCTTTTGAACATCCTGTCTGGCGAGTGAAACCTGCACTCTCTATCACCTTCTTCAGGACCTCCGGGCACTCTCCATCTATTACCAGTTCTTTTTCCATTTTGGCCGATGTTCTATGTGCCGAACAGAAAATCTGAAGACAGGAAAGGTCTATCTCGTCCACCTTATCAAGATTAAGAACCAGCTTCTTAACTCCGTCAAAAGAACCATCAAAGGCCTTCTTGATCTCTGCAGCACGTTGTATCGTTAAATCACCTTCCAGCACTAATGTCCGGACATCGCCCGATTTCTTCTTTTTAGAATTTGCCATTTTTTTCTCCGTTAGCTTTTTTCACAGTTTAAAACAGTTCGACATTGTCTCCCAGATCGTCTTCTCCGGACATATTATCCGGAACTTCTTCGATATCGACAGAAGGAGCCCAGTTGTCCGGTTCAGAAAATGGGGATTCCTCTTCTGTTCCTGTGTTTTTCTTAACAAACGAATCGTGAACGGCTCGCTCGCTGTCCATGGTATAATTATTTTCTAATTTTCCGAGAACCGAATTCTCTTCCTCCTCACTGACAACCGGAGCGATCCTTTCGGAATCACTCACCAGCTCTTCCAGCCTGGATATCACTTTATTCAGAACATTTTCAAAGAATTTGTGAACGGTTATCCCGGAAACAGCCTCGTCTATATTAACAGCGAGTCCTTCAACATCCTCATTCATACCGGTCAAAAGCGAAACAACTTCGCTGCTGACCTTGTTAAGCGATCTCACCATTGTCTCCAGGTCGTTTGCCATATTCTCTATTTTCTGGTTATCTTCATCTCCTTCACAACCCAGCCCCTTTTTTAAATCTTCCGCAGAAGCTGTTATCTGCTTGAGAATATCAAAGACAATATTTGTTCTTTGCCTTGCATCTGAAGACAGCCGCTGGATCGATTCTGCCAGCACGGTCAAAGCCGCTCCCTCTTCTCCGGTACGAAATGCCTTGATCCCAGCATTAAGAGCGACCAGCTCTATTTCTGTCCCGATCTCCTGTATATCGCTGAGAAATACAGACATTTTATCGACAGTGTCAGCAACCGTACCGATCGCACCCGAGAATTCTTTGCCTGCCTCGATGTTCTCAAAAAGGGATGACGTAACCGTTGCAATTCCCGATTCAATATCCGAGAGAGAGGATGACCCATCCTTTTCTGTTGAACCGGCCACCTTTTTAATCTCTTCAGACATTTCTGATGCGTTACCAGCCACCCTCTTTAAATTATCTTCTATATTACTGATAGCCTCCTTTATCTCACTCCTGGCCGAGATAAGCTGGCCAAGTTGAAGCCTCAGGATGCTTCTCATTGAACTGACCCTTTGTTGCGGATCATTGGCCCCTTGCTCATTCTCCAGATCTTCTGTCAGCTTATGACACACCTCTTCAAAAGCCTCTTCAACGTGCTCGATCTTTTGCCGGGTGATATCATGGAACTGCATGGATGAAACAACCTCCCCGATGCTTTTGGAAATTTTATCCGAGCAGGTTGAAATATCCTTCGAGGCTTCCGAAGAAAGCCTGTGCTTTTCTTTCAGTGCCTCAAGGTTTGACTGGGTATCGTTCAAAATCATCCTTGTCTTTTTCTGCTGTTCCTTCCTGATCCCGGTCACCTGGACAAGGGTTGTTTTTATTAGCTCTTCCAGTATCTCAGATTGGGAAAGGGTATTTTCGGACTTCGATTCAATCACCTGTGCCAGCTTATTGACATCATCAACCAAGCTATTGAATTCATTTCTGTTATGAGAAAGTCGGGAGCTTTCAACCCTTGTTAAAATACCGATCACCCTCAGATTTTTGACAATCTTCTTAAAAACCAGAAGCGGTTCATAGATACTTCCGATAATATTGAGGATATCTTCCAGCAATATCCCATTGACCTTCTCCGATACATCCTCCGATTCTTTCTGATAATCATCCAATTGGGCAAGAATGTCGTTAAGCCCGTTAATGGCGTTAGAAATCTTCTCTCCAACGATCAAACCGGTTGCTGATGTTGATACCTTTGATATTTCCCTGGCCCTGATATAAAAATCCTGGAGGTTTTCGCCAATAGATAAAAAATCCTTTTCGCTGGAGCGGTTCAACTCGATAATATCTTTTCTCATTTCCTGGAGATCATCTATCCAGGCCCTGTAAGAGTCTGAAATTTCTGATTGTAAAATCGAGGCTTTCGGAATAACCGCTTCTGTCTCCATATTTTCGGTCCTCATATCCATTGCTCCTCCCTGACCGGATTGACGCGCAAATAAAACGCCCGGCTTGCATTCTTGTCTAAGGAAAACAAACAACTATCCCTGTTTTTTGTCTAAGGCTTGCTGACTGACAGTGTTACACCCAGTTGCTTAAGATTTTCCCATCTCTATTCGACCCTTTTTCTTTAAGACTTTAGAAAAAGATGGTCTGTTCCCGATTATTTTACTTTTCACACTAAAAACAGTTGGTATTTCACTACTAAAAACAGTTAGTTTTATATGCAACTTTTATTCCAATTTTCAACAAAGAGAACGAATGGCGGGAAATTTCATTGTTAAAAAAACAAGTGAAGGATTTTTGGCGAGAACGCTTTTAACTATTGGAGTGATATTTCAATATGTTAACCATTAATGACCCTTCTCATAAAACTTGGGGTCGAGGATATCCCTTATCCCGTCGCCAAGAAAATTGAATCCAAGCACAACAATCATAATGGCCAGACCCGGGAAAATCGTCAGATAGGGCGAAACCAGTATAAACTCCATCCCCTCATTCAGCATGGCCCCCCAGCTCGGCATCGGCGGCTGGGTTCCGAGCCCGAGAAAGCTCAAGCCTGCTTCAGCCACGATCGCCCCGGCCATCCCGAAGGTCGCCTGAACAATAACCGGAGAAAATATATTGGGGAGAAGATGTTTCAGGATAATCCGATGGGGTCTGGCTCCGAGCGCCTTTGCCGCCGTAACAAAATCGAATTCCTTAACCGACAGGATCTGACCCCGGACCAGCCTGGCATACCCCACCCAGCCGAGAAGGCAGAGCGCAAGTATTACATTATTCAGGCTCGGTCCCAGAACAGCCATCATAGCTATGGCCAGAAGAATACCGGGAAAGGCCATAAAGATATCGATGATCCTCATAATGACATCATCGATAATACCGCCGCAGTAACCGGCTATAGAACCGATAATGAGTCCGATGAAAAGGGATATTCCTACGGTCAGGATTCCCACCTTGAGAGAAACCCTCGAGCCGTAGATGATACGGCTTAAAATATCTCTTCCGAGCTTATCCTGACCGAACAGATGTTCCCTGGTCGGCCCTCTCAGTCCCTCATCCAGGTTCTGCCCTGTGGGGCTGTAAGGGGCAAAAAGGGAGGCAAAAAGAGCGGCCAAACAGAGCAGAAGGATGATAACAGCCCCCACCACTGTTAACCGGTTTGTTTTCATCTGATACTTTCCTCCCTATTCATACCGGATCCTCGGATCGATAAAGCCGTAAACAAGGTCTGTTAAGAAATTTATCAGCACATAGCTGAGAGCGAGAACCAGGACACATCCCTGCACCAGGGGATAATCCCTTGTCTGGATCGCCTGAATGGTCAATCTCCCGATGCCGGGCCACGAAAAGATGGTCTCGGTGATAATCGACCCGGAAAGAAGCGCCCCGAACTGAAGACCCATAATGGTTACCACCGGAATCAGGGCATTGCTGAGAGCGTGCTTCCCGATAACCAGAACCTCTCTGAGACCTTTTGCCCTGGCAAAGGTGATATAATCCTCTTTTTTTACTTCGAGAAGGCTGGAGCGTATCATCCTGGTCAGGATGGCTGCCAGGGCTGTTCCGAGCGTTATTGCGGGAAGGATAAGATATTCTATCCCTCCCCGTCCGGAAACGGGAAACCATCCGAGCTTTATGGAAAAAAGGATGATCAGTAAAGGCCCAAGCCAGAAATTGGGCATGGATATCCCGAGAAGGGCAAAGAACATCGACCCGTTGTCAAAGTAAGAATACTGTTTAAGCGCCGCAATAATCCCAAGAGGCAGAGCGATCAGAACGGCCACAATCATTGCTCCGATTGTCAGCTCGACAGTGGCGGGAACTCTCTTGAGTATGGTCGTTAAAACGGGTTGATTCGTATGCAGCGACCGGCCCATGTCTCCCCTGGCAGCCCGCAGCATAGAGGAAACATACTGATCCAGCACCGGCTTGTCCAGACCGAGCTCCTGCCTTAAGAACTCTCTGTCCGACGGTCTGGCGGTCTCTCCGAGTATCAGGTCAACCGGGTCTCCGGGAATAAAATGGATGATCATAAAAACGATCGTATAGACCCCTAAGATCACCGGCACCATTAAAAAGAGACGCCTTAAGATATATTTCCTCAAAAGAAGTTATCTCCCCTCTTGATTATCAAAAAAAACATCTTTCAGGGAGTAGAACTGCTCCCCCGGATAAAGCTCGAAGCCCTTTAATTCCTTTCTCATGACAGCAACGTTTTTAAGATACCAGAGGCTGATATACGGAGAATCTTCGGCTATGATTTTCTGGATTTCGCTGTATATTCTCTTCCTCTTTTCAAGGTCAAGGGTATACCGTCCCTGCTCTATCAGCCGGTCAAGTGCTTTGTTGGAATACCTCCCCCTGTTCGCCCCTTTGGGAGGAACACTCCCCGAATAGAAAATATAATAGTAGATGTCCGGGTCTGTGACCCCCACCCATGTAAGGGTATACATCTGGAAGTTCCCGGAACGGATGTCGGAAAAGAACGTCCCCCATTCGTAGCTTCTCATTTCCACTTTAATCCCTACCTGTATCAGCTGTTCCTGGATCACCTCGGCAATTCTCTTCCTCACCTGATTCTGCGAGGTTTTATACCTGATTGCAAAACGGGGTTTTGGTCCGTCTCCATCCGGGTCCGGATAACCTGCCTCATCCAGCAGCCTCTTTGCTTTTTTGGGGTCATAGGGAAATTTCCTGACCTTCGGCTCATAGGCCCAGTGTGACGGCGACAAAAGCCCGGTTGCCGGAATGGCCAGCCCCTTCTGTATATTTTTGATGATGTCCTCTCTGTTAATGGCATGCGCTATGGCATGCCTCACCTTTTTATTCTTTAATATAGAATCCTCCAGATTAAAACCGATATAAGAATAGTTGACCCCTGTTTCTTTTATCAGTTTCAGTTTCGGATTCTGCTCCAGCCTTGAAATGACATCCGGTGAGATACCGTTCTGGATGAGATGAACGCTCCCCTTCTCCAGTTCAAGAAGCCTCACGGTCTGGTCCGGAATAATCTTATAGACGACCCTGTCCAGTCGCGGCCGTCCTTCGAAATAGTCCTCGTTCGCCGCAAGTTCAAGCTTCTGGTCAAACTCCCATTTTGAAAGCTTGTACGGCCCGGTTCCGACCGGGTTTCGGCTCAGGTTGTTCTTCTTGTCCTTGGCAATATGCATGGGAACGATACCCTGAATCATGTTGCTCAAGAATGGGGCAAAGGGTCTCTTCAGAACAAAAGAGATTGTATGCTTATCAATAACCCTGATTTCTTTGATAGGTGATGTGCTGGAGCGTTTCGGAGACTTTAATGAAGGGTCTCTTATCGAATCAAAGGTATACTTCACATCATCTGCGGTCAGAGGGGTTCCATCGTGAAATTTCACCCCTTTTCTCAAGTGGAAGACATATGTCGTATCATCAGGCATCTCCCATTTTTCCGCGAGGTCCGGGACAATATTAGAATGTCTGTCCTTCTTCACCAGACGGTTGTAGACAATATCAGTGACCTGCAAAGACGCAATGTCAACGGCAAGCCTCGGGTCAAGATTCGTGGGATTGGTCTCCACGCCCACAACAAGCGCCGATCCCATATCCCCTTTGGAACAGGAAAGTAAAAGGAAAAAAATAAAGAAAACAAACCAAACAGGTTGTATTTTTTGAAGCTTTCTGCCCATGATGCCCCCTCAGAATAAACAAATTGAGGGTAATATATTTTAAGACGGGATGTCAACAGATTATCTCGCTACTCGTGGGCTAAAACGATACAGCCCGGGGTTTGGTTTTCCCTTAAGTTGTTCTAAAGATTTATATTTTCCTGCCGATATATTTAATAGAATCAATAATCAAAAAGGAACTCTCATTGATGACAGGCAAAAAACAAATATTTTTGGAAATCTTTTCCTGGGAGATCGCAAAGCGCTTTCTTCTTGTCTTCATGCCTCTGTTCATCATAATAATCGCTGTGACAGCGGCGGCTTACCGCTTTGAAGCCAAAAGCCGTATATCTATTGCCAAGGCCAATGAAAACAACCTTGTGTCTTTGCTGATGCAGACAATAGCGAGTGATTTCCAATCGGTGGTTTCCGATCTGATGATTCTATCCGAGAATCAAGAACTCAGGGCATTTCTTAAAAACGGCAGGGCTGTTCATCAAGGGAAACTGGCCGAAGAATTTCTTCTGTTCTCAAAACGAAAAGGTCTGTACGACCAGATACGTTTCCTCGATGAAAAGGGGATGGAGGTTGTAAGGATTAATTTTAACAGCGGCAATCCCGCAATCGTTCCCGAAAATCGCCTTCAGCTTAAAAGTAAGCGTTATTATTTCCTCGACACCTTTTGTCTTAATCGGGAAGAAGTTTTTGTCTCACCGCTCGACCTGAACATCGAACAGGGAAAGATCGAGCAGCCGCAAAAACCGATGATACGTTTCGGAACACCGGTTTTCGACAGCAGCGGGCAAAAGCGGGGAGTGATCCTTCTCAACTATTTCGGTGCAACAATGATCCGTCATCTCGAAAAAGCCCATATCAATTCCAACGGCCATCTAATGCTCCTGAACCGCGACGGATTCTGGCTTAAAGGCCCCGTTCCTACATATGAATGGGGCTTTATGTACGGAGATGAAAAAAAGACTTTTGATAATGCCTTTCCCGAAGCATGGGAAAATATCTCAAAGACAAAATCGGGACAGTTTCATAATACCCGGGGCCTTTTCACGTTTCATACAGTTTATCCTCTATCAGAGGCCCAGATATCAAGCACCGGTTCCGGAAAGCCATTTGAGCCGAGCGCGTTCATCCTTTCCGGAAAGTCCTATTACTGGAAGATCATATCTCATGTTCCCTCAAGCATCCTGAGCACTGCTTCGCAAAAAATTCTTAACAAGCTTATTTTCTTAGGCATATTTATGCTGTTATTTCTGATGACCGGTTCTCTTCTTCTGTCACGTGCAATGTTACGGAACAGGCGACTGAAAGAAGAGCTGAAAATTCAGGCCATAACAGACCCCCTAACCGGGGCATACAACCGGCGCTATTTCTGGAACAGAGCCGAAGAAGAGTTGAGGAGATGCCAGCGCTACGGTACTCCTTTGTCGTTTTTAATGCTGGACATAGACAATCTGAAATTTATCAACGATACCTTTGGGCACCATGTCGGCGATGACATGCTCATCGCCCTTGTCGATAAATCTCTTGCCGTGCTCAGGGAAACAGATGTGTTCAGCCGCATAGGGGGCGACGAGTTCGCGGTTATCCTGCTTGGAGCCAATGAGAGAAAGGCATTATCTTTTGCGGAGCGCCTCCGCCAGAGCATAGAAAAGTTGTCGGTCAGCTCCGAAAGTGAGACAATCCATTCCACGGTCAGCATCGGCCTGACATCAGTTCAAAACAGTGATGCCTCCCTGGATAAGGTCATGCAGCAGGCAGACAGAGCCCTTTATGAAGCAAAAAACAGGGGCCGAAACTGCGTTGTTCAACAAAACGAAGAAAGGCCTGAAGAGGTCCTGGCTCCTTAATATCCTTATGGGAAAAAGCGCTAAAAACCGCCTGTTTTTCACGAATTAACCTCTCCCCTATTTACATACCTCTTTTCTGGATTTACATTATTATTAATAGATTTATCAGCTGAAAATTTTCTATAGAAAGCGGGAAGCTTCAGGAAATATTATCTGATTCAGGGACTCTCTGACAAACAGAAGCCCGGTCGGCATGAGGAAACATGCCGGCCGGGCTTTTTTGCTTTTAAAATCTAAAAAGAAAGGGGGGAATGAATGAGGCCGTATCACTTCGGCAGGGCAAAGATATTAATCATGAAGCAAAACTATAAAGGAGTAAAAAAATGACAGATACATCTTCTTTAAATTTACAGTCAGGTTCCATTCTTTTTAGCGAGGACGGCCAATCTCTCGTTAACACAGAGTTCAGAACCACTGATCTTACAGATGTGAATATTTCGAGTCTTATCGACGGGAAGTGGCTTCGGGTTTCAGGCAACAAAATAGTCCAGGCAGATGGAGTGGAACCGGAAGCAGCAGAGGACGTAGCCAGAAATGAGATGAACATCATGCTGAATGCATCCAGAATTGCTTCGGGCACAGAGAATATGGTAGACGGCAGAGTCAACCCTTATAAGGTTAAGAATGAAGGCATCGATACCGGCAATTCGTCGAATTATCTGTATAACGCATCAGGCGATTATTACCGGCCTGAGTCAGGAAGCTTCGGCGAGTTAATGCTGAAGTTTGAAGGTAATGACGGGGCAAAGGAGATAGTTGATGACGGAAATACGGGACATGTGGTCACGCAAAACGGAACTGCTCAGCTAAAGCCGAATCATTATAAAATAGGAAGCGGTGCTTGTTCTTTTGATGGAACAGATGATTTTATTTATTGCGCAGACCATGCCGATTGGAGTTTTGGAACTGGAGACTTCACGATAGATTTTTGGGTTAATTTTACCACTATGCCAGCTTCAAATTATATGTTTTATAGTCAGCATGATTCAGGAACTGATTATATTCAATTCTATTTACTTTCTAGTGGAAAGCTGAGATTTATATCCGCAGAATCAAGTGTATCCAAAGGCGTTTATGAAACAACCACTGCACCCACAATTGAAACAGGAACTTGGTATCATATAGCTTATGTAAGAAATGGTGCTAATTTCTATATTTTTCTTGATGGGACTTCTTTGCCTTTAACGGAAATAACAGCTATTGGCTCAAATTCGATGCCAGACGTAGCAACTGAAATGTGTATAGGTACGAACGAAGTAGCAAGCCCAGCTAGCTTTCTTGATGGATATTTAGACGAATTCAGAGTAAGCAAAGGAACTGCACGATACACATCTAACTTTACTCCATCGACATCGCCTTTCACTTCTGATGCCAATACAAAACTGCTCCTGCATTTAGACCAAGATTTTACAGACTCAGGAAATACAGGCCACACGGTTACCAGTAATGGAGCTGGATTGACAGGTGTTTTTGGAAATGCTCATGTTTGGTTTGATGGAAATAGTGATTATCTTACTATCCCAGACCATGCGGACTTTGATTTTGGAAGTGGTGATTACACTATAGATTGTTGGATTAAGGCAGAATCCTTGCCCGCAAATAAATCTGCTATATGGATTCATTCAACCAATGGCTCTATCTATGCAGCACTCTATATATGGAACGATGGTCATGTAAGCTATAATACTGCTGGTGGGGCTGATACAACTATTATAAGCTCTGCAGGAGTTATAGCAACTGGCACTTGGTATCATATAGCTGTTGTTGCTGAATGGTCTTCCGATAAATGCACTCTTTATATAGACGGAGATTCAGTAGGAAGTGATAATGATATTAGTGCATATAATGACTTTACACAAGTTTTTGCTATTGGGGCAGAACATATTCCAACTCTTGGAACAGATAACTATTTTCATGGATGTATAGATGAGTTTAGAATTAGCAAAGGCGTGGCAAGATGGACTTCAAGCTTCACAGCCCCGACATCGCCTCACACTTCTGATGCTAACACAAAGCTTTTGCTCCACTGCGACTCTCTCGACCTTTCAAACAGTATCCACATACCCACTTTTCATGGCAATGCAGAGATCGATACGGCTCAGTACAAGTTCGGCTCCGGTTCTATACTGTTTGACGGAACAGGTGATTATGTTTCTATCCCTGATTCAAGTGATTGGGATATTTTAACTCAGGCTAATGCGACAGTAGATTTTTGGGTAAAGCACACAGACCATGCAGGACTTGAGGATTATATCTGCCACTACGAAGGAAGTACAGATTGGTGGGGAGTGTTTCATGAAGATGGAACAGGACTTCGCTTCTACACAAGAACCACAGCAGGCTCTACGGTTGATTCGGATACGGGTGGTGAAATCACAGATACAGACTGGCACCATATAGCTGTTTGTATTGTTGGTGATACTGTTGGCGTATATAAGGATGGGGTTCAAGTTTGTTGGCTTGCTTCTCTTGGGACAAGTGCAGGGGTAACATTTACAGGAACACTCAGAATAGGAAAAACGGATTCCAGTCAGTATTTCTCCGGCCACATGGACGAAATCCGGATAGTGCATGATAATGTTTTTGGAGCCGCTCCCAATTCCGGAAAAACTGACACGATCACTGTCCCCACGAGCAGTTATTCGCTGGAGACCGAGAACATGACCCTTCAGTCAGATACGATTCCGGCAGAAGGGACAGTCAATAAGATGAGAGTGGCTGTGGGCCTGGAAGAAGTGGACAGCATCACCATCAATACCGACTTTAAAGTAGAGGCCACAGCAAACGGGACAAACTGGGAGGAAATCACCCTTATCGATGAAGGGGATTACGAAGAAGATAGGAAGTTCCTCTCGGCAGAGCACACCTTTACCAACACCGGAACAACACCGAAGATAAGACTTGAATCACTGAACAATAAAGACCTCAAAGCCCACTTCGATGCCGTACTGCTTAAGTATTCAGGATAGAGGAGAAAATAAAATCCGGAAGGGGAAAAATCCCCTTCCGGATTTTATATACATCAGCTAACCGTATCGTGAAGCGCAGTCACCTTTTTCATCCGGGATGAAGTACAGGTGCCGTTTTGCCGATACTTCTTTTTTCCTTCATTAAAGCTGGCGCATAAAGTGAACCAGTGCTTTTTTCTCATCTTTGCTCAGATCAGTGCGAAGAACCAGGTTAAAAAATTCCACCGTGTCTTCAAGGGTCAACAGCCTTTCGTCATGCAGGTAGGGAGGAGAATCCTTAATACCGCGCAGAGGAAAGGTCTTGATGGGACCGTCCGCGCTGGCCATTCTTCCGTTTATCATCTTCTTTTTGTAAAAACGCTCGGTCTTCATGTTATGCATGAGATTGTCGGTGTAATACGGAGGAACGTGGCATACAGCACATTTACCCTTGCCGAAGAATACCTCCTGCCCTTTCAGCTCCGACCTGGTCGCCTTTTTCGGGTCGAGCTTTCCGTAGATATCAAGCTTTTCAGCCGGCGGAAAATCGAGAATGGACATGAACTCGGCCATGAAATGGACCTGACTGCCTCTTTCGAGAATGTTCGCACCCTTCTTTGTGGCGATAACAGGGTCGCCGTCGAAATAGGCGGCTCTCTGCTCGAACTCGGCAAAGTCCTCGATGCTCTTCAGGGCACGCTGGGAGCCGAAAAGTCTCTGGATATTGACACCGCGAAGCGTCGGCGTGTCGAGGCGGTGGCGGAACTCCTGTGGCCTTATATCTCCGACGAGATGTGTCGTCGCATTGGTATGGCCGTTTGCATGACAGTCAAAGCAGGTGACACCGCGACTGGGGCGCGCCGAGCGGCGGTCGTCGGTCTGGTTGAACTGCTGCTGGGGAAAAGGGGTCACAAGAAGTCTCAGGCCTTCGATCTGCTTGGGATTCAATAACCCGTTGAAGGTTTCAAAGTAGTTGTCGATGGTGATGACCTTTCCCTTGGAAACATCGCCCAGGTCCGGCCGCGTGGTCAGGTAGATGGGGGCAGGGAACTCCGGCAGAAAGTGGTCCGGCAGGTCGAAATCGAGGTCAAAACGGGTCAGGTCTCTTGCCTCCTGCTTTTTGGTCTCATCAATCTGGAATTTCGGGAACACCATTCCCCCTTCAGGGTGATTGGGATGGGGAAGGGGATAAAAACCGGCAGGGAACAGGCCTTTTTTTGTGACCTCTTCCGGGGACATCTTGCCAAGCTTGCTCCAGGTCATTCCCTTAGGAAGCTTCGCCCTGATGCCTTCCTGAACTGCCTTGCCTCCCGACATGGTGACTCCCTTTGCCGGACTGTTGCTCATGTCATAGCGCTCTTCGAGCAGTGCCATCTGGCGTTTCATCACCTTCGGCTTCTCGGCCTTCATTCTGGCCATAATATCGTCAAAATTCTCCGTAATGACCACGGGGGAGTAGCTCGTCGCTTTTTTCATGCTTCCGGCATAAACCAGGCTTGAAACAGTAAAAACAATAAGAATCAATAAAAACAAAGATTTCTTCATTCTTTATTTCCCTCCTTTCTCTTTATTTGTTGACAAAACAGCACCTGACAATTTATAGATTATCTTAATTGAATCCAGCCTTACAATCCCTTAGATAGGCCTTGTTCCTTATTTATTTTCACCTCCTTATGGTATTAATTATTATTGGACAAAATCTCAAAAATTTCAATACCTTTTCAGGTAGTTTTTTTGTCCGGGCAGGGGAAAGAACATTTCACTATCAAGCCGGAAAAATTGCCGATTTTCCTGCCCAATCCTGACCTTATTAGTTATATATACTAAATAGTAACAATTACTACTATTATGTAAAAAATATATCACAAGTCAAGATTTTTTTCCGCACTTATCGCAAATTCCTTCCAGAACAACCCTTTTAGCCAGAATCGTATACTGTCTTTGAAGGTTTTCGGGAACCTTGATATTATCATAAGATGTATGGTAAAAATCGACGATGTCTTTGCATTTGATGCACCTGAAGTGATGATGCTGATCGGTCTTTATATCAAAGCGTTTCGGCTCTCCGTAGCCCTCGACCATAGCAACAATACCGAGCTCAGCAAAGGTCAAAAGGGTTCTGTTGATCGTGTCAAATGAGATGTGAGGAAAGATTTTCCTGACTTTTTTGAAGACAATGTCGGCATGGGGATGGTCGTCTGACCGGAGAAGTTCTTTATATATAGCCAGACGCTGGGGCGTGGTCTTGAGTCTATGCTCTTTGCATTTTACTTTAAAAGAATCGACTGAGGGGCTGTTTTTTTCTTTGTTCATAGCATAACTATATGAAATGAATCTCTATTTGTCAACCTGATAAAACCTCTGGTTCTTGATGCTCATACCGTTGAAAAAACAAAAAAAAACCCATAAAAAGCTCTTCTTGACAGACTGCTGTTAAATTGTATATAATCCAACTTTAAATTTTGGGAAATTGTTTTTTGATTCTTCGCTGGATGTACAAATCCCAAACAGGTTTTAACTAATACTTCAAGGGGGAAACTTGATGGAAACACCTACAAAGGAGGCTCAAATGGAACCATCTGCAGTCACTGGAAAACTTTTGACCGCCAAGAAGGAGAAGGGGCTCAGCTTTGCCGATCTGGGAGAAGCAATCGGACGGGATGAGGTCTGGGTTGCTTCGCTTTTTTATCTTCAGGCTATGGCTTCCCAGGAGGAAGCGGACAAGCTGGTATCGGCTTTAGGGCTTGGTCCTGATGTGGCGGAAGCACTGACCGAATTCCCCAACAAGGGGCTGGGACCTGTCGTGCCGACTGACCCGTTGATTTACCGTTTTTATGAGATCGTTCAGGTTTACGGAATGCCTCTAAAAGCGATCATCCATGAAAAGTTCGGCGACGGAATCATGAGCGCTATTGACTATACGGTTGAGGTTGAAAAGGAAGAAGACCCTGCCGGGGACCGCGTAAAAGTCATCATGTCAGGAAAATACCTGGCTTATAAAAAATGGTGAGAATCGGTTCTTTCAAATAAAAATCTGCTTGATCTCTTCAGCCGCCGTCAGCAAAAGCTTTCGGCGGCTGTTGCATTATATATTTAATTCTAATGTTTTAATCTGCAAAAAGGGGGTTTTATGACTCAATCCAGCGATATCATTGCCGTCGTTGATACCAGCAAGGGAAAAATCCGTCTCAAACTCTTTTCAGACAGGGCTCCGCTTACGGTTGCCAACTTTGTCAACCTTGCCGAGCACGATTTTTACAAAGACAAAACCTTTCATCGTGTTCTTGCTGATTTCATGATTCAGGGCGGGTGCCCTGCCGGAAACGGCATGGGTGGACCGGGTTATCAGTTCGAGGACGAATTTGCTCCGGAACTCGAGCACGACAAGCCGGGAATTCTTTCAATGGCCAATGCAGGGCCGAACACCAACGGAAGTCAGTTCTTTATCACCCATGTTCCGACACCATGGCTCGACCAGAAACACACGATTTTCGGCGAGGTGGTGAGCGAAGAAGACCAGAACGTCGTGAACAGCATCGAGCAGAACGATGCGATTCATAACATCATCATTGAGGGTGATGCTTCCGGACTGATGGAAAAGATAAAAGACCGCATCGATGAGTGGAACGAAGAGCTTGGCAGGGATTAATAGCCATTTAAAAACAGGAGAAAGCAGATGAAATTCTTAAAAATACTCATTCTGTTTTTTGTCTTGCTCGGCATTGTTGCCTTTCAGCCTCAAAACGCTTTTGCCAAGGACGGGGTTTTTATCCATATCAGCCATGGCTATGATAACCCCCACCGCGTTTTGATGGCCATGAGAATGGCAGAAATGATGGCAGAAACAAAAGATGTCCTTGTCTACCTTGACATCAAAGGCGTGGAGGTTGTGCTTAAAAATTCGAAGGAGATGACATACAGTCCTTTTCCTTCTCTGCATACCCAGATTGAAAAACTTCTAAAAAAAGGGATTACGATTATGGCCTGCCCCGGCTGTCTTAAATCTGCGGGCAAAACACCAGCGGATTTAAGAAAAGGTATAAAGGTCGCTGATAAGAACGCCTTTTTTAACTTTACCGAGGGAAGAATTCTTACTTTAGACTACTAACAAAATGCTAAATCTCATGACTGCAAATTACCACTCCTTCATTAAGAGACATTACAGATGACCAAATTCTGGGATATGAACAAAGCCAAAAAAAAAGACTCTTTCGGTAGATGGCGTTCAACCCTTCATGAAATAATTTTCGAAGCCGACACGCCTGTAGGTAAATCGTTTGATATTATCCTGATACTCAGCATTATCCTCAGCGTTATTGCAGTCATGCTCGACAGCATCGGAGCTGTCAGGGATACATACGGAAGCCTTCTCTATTCGGTAGAGTGGTTCTTTACTATCCTGTTCACGATAGAGTACATCTTTCGATTGTCCTGCGTCGGGCGTCCTTTGCTTTATGCCACCAGTTTTTTCGGAATTGTCGATCTTCTTGCGATTATCCCGACATACCTCAGCCTGTTACTCCCCGGCAGCCAGTATCTTATAGTTATCCGTATTCTTAGAGTTCTTCGGATTTTTCGTGTTCTTAAAATCGTTTCCTATCTTGGAGAGGCACAATCCCTTCTCCTGGCCCTGCGTGAAAGCCGCAGAAAAATCATCGTATTTATTTTTACCATACTGGTCCTGGTGGTAATATTCGGCTCTCTTCTCTATCTTGTCGAAGGTGAAGAGAACGGTTTTACGAGCATACCCAAAAGCATCTACTGGGCTATTGTTACCCTTACCACTGTGGGCTACGGCGATATTTCACCGCAGACAAATCTTGGACAGACCATTGCGGCCGTGATTATGCTCCTGGGATTCAGCATCATAGCCGTTCCCGCAGGGATCATAACGGCAGAGGTCTCCCGCTTCAAGAAAGGCAAAATCAATACACAGGCCTGTCACGAATGCAGCGCTGAAGGCCATGATAGTGATGCAGACTATTGCAAATACTGCGGCAGCAAACTATAAACAAAAGGGGAAATAAAAAATCAAAATCCCTCTCTTTCAGGTCGATGCTTTTACCGGTCCCCTGTCCAGGGGGAACCCGGCCGCAGTTTGTCTCCTTAAAGAGTGGCCTGACGATCAGCGGCTTCTTCAGATAGCCGCCAGGAACAATCTTTCCGAAACCGCCTTCTGCATTGAAAAAGAAGGTTCTTTCGAACTCAGGTGGTTTTCGCCCAAAGCAGAAGTCGATCTTTGCGGGCACGCGACCCTTGCCACAGCTTTTATCATTTTTAATTACCTGGCCCCTTCCCTTTCCCGGGTAACTTTCGAAACAAAAAGCGGTCTGTTGGCCGTTGAAAAAGACGGTTCCCGCCTTTCTATGGACTTTCCCGCAAGAAGGGCCCGCCCCTGTGCCGCGCCCGAAGACCTTATCAGGGGGCTTAAAAGTTCTCCCAAGGAAGTGCTCTGTTCCAGAGATTATATGGCTGTCTATGATTCAGAAGAAGAGATAAAAGCAATCAGTCCGGATTTTGATTTTTTAATGAACCTCGATTGTCTCGGTATCATTGTCACCGCACCAGGGAAAAGTGCCGATTTTGTCTTACGGTTCTTCGCACCGAGATTCGGGGTTCCGGAAGACCCTGTGACCGGCTCGGCTCACTGCACCCTTATTCCCTACTGGTCAGAAAGACTGGGGAAAAAAGAGCTTCATGCCTTCCAGCTTTCAAAGAGAGGAGGAGAACTCTATTGCAAAAACAGGGGCAAACGGGTTATAATAGCGGGAAAGGCTGTTTTGTACAGGGAAGGAACAATTACCGTTTAATGGTAAAAAGGTTTTTATCTTTAGGAGAAACGCTATGATTCCTGAGGAAACCATAACCCACATTGCCCGGCTTCTTCTGGCGGCATTTCTCGGGGGGCTTATCGGTTTTGAGCGCGACGTTCACGGAAGGCCTGCCGGTCTTCGCACCAACCTGCTTGTAAGCATGGGCTCTGCTATTTTCGTAATACTCTCCGAGTATATATCCCTATCCGGACCGCCGATTGGGGAAGGCATGGTAAGCACTAACGATCCCGCCAGGATCGCGGCCCAGGTCGTCACCGGCATCGGTTTCCTGGGTGCCGGAGCTATCATCAAAGAGGGGCTGACCATCCGGGGGCTTACAACAGCGGCCTGTCTCTGGATTGTCGCCGGAATCGGCATGGCGGCAGGCGCCGGATATTATTCGGTTGCCATTGCGGCTACCTTTATATCGCTTGCCTCTCTGATCGGTCTTTCTTACTTTGAAAAATTTTATCCCAAGGACTCCTACCGAAAACTTACGATTACCACAACCAGTGATGCGGACGTATCAAAAATTATCGATACCGTGAAAAATAAATACCTCAAAATCATCCTCTTCAATTTTGAACGGAACTACGATACCGGAACCACCACTCTCAGGCTCGATCTCAGATTGTTTCACAGAGGTATCACAGACAAATTGTCTCATAACATCGTTAAGTCTCTTGAGGAAACCAAGATACCGATTAAATGCATTAAGTGGGATCGCTAAACCGGTCTGCTGGCAAAGGGAGCGGCTTTAAAGCAAAGCAAGAATAACCTCGCTGTGGAGGAAAACGCTTGTTTTCAAAAACCTTTTTATTGCTTGCCTGCCTGGCCGGAATTGTTCTTACTGTTTTGGCCTATGCCTTAGGGAAAAAGAGCGCAAAAAGGAAGCTTGAGCAAATCGAGCGTGAGGGCAGGATAACAGGGGTTCTGAATGCCTATCTCGACAATGCGCTCGACGAAGCCGAAAGCCACTCATCCGGCTACAGCGTGCTTTTACAGGCCGGCGTGCTGACACTCAGAAATGATGAAGAAATCCGTGACCTCCTTAAAAGAATTGTTATACACGGAGAAAAAAACCCGCTTGGCAAAGACCGGGACGCTCTTAAGGAAACCGACCTCTATCACTTTTTTTCCATTGCAGACTCAGAAAAAATTAATTTTGACGATATTGATTTTGGCCAGTTCACTGAAAAGATAAAAGCCATTCAGTCGCCGATAAAGAAAAAAACGAAAGCACGAAAAGTGCTTATTTTTGTCGGAATCGTGCTCATTCTTGAGCTTATTTTCCTTCAGTTCGTGCCGGTCGACATGACAAACCCGCCGGTGGAGAGTGATATTTCCGCAGCAGAGCCGGTCAAAGCAATCCTCAAAAGGGCCTGTTACGACTGCCACTCCAATGAGACTGTGTGGCCGTGGTACCGCAACATTGCCCCTGTTTCCTTCCTTATCGAAAAAGATGTCAAACATGGACGGGAAGAGATGAATTTCTCGACATGGAATCGGTACAATGAAAAACAAAAAAAGCATCTGAAACATGAGATCTGGGAAGAGATCGAGGAAAGCGAAATGCCCCCCCTTATTTATACTCTCATGCACTGGGATGCGCGCCTGAAAAAAGAGGACAAAGAACAGCTCCGTTCCTGGGGTTCTGAAGGAAAAAAAGGGACTGAGGACAGATAAGACAATCGCTTTTATAAAAATTGGTGTTTTTCTAGCAGCTAAATCCCCCGGAGTGCCCTTTCCGCAGCCAAAATAGACCTTTTCGCCTCGAAGCTTTTAATTGCCGCATTGGCCAGCCTCAGTGTAATGCCCGGTTCCTTTGCCCTTGTCGCATGAAGGAGGAACGTCTCCATCATTCTCCCCAGTTCAATCGCGCTGGCCCTGCACCCGAGACCGGGATAGGTGTCCGGGTCAACATCTTTCAGCCTTGCAGCTGACAGAGCTTTTGTATTTAACGGATCCTGTCCTGGTTCGGTCCTGCCCGTGAGCGCATAATGGATTTCAAGGGCTTCCGGGTTGTCCTGAAAATACCCGGCGGCATAGGCCCAGGAAGCCGCCACGCAGGGGCTGATGGCCTTGTTGGCCGATTCAAGCGAATTGTCCGTATCCCGTTTCAGGACAGATTCTCTCTGTAATTTATGAAGACGGGCAAACTTCCGTCCCATCTTCCTTAACTGCCTGTCCGACCAGTTAATGCCGTCGCGGATATTGCGGTAACACTTGTCGATCCCTTTGCCGGAAGAGCAGACAACCGGAATATTCAGGGCCTCTTTTTCAAAGCTCTTCCCCATATAGTAATTAACGATGAGCGTCCTTGCGATTCGAACCGTCGGAAGGCCCTCCGGGTTTTTTCTGTCTGCAAAATGCTGCTCTTTGTCAAGAAGCCCGACCTGCTGGCCCCAGTTTCTCAAATCGTTTCCCAGAAGGTCCTCCTGCATTCTATCGATGAGGTCGTTGGAAACCGCAATCGCCGTATTGCTCGCCATGGCAATATTCACCTTCTGCTCACTAAAGAGCCCGAAATAGACCCTTACCCCGTGAACCGCAGAAACCCCGTTTTGAATAGCTTCTTTGATGGCCATAATCCGGTGCTGCCCGCCAAAAACCTTTAACGGGACATTCGGCCGGTAGGTGGGATCATATTCCACTACAATATCCTCAAAGCTTCTCCCTGAAAGGGCATCCTTTTCCATCAGCTTATAGGAATAGGTGTCTGTATAGATATCCCGGTTCAGTTTATACTCCTCACTCTCTTCCGGGTCGAGCACCGCCTCGAGATCGCTTTTTGATATAAGCATTTCCGATTCAAGATGACAGACACAGTAAAACACCTCGCTTCTTCTGTCGAACAGAAGAACCAGGGGAGCACCATTTTTCTCCTCATAAATCTTGAATTTCCCTAAAAAGTCTCTTATTCTTTTCAGGATAAACGGTTCGGGATTAAAACCCTCGGGAACGATGAATTTTTCTTCCGAATGACTCATGTGTCAATCCTCCCTTCCTATCTTTTTCACATGTCAAAAAATTACTTTTTTGGTTGAATGATCGTCTTTAACTGACAGCTTGAAAGTTCTATGATTATAGAGAATGGGGCGATTTTTGGCAATGAAAAAGTCCGGAGAATTGAATCTTTCTCATCTGACCCTTGCTCCCCATCGTTTTGTTTTTTTATTTTAAAGCGTCGCGATAATTCGGACTTGACTTTTAAATACGAAGACTTATAATAAACCCCGTTTTATATGACCAAAAAGAAGTAATCATTAAATCTACTGGATATTGTGATTATCAATATTAGAACCAGAGCATGGCTTATACTGTTTATCTATATTATTATTATTCTTTCAACCCTTTCTATTATGCCTGAAGTCTGGAGAGTTTTAAGCATAAACCTCGGAAAATCGATCAACGCTGTCCCGTATATCCTTACCGCTCTCTTTTTTCTCGGGCTTAGCATCTACATTTTTCATTACAAGCAAAAAAAACTATACCTTTTCTTCTGGATATTGCTTTTTTTTATGGTCTACTTTTTTCTGATGAAAGGACTTAAATTTCCTGCAGAACGGATTCATTTTCTGGAATACGGGCTTTTAAGCTACTTTGCCTATAAGGCGCTGGAAAGAGATTTGTCAAAAAAGAAGGTCTATTTTTTTGCCTTTTTTACCGTGATTCTGGTCTGTCTGCTCGACGAGGGAATTCAGTATCTCCTGCCGAACCGGGTGGGAGATTTACAGGATGTCTCTCTTAATATAGTTTCCGGTGTTTTGGGACTCACCATCACCGGATTGATCGTGAAAGCAGAAGCATCGGAGGCTGCATAGTATGATAAAGCATCTCGCTATTCTTATCAGTTTCGTAACGTTTTTGAGTATATCGACACCCGGGCTGACCTATCCTACTTCATCCCTCTCAAAACTGAGGAAAAGTATCGAAAAGGTCTTAAGCGGATCTTCAATGAGCAGTCAAAATATAGGGATAAAGATTGTTTCCCTTAAGAAGAACGACGTCATCTTTTCCCATAACGAAGACAGGCTCTTTATCCCTGCTTCCAACATCAAACTGATCACAACCGCTGCCGCCCTTACCAAGCTTCATCCCGACTATACGTTCAAGACCAGGGTCTTTATTGACGCCTCATCCTCAGGAGAGACCCTGAACGGCAACCTTTATCTGAAAAGCCACGGAGACCCCCTGCTCGTTTCGGAACGGCTATGGTTGATTGCAAAAGATATCTCGAACCAGGGAATCAAAACGATCAATGGTGATATCATCATCGACGACAATTTCTTTGACGGTAAGAGAAGCGGAAACGGCTGGAAAAAGCATCGCGGCTCCCAGGCCTATAATGCCCCGATCGGGGCTTCTTCGCTCAATTTCAATGTTATCACGATCTACATCGAACCGGGAAAAAAGGTCGGGGAAAAAGCAACAATCATTATCGACCCAGAGACCGATTATATCGAGATCGACAACCGGACCGTAACAACTGCGAAAACAAGAAGGAACTTTGCTGTAAACAGGGCCCCCAACGGGGAAAAGGACCGGTTCATTATCAAAGGAAAAATCCCCATCCGCTCAAGAAAAATCCGTCTTTACAGAAATATCTCGAACCCCCCGCTCTACCTGGGAAACGTCTTTAAAGAATTCCTGACAAAAGAAGGGGTCAGGATCAAAGGCAGCGTCCGGACAGATACAGTCCCGAAAAACGCCAAGCAGATCGGTCTCTATGAATCGAGGGCTCTCTTTCGGATCGTTCAGTATCTCAATAAGCTCAGCAATAATTTTGTTGCCGAGCAGATACTCAAGACGCTGGGAGCCGAGCTGAAAGGAGAACCGGGGACATCGGAGAAAGGGATCGAGATTATTCAGGAATTTATGAATGAGCTGGCCATCCCGAAGGATACCTATGTTGTTGCCGACGGGTCAGGTCTTTCACGGCTAAGCCGGTTGTCTCCTTCCCAGCTTATTAAGGTCCTTTCCTATATGTACCGGAGCTTTCAGGTTCAGGGGGAGTATTTTTCATCTCTCGGTATCATGGGGGTTGACGGCTCTGTTGACGACAGGCTGGAAAACACACCGGCAAAAAGAAGGATAAGGGCAAAAACAGGAACACTGTTCGGTGTCAGTTCCATTTCGGGTTATATCGAAGCCGGAACAGATGAGATCATGGCATTTTCCATTTTAATAAACGATCCAAAAATGAGCCTTCGCTCAAGCAAGAAAATACAGAACAAAATACTCTTATTGCTATTAAATTTCTACCGGTAGTTCGAAAAAAATAATAGTAAAAATGCTTGACTTAGATATTTCAATGATATAGAATTCTAAAATCTTTTAAAATCGCCAGTTCTTTCAATTTAAAGTTTTAGCGAAAGGAGGTGAACAGAATGAGAAAACTCATGATGGGGTTCTTCTGCATCGCTATCGCTATGACTCTTATCTATGGATGCGCTGACACTCCTCAGCAAAGACTCAAATCCGATATGCTCGGACTCGATGTGGCCAAAGACGAATTCAACGAGATGCGGTCTCTTTATGTCTACTGCAAATACGTTGACGGCAAGGCTTACGACGTCTACAATTACACCCTCGGAGAAGCATACGCTAAGCAGGCACAGAAGGCGTATAAAAAGGGTAAAGGCCCGAACTTCGAAAGAGCCAGGGTATTTTCACTGATGGCAATACCTCACTTAAAGATCGTTCAGAAAAAATATCTCGATTCAGAAGGATAAAATATTAAAGGAAGAGGGGGTGTTCAAGGAATGAGAATAAAAACAATCTCAAAAATTTTGCTTATAGCTGTACTGGCAATCGGTATCTCTATGGTCGCTTCTCCCTCCGTATTTGCCGGTGATTATGTTAAAACAGCAAAAGTAACACTCAGAGGCCAGTATGTAGAAAAACTAAAACCTGTTTATGCTGCATGGGATAAACATTCCAAAGATGCGATGGGCATGTATCCCGACCAGATCGCAATAATGCAAGCCCAGATCGCTATTGCTGAGTCTGCTGCCGCTGAAAACGATATGGCCGCATTCAAAGCCGCAATGAAGAAACTGAAAAAGGCTCCGAAAACATTAAAGAAACTTGCAGGGAAGGCGAAACTTTATTTCCAGCCTTACGGAATAGAAATGAAATAAAGTCTTTTTTGAAAAGGCCTTTCATTAAAAAGATAGAAATTAAAACGCCTCGAATTCAGGGTAATTCGACGGCGTTTTAATTTCTATTGATAAGAATGAAATCCGGCAATTCTTAAAAACAAAGCGCTCCTCACTGCTTTTCCCTAATCACCATCAGGTTTTTCCCTTTTTTCAACCGGCATCATCTTCTCCTCCACAACTACAATATATTGTTATACTTAAGCTTAAATACACACTATCTCGTAGTTTGGGCTTGACATAACACAAATCCTCTTATATCCTTTTATACAAAGGAATTCACCCTTTTCAACTGAAACGGAACAAAAAATTGAAATACAGATGGGTTTATAGAGAGACCAATGAGGAGTTAAAAGATCAGATTTCAAAAGAATTGGGAATATCTCCCGTTCTTGCCAATCTGTTGGTAAACCGGGGCATATCAACCCCTTCCGCCGCCAGCCACTTTATCAAACCCTATCTTAAGGACCTCCATGACCCCTTTTCGATGAAGGATATGGAAAAATCGGTCACAAGGATTATCAAAGCCTTAAAAGAAGACGAAAGAATTATGATTTACGGGGATTATGATGCGGACGGCATCACAACGAGCGCACTTTTTATCAATTTTTTCAAGTGCCTGGAAAAAGAGGTCGATTTTTATATTCCCAATCGGTTCCGTGAGGGTTACGGATTAAATGCCGATGCCATCAATAAGATCCATGAACGGGGAACAGACCTTATCATTACCGGCGACTGCGGCATCAATGCCTGTGAAGAGGTCGAACTGGCAAACAGACTGGGAATGGATATCATTATTACCGACCATCATGAGCCGGTCCCCCCTTGTCCGGATGCCTATGCCATCCTGAACCCGAAACAGGAGGACTGTCCCTATCCCTTTAAAGACCTGGCCGGTGTCGGCGTGGCCTTCAAATTGATTATCGCTCTGCGGTCCGAACTGAGAAAAGATGAATACTCTATAAAAGACCTCCCCAATCTCAAAGAATACCTCGATATCGTATCGATCGGAACGATTTCTGATATGTCCCCCCTTATCGATGAAAACCATAACATGACCAAATACGGGCTTAAAGAACTGACAAAAAGCTCAAACATAGGCATAGAGGCGCTGAAAGAGGTATCGGGTATCAACGGAAAGGATATCGGGATATCGGATGTCGGGTTCATCCTGGCACCGCGCATCAATTCTGCCGGCAGGCTGGGAGACGCATCCGTGGGTGTGGAGCTTTTCACCACCCATGACAGAAAAAGAGCACTGGAGATATCGGCAATGCTCGATAGAACCAACCGGGAAAGACAGCTGATACAGGAAACGATATTCAGGGAAGCCAGGGAAATCATCGAATCGAACACCTCTTCAATTGAAGACGAAAACGTTACGGTTCTCTCTTCGCCGAAATGGCATCAGGGTGTCATCGGTATTGTAGCCTCGAGGCTGGCAGAAGAATATTACCGGCCGACGATTCTTATATCGATCGAGGGAGAATCCGCAAAAGGGTCGGCGAGAAGCATACGCTCTTTCAATATCTACGAAGCGCTTTTTGAATGCAGGGATCTTCTCTCGAACTTCGGCGGCCACGAGTTTGCCGCCGGAATTGCGCTGGAAACAAAAGATATCAGCAGGTTCATCCAAAGGTTTCAAGAGGTTGTCGATAAGAGAATAAAAAAAGAAGACCTGAGTCCGTCTATGACCATCGATGCCAGGATCGACTTCAAGGAGTTAACCGCTGATCTCATCGGCAATATAGAGAACATGGGGCCTTTCGGTCTTGCCAATCCCGAGCCGCTCTTCAGCGCACACGGAATAGAAATTCTCGGAAAACCGAAACTCATCGGGGCAAAAGAAAATCATCTGAAAATGAAATTGAAGCAGGGGTCGCATGTCTTCGATTCGATAGGTTTTAATATGGTTGACAAAATAGAAGAGATAAAGAACTGCCTGATCGATGTCGCCTTTATCCCGGAGATAAACCGGTGGAACGGTTCAAGCAGTATCAGGTTAAGGTTGAAGGATATAAAAATCACGCAGTATAATTAGAAGCCCGGCTCACCAGATCGTCCCATTCCTTATTCACTCTCATCTGAATGAACTTGATATCCTTTTCGCTTAAATGCTTAAATCGCCCCTGCAGCTTCAGATACTCCTTTATAGGAAGTCCTTTGGGAGTTTTGTTGATCGTATACTTAACCCCGTTCTCCACTTCATAAAGGGGAAAAATTTTCGTTTCAACAGCCATTCGCGCCATTTTTATCGACAACTCCGAGGAAAACTTCCACCCTGTTGAGCAGGGGACCAGAATCTGGAAGAACCGTGTTCCGCTCATCTTCTTGGCTTTTTTCATCTTTCTTATCAGGTCTTCGGGATAGGCCACACATGCCGTAGCCGCATAAGGAATTCTGTGCGCCGCCATGATATAAACGATATCCTTTTTAGGATTTCCTTCCGGGTTTTCTTTGGGTGTCACCGCAGTCCACGCCCCCCATGGTGTCGCAGAACTTCTCTGGATGCCGGTATTCATGTATGCTTCATTATCATAGCAGACATAGATAATATCCTCATTCCTCTCTGCCGCTCCTGAAAGGGCCTGAAAGCCGATATCAAAGGTTCCCCCGTCACCGGCCCATGTCAGCACATTCACATCTTTTTTACCCTGAACATCCATCCCGGCCTTGATCCCTGAAGCGACTGAGGCCCCCGCAGGAAAGGCTGTGTGGAACAGAGGCACTTTGAGAGACGAATAGGGGAATATCCCCGCTATGGTAGACCAGCAGCAAGCCGGCATTGAAATGACCGTCTTTTTTCCCAGTACCTTGAGAACATAACGCATGGCCTGGGGAGCCGTACAGCCCGGACAGGCGGTGTGTCCCTGATACATATATTCTTCTTTGGTAACCTTGAGTTTCATTTTTTTAACCCCACCCAGATAATATCACTCTTCGGTTCGGAATGCAACGATGTGTGATCGATGATCTCATAAATGATATCCGGGGTCACATCCCTGCCGCCGAGGCCGGTGATAAAACCGAAGATAGGAGGCCTTTTCGATCTGTCCTGATTATACATCGCCGCCTTGACCTCCTGAAAGAAGATGCCGCTGTGCCCGAAAGAGATGTTCCGGTCAATAACCGCGACCTTCTTCGCCTTTTTCAGAACCCTTCTCACCTCTTCTACCGGAAAAGGCCTGAATGTCCTGATTTTCAGCATGCCGATCTTTTTCCCTTTTTTTCTGTATTCATCCACCATAACCCTCAACGTTCCGGCAATCATGCCGGAGGTGACCAGGATGGTCTCTGCGTCAGCGCAGCGGTATTCCTCAACAAGGCCATACTCTCTTCCAAAAACCTTTTTGAAATCTTTGCCGGTTTTTCTGATAACGCTCTTGCCCTTCTCCATGGCTTCCTGCATCTGATACCTGATCTCAAAATAATAATCGACCCCTGCAACACCCCCAAAAGCATGGGGATCGTCAGTATCAATCTGATATTTCGGCTTGTATTTCGGCAAAAAGGCATCGACCTCTTTTTTTAAAGGGATGTCAACAGGTTCTGACGTGTGAGAAAGGAAAAAGCCGTCGAGACATACCATAGAGGGAAGGAGGATCTCTTCTGAGATCTTAAAGGCCTGGATAATCGTGTCGAGTACCTCCTGATTGCTTTCACAGTAGAACTGAAGCCAGCCCGTATCCCTCTGGGAAAGGCTGTCATTCTGGTCTGCCCAGAGCGTCCACGGGGCTGCCATGGCCCTGTTCACATTAATCATGACGATCGGAAGCCTGGCACCGGCGGCCCAGTGCAGGACCTCGTGCATGAGCGCCAGCCCCTGGGAACTGGTAGCGGTGAAGGTTCTCACCCCTGTCATCGAAGCGCCGATACAGGCCGCCATCGCAGAATGTTCCGACTCGACCTTTAAAAGCTTCACCTTTTTATTGTTGCTGCAAAGCTCGGTAAGCTTTTCCACCACCTCGGTCTGAGGCGTGATCGGATATGCCGCAATCACCTGTGTCCGTGATAGCATAACACCGTATGAAACCGCATGATTTCCGATGATGACCTTTTTCATTCCGCTGACTCCTTCTCCATAGTGATGACCCCTCTCGGGCACTCCAGCATGCAGATACCGCAGCCCTTGCAGTAATCATATAACACCTTGCATCCTTTCACGTCTTTCAAAACAGCAAGGTCAGGGCAGAATATCAGGCAGTTCTCGCAGTGATCACACACACCGCAGCTGAAGCATCTCAGGGCCTCCTTTACGGCCATGTCCTTCTTGAGACCCTGTTTAACCTCCTGATTGTCTCTTATCCTTTTTAAAGGGGTCAGGATCGGGGTTTCTGTCCGCTTTTGCTCTTCAAAATAATCGGGGTTGAGGCTCTCAAACTCGACAACGGGAAGCTCCTCTTGGGACGTTTCTTTGATCTTCTTTTTAAAAGCTCTGTCAATGGCCAGAGCCCCCTTTTTCCCCGAACCGATGGCATGGGCAACGGTTCTTGGCTGTTCAACAATATCACCTCCGGCAAAAATCGTTACACATGACGAAACACCGTTTTCATCGGCACAGATAAGCCCCCTTCTGCATTTTATTTTGTCCGGAATATAGGAAAGATCGGCATCCTCCCCGATCGCACTGATAACCGTATCCGCCTCAATAATGAAGTTTGAACCGGAAACAGGAACAGGTCTTCTGCGGCCTGAGGCATCAACCTTTCCCAGTTCCGCCTTGATGCATTCGACATCCAGCCGGTTGTTCCCGTTTTCTGTTATTTTAATTGGTATTGTAAGATAGAGAATCTCTACCTCCTCTTCGATCCCCTGCTCCACCTCTTCAATATAGGCCGGCATCTGATCCAGCGTCCGCCTGTATATGATCGTGGCTTTTGAACCGGCCCTCACAATCGACCTTGCCGAATCAAAGGCTGTATTCCCTCCACCGATGATAACCGCTTTTTCGCCGACATCAACGCTTCTTTTAAGATTGATATCTTCCAAATACTTCAAACCGGAAACGACCTTCTCAAGTTCCTCGCCGGGGATATCGAGCTTCTTGTTCAGCTGAGCGCCGGTTGCGATAAAGACGGCGTCGTATCTCTTTTCAAGCTCCTTCATGGTGATATCAACCCCTATCCTCGTGTCTGTCCTGACCTCGATCCCCATATCGATAATCGCCGAAATCTCTTTATCCAGAACATTCTTAGGAAGACGGTAATCAGGGATACCGATGCGAAGCATCCCCCCCAGCACTGGCAGGGCCTCGAAAACAGTTACCTGATACCCCATCAGCCTCAAGTGATAGGCACAGGCAAGACCGGCCGGCCCTCCCCCGAGAATAGCAACCTTTTTCTTTTTATCCTTTATAGCTTTTTTCTTCTTGTCAGAACCGAAGTCAGACGCGGCCCTCTCCAGAGCCCCGATCGATACATATCCGTCGAAATACTCTCTGTTGCATACACTCTCGCAGGGATGATAACAGACCCGTCCCGTAACCCCTGCAAAGGGATTGTCCTTCCTGATCAGGTCAAGTGCCCTGCCAAACTTCTCCTTGGTAATCAGTTCGATAAAGCCCCGGACATCCTGTCCTATCGGGCATTCATGATTGCAGGGCGGAATCTTGTTTTTGTGAAGAGGACTGAAGTATCTCCACGTTCCGGTCTTTATCGAAAGGGTCGATTCCAGAGAAATCGCTATTGGCGGGATATCTTTTCTTCTATCTAATCGTATTTTTTTGCTCATTTAACTTTTGCAAACCTTTACCTTATCAAAGGCCTCCAATGTCGCCTTTGCATTCTCTTTCTTTTTTAAGGGGACAAACTCTTTGACACTGTCGACAACCCGGTCGATGCCGACCAGGCCGGTTGTTTTAGAAAAGGCTCCCAGTATTGCCGTATTGACAATCGGCGCGGTTTTGCTTCCGAGCTGGTACTTGATGGCAATTGAATTCGCATCGACGGTCGCTATGCGGTAATCGGAAAAAAGCGGGAAATCCTCAGGAGGTCTGTCCGTATTGATGATAACCCATCCGTTCTTTTTCAGGCCTACTTTGACATCAACAAGGTCGATGAGGGCCGGGTCCAAAATGATGATATGGTCGGGCTCATAGATCATGTACCTGATCTTGATTTCATTCTCGTCAATCCTGACAAAAGCCTCGACAGGAGCCCCTCTTCTTTCTGCGCCGAAAGAAGAAAACGACTGAACATATTTTCCTTCTTTAAAAAAGGCAGAGGCTAATATCCTCGAGGCAATCACTGCCCCCTGGCCGCCTCGACCATGAATTCTTATCTCGATCAAAGAAATCCCTCTTTTTAATCAAAACATGATAAACTTGAAGCCGAGAAACCAATCTAAAAGATATTAGCCAAAAAGGAAAGCGCTGTCAAGGAAAAGGAATTTTCATGGAATATGATAATGCATTGATTTTTATAGTCTTTCTAAAACAGTGAAAAATCCTTGACTAAAAAGTGTTTTTTCTATAACATTATATAAAACAGACATTTTAATAAAAAATTGCCATGGAATACCAAGAGCCAATCGAGCATTCTGAAATCATAAAACGATACGAGGATATCCTCAAAAAGACTCCTCATTCCTATCTCTTCGTTCCCCTTGCCAACGCTTACATTGAAAAAGGGGAACCGGAAAAGGCTATTGCCGTGGCCCAGGAGGGGCTTCTGGCCCATCCCGACTATATAAGCGCAAAAATGGTGCTGGCCAAGGCTTTTTATGACTGTCAGAGAATAGCCGATGCAAAAAAGGAATCTCTGGAGGTTCTTCAGGCAAAACCGGACAATCTTCTGGCCCATAAGATTCTTATAGATATCTACATGAGTGAAAACGATCAAAAAAAAGCCGGCGAACTGATTGAACGATTGAAAGAACTGTCCCCTGGTGATACGAATATGGAGCTGCTCATTTCCTCACTGGAAATAAAACTCAACCAGGCGTCTTCGGAAAAAGCGCCTAAAGAAGAATTCGGGGAAAAGGAACAGCCCGATAGTAACGATCTCAACACAGAAACCCTTGCCAAGATATACGAAGATCAGGAGCTTTATGATAAAGCCCTGGAAACCTATCAAAAAATACTCGACAAACGTCCTGATGATGAGTCAATTCAAAAAAAGATTGAAGAATTGAAGAGTAAAAAAGCCAAAGAGCAATCCGGGGCAAAAGAAAAAGAACCCGAAAAGGACATTGAAGAAGAAGAAATATTGAAAGATGTTATCGAAGATAAGGAATCGATACAAGAAATTCATCAACTTTTCCTCTCCAAAGAAACCGGCGGAGAAGAAGAGCCCTCCTCTCCTGAAGACAGCAAGAAGGTGATCAACACGCTGGAAAACTGGATGAAAAACATAGAATCCAAAAAAGACGAGTAGTCTGAACCCCATTTTCTCTCAAAAATTTCGATTCTGCCGGAGAAATGTGTCTTTTTAGGCTTGTGCTCATAATCAAAACATGATATTTTTCTGAGTTAATTCGTCCTCCGTATTCAATATCAATCGAATTGAAGAAACAGCTATATTCAATGGAAGAAAAGATTAAAAAACTTGAACAAACAGCAAAAGAGATAAGGGTCGATATCCTTAAAATGCTGACCCGCTCAGGGTCCGGACATACGGGAGGGTCATTATCCGCTGTGGAGATCCTCACCTGTCTCTATTTTTCCAAGATGAGGCACGATCCGAAGAACCCAAAATGGGAAGACCGGGACCGCTTTATCCTTTCAAAGGGTCATGCCGCTCCGGTTCTTTATGCGGCCCTTGGAAAATGCGGCTATTTCGACACCAGGGAGTTGTTATCTCTCAGACAGCTCGGATGCATCCTTCAGGGCCACCCTGAGTGCGCCCGCACACCGGGTGTCGAGGTTAACAGCGGCTCTCTGGGACAGGGGCTTTCTCAGGGAAACGGGATGGCTCTGGGGCTTCGGCTTAATGATAAACAATCAAGAGTTTACGTCTTGATGGGATGCGGCGAGATGCAGGAAGGCCAGATCTGGGAGGCTGCCATGACCGGAGCCCATTACAAAAACGATAATCTCTGCGCCATTATGGATAACAACGGGCTGCAGATCGACGGCTATGTCAAGGATATAAAGGGAATAGAGCCGATTGAAAAAAAATGGGAGGCCTTTGGCTGGCATGTGATCGAGATCAACGGTCATAACATAAAAGAAATTCTCGGCGCCCTGGACCAGGCAGAAACAATCAAGGGCAGACCCACGATCATCATTGCCCATACGATAAAGGGCAAGGGGGTCTCTTTTATGGAGGATAAGGTTCAGTATCACGGCACAGCCCCCACAGAAGAAGAACTGGAAAAGGCCCTTAAAGAACTGGAATAACGATAGGGAGAAAAAATGGAAAAGCTGGGAACGAGGGACATATATGGACAGACCCTCGTAAAACTGGGAAGCGAAAATAGAGACATTGTGGTTCTGGATGCCGACCTTTCCTCCTCGACCAGAACCTCGAAATTCAAAGAAAAATTCCCGGAAAGATTTTTTAACATGGGGGTAGCGGAACAGGATATGATGGGAACGGCAGCCGGCCTTGCCGCGGTAGGAAAAATCCCGTTCGCCAGCACCTTTGCTATATTCTCAACAGGGCGGGCATGGGAGCAGGTGAGACAGGCCATCTGCCTATCCAAATTTAACGTCAAAATCGTCGCCTCCCACGGAGGGATAACAGTCGGGGAAGATGGGGCAACACATCAGTCACTGGAAGATATCGGGCTCATGAAAATTATCCCCAATATGACCGTGATTGTTCCGGCAGACGGCCATGAAGCGGCCGCTGCTCTGGAGTTTGCGGTCAGGTATTCAGGCCCGGTCTATATCCGCCTTTCCAGAGAGAAATTCCCTGTTCTTTATCATGAGGGCATCGATTTTCAGATAGGAAAAGCCAGGGTCCATTCAGAAGGAACCGATGTCAACATCATTGCATGCGGGATGATGGTAAGCTTTGCCTTGAATGCCGCAGAATCTCTGAGACAGGAAGGCCTGAACGTCGGCGTTATCAATATGTCTTCCATTAAGCCTATTGATAAAGAAGCAATTAAGAGCGCTGCGAAGAAATCAGGGGCTATTGTTACGGCTGAGGAACACTCCATTATCGGCGGACTGGGAAGTGCTGTCGCCGAATATCTGGGAGAAGAGGAGCCCGCATATATCGAACGGATAGGGACCAAGGATCGGTTCGGAGCATCTGGAAAGGTCGAAGATCTGCTCAGGGAATACAACCTGACCCGTGAAGATATCATTCTGGCTGCAAAGAAGGTAATCGCAAAAAAAGCAGGCCGACTCATTCTTCCCATAGAATAACGGTAAAAATTTATTGAACCGCTTTCATGATACAATTCTACCACGTATTTAAAAGCTTTAGTAAGATTCATGCCCTGATGGACATCTCTTTGAAAATCGACAAGGGGGGTTTTGCTTTTATCACAGGACCAAGCGGCGCCGGCAAAACAACCCTGCTGAAACTGATGTATTGCGATGAAAGGCCTGACAGGGGCCAGATACTGGTTCAGAATCAAAACCTTCTGACTATCAGAGAATCGAGCATACCCTATTTAAGACGGAATATCGGGGTTGTCTTTCAGGATTTTAAGCTCTTAAAAAAAAGATCGGTGTATGAAAACATCGCTTTCGCCCTGAGAGTTACCGGAACCCCTAAAAAAGAGCTGAAAAGAAAAGCCTGGAATGCCCTTAAAATGGTTGGATTGACAAAAAAACAGGATTCTTATCCTGAAAAACTCTCCGGCGGGGAACAGCAGAGGGTTGTCATTGCACGGGCCATCGTTAACAACCCTCCCCTGATACTGGCCGATGAGCCGACAGGCAACCTGGATATGAATATCACGATGGAAATCATGAACATCTTTAGAGAGATTAATTCAAGCGGGACCACCGTGGTTGTCGCAACCCACGACAGAGAGGTGATCGAAACGATCCCTGCATCGATAATCTCTTTAGAAAGAGGAAGGGCTGCTTAGTCACCCATGTCAACGATCGATAATATTTCATATCTTTTTCATGAAACGCTGCAGAGCATAAAGTCGAACAGGACTTCTAATATTATTTCCATCATGATAATCTCTATTGCGCTCTCTATATTCGGGCTCTTTTTTATCCTCCTCATCAACTTTAACTCGATTATCGATTCCTTTGAAGAACGGATGAATGTTGTTCTCTACCTCAATGACGGGACCGCAGAAAATGACTTCGAAAGAATCAGGGGTTTTCTGGCCTCTCAAAAAGAGGTCGAAACCTTCTCCTATCTATCAAAAGAGAAGGCTCTGGAAGACTTCAAAAAGAGAATGGGGGATAACAGGGGCATACTGGAAGGTCTGGAAATCAACCCGCTGCCATCCTCATTTATTGTCAGGTTCAAGAAAGACTTCAAGGACCCGTCAATCGTCAAAGACTTTGTTAAAAAAGCAAGGGACCTGCGGGGAATCGAGGATGTAGGGTATGGTCAGGAATGGATCGAAAAGTTCGAGATCTTTACCGATCTTGCTCAAATGGTCACGTTTGTTATCGGAGGGCTTCTGGGACTGGCTGGTATCCTTATCATCTACAACACCATCAAGCTCACCGTCTACTCCAGGCAGGAAGAGATCCAGATCATGAGGCTCGTCGGTGCAACCCGCGCTTTCATCAAGGGGCCGTTCGTCCTGATCGGGATGCTTCAGGGGGTTCTCGGGTCGCTTCTTTCCCTGCTTATTCTCTGGATCCTTTATAAAACCTTTATTCTGCAGATCACAGCACCCATCGGGAACATTTTAGGGCTGGGTTTGAAACAAATATCATTTATCAACACCTCTCAAATTCTGGTCTATATTGCCATTTCATTTATCATAGGCACCATCGGAAGCATTCTGGCTGTCGGGAGGGTTCTCAAGGTATGAAAACCCTTTATCATCTTTTACTTGAAAAATATCGATTTCCCTTTATAATGATCCCTATATTTATTGTATTGTTATCCGTCTCTTTCCCTTTATCCTCCGCTAATCCTCAATCAATAGAGGAGATGGAAAAGAAAATAGAGAAAGAGCACTCTGACCTGACAAAGATGAAAGAGCGGATGAAGATAGAGAAGCTTCATATCGAAAAAAGCCGGTCTGAAGAACGGTCTGTTCTTCTGGAGCTCGAAGTGGTCGACCGCCGGAAGCAGATCAAAGAAAAAGAACTTCGCATCTACGATAAAAATCTTCAAATAAATGAGAAAAAGAAACAGGCTGTTTTTGAAAAGCTAAAAGAAACCGAAAGCGATATTGAAAGGCAGAAAAGTTTTCTTCGCAACCGCTTGAGGGCGATATACAAACAGGGGGATTTAACCTATTTAAAGGCTATTTTCTCCGCAACCAGCTTTAACGATTTTATAGAAAGATATAAATTTATGTACCTCATCGCAAAATCAGATGCCAGGATGATCGACAATTTCAAGGAAAATCTTTTGCATCTGAAAAAAGCCCATGAAAGCCTTAAAAAGATCGATTCCCGGATTCTTCTTTTTAAGGATAAGGCATTGATTAAGGCAAGAGAGGTCGAAGCGGAAAAAAGGAAAAAGGAGTTTTTGCTGGCAAAGGTCAGAGATGAAAAGATAACCTATGAAATTGCCCACAAAGAACTGGAAACGGCCTCCAGAGAACTGGAAGAACTGATCAGACAGCTTGAAAAAAACAAAGTTGCGGTCAGGGAAAAGGACACGGAAAACTACTCAAAGGAACTGGACGGGCTTCTTGCAAAAAAAGGGAGGCTTTCCTGGCCGGTAAAGGGCACGCTCATATCCGGATTCGGGAAAAGCAATGACCCGAAGCTAAAGGTTCCCGTCCTCAACAAAGGAATCGAAATCAAGGTCCCTTTCGGAACCAATATCAGGTCGATTGAAACAGGAAAGATTATTTATGCGGGATGGCTCAAGGGTTATGGAAATGTGCTCATTCTGGATCACGGAAAAAATTTCTACTCCCTTTATGCGCACAACTCACAAACCCTGGTCGAAAAGGGTGATATTGTTGTTCCAAAGCAGATCATTGCCAGGGCAGGTGACAGCGGTTCCCTGAAAGGCCCGCTGCTCTATTTCGAGATCAGGCATTTCTGGAAACCGGTGAATCCTTTAGAGTGGCTCAAAAAGGAGTAGAAAAATCCGGCTGTTCTGTTCAATTAACATGAAAAGGAGAAGTGGATGAAAAAAGCGAAATTTTTTAATAATATCATCATACTTGCGGCTCTGGTGGTTCTTATCTCATTTGTCACCATTAATATCCGCGATAAAAATGTGTCGGCCAGAGATACAGCTTATGAAAAGCTGCAGGTTTTCACAGAGGTCCTTTCTCTTGTTGAGAAAGATTATGTTGAAGAGGTCAAAAACGAAGAACTCGTCCAGGGAGCAATAAAGGGGATGCTGAAAACCCTCGATCCTCATTCTGCTTATATGACCCCGGAGGTGTTCAGGGAGATGCAGGTCGAAACAGAGGGGGAATTCGGCGGTCTCGGTATCGAAATCACAATCAAGGACGAGCAGCTCACGGTCGTTGCACCTATCGACGATACCCCTGCCAGCAAAGAAGGAATCGAAGCGGGCGATATAATCGTAAAAATTAACGGCGAGCCGACAAAGAATATCAGCATCATGGATGCGGTCAAAAAACTCCGGGGCAAAAGGGGAACAAAGGTAACGATCACCATTGTCCGGGAAGGTCTTGCGAAGCCGAAGGATATAACCATTACAAGAGACATTATCAAGGTTAAAAGCGTAAGGAAAGGCGTATTTGATAAAAAAATCGGTTATGTCAGGATACGTAATTTCCAGAAAACGACTGACAGCGAACTCGAAGAAGCTTTGAGTGAGCTGGAAACAAAATACAGTATCCAGGGGTTGGTGCTCGATCTCAGGAACAATCCGGGAGGGCTGCTTCAGCAGGCCGTTGCCGTATCAGATAGGTTTCTGGAGGGAGGACAGCTCATTGTTTATACCAAGGGAAGAAAGGAAGACCAGAACATGCGTTTTGTCAGCGATGCCAAAAAATCACATCTGAAGTATCCTGTGGTTGTTCTGGTCAATTCCGGGAGTGCCAGTGCCTCGGAAATCGTCGCCGGTTCTTTGCAGGATCTGGAAAGAGCTGTTATCATGGGAACGGTAACCTTTGGCAAGGGTTCGGTTCAGACCGTCATCCCGTTAAGCGACGGGTCGGGCCTCAGACTTACCACGGCAAGATACTACACACCGAAAGGCAGATTGATTCAAAACAAGGGGATCGTTCCGGATATCGTTGTTGAGAACAAGCCGATAAAAAGCGCAAAACTCACCGAAGCAGAAAAAAAAGCACATGCCGTCAGAGAGAAGGATCTGAAAAATCATCTTAAGGGAAATGAGAAGTCCCTTCAAAACAAAAACGAAAAGATGGCCATGGAAATTCCCAAAGATGATATTCAGATGGAAAGAGCTGTCAGCCTCTTAAAGGGATGGAAGATTTTTAAAGAAACCATGAAAATGCCGAGCAAGACAGAAGCCCAGACACAATGAATGTTGAAAAAGGCAAACTCTTAGATGAGATCAGAAGGATTGCCAGAGAAAAACGGTTGATCCTCCCGGTTTTAACGGGCATCGTCCTTTTTCTTTTTATAACCCTCTTTTTTGTCCAGAGCGAGAAGGGAAAAGGTTTTATCTCTCACCTGAAATTCCGGTTCGGCCTCCATGATATTTCATCAAGGGCTGAAACCCTAAACAGTTCGATTGAGGCCGCGCTTGACCGGTGGGGAGCAGAAAAAGACATCTCCCGCAAGAAACATGTAAAAGGGAAAGAGGTCTGGAACTATTCGGTCAGGGAGGTCACCCTCCCAAAAGATGCGGTTCTCTCAGGAATAGAAAAGGATTTAAGAGAAGCCATTCACAAGGCCGGTGGGGAAATAGATAATCGTGAGCAGCATGACGAACCCCGTTTCAGGGTTCTGACAATCAGTGCCGGCATTGAAAGTGTTCAAACGCATCTGCTTATTCTGAAAAAACCTCTCTCTCCGAGAGTCGCTATCCTTATCGACGACCTCGGACGGGACAGCAATATAGCCCGGAGCATCCTTGAAATCGATGCCCCGATAAGCCTGGCCATTCTTCCCGGCCTTCCGCAATCGAAGAGCATTGCCAGAGAGGCCAGCGAGAAAAAGAGAGATGTTCTGGTCCATCTCCCCATGGAATCGCATGACCGGGAAATGATGAACAAGTATAAAAAGGTTTTAAGAACAGAAATGCCGAAAGATGTTCTGGAAAAAGAAACAGAGGAGCTTCTCTCTCTGGTTCCTTATTCTACAGGCGTTAATAATCATATGGGGTCGAAGTTTACGGAAAACCGTGAGGTAATGGAAGTGGTCTTGAAAAAGCTGAAGGAGAAAAACCTTTTCTTTGTCGACAGCCGGACAACAGCACAGACCGTCGCCTATGACCTGGCAAAAGAGCTTCATATAAAAACCGGTTTTCGAAGCGTCTTTCTGGATAACTCCAGGGAAACTGAAGATATCAAGGCCGAGATTTTAAGACTCATCTCTCTTTCAAAGAAGAACGGGAGCGTCATCGGAATCGGTCATCCTGACAAACATACCATCAGCGCCATCAGAGAAATGCTCCCAGTATTCAGGGAAAACGGGGTCGAGCTCGTCCCCGTATCGGAATTGGTGAATTAAATATGCTCATACTCGGAATAGAAACATCATGCGATGAGACAGCCGCTTCTGTTGTAGAGGACGGCTCTCAAATCAGGTCGAATGTCATCTCTACGCAGTTCGACGTTCATAAACAATACGGCGGGATCGTGCCGGAGCTGGCCTGCAGAAAGCATATCGAAAACATAGACACGGTCATCTTCTCGGCCTTAAAAGAAGCCAGCGTATCGTTCGATGACATCGACCTCTTTGCCGTGACCCACGGCCCCGGCCTTGTCGGCTCGCTTCTGGTCGGCCTTTCGGCATCAAAGGGAATCGCATACTCTCTTGAAAAACCTCTTGTCGGAATCAATCACATCGAGGCCCACATCCACGCCCGGTTCCTTGAAGACCCTGACATCCCCCTTCCTCTGATTACGCTGGTTGTCTCCGGCGGGCACACAGAACTCTATATCATGAAAGAGCACGGCCATTACAAACTGCTGGGAAGAACACGGGACGATGCTGCCGGAGAGGCCTTTGATAAGGTCGCCAAGATGCTGAACCTGGGATTCCCCGGAGGCCCGGTCATCGAAAAGCTGGCCAAGAACGGGCGTCCTACTGATATCGAATTTCCAAGGGCACTCAAGTCAAAAGATTCCTTTGATTTCAGCTTCAGCGGCCTGAAAACCGCTGTGTCGTATTATATCAAAAACAATCCGGATTTTATACTCGAAGACGTGGTCTTCGCATTTCAGGAAGCACTGGTCGATGCCCTTGTAACAAAAACGATCAGGGCGGCAAAAAAAGAGGGGATAAAGAACATACTGCTTGCCGGAGGGGTCGCCGCAAACACACCTCTCAGACAGAAGATGCAGGCAGAGGGCCAAAAAGACGGGATAACGGTTCATGTCCCAAGCCTTATATTATGCACGGATAACGCTGCCATGACCGCCTGCGCCGGTTACTACCGCTTTAAGGAAAAGGGGTTCAACAAAGACCTCTTTTTCGACTACCTCGACCTCGATGCGGTCGCCAATCTTAAACTGGTATGAAAACATTTCGAATCAAAAACATCACGCTTGAAAACAACCTCGTTCTGGCTCCCATATCCGGAATGACAGACAGCATCTTTCGCTCTCTGTCAAAGGAGTTCGGATGCGGCCTTGTGGTCTCCGGGCTTATCAGCAGCGAGGCCCTGACAAGAAACCATCAAAAGACCTTTGACCTGCTCAAATACGAAGAGAGCGAGCGCCCGCTTGCCATCCAGATCTTCGGCTCAAAGCCGGACGTTCTCGCAGATGCCGCAAAGATCGTTGAGGAGAAAGGGGCCGATATCGTCGACATCAATATGGGCTGTCCCGTGAAAAAGGTTCTCAAAACAGGCTCCGGCTCTTCGCTGATGAAAGATGTGAAAAAAGTAAAAGACATCTGCGAAAAAGTCACGGCCGCCGTAAATATCCCGGTCACAATCAAGATACGCTCTGGGTGGGACAACAACTCCATCAATGCCGATGAGATCGCCAGGGCAGCCGAGGGTTCGGGGATTTCGGCAGTGGCCGTGCACGCAAGGACGGCCAAACAGGCCTACTCGGGAAAAGCGGACTGGAGTGTTATCAAAGCGGTTAAAGAGAGCGTTGCCATCCCTGTCATCGGGAACGGCGATATCAAGACCCCCGAAGATGCTGAAAGAATGATTCAGCAGACCGGATGCGACGGCATCATGATAGGAAGGGCCGCCCTTGGAAACCCTTGGATTTTCTCCGATACCCTCTCTTACATGGAAAGCGGAACAGTCCCGAATCCCCCTTCAGGAAAAGAGCGGTGCGAAATTGTTCTAAAACATCTGAACCGCCTTTTTGAGGAGCACGGTGAAAAAAATGGAATCTTTCAGATGAGAGGATTCATCTCGTGGTATACAAAAGGGCTTCCCAATGCCTCTCATTTCAGGGCTGTCGTAAACAGCATCGAAGATTCAAAGACCCTGAAACAAGAGATTGAAGCATTTTTTCTGTATGGATCTTCGTAGTAAAGCCAGATTTTTTAGTTCTGTTTTCGACGGTTATTTTATCTGGAGAACCAAACCTTCCTTTTTAAGAGCCTGAAGTATACCATCTAAATTTACATTGTCAGATTTAATTTTAATAAAATCTGTTTTGGCTTTGCTCTTCACTACCAATTTGACTCCAAATAGCTGTTCAAAGATAGGCTTAACACTCTCACTCGGCACATTGTTTAGATAAACCCTTCGAAAAGTATCACCCTTGTTTAATTTCATATCTGGTAGAAATTCGAGTGTCTTGGCTTTAGTGCATTTTGCGGTACATTTATTAGTATCTGGCCAGCAAATTGATATGCAACCATTTTCGCAACCATATGCACCTCCCGGACATGGATCACATGGGCAATCTTCGGCATATACTCCACCAGCAAAAACAGCTAATGTTAAAGAAACCAGGAAAATAAAAATCGCCATGGTTATTTTATGTTTCCGTTTCATAAATTACCTCCTTTCTGAGATAAAATTAAAAAACTATATTTTCATCTGACGTAACAAAAGGAGTAATTCAAAGCAGAATTAGTCTTGATTATCAACGAGCAGTGAAACGACCATGAGGGAATAAAATCAATCAATTTTTGCATTCTTTGGAAACTTTGTCAATACCCCAAAAAGATTAATTTTTCAGAAATCCCCTTCTGCTTTTCAGGTCAATGTCGAGGGTAGCGAAAAAAACGGAGAGTGCTGTCTGAACGAAGTGAGGGCATCAACGATGCCTTTAATCTCTTATTATAAAAAGATTCGAATCTTCTCTCTTTGTCGCCCTTATATTATCTGTTTACAAAAAGGCATACTCTTCGCTGAGCGACCGAAGGCAGAGACCGTTAAAAAAGCAACCGGGATGCACTTTTTTTGTTACTTTTTTTGGGCACACAAAAAAAGTAAGTTAATCCCTTCTTTGGTTACTTTCTTGGGTGCGCAAGAAAATAACAATACTCCTCTTTTTTTACTTTTTTTGAGCAAGCAAAAATAGTAGAATAAAATATGTGGCTGAGAACTTGGCGTAAGAAACAGAAGCAGTTGAGAGAGTCTCTGAAGGATACGTATCTTTATCGTATCTGCGGAGAAAAGCTCTGGGCTGCTGTGCTCTGGAGAACTGACAAGAGGTCCATTGCCGGCGGGCTGACTCTCGGCGTTTTTATCGCCTTTACACCGACCATTCCTTTTCAGATGATCCTTGTCGGCTTAGGTGCGTTATATTTCAGGGTCAACCTGCCGATTGCTCTCACGGCGTGCTGGATAACGAACCCGCTTACGGTCATCCCGATTTACGGGGCATCATGGAAGCTCGGCAAGTATGTTATACAAAATATCGATCTGTTTCAGGAGATTATTGATGCGTATTTAAACCAGGGCAGGCCTGCCCTGATGATACGGCAGACAATTTATCTCTGGACAGGTTCATTGATTATCGCTTCGTTCACGGCTCTGTGTACAAATATTCTGGTGAGAGGACTCTGGAACTTTGTAAATAAGATAAGACAAAAATAAAAGCAAAAAATGAACACGCACTTTTTGACAAAAAAGCAATAAAGCGGTGCCAAAAGAAGATCGGGCCGCTGATACCAAAATTCAAAAATCTCTTGCCATTTCACACCTTGCTCTCTATAATATCCAATGTCGATATTTTGCTGAGCCGATCATCATACTCCTTTATTCACACCACATAAAGGACGCATCATGGAAACCATGCAGAAAGAAGAATCCACAAAGCTCTATCCCTTTCAGTTCACAGGCAAGGCAGACGAGTACTTCAAAATATGGATATCCAACATCTTCCTTTCCATAATCACGCTCGGTATCTATTCGGCATGGGCCAAGGTGAGGAGGAACCGATATTTTTATGCGAACACCTATCTTCAGGATTCGCCGTTTGAATATCTCGCCGACCCGCTGAAAATATTAAAGGGGCGGCTCATCGTCTTCGGTCTCTTCTGTCTCTATTATATTCCCTCTAAATTTCTCTCAGGTGTCCTGCCTGTTCTTGTCATATCTATTCTGGCTCTCTTCGCAATCCTGATGATAATCATTATCCCGTGGATCGTCGTAAAAAGCATTGCGTTCAGGGCAAGAAACAGTTCCTACCGGAACATCCGCTTTCGCTTTAAGGCCAGATACTTTGAGGCCATGGGTGTCTTTGTCGGGCTTCTCCTGCTCTCCGTCTTATCGCTCGGACTTCTCTATCCCTATTTTGTATACCGGAAGAACAAGTTCATCATAAACAACTCCGGCTACGGGCAAACACCCCTGGTTTTCTTTGCCCCCCTGAAAAGCTTTTATCAAATCTATATCAAAGGAGTCGGGCTTTTCCTGCTGGCCATGATCCTGAGCGCTTTCCTGGGCATTGCACTCAGCGCTCTTCCGACTGCCGTTTTATACCTTGCCTTAATCGCTCTTTTTCTGGGTGTGCAGGCCTATACCAGAGCCTCTGTAACAAACCTTGTCTGGTCTCATATCTCCATCGGCAATAACCGCTTTGTGAGCAGTCTGAGAACGGGCGATATACTCGGAATAAATATCACAAATTCTTTCGCCATATCGTTCACCCTGGGGCTGATGACGCCCTGGGCAAGGATACGCCTCATGCGCTACCGGCTTCAGAACCTGAAGCTCATCGCTGCCGATAATTTCGACAGCTTCATCGCCGGAGAGCAGGAAAAGATCAGCGCTGTCGGCGAAGAGATAAGCGATTTCTATGATATGGCCAATTTCTTCGATGTTGACTTCGATATAGGGATTTAATGGAATTCAAAGCCTTTTACTTCGACGGAAAGACCTCTGAGAAAAAAGAGGTTCAGGTTCATTTCTATGACATAGGAGAACTGCGAATAAAGGGGCTGGAGAACGAACTTTCTTTCCGGCTCAAAGATATCCGTATTACGCCCAGAATAGCGAACACGCCCCGCTCTCTCTATTTTCCCGACGGAGCAAAGTGCGAAACGCAAGACAACGACACAATCGACGCCTTTCTCAGCCAACAGAAAAAAGGCCGGTGGAACGCGTTCCAGCACAAGGTGGAAAGCAATCTTGAATATGTTTTCCCTGCCCTTGTTTTTTCCGTTCTGATTATCTGGGGACTCCTCTACTACGGCCTGCCCGTCCTTTCCAAGAAAGTCGCTTTTGCTCTTCCCTCTTCTGTACAGGCGTCACTCGGCAAGGAAGGGCTTCAGTATATGGACAAGCTTCTTTTTGCCCCCTCGGATCTACCAGAGGAGAAACAGGAGCATCTCCGGCTCCTTTTTAATAACACAAAACAGGGCATTCCCAAAGAATACGACTTTCTCCTCGCTCTTCGAAAAAGCCCCAAGCTCGGGGCAAACGCCTTTGCCCTGCCTTCCGGTATCGTTGTTGTTACCGATAAGCTCGTTCAGCTTGCCAAGAACGACAATGAACTTATCGGCATCTTTGCCCATGAAATGGGTCATGTGGTTCACCGCCATGCGCTCAGGAATCTTTTACAGGATTCCGCAATTGTCCTTGTCATCGCCGGCATCACAGGGGACATCTCTTCTGTTTCATCCCTTGCTGCGGGTCTTCCCGTTATCCTTGTCCAGAGGAAATACTCCCGCTCCTTTGAGAGGGAGGCCGACCTCTTTGCCATGAAATATATGAAGCAGCATAAAATACCGCCGAGGCATCTCGCCGATATTCTGCTCCGCCTCCAGGAGCAAAGAAAAACCGGCAATGGCCTGGATTACCTCTCAACCCACCCCGCCACAGAAAAACGCGTGAAGGAACTTAAAGGCGAAGAATAAACCCCCTTGACAATGCGCTTCTCAGCCCCTATCTTTAAGAAAAAAACCTTTATAAAGGAGAAAAAAATGGCTATGACGAGAACAGCCAACCCTGCTCTCAATGCAAAAACATTCACCGGCCTCGCCAGGACAGGCGAAGCCATGACCATACAGGGCACAGTCAATAAAACAGGCATCATGCTTATCCTGCTCCTTATCCCGGCCTTCTGGGTCTGGGACAAGTTCTTCACCACCATGGACCCGGCCTCTGTCAGTTCATGGATGATGCTCGGCATTATCGGCGGCCTTATCTTCGCCCTTATCACCGTGTTCAAGAAAGAGGCCGCTCCCGTGACAGCGCCTATCTATGCCATCCTTGAGGGCCTGTTCCTCGGCGGCATCTCCGCCATATTCGAGGCGCAATTTCCCGGCATTGTCATTCAGGCCGTGGGGCTCACCTTCGGCACGCTTTTCTGCCTGCTTATGGCCTACCGCTCCGGCATGATAAGAGCAACGGAAAACTTCAAACTGGGCGTAGCCGCGGCAACCGGCGGCATCTTTCTGATGTATCTTGCCACATTTATCCTCGGCTTTTTCGGCGTGAACGTCCCCTTTATCCACGAAAGCGGGCTTATCGGCATCGGCTTCAGCCTCTTTGTGGTCGTGATTGCCGCCCTCAACCTTGTCCTCGATTTCGACTTCATCGAGAACGGCGCCGCGCACGGAGCGCCCAAATACATGGAATGGTATGCGGCATTCGGTCTGATGGTAACCCTGATATGGCTCTACATCGAATTCCTGAGGCTTCTCGCCAAGCTCCGAAGCAGGGACTAACAGGAAACATTTGATTTTTTGCTTCAATCGTGTATACTTAGTAAAAATACTCAAATCAATACAGCATCAAACCAAAAGGAGACGGACATGAGCGAGCAGCAGATACCGAAGGTAGACATCAAGATCGACAAGAACGGCTTTTACCGCGACGAGGCCTTTACAGACCTCCAGGCCGCTTCTATCAGAAGAATTTCTCCCGTTAAGCCCGACGGCACACCCGACGACAGCCGGGAGTCAAAATTTATCGGCCACACACAGATCATGACACAGGAAGGCCCCCTTCCGCTTCAGTGCACCATCCCTGCAAAGACTTTAGAAGAGGCCATGGAAAAATTCCCGGACGCCATCAACTCGGTTCTGGTGGATTTGATAAAAAAGGCAGAAGAAATGAAGAAACAGCAGGAGTCACGCATCGTTGTTCCCGGCCAGGACCCCGGCCAGGGCGGGCCGAAAATACAGATGCCATAGTTATTGTTTAGCTAGAAAAAGATAAGCGGAAAGGTCAATAAAGCCTTTCCGCTTTTTTTTGGCATTTAAAATGCTTTTCAACCTCCCCATTACGAGTTTTCAGGTCAAGGGTGAAGTGAGCAAGGAAAAAGAAGCAGCCTGTTTGAAGCCGAAGGCAAGGGCATGGATGCCTTTAATTTTACAATTATAAGCTTGGTTGAAGTTTTCCTTATTTATTACTTCTTTATCTCTTTCCAGGAAATGGGCATGACTTCGCCGAAGCGAGCAAGCCTTTGACCGCCCGGAAAAATCGTCGGGGTGCCCTTTTTTTCGTTACCTTTTTTGAACAAGCAAAAGGAGGTACAGGGTTCCTATACATCCTTTTAAGGCTTTACCCTCTTAAAGGTTATTGTGAATTCTGCACCCCTATTTTGATGAAACTCTACCTTCCCTTTAAGCCGTTTCTCTGCCAGAAGCCTAACAAGCTGGAAACCTAAAGAGCCCGTACTCCTGATATCAAAATCAGAGGGAAGTCCATCACTGCTATCGCCAACCTTGAACTCTAACCTTTCTTCATCAATCTCACGAAAAGATATCCTGATCTCTCCTTCATTTTTCTCTTTAAAGGAATGCTTCAAGGAATTAGCAATCAACTCATTGAGAATCAGTCCAACAGGAACAGCCGTATCGATATCGAGAAAGATATCTCTGACATCTATCTTTAATGAAATCTCCTGCTCTTCTTTCTTATAAGAATGCAAAAGGGTTTCGGTAAGGCTTGTGATATATTCTTTGAAGTTGATATGTGAAAGGTCTTCTGTCTGGTAAAGCTTTTCGTGAATAAGGGCCATGCTTTCGATTCGTCTCTGGCATTTAGCGAAAACGCTGGCAATTTTTTCATCTCCGGTAGAGGCTGACTGGGGGGCTAGGATGCTTGTGATGACCTGCATGTTGTTCTTGACCCTGTGGTGAATCTCTTTAAGAAGAAGTTCTTTGTCTTCAAGGGATTTCTTCACCTGCTCCTCTGTCTGCTTACGCTTCGCAATATCAGTGAATGTTGCCCGAACCTGTCTGGAACCTTTGCTGTTCTCTACGGCTATGCCTTCCAGATTGGCATAGAAGAGAGTGCCGTCTTTTTTTAGAAGTTTAAGCTCGCAGGTCTGCTTGGTCTCGTTTTCCAGGATTCGTTGGTTGAATAAATAGTATTCATCCTGATAATCAGGAGCAATAAAAGAGGAAAATCTCTTTTTAATCAAAAGACGCCTCTCTATGCCCAGCATACCGGCTCCGGTAAGGTTTATCTCGATAATGATACCGTTTTCCAGAGTAACATATCCGACAGGGGCTAAATCATACAGCTCAAAATACCGGTTCCGCGATTCTTCAAGCTCCTGCTGGACACGTCGAAGCTCCTCGTTCTGCATCTCCAATTCAATTTGATGCACCTCTAATTCGTAAAAAAGCTCAAGGATGTTTTTCTCAGGAATATCTATGATTCCCTTGAGTTTTTTCCGGACGATTTTCTCGGCCCTCTTTCGAAGCCCCGGGTCTTTTCCCTCGTCCTTTTTTTTCATTTCTTTATTCCTTTTTTAAGGCAGAAAATAAAAAAGCTATTGCTTTTTCAGTTTTTTCTCCAGCTCTGAGATGGTTTTTTTATACTCCTTCTCCGTCTGTTTCTGTTGCGTAACATCTCTTTCTGTCGTGGCCATTAAAAACGGTTTTCCCTGCGCATCTCTAAGCAGGGTGGCGGTGAACCATACTCTCATCACCTTACCTTTCTTGCTGATACGCTGAGTCTCAAAAGACTTTTGTTTTTCTTCCTTGAATGTTTTTCTGACCAAATTCAATTCTCGTTTTCGCTCGGATTCCGGGACGATATCACGGATGTTCATTTTTAAAGCCTCCTCTTCGGTATAGCCATACATCTGTTCTGCTCCCCGGTTCCAGGCGACAATTTTACCCTTAACATCTTGCAGTGTAACGGCATCGTTGGAGTCACGGACAACAACAGAGAGCCGTCCTGCCTCCTCCATCTGCTTGAGCCTTGTTATATCTCCAAAAGTAATAACAAGCCCGTCAACAGCGTTCTCAACGGTTCGATAAGGCATGATGCGCATCGTAAACCACAGGCCTTCATCAGTCTTTATTTCGATCTCTTTCTTATGCAGTGTTCTCAGGACTTCCTTAGCATCTTTAAGAAGACCCTGATAGGCAAGCTTTGATGTGATATCGCTGATAGGCCGACCGGCATCCGAAGAAATAAGATTGAACAATTTGCTTATCGCCGGGGTGAAGCGCCTGACCAAGAGATTCTCATCCAGAAAAATGGTTGCGATTTCAGTGCTGGCAAGCAGGTTGTTTAAATCATTGTTCGATGTGGACAGTTCCTCTAATTTTCTTTCCAGTTCTGTGTTTACTGTTACCAGCTCTTCGTTGGTCGATTGCAGCTCTTCTTTGGATGTTTCCATCTCTTCGTTGGTGCTTTGCAGCTCCTCGTTGGTGGACTGCAGCTCCTCGTTAGCCGATTTGAGCTCTTCATTGGAGGTCTCCAGCTCCTCTATCGTTGTCTGGAGAGACTCCTTTGTGGACCGAAGCTCCCGGTCCAAGGATGCAATACGCGGGTCTTCTTTTTGCCTGTCAGAATATTTCTTCTTCTTGATCTTTTTATCTTCGGGTGTTCTGTCCTCAAACGCGACTAATATCAATTCCTGTATGCCTTGTGACTCTTTTAAGGGCCTGGCCACCAGATCAAAGCTCTGAACGGCATCGTTATGTTTTATTTGCAGGTCTTTGCATGTGACGGTCTTTTTCTGTTTAAATGCTTTTTGAACGGCCGTGTTTATCTGGTACCGGATTTCCTCGCGGGCCATGTCGAAAATGTTAAAGCTCGGCTCCCCTCTGGGAGGCGCCAGGTATCTTTCTGTGCTGCCGTGAAAATAGAGAATGTCATGGTTTCTATCGATGATAACACAGGAAGGGGCGTATCTCTCAAGGATCGTCTTTTCAACAATCCCCTGAATGTCAGCATCATCGATCAACTTTTTCTCCGCGTGAAATTGAGCCGGGGAAGGCTCGTCATGAAGGATTCTGCTGGGAATCCGGGTATTTTCTAAAGCAGGCCCTATCCGCTTAAAGATTTTTGCCTTCGAATCGATCGGCGAAAAGAGGTCTGTAAATCCGCCGATACTCTCGGATGGGCCTAAGAAGAGGATCCCTTCTTCTTTTAAGGTGTAATGCAAAGTCGGCAGTATCTTTTTTTGAAGCATCGCGTCCATATAGATCAAAACATTCCTGCAGCTGGCCAGGTCTAATTTGGAAAAGGGCGGGTCTTTGATGATGTTTTGAATAGCAAAGACCACCATCTCACGAACTTGCTTTTTGAGCTTATAGATGTTCTTCTCTTTTATGAAAAATCTTTCAAGACGCTCTGTCGATACATCAGCAGCTATACTTTCAGGATAGACAGCCGCGCGGGCAAATTCGATCGCCTCCTCATCAATATCAGTGGCAAATATCTGGACATCTACTTTTTTCCCTATCTTCCCCATAACCTCTATCAGGATCATGGCCAGAGAATAGGCCTCTTCGCCGGTTGCACATCCCAAAACCCAGATGCGTAAGGAAGAATCGATGTTCTTCTTCGAGACTAAAGCCGGGATGGTTTTTTCTTGAAGGGCTTCAAAGGCTTCGGGGTCTCTGAAAAAATTTGTCACCGTGATAAGCATGTCCTTGAAGAGAGCCTCCGCCTCGGAAGCGTTTTTCCGGAGATAAAGCAGGTAGTCTTTTATACTTTCAATCTGGTGGACGGCCATTCGCCTTTCAATCCTTCGGCGGGTGGTGTTTTGTTTGTAGTGTGAAAAATCGTGCCCTGTTTTCGACCTTACAAGCAGCAGTATTTGCTGAACATAGTTTTCGAATTTTTCCCTGGTGGTAGGGGTTTTCAATGGCTCATCTATGTAAGGATGTTGAATGTATTTCATCAACTCCTTCGGCATCTTCCCTACCGGCAAAATGAAGTCTACAAGGCCGGAATCTATAGCGCTTCTTGGCATACCGTCATACTTGGCCTCTTTTTCTTCCTGAACCATGACCATCCCGCCTGCACTCTTTATCGCTTTCAGTCCTAAAGTCCCGTCGGTTCCTGTTCCTGAAAGAATAATACCGACCGATTTTTCGCCCCGGGTTTCTGAAAGGGAGCGGAAAAAATAATCAATGGGCAGCCTGGCTCCGTGAGGCTCGATCGGGTCTGTTATACAAAAAGAACGATTCTTGATCGCCACATACTTGCTCGGCGGGTTGAGATAAACACAGTCCGGCTTAATCTTCATCCTGTTTTTCACTTCTAAAATTTCCAGTTTTGTATGTTTCTTAAGGAGGAGGCCCATAATGCTTTTATGCTTGGGGTCTAAATGCTGGATAATCACAAAAGCCGTGCCTGTCTTATTCGGCATATTACTTAAAAACCTTTCAAGAGCCTCAAGCCCTCCGGCAGATGCACCTATGCCTACAATAGGAAAACTGGGGTTTTGTGGCTGCCTGCTTTTGGAACTTTTTTTCTGAACAGTATTTTCAGGTTTTTGGGAAGGTTTTGCGGATTTGGTTTTCGCGGCTTTACCTCTAGCAGTTTTTTTTAGGGGAGATGGAATATTTCTTTTTCTTACCATTTCAGACCTCTAAATATCTTTACTAATAAGTTGCCTAACTACTCTTAATAAAGCCATTTTTTATATATTACATGTCTTGCCTCTCCATAAATTTAGAAACTCAGCCCTTTAAATAACAGGGAATAAATGAAGCACGTAGGGAGCGGATTCCCAATCAAAAAACTATCTGGATTATTTGGAGATAGAATACGAATCAGCATCAATATATTTTATATTTTACTTTTATTAATTATATATAGGAATAATGTGCTGTCAATAGACTTTTTGGACTAATTTTAAGCGCTTTTAACCACCTTTTCAGGTTGCTTTTCCAGATGGAACGAGGGCATTTAAAATGCCGTTTAATCTCCCCTTTTGCTTTTCAGGTTTTTTGCAAGCAGAGCGGGATAAGCGGAGAGGCTGTCTGAGGACGTAGTCCGAGGGCATTAAATGCCTTTTTTATGTTTTTCAATTCCCCATCTGATTTTTAGGGATTTAATTAGTGTGAGCGAGAAAGCGGAGAGCACTGTTTGAGCGTTAGCGAGTTGCGCTCGAAGCCGAGCGAACGCAGTTAAATCCCGTCAAAAAAATCAACCGGGGCACCCTTCTTTGTTTACTTTCTTGGGTGAACAAGAAAGTAACATCCCGGTTTCTTTGGTTACCTTTCTTGGGTGAGCAAGAAAGGTAAAACAATTTATCTTCTTGACACCCCCCTCCCTTTTGCTTTATAAAATCTATTGAGAACATACCTCTTAAAAGGAATATCTTTTATGGAACAAGGGGAAGAAAAAGAACCGATAAACAGGAACACCCGTTTCGTCGTTACCAGAGAGGTCTTCGACCATCTCTACGCCATGCTCCGGCACGAGGACGAAAAGGCCAACAGGATTCTCGGAGCCATGGCCTTCATCGCCCTGGCAGGCTCGGCGCTGGCCATCCCCTTTTTTGAGGCAACGATAGGCACGCAGCTCAAAGTCTTCGGCATCAGCCTGGGGCTTCTCCTCTTCTTCGCCTTCTTTGTTCTGCTGACGGTGGGAACGCTCTTTATCCTGGCGGCGCTTGGCCCTGTTGTCCACATCAAGGCAACCTGGGTAGAGCCGGAGGAAAAGAAAAAGAAACGCTGGCTTCCATCCATCCTCTATTTTAAGGACATCTCAAACGTGAGCATGGAGGAGTGGACAGGTTATTTCAAGGAAACGGACGAGGCCGACCTTGTTGAGAAGCTCTGCCGCGACCATGTTGCGCAGTCCTATGCCCTGGCTAACAGGGCGAAATACAAGGCAAAGTGCATCAAGACCTCGAAGATATTTTTCAGGTTCTCGCTCATCTTTCTTCTCATCTTCATCATGTCGGGGTTCTGCCTTGACTTTCAGCGTTTTCACTTCTGGTCGTGCATCATCTTCTCTGTAGGCTTTTTCGAGTGGTCTATTGAGTACCTTATCATGCCGATGAGGAGTGCAAAGCCGAGGATAATCCTCTTTATCGTCCTGGGTGTTGCTCTTTTTGCTGCAAGCCTTCTTTTTCTGTAATTCCTTCAAAGAGAGCTTTCTCATGAAATTCGGCGCCCACATGTCCATTGCAGGCGGTGTTGACAAGGCACTTATCCGCGGTGAAAAAATAGGCTGTGATACCATCCAGATATTCACCAAGAACGCCAGCCAGTGGAGGGCCAGAGAACTTTCGAAGGAAGAGGTTTCTCGTTTCAAGACCAATCAAAAAGAGACCGGCATTGCTCCTGCCCTGGCGCATGATTCCTACCTTATCAATATCGCAAGCCCTGATGACGCGGCTTATGAAAAATCCCTTGAGGCGCTCCTTGTCGAAATGAAACGGGCAGAGGCTCTTTCGCTTCCCTATCTTGTTATTCATCCCGGAGCGCATGTCGGCTCCGGCGAAGAGAACGGCCTGAAACGGATCGCGGATGGACTGAACAGACTTCACGAACAGGCAGAGGGTTTTAAGGTGAAGATACTTCTTGAGACCACGGCCGGACAGGGGACCACGCTGGGGCATTGCTTTGAGCACTTTACCGCTATCCTTGAAAGGGTGAAGAGCAAAAAGAGGCTCGGTATCTGCTTCGACACCGCCCATGCATTTGCTTCCGGCTACAACATCAAAACGAAAAAGGGCTACGCCGAGACCATGAAAATTTTTAATGAGGTCATCGGCACGGAGAAGCTCCTTGTCTTTCATATCAACGATTCGAAAAAGCCTCTCGGAAGCCGGGTCGACAGGCATGAACATATTGGGAAAGGGTATATAGGAAAGGACGGATTAAAGCATCTGTTAAGGGACGAGCAGTTTACCGGCCATCCCATGATCCTTGAAACACCGAAGCAGTCTGACGAAGAGGATATGATGAACTTGAAGCTCCTGAGGGAAATTGCCGGAAGGTAAGCCGGCTAGCTCATGGCCAGAATGTCCACCATCGATTCGTGGATGAGGCCGTTCGAGGCAAGAACCTCTCTCCCGTAAATATCGAAGCTGTTCCCCTTAAAATTGGTCACCTTCCCGCCCGCTTCAACAACGAGGAGCGCCCCTGCGGAAACGTCCCACGGGAAAAGCTTCATCTCCCAGAAGCCGTCGAACCGCCCGACAGCAACATAACAGAGGTCGAGCGCCGCAGAACCGGGCCTTCTAACAGCCTGAGCCTTCTTGCAGAAATTACTGAAGTAGTTGATATTGTCCACGGCATCGCGCCTGATATCGTAGGGAAAACCTGTTGTGAGCAAGGCGTTTGAAATATCCCCGATTGTGGAGACAGAGATTTTCTTTCCGTTAAAAAAAGCCCCTCCCCCCTTCTGTGCCGAGAACATTTCATCGGCAATCGGGTCAAAGATCGCCCCTAAAATGACCTCGCCGTTAAGCTCAAGGCCTATGGACACACAGAACATGGCATAGCCGTGGGCAAAATTGGTGGTCCCGTCAAGGGGGTCGATAATCCACTTGAATGGGGAGTCCTTTTTCTTGGAACCCTCCTCTTCGGAGAGAATATCGTGGTCAGGAAAGTTTGCCTCAATCGTTTCTATAACGGCCTTCTCGGAGAGCCTGTCTGCATCGGTTACCAGGTCTATCTCCCCTTTATGCTCTATCCTGATATCCTTGCCGTGCATCTCTCTAAGAGCAGCCCCGCCTTTTCTGGCGGCTTTAAGGGCTGTTGCAAGCAAATCGTTCATTGGTATCTTTTCCATTGTTTTATCATTCTCCTCTTTCTTTATAGTATATCACAAAAGCTGTAACTTTTAAAGTCGATTGCCATATATTTCGGTCTGTGATACTCTTTTTTCAAAATCTCTTCAAGGAGGCAACATTGCGGCTTCTTCAGAGGGAAAAAGGCTACCGCTCAGCGCTGGACCCTGTTCTTCTGGCAAATTTTATCACGGCAGAAAAAAATGACAGGGTCATCGACCTGGGAACGGGCAACGGCATTATCGCCATACTCACGGCGCTGAACTATCCGAAAACAAGGGTTACGGGAATCGATATTCAGGACGGGCTTGTCGAGCTGGCAGAGAAAAACGTTGCCATCAATGGCCTTGAGAAGAGGGTTGAGATAAAAAAACTCGACATCAGAAAGGTGGCCTCGCATCTGAAAGCCGAATCGTTCGATATGGCTGTCGGAAACCCTCCCTACCGGAAACTGGAAAGAGGCCGTCTGAACCCAGACAGGGAAAAGGCCCTGGCCCGCCATGAAATCGAGATAACCCTGGAAGAATATTTGAAGGCCTCGAAATACCTCGTGAAAAACAGGGGGAAGGTCGTCCTTATCTACCACCCTTCCCGTTTTACCGAGCTTATCGGCCTTTTCGAGCGTTTAAACATCAGGACAAGCCGCATCCAGTTCATCCACTCAAAGAAAGACACAGAGGCGACAATGGTCATGGTGGAAGGAATCAAGAACGGAAAGAACGACACGACTGTTTTAAAACCGCTCATTGTTTATGAAAGAACAGGGAAATATTCAAAGGAGGTCAAAGAAATCTTTAAAAAGATAGGGTTTTGAAAGTTCTTGCATCGAGACGTTTCTTCTGCTATTTTATCTTGACAGATAAGCATCTAACAACCCGTAAATAAAAAGGTTAACCCGATGATATTCAAAGCAGGTCTGGCCCAGATTTATCCCGTTCTCGGAGACGTGGAAAAGAATTTCGCCCTTCTTAAGGATAGGATCGGCAAAGCGAAAAAAAGAGGGGCAGAGCTTCTCGTCTTTCCCGAACTGAGCCTTTCCGGCTATTTTTTAAAAGATATGGTTCCTGTTTCAGCGCTTCGAACCAGTTCCCCGATTATCAAAGAGCTGCTTAAGGAGAGCAAAGAGATATCCCTTGCCTTCGGCCTTGTGGAGGAATCGAAAGAGCACACCTTTTACAACGCTGCTTTTTATCTGGAAGACGGAAAGATCAAACATATTCACAGAAAGGTCTATCTCCCGACCTACGGCATGTTCGACGAACAGCGGTATTTTTCCCGGGGAAACAGGATAAGGGCCTTTGACACGAAGTTCGGGAGATTTGCGATGCTTATCTGCGAGGACATGTGGCACCCCTCTGCCCCGTATATTGCCGCACAGGACGGCGCGGAGATAATCCTTGTCCCCTCGAACAGCCCCTCCAGAGGCGTGGAAAAAAAAGGCAAGCTGACGATAACCAGTATCTGGGAGGGTATGAATCTCACCTATGCCAAGATGCTGAGCCAATTCATCCTGTTTGCCAACCGGGTCGGCTACGAAGACGGGGTCAATTACTGGGGCGGCTCGGAGATCATAAGCCCTGCGGGCGAAAGGATTGCCAAGGCAAAATACTTTAAGGAGGAGATGGTCGTTGCCGAAATCGATACGGACGAGATCAGAAGGAACAGGATCTCTCCGATGATGCACAGGGACGAGGACAGGGAGCTTACTATAAAAGAGCTGTCACGAATCAATAAAAAGAATTCGAAATAGAGAAAGCCATGGACATTGAAATCAACTCCGAGCTGGTCGTAAAAATCCTGACCGGCTTTATTAAGAACGAGACCGAAAAGGTCGGTTTTGAAAAGGTGGTTCTCGGCCTTTCAGGCGGCATCGACTCCGCTGTTTCGGCCTATCTTGCGGCTATGGCGCTCGGCAAAGAGAATGTTACCGGTATAATGATGCCCTACGAAACAAGCAGCAAGGAGAGCCTCGCCGATGCGAGGCTTGTCATCAGAGAGACCGGCATCAAATCGCTAAAGGTCGATATCACGCCGATGATCGATGCCTACTTCAAGTCCTTTCCCAAAGCCGACAACATGAGGCGGGGCAACAAGATGGCCAGGGAGCGGATGACGATTCTCTACGACCACTCTGCAAAGGAAAATGCCCTGGTTCTCGGGACCAGCAATAAAACCGAACTCCTCCTCGGTTACGGAACCCTTCACGGAGACATGGCTTCGGCCATCAACCCGATAGGCGACCTTTATAAGACCCAGGTGAGACAGCTTGCACGGGATATCGGCGTTCCCAAAAAGATTGTCGAAAAAAAACCGAGCGCCGATCTCTGGCACGGCCAGTCCGACGAGGAAGAGCTCGGCTTCACCTATAAAAAGGTCGACGGGCTTCTCTATTATCTCGTGGACAAGAGATACTCCGAAAAAGAGCTTGAAAAGCTCGGCTTTGAGAAAGACTTCATCAATCAGATCATGAAAAAGATTCAGGCTTCCCAGTTCAAAAGAAAGCTTCCCGTCATCGCCAAAATCTCGGAGAGGACCATAGACAGGGATTTCAGATACGCAAGGGACTGGGGAAGGTAGAAACAATATGGAAAAAAAGAGAGGTGTTCTCTACATTGTCAGCACTCCCATTGGAAATCTTGAAGACATCACCCTGAGGGCGCTTCGGATTTTCAAAGAGGTCGGCATGATTGCCGCGGAAGATACAAGGCGGACAAGAAAGCTCTTAACTCACTATCAAATCTCAAAGCATCTGGTGAGCTATCACGACCATAATAAGATAAGGCAGGGAGAAGTGATTGTCAAAAAACTGAATGACGGGCTTGATGTGGCGCTTGTTTCCGATGCCGGCACACCGGGGATATCCGACCCATCCTATTATCTGATCAACCTGGCTCTCAAAGATGATATCGATATCGAACCGATCCCGGGGCCGACTGCCGCTATCACTGCGCTCAGCATCTCAGGGCTTCCCACAGACAAGTTCGTCTTTGAAGGGTTTCTCCCGCGAAAAAAAGGAAAGAGGAAATCGAGATTAGAGCAATTGACTCATGAAGAAAGAACGATTATACTCTATGAGTCCCCTTACAGAATACACCGGCTTTTAGAAGAAATCCTCTCTGTTATGGGAAACAGGAAGATTGTTGTTGCCAGGGAAATCACAAAAAAGTATGAAGAAATCATCAGGGGTGAGCTAAAAGATATTATCGAACAGATAAGCGGAAAAACGCTAAAAGGCGAGATAACGATCATTATTAAAGGTAAAGAAGAATAGAGTTTTTTACGCTCTTTAGTCTTCTGAAACCGGGATAAAAACAGAGACATCAATGCTGTCAAAACTTCTCGAAAAGACGCTGAAGATTTATCAGGATGAGCAGAAGGCCTTCCTCTGGATGGCAGGGCTTCTTTTCCTTATCAGGGCCAGCGGAATCCTGCTTGAGAACTATGCCGAAACCGCCTTTTTGAAGAGATACGGGGTTGAGTATCTTCCGAATATATTCATTATCAATGCCGTATTCCTCTTTTTCTCTTTGACCTATATCGGCCTTTTGATCGATAAATACGAGCGGACAGCCCTTCTTGTCAGAATGTTCTTTATCCTGGCCGCGGCAACTGTTCTTCTCCGTATTCTTATTATGTTCAAGGTTTCGATCGCCTACCCGGTGCTCTATCTCATCAGTTTCCAGCTGAAAAATGCGCTCGACATTATCTTCTGGACAATTGCCAACAGCCTCTTTAATACGAGACAGGCCAAAAGGATATATCCGGCAGTGATTTCCGGAGGCATACTCGGCATCATCCTCGGAAGCCTCTTTACCAGCCCCATCGCCAGGATTATCAGCATGGACAACATCCTCTTTGTCAGCGCCGGCATAATGGTTCTCGGCTCTTTGATGACGGTAAAGATTAAAAAGATACTGGTCCCGGTCCTGCAGAGCAAAACAACGGCAATCAAAAAGAAAACAAAAGAAAAATCGGTCTTAAAATCGTTAGCCGAGATATTCCCCCTGATAAAAAGCTCTCAGCTTCTTCGAGTATTTCTTGTCCTGGTGATTGTTCCGGCCACGCTTCTGCCGATTTTCAACTACCAATGGGGTGTTATCACGAACAGGGCCTTTACTTCCGAAGGGGGCCTGATCGCCTTTTACGGATATTTTAAGGGGATATATAATGTCCTGACCTTTTTTATCCTGTTTTTCATGGGAAGGATCTTTTCACGGTTCGGCATTGCAAAACTGCTTTTTATCCATCCTGTGAATTATTTTCTCGTGTTCGTTGCCCTGATGTTCCGTTTCGACCTTATTGTGGCCATTTACGGAAGGGTCTCTACCAATATCTTCCGTTCCACCACCAACAGACCCGCCCTGAACATGCTTTTGAACCTTTTCCCGCCCGATGCCAGGGGAAGGGTCTCTGCCTTTTTACGCGGGACAGCGCTTCGTATCGGCGGGCTTTTGGGAAGCGGAATATTATTCAGCCTGAAGGGGTTTATTGCCCCGGAGGTCTTTTCCTATATTGCCGCATGCTTCTGTGCGGTTCTGGTCTTTTCATGCTATCTCTTAAAAAGAATATACAGTGAGATACTCCTGAAAAACCTTATGGAAACGCAGATCGACCTGAAAGCCTTTGGAGGAATGGACCTGAAAAGACTCATCGATGACAACACAAAAAAGAGGCTCTATGAGGGGCTCGACGACCCGAATGAAAACGTATCGATACTCAGTGCCAAAATCCTTGCTCATGCCGGAGCCAAAGGCCTGTCCAGGTATTTTATGGATATTCTTCCGGCAAAGAGCGCACGGATTAAAAAGGAGCTTTTACGGCTCATCTCAACCAGAGAAAAAGAGTTCGCGACAAAAGACCTTCTCGAGCTGTATCAAAACGAAAGTACTGATATACAGCCTTTTGTTATCAGGGCCATCGGAAAACTCGACCCGAAGGAGCATATCGGTTTGCTTTCCGGCCTGACAGGCAGTGATGATCTCCTGATAAAAAAAGAGGCGATCATTGCTGTTTATGCTGCCGGAGATCAAACCAAGATCGAACAGTGCCGCAACATCACAAAGGAAATGCTGGCAAGCCAGGACAACAGCCAGATCATGACTGCCCTCGACATATTGAGACAAACCGGGGACGAAAGCTTTTATCCTTTGTTGATGGAAAATCTGGACAGCGAACCTCTCAATATCAGATCCCAGACCATTAAGGCAGTGGGAGAACTCAGATATAAAGAAGCAACGGAAAAACTCTTTAACTCTCTCGAAAACGAGAATCCTGCAATAAGAAAAATGGCCGTGCAGGCCCTGGGGAAAATATGGAAGGAAGAGAAATAAATCAAGAGACCGTTATCAACAGATTGATCGAAATGCTCGATGACCAGAACAAACAGGTCGTTGCCGAAGCAATTAATTCTCTAACCCTGTTTGGAGAAACCTGTATCCCCTTTCTGATTAAGGCCCTTTCCGGCAAAAGAACGATTAAAAACGGCGTTCTTGAAATCCTGGAACGGCTTGAGGTTAGAGACGTCGACTTCTTTAACATTATTAAAGAAGAGATCGATCATGCCTACACCAATCTTCTCGATATTGATGTTCTGGGACAGATGGAAAAGAACGATGCTGTCGAGCTGTTAATCCAGCATCTGACAGAGACAAATAATGAAATTGTCGAAACCCTGTTCAAGATACTCAAAATCCTCGACAGGGAAGGAAAATTAAAGATTGTCGAAAAGGGATTAAAAACAAAAGATAAAAACCAGCTTGCCATGGCCATAGAAACGCTCGAGAGTTTTGTTAACCCTAAATTTGTAGGAAATCTCATACCCCTTATCGATGAAATCCCTAACCATGAAAGAATCAATATCGCAAAAAAGAGACTGAACCTGAAAAGTGATGACCAGGTCAACATGCTGAAACGCCTGCTGGAAAAAGGGAGCAGAACAACAAGGCTCTGCGCCCTGTATCTCATCGGGAATCTCGCAAAAGATGAACAGTACGTCGACATCATCAAGGGTTTTCTCGACTCTCAAGATAAAATCATAAAAGAAACAGCTTCTCTTGCCTTTGAAAAAATTAAAGGAAAGAGCGGGCAAACAGGAGGTTCTGCTATGCTATCAACAATGGACAAGATACTGTTCTTAAAAAAAGTGCCAATATTCTCCGACCTTAAGGTCAGGGAGCTTACGGCTATCAGCAGCATTGCCGAGGAAAAAGAGATCAAAACAGATCAGGTGATCTTCAAAGAGGGAGATGAAGGGGATTCCATGTGCGTTGTCATAGCCGGCGGCGTTTCTGTTATCAAGAACTATGACAAACCGGGCGCAACAATTCTTGCAAATATAAGCGAAGGCGATTATTTCGGAGAAATGGCCCTTTTCGAAGCCGCTCCCCGCTCCGCCACGGTCAAAACAGATTCCGATACAAAACTGCTTGACCTGGGAAAACTTGAATTCGAAGAGATCATGCAGGAGTATCCCTCCATATCGATCAATATCTGCAAGGTCTTAAGCCACCGCCTGAGAACAAGCTCTGATAAAATGGCTGACTGCCGCAGCGAAGTTCACAGAAGCGGGGAATCGAGAAAGCACCCGCGATTTCATACCGAATTAAAAGCGAGGATCGACCACGAATCTTCTTCAGCTGATACGTTACTGGATAACATCAGTCTCGGCGGTGCCTTTGTGAAATCGGAAAAAACACTGTCACCGGATACCAAGGTGACTATCAGCATTGATACGGAAGAAAAAAGAGGGGTTCTCAGCCTGGAGGGGACGGTCTTAAGGAGCATCTCCTCGGATGTAAAAGGGATGAGCATTCAATTCAGCGAAACCACACCGGAGGTCGAAAGCTTCATTAAAAGATTCCTCACCAACGAAGATGAGAATGAAGAAAAATAGCAGATTGCCGTTTTTAAAAACCTTTTTTTCGCTTTTTTATAAAAATCTTTCCCGTTACAATCTTTCAAAAACTCCCTTCTTGACGGCTGTCTCTTTGTTATATATACTTACAAAATACAACCTTTTCCTTTAAGGAACAGCATGTTTCGTAGAAGTCTTGAGTTCAAGATTTTAACCCTTACCATCACCACCATGATACTCGGCTTCGGCCTGCTCATCTTTTATCTGAACCAGAAACAGACAAGCAGCCTGATCGAGCAGAGGAAGACGAGAGCGCGGATCCTTTCAACGACCATCAAAAAGAGCATTGTTAATGCGATGCGCAACGGAAGACCCGACATTATCCGCCAGGTGATGAACGATCTAAAAACCGTCGAAGACATCGACGGGCTCGATATTCTAAAAACGGACGGGACCGAGGCCTTTAAAGACATCAAAACGTTAGAACGGATAAAAAGCCTGACAACCCTGAGCCGGGAGGTCATCAAGGCCATTGAAAAGAGCGAGGGCCAGAAACTCAGCGGACTCGACAACAGTTATTTTAAAAAAGTCTTGGAAACGGAAAGCATGGTTGAGTATTTTGCCGAACAGAACGGCAAAACCGTTTTGACCCATCTCGACCCCCTGCTCAACACAAAAGACTGTCAGGCCTGCCACGGTGCATCAGACCGAATCCGGGGAGTGATAAGAATTTCCTCGCTTATGGACGATGCCTTCTATCAGGTTAAAAAAAACAGAACCATTGCCGCCATGACCTCTTTGATCGTGATTATTCTGGTATCGATTGCGCTGAAGCTCCTTATGAGATCGGTCATCATTAAACCGATTAAAAATCTGGTGCAGGCAACGGACAGGCTCGGCAAGGGTGAACTCGATACAAAAATCAATGTAACATCCGATGACGAGATAGGACGGCTGGGAAGCGCTTTCAACCTGATGTGCGATAAACTCAAATCGACCTATAAAGACCTGGAAGAAAAGAATGCAGCCCTTAATGACACCTTATCAAAACTGCAGATAACGCTCGACAAGGTCTCTCTTTTGGAGAGGGCCAAGGTCAGTCTGTCTAAATTCGTTCCTGAAACCGTCAAGAATATCATCGACCGGGATATCAACGGCGAAGAGCTCTTGAAAAAGGAGCAGGATGCGTCCATCCTTTTTCTCGATATCGGCGAATACACGAAATTAAGCGAAGTCATGGAAACCTCTAAAATCAATTTTATTGTCGAAAGATATTTTTCCGCTTTTCTGGATGATATTCACAAAAACAACGGGGATATCAACGAAACAGCAGGGGACGGCCTGATGATCATTTTTCAGGACAGGGACCCGGTCAAAAATGCATTGTCAGCCGCCAGAACCGCTCTGGCCATAAAAGATAAAACAATCCAGATCAATGAGGATATCAAGGACGAAATCAAACCTCTCGAAGTCAATATGGGAATCAATTCAGGGGTTGCCTCGGTCGGCTCAACAAAATTTGAGGCGGTTTCAGGCACACGATGGACATACACCGCTACAGGCAGCGTAACCAATACCGCGGCAAGAATCGCCGCTTTTGCTGAGAAGGGGAAAATCCTTATCGGAGAGGAAACCGCAAGAAGGATCAAGGACCGCTTTGAAGTCGAACCGATCAGCGAGCAGAAATTCAAAAATATCTCCAGGCCTGTTCTGGTCTATAAACTTATTTCTGAAAAGACCTGAGTATATGAAAAAAATACTTTTATTACTTATTCCAATCTTTTCTCTCGTCATTCTCCACTCATCGGCATTGAAAGCCGAGCCAAAGACAGTCTATCCGGCCACGTTGAAAATCGGTATTATAGTGGAGCCGAAAACATTAAATCCCTTCAGTGCTACTGACCGCTGGTCTAAAAATATCATAAAACAGCTCTATCAGCCTCTCTATATAAAGGCTCCGAAAACCCTCGATATTATCCCGTGGCTGGCTAAAAATAAAGCCAGTTATGACAACAAGAAAAAAGAAGTTTTGATTCATCTGAAACAGGCCTTCTGGGATGACGGAACCCGTTTTAGTTCCGAAGATGTTGTTTTTACAGTAAATATTATAAAAGAATTTCAAATCCCCTCCTTCTACTCGGACTGGAATTTTGTTGAAGAGGTAAAGGCTATAGACAATGAGACGGTAAAATTTAAGCTGGCAGAACAAAGGGCCATCTTCTTTTCTCAGGCACTGCTGACCCCTATTATTCAAAAAAAAGAATGGGTACCTCTGGTAACAAAGGCCAGGGCATCAAAAAATCCCTTAAAAACCCTTTTGGAGTCGAGACCCGAAAAAGCCTCCTCAAGCGGTCCTTTCAGATTTCACGAATGGCAGCCCGGGAAAAAGCTAACATTGACAAGAAGCGAAACCTTTTTCGGGCAGGAAATGGAAATCAACGGTTATAAGCTGGGGCCGTATATCGACGCGGTCTCTTTTCTTATCTATAAAGATACCGATCAGATGATCGACGCCCTTAACAAAGGAGAAATCGACTACATATGGGGAGGGATAGAACCGGAACAAATCAAAAACATCAAGGAAAACCTGAAAATCTATTTTGTTACCAGCCCGATCAATGCTATTCAATATCTCTCCTTTAACCTGAGAAGAAAACCTTTTCACGACCGGTCTTTCCGCCAGGCCCTTGCCTATCTCATAAACAAGAATGTTATTGTGGAAAATGTCTTTAATAATTATGCTGTCCGGCTTGACAGCATGATTCCTCCAGGCAACACAAAATGGCATAACTCAAAAACCAAGAAATACGGCATGAATCTATCAAGAAAAGAACGGATTAAAAAAGCCGAAGAAATCCTTCAATCCGCGGGATACAGATGGAAGGAAAAACCGGGGACCGAATACGGCAAAGTTCTCCTTATGCCTGACGGCCAGCCTGTAAGGCCGATTACCATACTCATCCCCTCATTTGGATATGACGCGCTCAGGGCTATCTCGGCTAAGTTTATTCAGGAATGGTGGAAAGAGATCGGCCTCTCTGTCGAAATCAGATTCCTGGCCTTCAAAAAACTGATGAAAGGGGTAAAAACCGACCACGATTTTGATGCAGTTGTCCTCGGATGGAATCTGGGCATCGACCCGGATTATTTCAGGGTCTTCTTTCATTCCAGAGAAGCCGTCAGCTACGGGAAAAATTTCTCCGGTTACAAAAACCGTCATTTTGACAGCCTTGCCGAGGCATCGGCCATCGAGACCGACTTCAATAAAAGAAAAAAGCTCATAATAAAAATGGAACAGGTTCTCATGGAAGATGTTCCCTATATTCCTCTATACACACCTTTTATTATTGATGCTTACCGGCTAGACCGGTTTCACGGATGGTTAAACCAGCTGGACGGCATCGGCAATATCTGGTCATTATTACTGATAAAATCGATGTCCGGCATATGACAGGAGAGTTCATTCGTTTTTTTTACTAACAGGGCTTTTGAAACCGCATCTTTTGTTTGACTCTTTGATATTTGTAGCTATAATTTAAATTTGCAAAAAAGAAAAGGCTCTTAACTAATGAAAATCGCATATGTAATGGATCCCCTGAAAAAAATCGACCCTGTATGGGAAACGACAAGTGCTCTGATGTATGAGTGCAATCAGAGGGGACATGATATCTTCTTTCTCGAACCTCATGACCTGTATATCAATGGGAATAAAGTCATGGGAAGGATGAAGCATATCAGCACTGACCCCGATCTTCCGATTGAAACATACTGGGAAAAAATCATGATCGAGGCCGATCAAGAAGAAAAGATTTATGAAAATGTCAAGGATCTCGATGTCATCTTCACGCGAAAAAATCCGCCTCTCGATTTCAGAATGGTCAGTTTCCTCCGGCTTGTCAAAGAGGATGTTTTTGTTATTAATGACACGGACGGGCAGCTTAGGGCCAACAATAAGCTCTATATGCTGAATTTTCCGGAAATTATCCCTGAAACGCATGTTTCAAGAGACCCGCAAAGGCTGAGAAAGGTTATCGATGATTTTGACGGAGACATGATCATGAAACCGCTCGATTCCTACGGGGGGCACGGCGTGATAAAAATCAGCAAAAGCGACCCTGAGAATATCAATTCACTCATCAATTTTTATGTGGATGAACAGCTGCCTTACAGCGAAAGAAAGTCGGTCATGGTCCAGGAATATCTCAGCATACCCAAAAAAGGGGATAAGAGGATTCTCATGTTGAACGGAGAAATCCTGGGAGCTATGAGAAGAATACCCAAAGAGGGGGAGGTCCGGGCCAATATCCACGCAGCCGCGGGATTTGCGAAGTGCGATTTAAGAACCAGCGATAAAAATATCTGTAATAAACTGAAAAAAAGGCTCAAGGAAGACGGGCTCTATTTTGTCGGTATCGATATGATCGGAAACAAGATCATAGAAATCAACTGTGTCAGCCCAGGCGGCATTCCGCGGATCAATAAGCTTTACAACATTAAACTCGAGCAAAAGGTTATTGATTTCCTCGAGAGAAAGGTTGGGCTATGAAAAAGTCGGTCCTTTGTTTACTTATCGCGGTCTTTCTGCTTTGTTCGATCAGCAACGCCTCAGCAATGACTTTGAAGATCGGTATCCATAATGAACCGAAAACCCTCAATCCCTTTACAGCAAGGGATGTCTGGTCGAAACATGTTCTTGACAGAATCTACCACGACCTTTATACATTAGCCCCGAAAACCTTTGAGCTGATCCCCTGGCTGGCTGAAGCCCTTCCGGAGTATGACAAAAAGACTAACACGGTTATTGTAAAGATGAGAAAAACAAAATGGCATGACGGAACGCCCTTAACAGCTCACGACGTAGTATTTACGGCCAATGTTATCAAAGATTTAAAGGTCCCACGGTACAGTTCCCGGTGGAAATTTATAAAAAAGATCGAAGCCCTTGATGACTATACTTTAAAATATACCCTTTCACAGCCCATGGCAACATTCTATTCACGAACCCTTCTCACCTTTATTGTTCAAAAGAAAAAATGGGAGCCGATCATCAATGAGGCAAAAAAAACGGAAAAGCCTCTGCAAACTTTCCTGAACTATAAAAACGATAATCCAATCGGCAACGGACCTTTCAAGTTTTCCTCATGGCGAAACGGCACATCGATAAAACTGGTTAAAAACCCTGACTTTTTCGCCAAAAACAGGGAAATCGCTGGTAAGAAGGTCGGGCCTTATATCGATGGGATTCTTTTTAAGATTTACGGCACAACAGACGCGGCCATTCTTGCCTTAAAAAACGGTGACGTCGATTATATCTGGTGGAGCATACAGCCGGGATTTATGCAGGACCTCAAAGAGGACACTGGTGTCACCCTTACAGAAAACAAAGAGAACGGAATCCGTTACCTGGCTTTTAATATGAGAAAGGCTCCCTTTAATGATAAGAATTTCAGGCAGGCCGTGGCCTATCTGGTTGATAAAGATTTTATGGTCCAGAGAATCCTTCAAAACAAAGGAACCCGCATGGAGAGTATTGTCCCGCCAGGGAACGAATACTGGCACAATCCCGACATGCCTGAATACGGCAAGGGGATGACCCGGGCGGAACGGGTTCAAAAGGCGGTTGAAATCCTGAAAAAAGCGGGCTACACATGGAAAAAAGAGGTAAAAATCAAAAAAGACAAAGTCAAGCCCGGAAAAGGTTTGAAGATGCCTAACGGCAAAGACCTCCCGGAGATTGACATTCTCACCCCCCCTGCCGATTATGATCCGCTAAGAGCCATGGCCGGAATACAGGTTCAGGGGTGGCTCAATGAAATCGGGATCAATGCCTCTGCAAAACCGGCATCGATGTCTTTTATCAGTGACAAGGTAAAAATCAAACAGGATTTTGATACCTATATCCTCGGTTATCTGCTCGGAATAGACCCCTCTTATTTAAACAGCTTTTTCCATTCATCGGAAATAAAGAGGCGTGGCAGAAATACAAGCGCCTATAAAAATGAGCGTTTTGACGAACTGGCCGATGAATGCAACAAGGAGATGGACATGGAAAAAAGGAAAAAACTCGTCTTTGAAATGCAGTCTATGCTCGCAGACGACCTCCCATGGATTCCATTTTTTAATGCATCGGTTATCGAAGGACACAGGCAGCAGCGCTTTACCGGATGGGTGAATCAGCTAAACGGAATCGGAAACAGCTGGTCATTTCTCTTTATGAAACCGGTACAATGAGTCTACAATAAAAAACTGACTTCTCCAGGCAAATGATATTTAGTAAGAAAATCTATAAAGCGAGGAATCAGTGAATCTACAAAAGTATATCCTGAGAAGAACAATAGAGATTATTGTAACGCTCTTTATCATTATCTCTCTTCTCTTTATTCTCTTCAGGCTGGCGCCGGGCGATCCCACGTCGATGATCATCGACCCGGAAATGACCCCGGAAGATATCGAGCATTTTCGGGATGCCTTCGGCCTGAATGATTCCCTCTGGGTTCAGTATGTCAAATATATTTTTAACATTTTCAGGGGCGAATTCGGGAACTCCTTTCATTATGACGAACCGGTTATTGGAATCATCTGGGACAAGCTTTTAAACACCATCCTTCTCTTTACAACAGCCACCCTTTTAGCCGCCTTTGCAGGGATTACCTGGGGAAAATACATTGCATGGAAAAGAGGAACATGGCTTGAAGCGACCATCACCTTTACCGGCCTGCTTCTCCATACCATCTTCCTCCCATGGTTCGCCCTTCTGGCAATCTGGATCTTCGGATTCAAACTCAACTGGTTCCCCCTCAACGGAATGATGACGCCCGAGGTGTGGCTGAACCCGGACACCGGCATCTTTCGTAAAGTGCTGGACATCATCCATCATATGATGCTTCCTCTTTTTGTCCTTTTCACCGTGGATTTTGCCCGGTCCATGCTGGTCATGAAGAGCAGTATGCTTGATACCCTTCGGGAAGATTATATCGTAACAGCCAAAGCCAAGGGACTTAAAGATAGAATCATTCGGAACAAACACGCGGCAAGAAATGCCATGCTGCCGGTTGTCACCTCAGTAAGCCTGAGCATCGCCTTCTCCATCAACGGCAGTGCCATTACTGAAACCGTCTTTTCATGGCCGGGACTGGGACGCGAGCTGGTCTTTGCCGTAAGCAATAACGACTATCCTCTGGCTCAGGCCAGTTTCTTACTGATATCGGCCCTGGTTCTCGTGGCCAACCTGATCTCCGATATCTTATATGCCTATCTTGACCCGAGAATAAAGTATTAGGAAGGAAAATATGCATCCGGAAGAGACGAAAAAAAAGACGCTTAAGGAGCATCTGAAATACCGCTATCATTCAAGAAAGAAAAAGCTCCTTTTCACGCTGAAGGGATTTCATGCAAACTGGTTGATTTTTAAAAAAAATAAAATGGGTCTTTTCGGGCTCGGTCTTCTGATATGCTTCGGCCTGATGGCTTTAGCATCCTTTATACTGCCGTTGATCGATCCCATGTATCATCCAATGACCGGCGTGGACCCGATGATCTTCAGTTCAAAAGGGCCATCGCTAACCCACTGGCTCGGAACCGATTCGCTTGGAAGGGATATTCTCAGCCAGCTCCTTGTCGGAGCCAGGGTGGCCTTCATGATCGGCGTATCCGCTGCCTTCATGACCGTTACCATTGGAACCACTGTCGGCCTTCTGGCCGGCTATTTCGGCAAAACCGTCGACTTTTTGCTGATGCGGTTTGCCGATATCATTCTCGTTCTTCCTGATCTTCTTGTTATCATTATCCTTGCGGCTGTCATAGGCGGCGGCAAATTGAGCATATGGAATATTGTTATTGTTATCTCCCTGCTTGGATGGGCCGGGACGGCCAGGGTTGTCCGGTCTCAGACCCTGTCTTTAAAACAGAGGCCGTATGTCGATGCGGCAAAGATCTCCGGCTCCAGCGAGTTCGGCATTATCCACAGGCATATCGTACCTAATATCATTCCCCTGTCTCTTCTCTATATGACCTTCAGGGTCACCTCGGCTATTCTGGTAGAGGCCGCCCTTTCCTTTCTCGGTTTCGGGGATACCAGCACGGTCAGCTGGGGAATGATGCTGCAGTGGTGCTGGAAAACCGGTCATATGTTCAAGGCCCCTTACTGGCTGCTCCCGCCGGGCATCAGTATCTCTCTGATAACCCTTTCTTTCTATCTGATCGGAAGGGCTATGGAAGAAATCGTCAATCCAAGACTGAGGGAAAGATAAAAAAAAGATGAAGAAGAAAATTTTGGAAATAAAGAATCTCCATGTTCAATATAAAACATCAAAGGGGAATGTGCAGGCCATAAAGAATGTCACCTTTGATATTGAAAAGGGCGAATCGATCGGTCTGGTGGGAGAATCGGGATGCGGAAAAACAACCATTGCCATGGCCATACTGGGACTTCTGCCCTCCAATGGAGAGGTCACAGAAGGTCAGATTATCTTTAACGGGGAGGACCTGCTAACCAAGACCGAAGAAGAGATGAGACAGCTCAGGTGGCTGAAGATATCGATGATATTTCAGGCGGCAATGAACGCCTTAAACCCTGTGATAAGGATCGAAGACCAGATCCTCGAGGCAATATTGACCCATACTCCGATGAGTACAGAAGATGCAAAAGCAAGGGTCAAAGAACTTTACCAGATGGTCGGAATCGATCCCACAAGGGCTCAGGATTATCCGCATGAATACAGCGGCGGAATGAAACAGAGGGCTATTATTGCCATGGCCCTTGCATGCAATCCGGACCTGATTATTGCCGACGAGCCGACAACCGCTCTTGATGTGCTGGTCAGGGATCAGATCATCTCCGAGGTGGTCAAGCTCCAGGAAGAGCTCCATATGACCATGATCTATATCTCTCATGATATTTCGGTTATTGTTGAAACCTGCAACATGATCGGGGTTTTGTATGCGGGGACTCTCGTTGAGTATGCTCCGACCGCCGAGCTGATTTCAAATCCCCTTCATCCATATACAAAGGGGCTTCTGGCATCATACCCGTCGATCAAAGGGGAAATCAAGAAACTCGACCCGATTCCCGGAGAGCCGCCTCCCCTGATCAATCCCCCTCCCGGGTGCCGATTTCATCCGAGAAACCCGGGTAAAGAGAAGATATGCACGGAAAAAGAACCGATACTCCGTCTAATTAACGACAGGCACTATGTTGCGTGCCATCTCGTTTGAGGAACAACATGGCTTCATTAATCCAGATAAAAAATTTAACTAAATTATACCCTCTGAAAAAGAGCCTCTTTCGCAAAGCAAAAAAGATGCTCCCCGCTTTAAACGATGTCAGCTTTGACATAGAAAAGGGAGAGGTCTTAGGGCTGGTGGGCGAAAGCGGAAGCGGAAAGAGCACCTGCGGCAAGATTCTCGTGAGGCTTGAAAGAGCTACATCGGGAACGATCACCTTCAAAGGAAAGGACATTAATGATCTTGCCGGCAAAAGTCTCAAAGACTACAGAAAAAAGGCCCAGATGATCTTTCAGGACCCTTATGAATCACTAAATCCGAGGCGAACCGTCTTTGATACTCTGGTCGAGCCCCTGAATGTCCAGCATATGGGAGATATCACGGAGAGAGAAGAAAGAATCAAGGAGGTTCTTGAAAAAGTAGAACTGAGGCCTGCAGAAGAGTTCATGTATCGCTATCCGCACGAACTGAGCGGAGGACAGAGACAGAGAATTTCCATAGCCAGGGCGCTCATTGTCGAACCTGAGTTCATTGTCGCGGATGAACCGATATCGATGCTCGACGCATCGGTGAGGGCCAGCTTTATGAACCTGATGCTCAAATTAAAAGAGGAATTTAACCTCACCTATCTTTTTATCACACACGATCTGGCCTATGCCCGCTATATCTGCGACAGACTGGCTGTTATCTATATGGGCGAGCTTGTTGAGATCGGCCCCACAGAAGAGTTGATCCAGGACCCGAAGCATCCCTACACAAAGATGCTCCTTTCCGCTGTTCCGGTACCTGATCCGAAAATCAAGAGAAAACGGATCGAAAGAGAGGTGCACATGCATCACTCAGGAGGATGCACGGGCTGTAAATTCAGCGAACGATGTCCCATAGCCGTGCAGGATAAATGTCCCGGTATTGGCAAAGGCAAGCCCGAACTTGTCAGCATTGAGGACGGCAGATTCGTTGCCTGCCATCGAATACACGATTAAACCCTTCCTTTTTAATGTCTTATGGAACATATAGTCTACAAAAATTTTAGTTTAAATAAGGACTTTTTTTATTTGGTCTATATTGGTAAAATAAAGACTTGGGGTTTGAACCGGTTTCTCTTAAAACCCCTGGCCGATCTTTACCAAAGGCCTGTTAAGGTACTGGCAATTATGCCCGATTATCATCAATCTTACCCTATGGAAAACATTGTGATAATGAATGACCGGTCAAAAGAGCTTTCTTTAAAAGACGGATGTGTGCATAAGCACCCGATAGCGGAAAGCTCCTTTTATGAGCTTGCTTCCAAGAGCCGATTTATCAGAGAGCTTTTTTCGAAGCTGCTGAAGAACCAGAAAAACATCTATGTCAATCTGTATCACAATTCCGATTCATTTACCCTTGACAATCAGAAAGATATCTCTGTGATCGGCCCTAAAAAAGAACTGGTAAAAAAATACGACAGTAAAATCAATCAATATCTTATGGCAAAAAAGCTCGGCCTCCCTGTGCTCGATTTTGAGATAGCCAAAAACAGGGATGAGCTGTTAACGATTTTTAAAAAGAAGGAATACCAAAAAAAGGGTGCGTATATTGCGGGAGAATTCGGAGTGGGCGGAAGCAGCAGTCTCTTTGCCCGGTCTGAAAGCGATATTATCAACAAATTTCCGGATTCATCAGGACCCTTTCTGATAATGGAACTTATTAAAAACACGGTTTCTCCAACGGTCCTTGGCGTTGTAGCGAACGAAAACGAGGTTTGTATCGCTACTGTCATCGACCAGATTATGGACGGGCCAAAATACAAAGGGGCGGTCTTCCCATCGGCTATTGACGAGAGCATCATTAAAAAGATGAAGGAAATCACATTCAAAATCGGAAAAATCATGGGGAAAGACGGTTACAGGGGTATTTTCGGCTGTGATTTTATTGTCTCTCCTGACAACAGGGTCTATTTCGTCGAGATCAATCCGAGGAAAATGGGCTCGACACTGGAAAGCTCCCTTTACCTGAAAAATCTTTTCCCGGACTGTCCCTCTCTTCCTGAACTGGAATTCAGGGCCGTGACAAAAGGGACCTTTGATACAGACATTAAAGACTTTTCTTTTAAACCGGATGCTCCCTGCTGGGGAATCTCTTATGTCAGAACCCTTGAGAAAAAAACCGTGACAAAAGATATCGGAAACCTTCCCGAAGAAGAGGAGCTTTTCAAAGACCTCGATTGTCTCGACAAGAAGAAGGACAGGATATCCGTCATGGATCATGTGGGAGCCGGAACTATCGTTGACCGGGGATATCTTGGGCGCGTTATCACCGTTGATAAAAACCAAAGCTCTGTCCGAAGAAATCTCAAAAAAGGAGAACAATTGGTCTGGGATACTGTCACATCCTGTGCTGCGACTGGAAGCAATTCGTCTGATGCCAGCGGACTATCACTCATCATGGAAGGAGACAAAAATGGTACTTAATGTAAAAAGAGAAAACAGAAAAGATGCTCTCAAAAAAGGAAAAGAGCTGAAAAGTTTTATTCAGGATTATCTGGATGTGAAAGAGAGCATACCAAGCGGTCTTGAATGCAAAGATGCGCTTTTAGAAAATAAAAAGAGAATTCTCCATACCCTTGGAGGAACTGAAGCAGACTGGAGCAACTGGCAATGGCATACGAAGAACCCTATTAACAAAACCTCTCTCCTTCAAAAAATCATGGACGTTTCTGATAAGGATATCGAGGATGTTAAAAAGGTCGAGTCGGTCTACCGCTGGTCAATCTCTCCCTATTATGCAAGTCTTATCAATTCAAAGAGCGATAATTGTCCCGCATGGGCTCAGTCGATCCCCTGTCTTGATGAATTAAAGCCGAATCCGAAAGGATATGCCCCTCTGATATCAAAATACCGCTCTCCCGCGCCCCTTATCAGCCGGATATACCCGGACAGGCTCATCATCAACCTGACAAACCGCTGTGTCCTTTTTTGCCGGCACTGCCTGAGAAGAGAGGACATCAAGAACAAGGATTATATCTATAATAAAGAGATCGAAGCGGCTCTTGACTATGTCAGAAGAACCAAGGAGATAAGGGATGTCCTTCTCACAGGAGGAGACCCCCTCACCCTGCCTGATAATATGCTCGACTGGATTCTTTCGGAGCTGGATACTATTTCCCATGTTGAGATAAAAAGGATAGGCTCCAGAATTCCTGTAACCCTCCCGCAGCGAATCACCGAGAACCTCTGCCGGATTCTGGAATCACATGGGCCTCTTTATATCAATACCCAGTTCAATCATCCCATAGAAATTACCGAAGCATCGAAAAAGGCCTGTACCATGCTTTCAAAAGCAGGCATTCCCCTGGGTAACCAGACTGTGCTGTTAAAGGGGGTCAATAATAACGCGCATGTCATGAAGAAGCTGGTTCACGAACTGTTAAGGATCAAGGTCAAGCCCTATTATATCTATCACTGTAAAAATGTTCCGGGCATTACACATTTTCGTCCTCCTGTAGAAGACGGGATCGAGATCATCAAAAAGCTCAGGGGATATACGTCCGGCATGGCGGTCCCTACTTTTATTGTACCCAGCCTTCACGGCAAAACCCCCCTGTACCCTGAATCTGTAATCGACAAAGACCATCCCGATGGAGTTTTGATCAGGGCATGGAACGGGGAAGAGGTTTTGTATAAATAGAAAAGCGCTATTAAAAAAAAGTGAATAAACTGACAGGAACCTACAACAGTCTTCTTGAAAAAGATCCCGGGCTCGCCAGGGAATGCTCCGACCAGTTCAACCGGAACATGGAGGAGAGGAACGTCAGATTCGGGGATATGATCATCTCCAATCTTTTGAGACCCTACTTTGTTTCCTCCGACGAATCAAACCGTTTTCAAGAGATTATCGATGCGCTTTCAAGTTGCACCAAAAAAATAATCAGGCTCTCACACGAATCAAAAATGCTCGCAGAATACCTCCGACTGACAAAAGAAGAGGATGACCTGATCAGTTGTAAAAACGGCTATTCCAATAAGGTTGTCATCAACCGTCTTGATGCCTTTTTTAACAGCGATAAAAAGGATATTAAATTTCTCGAATTTAACGCAGACAGCCCCGGCGGCATCGGGTATAACGATATTATGACCCGATTCTATCTCGACCTCCCCATTTTTAAAATACTTAAAAAAAAGTATCATTACCGATTCCACCCCATTAACACCAGAAAACACCTTTTAAAAAGCCTCCTTGACTGTTATCAGAACTTCGGAGGAAAAAAGAAACCGACAATCGGTCTTATTGCATGGGATCATATCAAGACCTATCCGGAGTTTGCTTTTATAAAGGAATGCTTTGAAAAAGAAGGATATAAGACCATTATTGCCAATCCCAGAGCCTTAGAGTACAGGAAGAACAGCCTCTGTTTTAAAGATACGAAAATCGATCTCGTTTTAAGAAAGGTCCTGACCTCCCAGATTCTAAAATATTCTGACGAGCTCAAGGGGTTGATAACAGCCTATAAAGAGAACCGGGTATGTTTTGCCAATCCCCTGAACTCCTTTCTTTTAAGCATGAAGGGTGTCCTGGCCATGCTTACCGATAAAAAGTACAGTTATCTTTTCACCGAAAAAGAGAAAAAGATCGCCAAAGAGGTGATTCCCTGGACGAGAAAAGTCGAAGAAACAAAAACAGACTATAAAGGAAAAGAGATCGATCTTCTCGACCTTATTGTGAAAAAGAGGGAGAGCTTTGTTTTGAAACCGTGCGACTCTTTCGGTGCCGAAGGGGTGTTCATCGGGAGCGAAACGAAGCAGTCAGACTGGGAACAGACCATTAAAGAAGGCTTAAAAACACGTTATATCGTTCAGGAAAAAATAAGGCTCCCCGAAGAAACATTTCCCCTCTCTACCTCTCCTCTTTCTTTTGCAAAGCGAAATCTCAATCTCGGTATCTATGCCCTCGGAGGCCGGTTTTGCGGAGGGATTTTAAGATTCTCTTCTTCATCGATTATTAACACCATTGGCGGAGGTGCGCTTCCTATTATCAGGGTGAGCAAAAAATAAATATGGGACACGAAAACATAGAGATCAGAACCCTGTTGACCTATGGGGAAATGCTTGAAACAGAAGAGCTTCACAGAAAGGTCTGGAAATATCCGGAACCGACCAGTGCCAAGCTTCTTCTGACCATATCTGAGACCGGGGGACATGTATCAGGGGCTTATATTAAAGGAGCGCTCATTGGCTTCGCCTATGCCCTGCTGGCAAAAGACGCAAATGGCCTCTATCTACGCTCTCAGTCCCTTATCGTTCTCAAAGAATACCGGGACAGGGGAGTGGGGCTTCTCTTGAGAACAGCCCAGAGAAAATATGCAAAGGGCATGGGGATTGCAAAGATGGAGTGGACCTTTGACCCTCTGCAGACGAGGCTCGGCAATTTCTATATTAAAAAGCTCGGGGCCATTATCAGAAAATACAGCCCCGACCTCTATGACAGGCCGGACACAGGCTCTTATAAGCGGGTGACCAGGGACAGGTTCTATGCTGAATGGCATCTTGATTCGCAAAGAGTCGTATCGCGAATCGAAAAGAAAAGTGCTTCGGGAACAGCGCCAGAACCCGACATCCTTAAAGAGAACCTCATAAACAATGTGGCTCTGAATGACGGAATCCCTGAGATGTTTGATTACAAACTCGATATGGAGGAAGAGAACCTTCTCCTGGAAATACCAGGCAGCATCGAAGATATCCTGAACCATCCTGATATCCTCTCGAAGTGGCGAAGCAATACCCGAAAGATTCTTGATGCCTATATCAACCGGAAACAATACACGGTCATTGACTTTCTCACTCTCAAAGAAGGCGGAACAAGAAGAAATTTCTACTTCCTGAGCAATCAGTCTGAAAAAGAATGGCTCATTTAACCTTTATTTAATGATAAAGGTGATGTATATTTTTACTAAAACCTGAATGAATAGTAAAGGCGATGAAAAATAAGACTATCGTAAAAAAATTGATGGCAACATGCCTTACCCTGACAGGGATACTGTTTATTTTCCCAGCAAGCGTAGTGGCAACAACCGTTCTGGACGGAGAAACAATCTATCAGAAAACACTGGATGCCTATCATCATATCAAGAGCTACAGTTATATCAACCATCAGGGCGAATATAATCTCTTCAGCAAAGAAACAGAAGAGGGCGCCAAAGAGAGCTACGGTGCCTTTGCCAAAGGTTTCGGATACAACTACGAAAACTATTATGACCAGAACGGATTCATCAAAAACAACCAGAACAACCCGTTCAAGAACTCTCAATTCAAACAGGGAACCTATCAGTATAAATTCATGAAACCGTTCATTATCCAGATGGCTCTTGTGAACTCGGACTATCTCCCAGAAATCCTGCATAAAAGCGTGATGACATACCGTCCTGACAAGGACCCCGGGGTCTTCAGGTTCTTTCCCCGCTCCTCTTCCTTTTTCTCGCTCTCCCGGTCTATTGATGATGAAAGCGGAAGTTTTCTGACGATGAACTGGACCACAGACCTCATCAAAATGCGGTTTCTTAATGAAAACGGAACTGTGAGGCTTCTGGAAAAAGAAAAAATCGACGGAAGAGACTGCTATGTCCTGGAGTTTTCATCCATAAACGAAAGAGCAGGGGACAACACGACCGGAACAAAGTTTCTTTTGTCTGATATTCCGGAAGATATCTCTACAAAAATCGATCAATCCCTTTCCGGTATCACAAAAAAGAATTTTTCCAGTGTGAAATACTGGATCGATGCTGAAAAATTCTTCATCGTAAAGATAGAAGAATATATACAGGGCCACCTCTATTCGTCCAAGATCTACAAGGATATCAAAATCAACCAGCTCTCCCTTACAGACTTCAACCCGATAAAACCCTCCCTGACCTTTTTTCCTTAATACGCTTTTCTGGCCGATCCCCATCTTTAAATTTATTAAATAACCGTTGAAAAATAATGCCTTCTGTGATACTTTTCAGACAGATATCTTAATATTTATAAAGAGGAACTTATCATGTTAGTTAAAGAAAGAATGACGAAAAAGCTCATTACCGCAACAAAAGAGATCGATATAGAATCGGCTTATAAGCTTATGAGAGAGAACTCTATCCGGCATCTCCCTGTTGTCGAAGGGAAAAAACTGATCGGTATCGTTGCTGACAGGGACATCAGGCAGGCCCTGCTTCCGTGGAAATCTAAAAAAGAGGAAAAGGAATTTTATTATTTTTCTAAAGATGTCCCTATTTCGGAAATCATGGCAAAGGATGTTATCACCGTAGAGCCTGATACTGACATCGAGGATGCGGCCCGGCTGATTCATGACCATAAGTTCGGTGCCCTGCCGGTTGTCGATGATGGCAAGCTTGTCGGAATCATCACCCATATGGATATCCTCAAGATATTTATCGAAATCATGGGCATCATCGGCTCCAGCTGCCGTATCGATATTATACTCGGGAAAAAACCCGGCGCCTTTCAGGAGGTCTCAAACATCATCAAGGAAAACGACGGCGAAATCATCAGTATCGGGATGTCGCCTCACAAAGACAAAAACAAGAGAGCCTTTTACTTCCGTATCGAAACCGACAATCTGGACGAGACTGTCAAGCAAATCAAAGAAAAGGGATACAAAATACTCGACGTGATGCGCTGATAAAAAACGGTTGATCAATTAACCTTTTTTCTATCTGTCTTCATCTTCTGCAGATAGACCAGAAGCACGGAAATCGCCGCAGGCGTGATTCCGGAAATCCGCGAAGCCTGCCCCAGCGAAAGGGGTCTTATCTCTTTCAGCTTCTGCCTCACCTCGTTGGAAAGCCCGAAAATGCTGTCGTAATCGATATCTGAAGGGAGCTTTTTCTTTTCCAGCTTTTTAAAGTTCTCCACATCAACAAGCTGCCTGTTGATATAGCCTTCATACTTGACCTGTATCCCGACCTGTCTGGCCACATCTCGGTCAACAGTAACCCCCTTTTCTATCTTTAAAAGATCATCATACGTGATCTCCGGTCTTTTGAGCAGTTGAGCCAGGGTGACCGGCTCTTCGATCGTCGAGGTTTTCGCCTTTGTGAGGATCGTATTGACCCTTTTTCCCGGCTGGATACGGGTTGTCTCCAGTCTTTTGATCTCGCCGGCAATTTTCTTTTTTTTGTTTAAGAATGCCTTATGATTTTTTTCTGATATCAAACCAAGATCATACCCCTTTTCCAGAAGCCTCATATCCGCATTATCTTCCCTAAGGAGAAGCCGGTACTCGGCCCTGGAGGTAAACATCCGGTACGGTTCGTCCGTTCCCTTGGTAATCAGGTCATCCACCAGAACCCCGATATAGGCCTCGGACCTGTCCAGAATGAACGGTGACTTCCTTTTTACAAGAAGCGCCGCATTGATACCGGCAACAAGTCCCTGAGCCGCTGCCTCTTCATAGCCCGATGTGCCGTTGATCTGGCCTGCGAGAAAAAGGCCCCTGACCTTTTTGGTTTCCAGTGTTGCCCTGAGCTGTGTCGGATAGATAAAATCGTACTCGATGGCATAGGCCGGTCTCATGATCTCGGCCTTCTCAAGGCCGGGAATGCTCTGCACCAGCTTGACCTGAATATCGAGCGGAAGGGAGTTGCCCAGCCCCTTGGCATAGAGCTCTTCTGTGTCGAGCCCGTCCGGCTCCAGAACGACCTGATGCCTGTCCTTATCCGAGAAACGGACGATCTTGTCCTCAAGAGAAGGGCAGTACCGTGCCCCTGCCCCTTTGATGACACCGCTGTAAAGCGGTGAGCGGTCCAGGTTATTCGTGACCAGCCTGTGCGTTTTCTTATTCGTATAAGAGATATGGCAGGAGACCTGAGGCAGGGGGATCTCTTTTGTGAAAAGGGAAAAGGGGCGGGGCTCTTTATCGCCCCACTGCTCTTCCAGCCTGGAAAAGTCTACGGAAGAGGCCTTGAGCCTCGGCGGAGTCCCTGTCTTAAGGCGTCCCAGCTTCAGACCGTGGCGCTTAAGCGACTCTGAAAGGCCTGTTGACGAGACTTCTCCAGCCCTTCCTGCCGGGAACTGAACAAGGCCGATATGGATGATACCGTTTGCAAAGGTTCCGGTCGCCAGGATTACGGTTCTCCCGCGGTAGCCCATCCCCGTATTATCCCTGACGCCCTTTACCCTCCCCTTTTCAACGATGATATCCTCTATCTGGGCCTGCTTGATATCGAGGTTCTCATTTTCCAGAACCTCTTTCATGGCCACATGATACTTCTGCCTGTCTGTCTGGGCCCGTGTCGACTGCACCGCCGGTCCCTTGGATGAGTTCAGTATCTTAAAGTGAATCCCTGTCCTGTCGGCAATTTTTCCCATCTCTCCGCCCAGGGCATCGATTTCCTTTACCAGATGGCCCTTGGCCGTTCCGCCGATTGCCGGATTACAGGACATAAGGGCAATCGTGTCAAGGTTCAGGGTGAAAATGAGGGTTCTCATCCCCATGCGCGCCGATGCAAGCGCCGCCTCACAACCGGCATGGCCGGCACCGATAACAATAACATCGTAATCTTTTGGATAGAAATAGCTCATAGTATCCTCAAGCAACCCTTGCTTTGACTTGATTACATCCATCTGATATTATTATATCATAAAACTAAATTGAAGGCGTATCAAAATACCCATAATGGCTTACAATGAATAGAAACAAGAGATACAATGACCTTGATTCCTATCTTAAAAAAAGGTTCGGATGCAAGGTATACAAGATCCCCGTTGATGCTGGATTTACCTGTCCGAACAGGGACGGGACCATATCACACGGCGGCTGCATTTACTGCCTGAGCAGGGGCCCGAGGCCGGAAGCCGTAACCCCAGAGCTCCCGGTCAGAGAGCAGATACTGAAAGGAAAAGACTTTTTTTCAAAAACAAAAGGGGCGAAAAAATTCATCGTCTATTTCCAGTCCTATACGAACACTCATGCCCCGACGGAAAGACTGAAAAGGATTTATGACGAGGCCTTTTTGACAGACAATGTCATCGGAATCTCAATAGGGACACGTCCCGACTGCGTCCCCGACGAAGTTCTCATGCTTCTGGAAGAATACGCGAAGACCCATACGGTCTGGCTCGAATACGGTCTTCAGTCCATACATGAGGAAACATTAAAAAACATCAAAAGAGGCCACGGCCTTAATGAGTTCATTGATGCCGCAAAAAGGACTCAGGGGAAAAACATCCACCTCTGTGCCCATGTTATCATCGGCCTGCCCGGAGAAGGGAGAGACGATGTGATACAAACAGCAAAATTCCTGGCCGATATGAAGATAGACGGCGTAAAGATCCATCTTCTGTTCATCGCCGAGGGAACAGTTCTCGGGGAAATGTATCAAGAGGGCAAAGTGAAGACCATGGCGCTCGATGAAGCTGTCGGTCTTGTATGCGATTTCCTGGAACATCTCGACCCGGATACCGTCATCCACAGGCTCACGGGCGACCCCCCGAAGGAGAGATTGCTCGCTCCCTCATGGTCACTCAATAAGCTCAAGGTATTAAATGAGATTGACAAAGAACTCAAAATACGGGATTCTTATCAGGGGAAAAAAAGAACATCCGCACTCAATCATTTATGATAAAGGATAAAAAACCCATGGGAAAACCGAGACTTTTTCTTCATATCTGCTGTGCACCCTGCGCAACCCACGTTGCCAGGGTGCTTAATGAAAAATATGACTTGACCGGATACTTCTATAATCCGAATATCTATCCGGAAGGAGAGTATCTGAAGCGGTTGGACGAGATGAAACGGATAGCAGCCGATTTCAATGTAGAGCTTCTGGAACCTCCGTATGACCCATTGAACTGGTTCTCACTGACCAAGGGGCTGGAAAGCGACCCCGAAGGGGGGAGGAGATGCGAAAGATGCATCTATATGAGGCTGGAGGAAACCGCCAGAAGGGCTGTCAAAGAGGGATTTGATATCTTTGCAACCACACTCACCATAAGCCCTCACAAGAATGCCGCCCTGATAAACAGGATCGGCCAGTCCCTGTCCGAAAGATGCAATATCGCCTTTCTTGCCGCCGATTTCAAGAAGGACGACGGCTTTAAAAAGAGCGTCGAGCTCAGCAAAGAATACGACCTTTACCGTCAGGATTACTGCGGCTGCCTTTCAAGTAAAAACAAGCCCCCCCTATAAAACTTATCATATTCCTTCAAAGAAGGGGCTTCTCATTTATTGGGGAAGGGTTTAAAACTTTTCGAACATGTCCTTGGTTGCACCGCAACTCGGGCAAACCCAGCTCTCGGGCAGCTGCTCAAAAGAGGTTCCCGGTCCAATTCCTTCATCCGGATCACCGCTTTCAGGGTCATAGATATAGCCGCATACGATACAACGATATTTATCCATTCCAATTCTCCTTTTAAAATAAGTTAAACAGATACTTACATCTCTTTATAGAGTTCTTTCTCTATTTCATCCTGGATGAGTTCTTTGTGCCTCACCTCTTCTTCGGCAAGGAATCTGAACATCTCCCTTGCACCGGGGGATTCAACGACCTCCGAAGCCTTTTTATACAGGTCATGGGCCCTGGATTCCATTTCCAAAGCCATCTTAAGGGCATCCAACGGCGTGGTATGCTTATCTATCATCGCTCACCTCCCAAAGAATGTCCTTCATCTATTTTTAAATGGCGATCACATGGTCGGCTTCTTCAGATGCCGCATAAAAATCGGAAAAATGACCCATGGCCACATTATCGATAAGTTTGTCCTTAATACCCCGGTTCTCAACGGAACATTCACACGCTAAAACCTTTACCCCCTGCTCTTTGATCGCCTTTTCTATTTTCTTTCCGGTTGTTGTTCCCTTGATCAAATGGTACACACCGTCCTCGGCAAAATGAAGCGCCAGCACCTTTGCGCCGTGTGTGCCTTTACTCACCGTATTAAGCAGACAACCCTCTATCAGTTCCCTGGTTCCGTTTCTTGTTATCAGATACGCTACTTTTTTCATCCCTTCACCTCCCCCCATCATCTATAGGATTTTTTCCTCTGTCTATTGTTAACTATTTCCACATGCGTTCCCATGAAGAGTTCATCTGGAGCGCAAACCTGTTGCATCCTTTGCACATCTCCAGCTCTTTGTATTTCTTCTGCATATGAATCTTTCTCAGCCTCTGCATTTTTTTTCCGCGCCATATCTCCATTATCGAGCTGTCATTAATATTTCCTATTTCTTCGGTTATATTATAGTCCACACAACACATGGCAGCTGTCCCGTCGTTGCTTATCACCAATTCTTTCCACAGGTTTTGGCAGGGAAAATTGAACGTCTGCATACTCCGCGTCTTATGACTCCCCACAGCCCTGTCGCCTTGTGTCCCTCCCCAGTTCCAGTAGGCAACCAGCCCTGCCTTGTCAACTATCGGTGACCACTTCTCCTTAAACTTTCTTGCCTCCTCTTTATTCTCATCCATTTGAATCAAAAAAACAGCCACCTTAGGGTTTTGCCTCTCCATATCATTTCGCATTTTAAGAAATTGATGAATATTCTCCTCGACCTTTTCATACGATATGTTTTGCCTGATGCTTTCATAGGTCTCTTTGGTAATCCCATCAAGGCCAAAGTTGAGATGAGCAATGCTTGAATTTAAAATGATCCGCGCCTTTTCTTCATCAATAAACCCACCGTTTGTATGAAGAGCAATACCGGTCTCAGGTATCTCTGATTTGATATAATCCAATATCTCTTTAAGGTGCGGGTAAAGAATGGTTTCACCCATCCAGAAGAGATTGATGGCGTTGATTTTCGCTTTTTTGCACTCATCGATCACATGCCTGGCTAATTCGAGCGGCATATGGTTCACTTTTCTTGTCATATATCTTCTGGAGCACATAATACAATCCGCATTACACACATTGGTCAGTTCTATTGATACATGTGAAGGTCTTCTCAATTCCTTTTGCATGCGCTTGACGAATCGTGCTGTTTTTCTTACAGCACTAAAATTATCTAAGAAAAAGTATTTAAAATCCTTAAAAAAACTCATAAACACTCCTGCCTCCATCATAAATAAACAATTCCAGCAAGCTAAAACCAGCCAGAATATAAACAAGTAGAACGATAAGTCATATATTTCTACAGCTTCTTTTTAATCTGATTTCTCTTTCTCTCCTTTTTACTGAGCCGTTTCGACGGCCCCTTTTTTTTGGTGGTGTTGTCCCAGGCCTCATCATCCTCCATTTCATGCCCATTCATTTCCATCATCATCGACATCTCAAGACTGCCTACAAATTCCTCTGACGAGATCGACTCAACACCAAAACGCTGGACATGCTCGACAATCTCCCTGTCAGAGGTGACAACGACCAAGTGGTCTGGATTCAGCACCCGTTTTCGTGAAGCCTTTTCTACATACTCCTTGATATAGTCATCCGTGGTCTTTCCCCGGCCTGTATAGACCACCCTGACCCCTAATTCCTTCTCCTTTGTATCCTGAAGAGATAAACCCCTGTATGCATCAAAACAGAGCGTGATTTTGTGGCGTTTCACCCTCCGGTACGAATCGAGAATCCCTATCAAATCTTCCCTGCTTTCAACATCATCGGTCTGCCTGCCTCCGGCTACGGCAAAGATATTCAAAAGGTTGTAACCATCGATCAATATCTGCATGATAAATCATTCCATAGAAAAATCAGTCTTTTTTCAACCCATCGGCAATCTCTTTTAATGCCTTTTCGTTGAGAACCACGATATTGTCCTTATCCGCTTTCACAAGCTTTTTATCTTTGAGTTTGCCAAGAGACCGGGAGAGGGTCTCGGGAATCGTCCCGAGACGGGAGGCCAGCTGCATCCTGCTCAGTTCAAGAGTGAACCTTTTCCCTTCAAGGGTCTCTTTTCCCTTCTTCTTCGACTGTTCAAGAAAATAACGGGCCAGCCGTGAAGAGACTTCCCTTAAGGAGAGATCCTCTACAAGCCGGGTAAAATCCCTGAGCATGGCCGAAAGGCTGGCCATGATCTTCAGGCTAATATCGGGACACTCCCTGATCAATCCGATAAAGTCCGCCTTTTCTATAAACAGAAGCCGTGAGTCCTTGATCGCCTGAGCATTGGCAGGATAGGTCTCGCCATCAAACACAGCGGCATCGCCGAATGATCCGCCCTCTGATATAACATGAAGTATCTGCTCTTTCCCCTCCGGGGATGTCTTGAAAACCTTAACCCGTCCCGATGCAACAATATAAAACCCCCTTGCCTTTTCCCCGTCGCAAAAGATGTCCTGACCTTTCCTGAACTCCTTTTGATAAACAATCTTTCTTATCCGCTCAAGGTCGTTCTCGGGAAGAAAGCTGAATAGATAGCTCTTTTTTAAGGTCTCTGAGTTCATGTTTGAAAAAATATAAGGCCTTTTTTAAAAAAATATTATATGAAACTTTATAATCAATCCAACGAAAAAACAAGGAAATTTGCAAGAAATTCCGGCATTTTCTTTCCGGTCGCGTTGTTTTTCCTTCAAAAAAACATAAAATCCGGTTGACAACAGGCAGACAATTTACTATTAATCAATAGATATATCTTACTAAGTGATGTCAAAAGTAATGATATAATTTTTTTATAACATTAACAGAAGGAGGAATCATTACATGTCAAAGAGCGAAAACAATCTCAGCGAAGCCTTTGCCGGGGAATCCCAGGCAAACCGGAAATACCTTGCCTTTGCCAAAAAGGCTGATGAAGAGGGGTTCAAGCAGGTCGCAAAGCTTTTTCGGGCCGCTGCCCAGGCCGAGACCATTCATGCCCACAATCACCTCAGGACCCTTAACGGCATAAATGCTACCAAGGAGAACCTCCAGGAAGCGGTTTCAGGCGAAACCCACGAATTCAAGAACATGTATCCGCAGATGATAGAAGAGGCAAAAGAAGAAGGGAATAAAGAGGCCCTTTTGAGCTTTGCCTACGCCAATCAGGTGGAAAAGGTCCATGCCGACCTCTACACAAAGGCCCTGGAGAACCTGGGAAAGGAAGAGGAAGTCACATACTATGTCTGCCCTGTATGCGGGCACACCGTAGAGAACTGCGCACCGGATAACTGCCCTATCTGCAACAGGGCAAAGGCCAGCGAATTTATCAAAACAGATTAGTCATCAATAAATATCACCATAAAAAAAGGGGAAGGCTTTAAGGCCTTCCCCTTTTTTGATTCGTCATTGCTACACATTCATTACGATGATACTTCTCCTTCGCCAACATCCTTTTTCTTACTCAATGCCACAGTAATAAAAGGCAGTACGCAAAGCAGAGCAGACATCACCATAATGGTTCCCGAAATCGGTCTTGTAAAGAATACCGTCGGATCTCCAGCGCTAATGATCAGACTCTGGCGCAGAGCCCTCTCTGTCATCGGCCCGAGAACCAGGGCAAGAATTAGCGGAGCCAGAGGATAATCAAGCTTCTTAAAGACAAATCCCATGATAGCGAATACCATTACCAGCCAGATGTCAAAGAAGTTGTTATTCATGGCGTAACCGCTTATCAGACAGAGAACAGCGATAATCGGCGCGAGAATCGTGAAAGGAATCCTCAGAATCGATACAAAGACAGGAATTGCAAAGAGGTTCAGCAGAACAGCCACCAGGTTACCGGTATAAAGGCTGGCAATGAGACCCCATACGAACTCTTTCTGCTCTAAGAAGAGCAGAGGCCCGGGCTGCAATCCCCATACGAGAAGACCTCCGAGAAGAACGGCTGCTGTCGGCGATCCCGGAACACCCAGGGTAAAGAGCGGCAGCATGGAACCCGTACTGGCCGCGTTGTTGGCACACTCAGGTGTGACAACCCCCTCGATATAACCGGTGCCGAACAGATCCTGCTTGTCCGCCGGAGCAGAGCTCTTGACCAGACCGTAGCAGATAAAAGCGGCCGGTGTTGCACCTGCTGCCGGAAGGGTTCCGACAAAGAAACCGACCACGGAGCCGATCCATGAGGCCTTAACGAACTTGACACAACGCCAAATTGTTTTGAATACCGTTCCGTAGCTGAATTTGGGCTGGAGAATCTTGAACTCAAGACTCAGCTCAGCGGTCGCCATCAGCTCAGCAACACCCCAGAGCCCGACTACGGCAACGAGAAAGCTGATCCCGTTCATCAGTGATGTCATGCCGTAGATAAGACGGGGTGAACCGGTAACGATATCAATACCTATTGTTGCAAAAACCAGACCCATGATTGTGGTAATCAGGGTCTTCCAGATGTTCCGCCCTGCCAGACCTGCAAAGGTGGCGAAGGCGAGCATCATAATGGAAAAGTACTCTTGCGGCCCGAACCTCAAGGCAAAGTCAGCCAGAGGCGGGGCAAAAAAGGTAAAAAGAACCATGGCGATGGTGCCCCCGTAAAAGGAACCCCACGCCGCGGCAACAAGTGCCTCTGAACCTAAACCTTTTTTTGCCATGGGATAGCCGTCAAGTGCCGTGGCAGCAGCCATAGGCGTACCCGGAATGTTCAAACAGATCGAAGCGATAGCTCCTCCGTAACATCCGCCGTAATAAATCGCCGACAAAAAGATAATCGCCGATGTCGGCGGAATAACAAAGGTCACCGGAAGAAGAATCGCGATTCCGTTTGTTGGTCCGAGACCTGGAATACAACCGAATACCGTCCCCAAGCTAACACCGACTGTCATATAGGCGATGTTGTGCCACTGAAGCGCTACCCCGAACCCATCGAATAAAAGACCTAAAATCTCACCCATCGAATCTTTCCTCTCAATAATTATTCATCAATAGACTTTTCATCATAGACAGATTAGGCTGGCATAATCAAATACCACCAATCTTCCATAATCGGCAGTCCCTTAGGTAAAGTGATCTTTAAGAACCACTCGAACATTAACCAGATCCCGAAAGGAACCAGAACACCTATGAGAACAGTCTGTAACCAGGAACGTTTACCAATGAACCTCATGTAATAACCGAGGTAAAGTATGCTGCCGAAGTAGCACCCGATAAAAACATAGGTTACCACGCAACCAAGGGTTGAGAAGAAAACCTTCCCAACAGATTTCCGTCCTTCTTTAGAGACGAAAAATGTTTCACCGCTCTCTTTTGTCCTAATCGCCTGAACCAGCACGACAAGAGCGAGAGCCCCCATGATAAAACAGAGCCAGAAGGGGAGAAACCCTCCCCCTGGCCCCACATTCTTTACCCATCCAACTGTCAATTTAGCTGCATCAATCATCGAATATACACAATAGAGAAGTATCATCGCAGCACAAATTATATCTGCCTTCCGCATCACTACTCTCCTATGATTCGTTCAATCAGAAGTTAATCCGTTTTTCTTTCTTACATCAATCCAGCAGCCTTAAGCAGTCTTGCATGCAATGCTTCATAATCGGTCAGCCATTTTGTCAGAGCAGGACCGCTAGGCAAGTAGGCTCTCTGGAGGAACTGGTCGGATGTATATCGAACCCATTCCTTTGACTCTTCAATTTGTTTCAGAACACCAGTATAATAAGCAATCTCGTCTTGTTTCATCTTAGGAGGTCCGAACATACCTCTCAACATTTCGTAAACAACATCGTATCCCTGCTCCTTAACGGTAGGAGGCTGGGGTGAGTTGTCATCCATCTTATGCAATCCAGGAAGTCTCTCATTGTCGAACATTGCCAGAACTTCCAGTCTGTTCGCTCTGGAATGAGGCAGGAACTCTGAAGGATTGTTTACGCTGAAGTCAATGTGGCCACCAACTACGTTAGCGGCAACGGTTCCACCACCCTTAAACGGAACATATGTAATCCAGCCGACTCCACCAAGAGCCTTATCTTCGAAGAGCAGCATAACGATCTGGTCTTCCTGCTTCGAACCAGTTCCGCCCATCTTGTAAGTTCCCTTTGGTGCAGCTTTGATAGACTTGATAACATCTGCAACGCTCTTCCAGTCAGGATGGACCTTGGGATTAACACAGAGGCAGTGTCTGTCAAGAGCAATTCTTGCCAGAGGTGTCAGGTCGCTCCATTTGATCCCCAGTTTTGTATGCAGAGGGGTTGTGATAACGTTTGAAAGACTGATCATCATGAAATGAGGATTGCCTTTTTTGGAGCTGAGATACTGCATTCCAACAGCACCAGAACCACCGGGCTTGTTAACAACGATAAAAGGTTTCTTTGCAATTTTCTTTGTCTGGATAATTGTAGCAAAGAATCGTCCCATAACGTCAGCACCACCACCCTGTCCGGCAGGGATGACGATTTCAACAGGTTTCCTCGGCTGCCATGCATCGGCAGTACCGCTCATTACAAAAAATCCTACCATGGCAAAGACCACAATACTTATAATCCCGATATGCCATTTCTTTTTAAGCATAACCTTCCTCCTTTATCTTAATCGTTAGATCAAGAGAAGTCGCTTGTGAAGTGATTGCCTTAAGTGCCTGAATTTAGCACCCCTTTCCTCCCCTCCTTCACCTCCTTTCGTTAGTTTTTTTTCTTCCTGTTAATTAGCATGACTGATTTTAAACCATAATATAAAACAAAAACAGTGTCAAGAAAAAAATGTTTTAATAAAAAAAAGTGGGGGCATAATAACGCTAAAAAATACAAGTGGTTATCGTCATTTCAGCCCGATTCCACAAACGGGCGTTTCTCTTGAAAACGATTCGGTAAACCTATCTACTCCCTTTATTTTAGCCATTTCACACCAAACATTCCTGCCTGCAAAGAATCATATGAACCTCTCGTATACATTATACATTTTTTACCGCAAATCGAACTGAGTGATGGATATAGAGAGGAAATCAGCCCCTCTTTTCCAAAATATCCTTTCCAAGATAATCATCCGGCGTTATAATGCTGAAAAACGGAGCGGGAATATGGACGAAATAAGATATAACAAAGGACGAGGACCTATTCTCATCGGACTGGTCATCAATACGGCCCTGACGGTCTTTAAGTTTTTTGCGGGCTTTTTTGGCAAAAGTCATGTTATGATAGCGGATGCTGTCCATTCTCTTTCAGACATTGTTACAGATCTGATTGTGCTCGTAGGGTTAAAGTTCAGCAGCAAGCCGAAAGACGAGGTTCATCCCTACGGTCACGGGAAAATAGAAACGGTTTCCGCAGAAATTGTCGGTGCCGGTCTTATTATTGCTGGCTTAAAAATCGGTTATGAAGGAATCCATGCGTCCTTATTTCACCCAAAGACCATTCCGACACTGCTGCCCCTTTTTGCCGCGGTCATCTCCATCTTTGTCAAGGAGGGGCTTTACCGCTATACAGCGTTTGTCGGAAAAAGGATCAACAGCCAGGCTGTTATTGCCAATGCCTGGCATCACCGGTCTGATGCGCTCTCATCTGTGGCCGCTTTTATCGGTATCGGCGGTGCCCGGCTCGGCTTTGCCTTTCTTGATCCTCTGGCCGCTGTCTTTGTTGCCGCTATGGTCGTTAAGGTGGGCGGGGAAATCATCCTGACAAGCTTTAAGGAACTGATCGAGACCTCGGTGGATAAAAACATGATAAAAGAAATAGGGGCTAGGGCCCTTTCTATTCCTGATGTCAAAGAGGTTCACGCCATCAAGGCGAGAAATGTCGGTTCTTCCGTTGTTGTCGAACTTCACATCGAGGTGGATGAGAACATGTCGGTGAAAAAAGGCCATTCGATAGCCGGAGAGGTTGAACAGGTCCTCAAGACAGACATCAAAGATATCGAGACCGTGACCGTTCATGTCGAACCGGCAAAGGGCATTTAAAAATAAAGGGGATGAAAATGAGTTTCATAGATGAGATGAAAAAGAAACATGCATCGATCGAGGATGCCATTTTTCATCATCCCTTTGTGAGAGGGATAGGCGACGGCTCTCTTCCCGTTGACAACTTCAAGTTCTACATGAAGCAGGACTATGTTTATCTGATCGATTACACCCACATCTTCTCAATCGCCGTCACAAGAACCCCGGACCTGGACATCAAAGGGAAATTCGCCGAGCTTCTTGATGTAACCCTCAACACGGAGATGGCCCTGCACCGGAGCTATGCCGAGGAGTTCGGCATCACGAATGAAGAGATGGAAGCTACTGAACCGGCCCCTACCACACGGGCCTATGTGAATTATCTTCTCAGGGTGGCTTACGAGGGCTCTCTCGCCGAAATTCTGGCTTCGCTTCTCCCCTGCCAGCTTGGATATGCGGAAATCGGAAAAGACCTTGCGAGACAGGGAAAGCCCAAGAAACAGCCGCTCTACGGGAAATGGATCGACACCTATTCCTCGGAGGAGTTCTGTGCCCTGGCCTACTGGCTTAAGGACCTTTGCGACGAACTGGCAGAGGATTCCGGGAAAAAAGAATTAAAGAGAATGGACACACACTATCTCATGGCGGCCCGCTATGAGTATATGTTCTGGGAAATGTCCTACAGGCTTGAGAAATGGCCGATTTAGAAATTTAAACTTTTAGCTTTTGAGAAAATTGCATGAAGACAAAAAATTATATAGTCATCATTATCCTTTTGTTGGTTTTTATCCCTTTCACTATACAGGCAAAAGAGAATTTCCCTGAAAAGAGGGGGCTGGTGAATGATTTGGCGGGTATCATCCCTTCTTCATACAAGAACGAATTGACCGCCCTCACAAAAGAGGTGCTGCAAAAAACGGGAACAGCAGTGGTCATCGCCACGGTTCCGACAATAGGGGATGCAGACTATACTCAATATGCCAACCAGCTGTATGAACACTGGGGGATCGGCAAAAAGGGGGAAGACAGGGGTGTTCTCATTTTTCTTACTTTAAAAGAGAAAAAAATAAGAATCGAGGTGGGATACGGTCTGGAGGGAATCATTCCCGACGGTCTTGCCGGAGAGATTCTCGATAAATATATGCTCCCCTATCTCAGCAAAGGGGATTTTGGCAAGGGGTTTCTTGTGGGAACATATGCGGTTTCCCAGATTATCGCAAAGGACGCCGGTGTTGAGCTGACCGGCAAAGCCGCTTCCCTAACGAGGCGGTCGCTAAAATCGAAAAGAAAGGTCGGGCTTCTCGGCCTTCTTCCCTTTCTCATATTTTTCTTTCTCCTTTCCCGGTCAAGAACCGGCATATCCCCTCTTTTGTTCCTTCTTCTTATGGGAGGCAGAGGCGGCGGCGGTTTTGGCGGGGGCGGGAGCTTTGGAGGGGGATTCGGCGGTTTCGGCGGGGGTATGAGCGGAGGAGGAGGCGCCGGAAGGGGTTTTTAACACTTTACGGAGACATTTTATGGGAACAAAAGACCTGGAAAAAAATTTGCAGGAATTTTCGAATGACTTTCAAAAGGCTTTCGGAAGCGGGCTTTTATCGCTCATCCTTTACGGAAGCGGGGCGGGAGCTGATTTCGACCTGAAAAAATCGGACCTGAACTTTTTGGCTGTTCTCACGGAAACCGGTATTAATCAGCTCTCCAAAGCCTTTCCCGTTCTCAAGAAATGGGAAAGACGGGGCGTTGCCATCCCGATCTGCGTGACCAGGGGCTATATCGAGTCCTCCCTGGATACCTTTCCATTGGAGTTTTTGAACATGAAGAACAGCTACCGCTTGATCTTTGGTGAAGATGTTTTGAAAGACCTCTCCTTTGCAAAGAAACATGTCCGTCTTCAGGTCGAAAGAGAGCTGAAAGGAAAGCTTCTTCTCTTAAGAGAGGCTTACCTGGGAACAAAGGGAAATCTCAGGAATTTAAAGCCTGTAATCGTGAAATCGCTGACGACCTTTGCCTCGATCTTTCGCGGAATCCTTTTTCTGCTGGAAAAGGATATCCCTCCGGCAAAAAGGGATGTGATCAGCTCAGCAGGAATAGAGATGGGACTTGACAATGAGCTGTTCAATGAGCTATATGATACAGCCAAAGGCTTGAAAAAACCGTCCTCTTCGGAACTCGACCGTATTGTTATCCGATATATCGAAGAGATTAAAAAGGCGGCGTTCTTTATCGATAAATTAGAAATATAAAAAAGAAAGGGGATACCATGAGCAAGACCAGAAAGATTGTACTCGGTGTTTTGATAGGGTTTGCCATCATCTTTTTCATATTTTTCTCGACATTCAAGGGGATGTATAACAGCCTCGTCATGCTCGATGAAGGGGTCAATGCGGCATGGTCGCAGGTCGAAAATCAGCTTCAGAGAAGGAACGATTTAATCCCTAATTATGTCGAGGTCGTAAAAGGATATGCCAAACATGAAAAAGAGGTCTTTATCAAGGTTACCGAGGCCCGCTCAAAAGTGGCCGGCGCCGTCACGATCCCCCAAAAGATAGCGGCAAACAACCAGATCACATCCGCTCTGGCCCGGCTTCTCGTTGTTGTTGAGCGATACCCCAACCTGAAGGCCAATCAGAACTTCCTCCGCCTTCAGGACGAGCTTGCCGGAACCGAGAACCGAATCGCTGTGGAGCGAAGGAGGTATAACGAGTCGGTCAGGCTCTATAATGTGAAGAGGCGGTCATTTCCCACAAACCTCTTTGCCGGATGGTGGGGCTTTGGGAAGGCAGAATTCTTCGAAGCGCCCATAGAAGCAAAAGAGGTGCCCAAGGTCAAATTTTAGCTCTTTAGGAAAATGAAACAGGTCATCATCAATGCCGATGATTTCGGCCTAACAAAAGGGATCAACCTCGGAATCATCAAGGCCTTCAATGAAGGGGTTGTCACGAGCACAAACGCTGTCGTGAACGGGGATTTTTTCGAGCACGGAGCCGGTCTCATCAGGGAAACAGACCTCAGCATAGGGATACATCTCAACCTCACTCTCGGAAACCCGCTTCTTTCTCAAAACGGCTGCCGGACACTCACAGATAAAGACGGGGGCTTTTTCCGCTATCCCCGCTTTATCCGGAGGATACTGTTAAACCGGGTCGACCCTTTAGAAATAAAAAAGGAGTTCAGGGCACAGATTGAAAGGTTCTTAAAAAGCGGGCTTTCCTGTTCTCATATCAACACCCACAAGCATATCGGGACTATCCCTTCGATTCTCAGCATCATTCTTGAACTGACCAAGGAGTTCGGAATAAGAAAGATGAGACATCCGGATGAGGCAGGGCTGTTTCCCGGGAAGATTATTCTGAACAATTTTTTTAAAAGAGAGACGATAAGAAGCAACATCGTCTCATTTCTGGCAAGAAGGGCAAAAACAAAACTCAGCAGGCAAAATATCGCCTTTCCCGATTATTTTTTCGGGATTTCAGAATCGGGATTTCGAGAAAACGAAAATCGTTTTGCATTCTTTTTAAAATCGTGCAGGGAAGGAATAAGTGAAATTATGTGCCACCCTTCCCTGATGGAAGACGCTCCTCATGGAACAGGACACGGAAGATACGGCCCGAAAAGGCGCTTTTGGGAACTGGAAATGCTGACGGACCCCCGGCTCAAAGACCTGATACGGGAAATGAACATCCAGACAATATCATTTGACGATATCAGCTGAAAGGTCAAAGAACCGGTCGCGTTTCACTATTCCGCCTGTTTTTCAATATATCCGATAAGGGCCCTCAGGTCGTCCTCATAGATATTGACAAATTTAATGGCAATATCATACTCGACGTTCTTTACTGTTTCATCAGAACGGATCACCTGACCGACGGCTGTTATCGGCTTGGAGATTGATGTTTCTCCGACCTTAAGAAATCCCGGATGATGTTTCTCCCAGCCCTGAGCCGTGATATCAAGCTGCAGTACGGTTCCGATCCCAATGTTTTTCCCTGCAGTAAAAAGAAGTCCTCCTCCGCTCAGATTTTTTATTGTCGTATTTTCAGCATTGCTTTCGTCTGAAGGATATTTCAATTCATGATATCTGACCTGAGATTCTTTCGGAATTCGCAAAAATTCCCTTTTCTCCCCCTTAACTTTTTCCATAAAAACTCCTCTCTGTATGACAATCCAATACCAACCTATTCAACGAACATGCCAAAATAGTTTATCATTTAAAATCAAACTCTTATAAAAATATTGTTTTTTTTTGGACGCTTTTATTGTCAAAATATTGCGGCTGGTGTCAAATAGTTGACTCACCTGAAGGGCTATTAAAAAAAATTGATTGCAAAGTTTGAATCGTTTGCCTATCCGCCAAAAGCAACATCAAGAACAACAAAGCTTCGGGTTCCAGAGGGGACTTCAATCACAACCTCGTCATCAATGAACTTTCCGATAAGGCCTCTGGCGATGGGAGAACTGATAGAAATAAGACTCTTGGAAACATCCGCTTCGTCTTCTCCGACAATCGTATATTTCAACTCTTCGCCGGTATCAAGGTCTTCTAACAGCACTGTGGCACCAAAGACAACCTTATCCCCGGAAAGGGTGGATACGTCAATGATATCTGCACGGGCCAACCTGTCTTCCAGTTTGATAATGCGGCCTTCCAGCTGTGCCTGATGTTCTTTCGCAGCATCATATTCAGCATTCTCGGAAAGGTCGCCGAATGATGCGGCCTCTCCCACATTCTCGGATGCTTTTCTTCTTTCGACCGTCTTCAACTGCCTCAAAAGATCATGGAGCTTATCATATCCTTCTTTGGTAATAGGAATCTTCCCGCTCATTTTCTTATTTGTCTTCCCTTCCGTAATCATCTTCTAGGCGAATGATATCATCCTCGCCGAAATAGGTTCCCCTTTGAGTTTCGATAAAGGCCATATTGTCATCCCCGATATTTTCAATCCGATGCGCCGCTTCAAAAGAAATATCGATATACTCCCCTTCCTTCAGGATAATCTCTTTGTCGTCCATGGTAACCTTTGCCGTCTCCATAACGACCATCCAGTGTTCCATTCTCTTGAAATGCTTTTGATAGCTCAGTCTTTTGCCCGGAAGGACCTCAATCCGTTTCACTCTATAATGAGGATCATCATACAGAACCTTCCAGTTGCCCCATGGTGTCGTTGCCTGGCCTTCTTTCGCCATTTTATATCTCTCGTTTTTTTAGTGTGTATAAAAGAGTTATACTTTATGCCATAAAAACCGATAATAATCAAGCAATTTGTTTGCCCTTTGCTTTTACAAACCTCTTTACATGGACGGCGTTAAAAATTGAAATAACCGTATTTAGTTGACGGATTCATCGATTATTTATATAATTTAATTCGTATGTGAATCTCCTTTTCACTCAAAATCAAAGGAGGAGTTATGTTAAAAAATCCCCTGTTATTTTCCCCCCGCAGAAAAATCGACCGGCGGCTCTTTTTGAAAACCCTGGGACTGGCCGGAATGGCATTCACGGCTCATCCTGTTCTGGCCGGCCCCTTGAGTCCGGTCAAATTCTCAAAAGAGAGCTATCTCATAAGAAGGACAAAACCCCTTATGGGAACCTTTGTGACCATCACCCTTCTTGACCCGTCCAGAGAAAAGATGGAAGAAGGAATGGGTGAAGCCTTTGATGAGATGGAGAGGCTTACCGCCGTTATGAACCGGTTCATTGACACCTCTTTTGTTTCTGAGCTGAACAGGACCGGAATGCTAAAAGAGACCTTTCCCGAGCTGACAGAAGTCCTTAACGCCTCACGATACTATTACTCTTTGACTCACGGCGCTTTTGATATCACTGTCAAACCTGTTTTAGACATCTATGCCGATTCTCAAAATAGAGGCAAATCGCCAGACAGCGGGAAGCTTCACGAAGCCCTGAGATTAATCGGTACGGAAAACATCCTTTTTGGTTCTAAAGAGATACGATTTAAAAACGACGGCATGGGGATAACCCTTGATGGAATAGCCAAGGGTTATATCGTTGACAAAGGGGTTGAGCATTTGAAGAAAAAGGGGCTCAAGCACGCCCTGATCAACGCAGGCGGAGATATAAGAGCCATCGGAGGCAAAGGAGAAAAGACCCCGTGGACCGTCGCCATCAGAGACCCCTTTAAAGAGCGCGGATACAAAACAACGATTCCTCTTTTGAACAGAGCTGTTGCCACCTCCGGAAACTATGAAATATTCTTTGACAGGGACAGGGTTTTTCATCACATCGTCGATCCCGCAAAAGGGCTTTCTCCCAATCAGTCCGCAAGCGCAAGCATCATCTCTGAAAACGCAATGGCTGCGGATGCGCTGGCTACTTCTGTCTTTGTGAAGGGTCCTGATAAAGGAGCCAGGTTTATCAGCAGTATAGCAAAAACAGAGGCATTGATCATCGATTCAGCAAACAGCGTTACAAAGACTTCGGGATGGAAAGAAATCTTATAAAGGGAGATTTTCAATGAGTAAAAAACTAAAGAAGGTTTTTTGTTTTTCTGTTACTATTATATTTTTCATTCTGACCATTTCCGGTCCGGCACTTGCTAAAAGAATAAGCCCCCTGGCGGCCGGAGATGATGTTCCCGAACTCGCGCTCAAACGAAATTTCTCAAAAGCAGACTACAAATATCTCGGTATTAAAAAATCGAAAAAGGACACGTTCCATCTCAGTGAAATCCAGGGAGACCTCATCCTTCTGGAAATCCTGAGCGTTTACTGCCCGAGCTGTCAGAGCCAGGCCCCCGTGTTCAGTAAACTTTACGACGCCATCGAAAAAGACCCCCGGACCAAAGGCAGGGTAAAGATGATCGGGGTTGCCGCCGGCAGTAACGAAAGAGAGATTGAAACATTCAAGAAAAGATACAGTGCTCCCTTTCCGATCGTCCCCGACGAGAAGTTCGGAATACTCGATGTTGTCGGAAGCACCAGGGCCCCTTTTAATATCCTGATCAGAAAATCAAAAGATGAAATGGTCATCGCCCAGACCCACCTGGGTGTTGTTGCCGATCATGCGGCCTATTTCGAAGATATGAATACGATCATGACCTATAAAATCGCCGCGATCAGGACAGAGAAAAAAGGGTCGGGGCCGGTTAAAGTCATCAAACCGGATATTTCTCAGGAAAGGCTTGTTTCGCTTCTCAAGGGCGGGGTTGAAGAGGTCGGGGAAAAGATAAAAGAATGGAAGGAGATCAAACTGGCAGACGATGAAACCGTCTATATGGGAACAACCAAAAAAGGGAAGCTCTTTGCCAAACTGGTAAGCCGCGAGGCGATCTGCGATGTCTGCGAGAACACCCATTTCATTTTTGTTTTTGATAAAGAGGGCAAGGTCATGAACCTCGTCCCTGTATCCTTAACCAAATACGGAAACAAGAACTGGGACGAAAAAGACATAAAAACGATGAAGGGCCGCGTTATCGGAAAGTATCTTTATAATCCTTTTGACTTCGACTCAAGGGTCGATGCAGTAAGCACGGCAACAATGACATCGGTCCTGATATTCAATAGTTTAGAGCGGGCCAATACTATTTATAAAGAACTCAAAGAAAAAGGGTATCTCCATTAATAAAACCATTCCCCGTTGGTATACCGGAAAATCTCTTTGACTTCTTCGCTGCTGTCGACGGAAAAAGGGCCTTTTAAGACCTCCTGCTCACTGTTTCCGGTGCTGACATACTTTATTTCCTTATAACGCAACACCCCGATAAAAGGGGTTACGGCCGAATCTGTTTTTTTGACTTGATAACGATAGTTCGGACCGTAACCGATATATTCAGCTTTGTACACGCCCCCAGAACGGGTCACCTTCAAGCCGGTAAAGTTGTCTGTCTCGACCCTGTAAAGCTTCTTCACCCAGACCTTTTTAAACACCTCGAAGCTCTTTTTGACCTTAAAAAAGTCATCGCCGAGCGCAGGAGTGGAGACAAAGAAAACAAGGCTTATTATTACTGCCAATAAAGCTTTCAGGCGGAAAAAACTCATGATTGTTATTGGACTTTTATCTCTATCCTTCGGTTCATCCTTCTGCCGTCAGCGGTCTTGTTATCGGCAACCGGGTTTAACTCTCCCATGCCCCTGGTGCTTATCCTCCCGGCGTTGATCCCTTTGCTTCCAAGATAGCGCTTAACAGCATTCGCGCGTTTTCCCGAAAGGATTTTATTGTATGCGTCAGTTCCAATGCTGTCTGTATGACCCTCGATAACAATACTGACCGAAGGGTTGGCTTTCAGCGTTGCCGCCGCTTCATTAAGGACAGGCTCAAACTGAGGCTTGATGTTGGCCTTGTCAAAATCAAAGTTAATGCCTCTCAAAACAATTTTCATGGGTACCGGGACTGGAGCCGGAGCGGCTTCGGCTTTTGGAATAGTAATGCAGGCTATGGTTGCCGCTTCCTTGGCCTTTACTGCAAGGGCAAGGGCTTTTTCAGTCTCACATTTCTTATAAAGCTTCCAGGCCTTGTCCAGCATCACTTCCGCCTTTGTCGTGTCACAGCCGTCCAGTTGCGCTTCTTTAATGGCTGTTTTGGCCTCGCTGAGCTCTGTTGGAGTGCCTATGATTCCCAGAGGACTCGCGATCGACCCCTTTGAGTCCCACATAAAGCCGGTGTTAAACATCCAGACAGATAATAATAAAAGAATCGTATAAAACATCTTTCCTCTCATATTTTTCCTCCTTTTATGAAAGGTAAAATTGATAAATTATAACATGTTATACGCAAAAACCGTTAAAAAGTCAATGTAAAAATAGTGAATTCTTCTCAATCAAATCGATAATATGTATCAGGCAGGAACACGAAACCGTATGGTCACGCTTGTTTGAGCCTGAAACTTTTTCCAGGTATCATTTGTTTTAAAGATGGAACAGTTTGGGTGGGTAGGGATTTTATCCAAGAAAGAGAATAACTCCTGCGAATATGGCAAATATTCCCAGGGTAACTACGATTAACCAGCGGTTCAGTGAAATCATCTTTTTGCCTTCTTGATTAGATCATGTTTACGATTGATATTAATGAGAAAGGGAATGATCCTTCTTTAACCTGATAAGGGCAATTTCAGAAGGACAAAAGAACCTCAGGGGGATGGTCGATGTTCCGATGCCCCTGTTGACATAGATCTGTGTTCCGTTTTTTCTGTACTTCCCCGAAACATACCCGCACCAGTCTTTCGGTCGCACAATAGAGCCGATCCCCGGAATCACAAACTGCCCACCGTGCGTGTGCCCGGACAACACAAGGGAAATCCCTTTTTCAGTCGCCTCATCAACGATTTTCGGCGAATGCGCAAGAAGAATCTTCAAAGAATCCTCAGGGATTCCGGCCAACGCCCTGTTCAGATTATCATGATAGGTAAACGGGTCATCAACCCCTACGATTCCGATGAAGTTGTCTTTTATGCAGAGGCGGTCGCTTTCATTAATCAGAAGCTTGACACCGTATTTCTGATAACACTCTCTCATCTTATCACCAGTCATAGAACACCGGTATTCCTGGTTTCCCTGAACAGCCCAGATGCCGTATTTCGTTTTGATACCCCATAAGAATTTTTCAACCTCATCCTGGGCATTTCTGGAAATAATATCCCCTGTGAGAAAGAGGACATCAGGGTTCAGCTCGTTAACAATCTGAACAACCCTCTTTTCCCGTTTTCCGAATTTTTTAATATGGATATCGGAGAGATGAACGATTCTGAGATTATCAAATCGGTCCGGCAGATTCTTAATCGAAACTTCGATCTGTTCTGTTTTGATTCTTCCGTTGCTTATCATACTATTTATTTTTTAAAACTCTCTTTCTCTATTTGGATACCGAATTTTTTCAAAAGTAGTGCTTACATTAATAACATTTGAAAAAAAAGCAAGAAAAAATTAAAAAAAGTTTTGTTAGATTTTTTCACGATTCAGGAAAAAGGTGACTTTTTCAGGCTGCAAGAAAGGTTAAACCGATAAAAAACAACTATTTAGAAAAAATATTCCTGATATTTTTCATCATGGCGTCATGGTGCGTTCCAAGCCAGTAAACTCTCTTGCAACCGCTGCACTGCCAGAACTCTTCCTTCCACTTGTATGAGCGAGGCGGAACAATCGACTCCACATCTTTTTTGTCGACGGGGTTTAAAAGAGCGTTACAGACAAGACATCTTTTAAAAATTTTCTCAAAAGGGTTCACCTTGAAGTGGTCGCAGACCTCTTTGAGCTGCTTAAGGGGGCTTTGGGATTTCATGAAAAGATATCTCTGCGAGGGAACAAACCGGTAAAGGTTCCAATCGCTACTGAGAATAACCCGGTTCTCCTTTTTTGACAGGTCCATTAATTCTTCATCCGATATCGTGTTACAATAAAGGCAATCGAGCCCCACGATTCTCAGATACTTCGCAAGTTTTCCCAAATGGTCATCGGCAATAAATTTTAGATCCATGCTGACCATGTCCGCTTCCATGCTTAAGCAGGTTGTTGCTGATTAGCATTGACACCTAAGTTGAATTATATTAACATACCAGCCACTTTTTATACATTTATTTTATTAAAAAGAAAAATCTCAACAACACCTGATAAGGAATCGACCCATGGCGACAAAGATCACAAAAAGAGATGAAGACTATTCCCGGTGGTATACCGATATCATCGCCGCGGCCCAGCTTGCGGATTATTCTCCTGTGAAAGGGTGCATGGTCATCCGTCCCAATGGATATGCACTATGGGAAAGAATACAGAGAGTTCTCGACGATATGTTCAAGGAAACCGGCCATGAAAACGCCTATTTCCCCCTCTTTATTCCCGAAAGCTTTCTAAAAAAAGAGGCGGAGCATGTCGAGGGGTTTGCTCCGGAATGCGCTGTTGTGACCCACGGCGGCGGAAAAAAACTGGAGGAGCCGCTGGTTGTCCGGCCGACATCCGAAACAATTATCTGGGCCATGTTCAAGAAGTGGATTATGTCTTACCGGGACCTCCCGCTCCTTATCAATCAGTGGTGTAATGTAGTCAGGTGGGAAATGAGAACACGGCTCTTTTTGAGAACCTCGGAGTTCCTATGGCAGGAAGGACATACCGCCCATGCGACCGGAGAAGAAGCTCAGGAAGAGACCATGAAGATGCTCGACGTTTACAGGAAATTCGCCGAGGAATACATGGCCATTCCGGTCATCCCCGGCGTAAAAACAGAAAAAGAAAAGTTTGCCGGAGCGGATACCACCTACTGTATCGAAGCCATGATGCAGGATAAAAGGGCCCTGCAGGCCGGCACCTCGCATAATCTCGGACAGAACTTTGCAAAGGCCTTTGAAGTCACCTTTCAGGATCAGGACGGACAAACAAACTTTGTATGGGCGACAAGCTGGGGTGTCAGCACCCGGCTGATAGGGGCATTGATCATGACCCATTCCGACGATAAGGGAATCGTCATTCCTCCGAAACTTGCGCCGATCCAGCTGGTTATCGTCCCCATCTTTAAAGAAAAAGAGGAGCTTGAAAAGCCCCTGTCCCTTTATCGGGAACTCAAAGAAAAAAATCTTTTCACGGTCAAGCTGGACGACAGACCCGAATATTCTCCCGGATGGAAATTCCACGAATGGGAGCAACGAGGTATTCCGATTCGCATGGAAATAGGCCCGAAAGATATTGCCAAGAACCAGGTGGTCCTGGTCAGAAGGGATACCGGTGAAAAGCTCTTCTGCCCGATGGATAACCTTGCCGAAACTGTTCAGAAACTCCTCGAGGATATTCAGGAAAGCCTGTTTGAAAGGGCAAAGCAGTTCAGAAATGAAAACAGCTTTCCCGTGCAAAGCTATGACGAGCTGAAAGAGATTACCGCGGGCAAAGGCGGCTTTGCCTACGCCCACTGGTGCGGTTCGATTGAATGCGAAGAACTGGTTCAGCAAGAGACAAAGGCAACAATCAGATGCATTCCCCTGGACGCGAAAAGTGAAGAGGGAACATGCATTATCTGTCAGAAGAAATCGGACAAGAGGGTCATTTTTGCAAAAGCATACTGATTGCCCCTTTCACATGTCCCCCGTCTAGGTTGTCAGCAGACAAAAAATCAATCGTTAAAACTGAATAGCGAAAACGTTCTGCCACTGTGTGCAGACACAGCAGTTCTCTGTCATTAAAATGGATTTTCCTGGCAGAGATGAGAACCGATGCGAAGGCCTTAAAAATCGTTAATGATAGTAAACGCCTTCTTCAGATACAACTGTTCTATCTGTTTTTTGACAAAAATAAAATCCTGCCAAAAAAGATTTCTTCTTATTGAAAACCTCTTTTTTTAACCGAACCTTTTTATCTTTTCTTTGTTGCTTTCTTCTTTACGGCTTTCTTTACGGCTTTTTTCTTCGTCGCCTTCTTTACGGCTTTCTTCTTTACTACCTTTTTCTTTACGGCTTTCTTTACTACCTTTTTCTTTACGGCTTTCTTTACGGCTTTCTTCTTTACTACCTTTTTCTTTACGGCTTTCTTTACGGCTTTCTTCTTTACTACCTTTTTCTTGGCTGCTTTCTTCTTTACCGCCACTTTTGCACCTCCTCCGTTAATGGGTTTAGGATTACACAAACGGTTCTTGCCTGTTGATACCCTACCGCATGTTGAACATGTATATTGAAGCTCTGATACCATAGGGATGCATACATGTCTTGGATTGAGGGCTCTCGATCCACAGAACTCACAGGTGTAAATTGTTTTCGTCTCGGCAGGAGAACAGAGATGCCCTTTGTCAGAGGCAATCTTGCCGCATGTCTTACAGGTAAAAATATTCTTGCTCATCTTTTTTCACCTCTATCTTAATTAATAATTAAGATTTCCCAAATAATAAGGTAATTTAGCTCTTCTGTCAACAGGATTTTGCACCAAAAACCAAAAAAAATTTTCTTGGTTTTTAAAAAAATTTTTGCGTGATCAGCTTAAAAAAAAATTATTAGCTGATAAAAAGAAAAAGCAGTTCTGCCTTTCTAACATTCATATCCCTGTATACCCCCTGTTAAAGATGATGTACAAAGACCGCTAATTTTCATACCGGTTCTTTTTGTATCTTTACCTTTGTTAGTCTCAAATGATATTAACAGGGGCACCCACATGAAGTATTAAAAGCCGCTGTCTTCTTCCACACTTCTTTATCCGCGCATCCTTTGCATTCCGGAAAATTTTCTCCTTTTTTCAGCCGCTGCCGTATTATTTTTTTTCCTCCGCTGCACGATGCACATTCGTAGATACCGTTCTCGGGAATAATATCTCCGACCGTGTAAACTTCTTTAACTGCCATTTTTAATTTCTCCTTGTGATAGGCTTTATATTATCTATATATAAAATAATAGCACCTCTTTTGTAAACGACAACCGGAAAATGCATTTTTTTGCACGCACCATAACAATAATTAAAGACAAAAAAAGAGAGCGTGCCCGTAAACACGCTCTCTTTTTTTCTTTGGTATGCTATTTCAGGCTCTGCAGATATTCGACAAGGACTTTTTTCTGATCTCCGGAAAGAGTCTGGTAGCCTGGCATCATAGAAGCGGGATTATAGCTTTTGGGGTTATTCAGCTGGCCGAGGATCCTTTCGGCATTCAGTCTTGAACCGACCTTGCTCAGGTCAGGTCCTATCTTTCCGCCAACGCCATTAATCGCGTGACAGCCAACGCAGCCGAGACTCTGGTACAGCTGGCTGCCATTTGATGATGCCTCTGCTGCCGGTTTAAAAGCAAAGGAGTGAAAAAAGATAAAAGCAGTAATAACAGAAATTAAAATAATACCACGGACAAAATGTCTCCCGGACAACCTGGTGTTCATATACGCCTCCTCAAAAGATTACTGTTGTTATTTTAAAAATTATAGATTATAAATTGAACACAATCAAGGAGAATATTTATATGACCTTATTCTGCGGGATCGCCTCTCCCGGAAGAAACCTCAGGGAAGAAGAAACCGCCCTCCTGAAAAAGATGACCGAATCGCTGCATCTCAATAACGGCCATGCCGGCTATTTTTTTTCTGATGACCAGATCATTTCCGTCGGTTTCAAATACAACCCTGACAAAGAAAGCCCCCTTGATGAAAGCAAAAAACCGCTGACAGACGAATCAGGAGAAGTCGTTCTCTTTTTCGACGGCTTTCTGACAAACTCCGAAGACCTCCGGATAATTCTTGAGCGAAACGGCCACCGCATTTTCTCGAACAACAACGCCGAGGTCATCATCCACTTTTACAAAAAAGAAGGAACGAACTCCTTTGCAAGGCTCAACGGTGAATTCTGCTTTCTCCTTTACGACAAAGTCAAAAGGCATCTTCATCTTGTCCGCGACAAAACCGGCTCACACCCTCTTTACTACTCGATAATACCCCCGGACAAAAAAGAGAACTGCTTCATCTTTACCAATCAGATGGGAGTATTTCTTGAAAGCGGGGCGGTTCAGAGAACATTAAGCGAAGAGGGGCTTTACCATTATTTTACATACGGAGCCGCGCCCCCTCCAAACACTCTCATCAAGGGGGTCGGCAAACTATCTGCCGGAAACTTTGTCGGGCTCAACCTTTCCCACGACTTTTCTTATTACTCGCAGGACCCTGTCCAGAAACAATACTGGCTGCCCGTATCCAACCGGACATCGAATGAAAGCGAGGACTATTATATTGAAAAAATCAGAAAATTCCTGACAGAAGGGGTAAAAAGACGGATAAAGGGTCAAAACAAGCTCACGATACCCCTTGCCGGCATGGATTCCAGCGCTCTTCTTGCCCTCGCAAAAAAAGAGGGGATGGATAATATTGAAACCTTCACATCCTTCGTTGCCCAGAAATCGGCAAAAGACAAAAGGATCGACACCGAACTCAGGGTAACAAGAGAGACAAAAAACGCCTTCGAAACAAAACACCGTGAAATCCCTATTCAGGAAGAAGATCTGCTCGATATTTTGCCGAAAACCGTGGCAATAAGCCCGGAGCCTTGCGCCTACTATGCCCTGCCGGAAATCTACTGCCTTATAAATAAAATGGCCGAATGCAATGCCGATACCATTCTCTTCGGAACCCTTGCCGATGCCCTGTTTCTCGATTCAAAGGATTTCTATAAGCTCTGCAACATGCTCGGCGGGTTTTTGGGAAAGCGTGTTTTTTCCATGAAACCGTTTGCCCGTCTGATGCACCGCAAAAACTCATTTTTTGACGCAATAAAATGGAAACGCCTCACGCCCGGGTGGAAAACAAAAACATTCGAGCTTCTCTCAAACGGACACGAACCCTATCTCGGACATAAATATTATCTTACCGATTCGCAAAAGAGGCTCATCTTCTCTCCGGGCTTTCTTAAAACAAACAGCAGTTTCAGCACAGCCGCCCTTGTTGACAGCACCGTTCAAAAAATCCTGAAAAAAAGACCGGATATCAACCCCGCTGAAAAATTTGTTGCTTTAAACCTGATGCTCGTTAACCCGGAGACCGTCATCACCCATCTTTATAACTCTCTTGCCCCCCTTTCCATTCAGCCGCGCTACCCTTTTGTGGATGCAGAGCTTGTAAGCTTTGTCCTCGGCATCCCCCTTCGTGCCAGGATGAAAAACGGCACCCCGAAACATCTTCTTAAAAAAGCCCTTTCCGGAATCGTTCCCGACAATGTGCTCAATATGAAAAAGGTCAAGCTCGGAAGAGGGGGATACAATTTCTTCAAAAAAAACATGGGGGAAAAACTTGAAGAGCTTCTTCAAACCTCCCATATTATCAAAGAGGGGGATTATTTTAACCTCGATTCAATAAAAAGGCTGATCCGCCTTCACAAAAAAGGGAAAAAGGGGCTGGAAATCTACCTCTATCCCCTTCTGGTCTTTCTCATCTGGCATCAGATATGGATCGAGGAAAAGAAATAACCCCGATTTATTAGCAACCTTTCTCAGGGAGAATCGTTGATGAAACCGTTAAAAACCTTTTTTCTTTCTCTCCTCATGTTTCTTCCCCTTGAAAACGCTTTTGCCGATTACGGTGGCGGGGGCTACGGCCCGGGTATGATGCACTGGGGTTACGGCATGATGGGATGGTTCGGTCACATATCCATGATCATCTTCTGGATTGTGATGATTGTTCTCACTGTCTTTATTATCAGATGGGTTGTGCGAACAAACCGCCAGAAATCGTCAGGGGGCAGTGAATCAGCGTTCGACATACTGAAAAAGCGTTACGCAAAGGGCGAGATCACCAAGGCCGAATTCGAAGAGATGAAAAGAGATATCGAATAGTAATCACATCTTTATCTTTAATGCCTATCCGAGAAAGCGCCGGCGATGGGCCGCGTTGATAACCATTTCCTGGATATTCTGCTGGCTTCTCGATTCGATAAGGTCCCTGATGTTGTCTGTCAGTTTCTTATATTCTGGGTCAGGGTCAATCGCAAAGCCGTGTCTCTTCAAAAAGCTTTTTATATTGTTCCTGATCTTCGGCGGAAGAAGCTTTAACGAGTTCTCGTTCAGGTAGTGAAGGGCATCCTGCAAATCCTCTTCAAAGTAGATATAGACCTCTTTGATAAAGTCGACATCTTCATCTTTCAGGCTTCCAAGCCCGAATATCTCCGGCGGCAGTCCGATGGAATAGAGGGCGGCCGTGAACTGTATGGCTCTCGGCAGGGATATCCCCTTCATCTCCCTTGCATACCCGAAAAGCCCGATATGGAGCTTTCTCTCCCTCCGGCTCGGTACATACTTTGCCACCTCGTTAATAAGCGGGGCCATCTCTTTGATGATAGCCTGGTATTCGCCGGTATATCTCTTGATAATATCGAGCGCCCTCTTTTCAACAACCTTCATGGTCTGTCCTACCCGGTGTTTTTTGATCTTCTCGATGGCCTCGATAACCTCTTCAACAGGGTTGTCATACTTGAAGGCCGACTGCACCGTAAAAGTCTGCACCGAGGGGTATTCCTGAAGAACGCGAAGAACGGTCGAGGGCTTTAAGTTTCCCCTGAACGGGACAGAGCCGACGCCGATGATCGGATAAATATCGATTCCAATCTCCTTTTCCAGCTTCTGAAGCTTAAAAAGAGCGATCTTGTTCAGCAGGACCGCGCTTACCACGCCGTAGTTCATGGCAGGGTCAGACCGCGCAATAAAAACACGCTGGTGTTTGAAATTTTTGTCCTTTAAATATTCCCTCACGATCTTCTGGGGGTTCAGCATCCGTTCTGCATCCTCAAAAAGAGGGATAACATTGATACTCTCCGGCTTGAACTCGCCTATCCACTGCTTGATGGTGATGTCCCCCTTTTTAAAGGGCATGTTCTGTTTTCCCACGACAAAGTTCTTATAATAATGATAAATCCTCTCCAGGCTCTTGCAGGTCGTGGCCATGGGAAGGATAACCTCGAATATCGGGGGAATATCTTTTTCATAAAAGAGCTTTGCCGCGTCATACGAGCGGGGCATGCTCTCAAGCGTCTCCAACAGAATCTTGGCCTCGGCCTGCTCGACCGTGGGGTTGGGAACGCGGAGTGTGAGGAAGATGTCCTTTCCGAGAATCTTTTCCTTGAAGAACGATTCGTATTTCATCAGGAGCTTTTTGACAACGTAGTTGTCGGTCTCTTTCCCCTCGCAGTCCCACATCTGCTCGTCGCACCCCAGATGCGAAAAGGCATAATAGGCCTCGATAACCTCATGCTCCTTGTCAATGATGCCTTCCTCGACAAAAAAGGGCATGTGGACATTATCAGGGTGCTGGGTATTCATACAGCGGGGTATCTTCGGCATTTTAAAAATCCTTTATTTTTATATGATTATAATATTCCCCGCTCAGAATAGTAAAAAAAAGAAAAAAGTGCAATGGTTATTTTTACCCTTTCTTGCCTGCCCGGTTAAAAGGCATTTAATGCCCTCACAATAGGGGGGCAGCAATGCCGAAACCTGTTGACTTTACCACGTTTTTCTGCTTAAATAGGGCCACGATTATAATTCTTGTTCTGCTTCCCACTGGCCACTCAATCGATATCTTTAAAGTTACAAGCAACCTATTAGAATACTGAAGGTTAGGGACTCGTTGGGACTAAAGAATAAACTAGCATTCCTTTTTCTCGTATCAATCCTCATGCTTTTCCTGCATCTATCCTATGCCCAGGCTCACCACCGGCAACATCTCTCTGTTATCAGTTCCTATGATAAGAGCCATCCATGGTCAAACGGCCTTATAAAAGAAAGTCTTAACAAATACATATCTCACGACAGGATGGTTTTGAGCTCTGCTGCTGCCGCCACTGAAGAAACCTCCGAAAGAAATATTATCAATAAGTCCTCTTTCTCCTTTTATCAAATATACAAGCAAGTCATCTGGACAACTTCAGGCATTATAATCCTCCTTGTTTTCTGCATTCTTATTCTCGTCAGCAATATTGAAAAACGAAAAAAGATAGCTCTGGCATTAGAAGAAAGCGAGGAAAAATTAACCGAATCAGAGCTTTTTCTTAATAAAGTCATTGAAAACAGCCCTCATCCCATGTGGGTTTCCGACAATAAAGGGACTCTTATAAGATCAAATCAGGCCCTCCGGGACCTGCTGGACGTGACCGACGATGACATTGTGGGAAAATATAATGTGCTTAAGGATAATATCGTAGAAGAACAGGGGTTTTTGCCGCTGGTCAACGATGTTTTTGAAAAAGGCAACATTGCCCAGTTTAACATTGAATGGGACGGCTCAAAACTGACACAAATCGCACTAAAAAACAAAACGTTTGTCATCCTCGATATAACCATTTCACCCATAATCGATTCAGCAGGAAAAGTCGTTAACGCTATCTGCCAGCATAAAGACATAACCGATCTCGTGCTTTCCCGAAAAAAGATCGAGGCCTCGCTCAAAGAAAAAGAGATCCTGATAAAAGAGATCCACCACAGGGTTAAAAATAATATGCAGGTTATATCAAGCATCCTTCTCCTGCAGTCCAACACTATCGAAGACAAGAACACCGCAGATGTCTTAAAGCAGTGTCAGAACCGCATTCAAAGCATGGCCCTTGTCCACGAAAAGCTCTACAAGACAGAAGACCTTGTCAGTATTAACCCAAGACAATATATAAAGACCCTCATGAAAAGCCTTCACAAAACCTATACAACAGAAAAAGATAATATCGTCACGCGGGTAGACGCCGAAGGTCGGATGCTGGATATAGACACCGCCGTGCCTCTCGGCCTCATTGTCAACGAGCTGGTTACCAATGCCTTCCAGCATGCCTTTGAAGACGGCGAGGGGAAAATCAACGTGGCGCTTCGCGACATCGATGAAAAAAGGCTGGAATTAACTGTCAGGGACAACGGCGTCGGCCTTCCCGAAGATTTCGATATCAACAGCTCAAAAACCCTCGGTCTGCAACTGGTCTCCCTTCTATCAATTCAGCTCAAAGGCGATCTAAAAGTAACAGGAAACCAGGGCACAGAGTTTCAGATAACCTTTAAGAGGGGGAAGGTAAAAAAGATATAGAAGTTTACTTTACTTTTTTTGCGTGCCCAAAAAAAGTAATCAAAAAAAAGGCACCCCATTGCTTTTCTTGACGGCCTCTGCCTTCGGTCGCTCAGACTTCGAGCGCAACTCGCTAACGCTCAGACAGTGCTCTCCGTTTTCCTCGCTACCCTCAGCATAGACCTAAAAAGCAAATGGGGGAAATCGCAAAAATATATTGACTGAAGTCTATCTTTTCGAAACGAAAAATACTTGACAAATATCCTAAACTAATTTTATTATAAGTAAAATTTGCGATTCCGTGAAGCTTCCCACTGGGCACTGGTGATAATTACTTTTCAAGTTCTAATTACTCAGCCGCCTCTTTTTCTTTTTGATAATCCAGATAAGCTCATTTTTTGAATTTATACTAATTTAAAATTTAGGGGGTTAAAAATGTCTTCAAAAACCTTCAGAATTTTTCAGAATAAAATGGTTCTTCTTTTTCTAATAATTGCATTGTTTATGCTCTCTGGATGTGCACCACTAATAACAGATTTTACTCCTGATAGGGGGCCTGTCGGCACAGAAGTAACAATCAAGGGAGAAAACTTTTTCTGGATTCAATACGTAAAATTTGAAGAAGGGAGAACGGAAAACTTTGATTCTCATTTTCGCTTGTTTAGCGAAGATTGGATAGACACAAAAGTTTCATATGGAGCAACAACAGGCAAGATCAGAGTTAGAAATATCTTTGGGACAGGTGTAAGCGCTAATGATTTCATAGTTGAGAAAGAAACATGGTCTAAGAGCTATGGAGGCACAGCTACTGATACTGCACGTTCCATCCAGCAGACCACTGATGGGGGATACATTGTTGCTGGATATACAACCTCCTTTGGAGAGGTCAATGATGATTTCTGGGTTTTGAAGCTGTTTGCAAATGGGGATATACATTGGCAGAAAACCTATGGAGGCACAGCTGCTGATACTGCACTTTCCATTCAGCAGACCACTGATAGAGGATACATTATAGCTGGTGCCACAGCTTCATTCGGCGCAGGCAATGATGACATTTGGATTTTGAAGCTGGATGAGAGTGGCGATATCATATGGCAGAAAACCTATGGAGGCACAGCTAATGATGTTGCACGTTCCATCCAGCAGACCACTGATGGGGGATACATTGTTGCTGGATATACAACCTCCCTTGGAGAGGTCAATGGTGATTTCTGGGTTTTGAAGCTGGATGGGAGTGGCGATATCATATGGCAGAAAACCTATGGAGGCACAGCTTTTGAAGGCCCAAGCTCCATCCAGCAGATCACTGATGGGGGATATATCGTAGCTGGAAATACCCGCTCCTTTGGAGCGGTCAATGGTGATTTCTGGGTTTTGAAGCTGGATGGGAGTGGCGATATTATATGGCAAAAAACCTATGGAGACACAGCTTTTGAAGGCCCAAGCTCCATCCAGCAGACCACTGGTGGGGGATATATCGTAGCTGGAGTAAGAAATTCCTATGGAGCGGTCTTTGGTGAATTCTGGGTTTTGAAGCTGGATGGGAGTGGCGATATCATATGGCAGAAAACCTATGGAGGCACAGATTTTGAAAACGCACTTTCTATTCAGCAGACCACTGATGAAGGATACATTGTTGCTGGATTTACAGTTTCATTCGGCACATCAGGCAGTCATGACTTTTGGATTTTGAAGCTGGATGGGAATGGCGATATCATATGGCAGAAAACCTATGGAGGCTCATATGCTGAAACAGCTCTTTCTATTCAGCAGACCACTGATGAAGGATACATTGTTGCTGGAACTACAGTGTCTTTTGGAGTGGCGCGTTCTGTTGATTTCTGGGTTTTGAAGCTGGATGAGCATGGGAATATTTCAGAATCCTGTCCACCAGAAATCGGTCAAAATACCTCGGCCATCCCGGCAGATACTTCTGTAGTTCCTCAGGATACATTGGCAACCGTTACTACGTCTAGCTCAACTATTACTTCAACTACAGTAACGCCAGCAGATACTAACGCTACCATTGAAACCCAGTGTACTAACTGAGAAAACTGGAGCAAGGAATTTTCACAAAAATATATTGACTCAATCCTGCCTTTTTGAAATGAAAAAAACTATTGACATTTCAGGCGTTAAATATATATTTATAAACAAAAGCGATTCCGCGAAGCCTGCCTCTGGGCGCTGGTGATAATTACTTTTCAAGTTCTGATTCCACTTCCTTTGATAATTTTTTTAATCTCCCATTTGGGTTACTTCTCTTTTGAGTCTCTTTCATTAATAATGCTATTAGTCTCTTCAATAAAATAAAGGAGAATAAAAAATGAAAAGAATAATAGCAGCACTTATTGTTTTAACTTTTTTAATGGTCAGCCCTTACACGACCTCTGCCCAGAGTGCGAAGTATTATTTTGATAAAGGGGTGGATATTGCTTATCAGGTTGGTTTAGGTTATCTGTTTGGACACGTTGATGAGAAGAATTTTGAGAAAAACTTAAACGAGGCTATCTGGAATTTGAACAAAGCCATAGAGCTAAACCCGAGATATGCAGAAGCTTATTATGAGCGGGGGCAGTGTTATATACTGCTTGGCAAGGATCAGGAGGCCGTTTCAGACCACAAAAAAGCTGTTGAGATTTATATTATTAGTGGGAATTATTATTATACCGAGGGCAAAAATCAGGAGGCCGTTTCAACCTATACCAAAGCTATAGAGCTAAACCCGAAATATGCTAAAGCTTATTATAATCGCGGGAATGTTTATTGCGATCTTGGCAAATATCAGGAGGCCATTAATGACTGTACGAAAGCTGTTGAGATAAATCCAAAACATGCTTCAGCTTATATTAATCGTGGATATGCTTATGATCAACTTGGCAAACATCAAGAGGCTATTTCAGATTATACAAAAGCTATTGAGATAGACCCAAAATATGCTTTAGCTTATAATAATCGTGGATTTGCTTACAAAAAACTTGGCAGAGAAAAAGAGGCTTCTCAAGATTTTGATAAAGCTAAATCACTCCGCAAACAATAAAGGAACGAGCAAGAAAAGGACATCAAACTTTTTCCACGCTGAAAACCTCAACCACTCCTTCTTTGCCTTTGAAGTTGATGTCTCCTATCAGCTCATATTTCAGCCCGGCATCGTCATTCAGGATCTTCTTGAGGAAACCGGAAACAAGAATCCTCCTGCCGAATTCTTTACATTTTCCTTCCAGCCGTGCGCATGTATTCAGCACGTCGCTGATATAAGCTATATCTCTTTTAAGAACACCTACCTGAGCAACGGTAACCGCCCCTGCGTTGACCCCTGCCTTGAACTGGGGGAGCACGCCGTATCTCTCTTTATAGAGGGCGGATTTTTTTCTTAATATCTCTTCAAAATCAAAGAATACCTTAATGCAGTTTGAATCTCTCACTCCGTCATCAATCTTCCATGTCAGTATGGCTTCATCACCCACATATTGGTATATCTCTACCTGATGCCGGATGGCGCTATCTGTAAGATCGGACCAGCAGTCCTGGATCAGGCGGCAGGAGCGGGCGTGCCCCAGCCTTTCGGCAATGGCTGTTGAGTCGGTTATGTCAAGAAACATAAAAATCCTGTCTTCGGTTTTGGGGTGATAATATTTGCCCAGGAGAAGGTTGACGAGAACTCTCCGCCCTGTCATTTTTGTCATCTGCCTGATAAAACTGAACAAAACCGCAACGATGCCGACATAGAGCAAAATGACAAGCATTTTTTTATCGAAAAGCTTTTCGAGAAAAGAGGGTATGAGCTGAACGGCAGTGATATTCCTTAAAAAGATAAGATTAAAGACCTTCCCGAAGAACACCATGACAATAACACTTGCTACCAATAAAACTCCCTGGACAATCATTAAAAATCCATAGGACTTTGTTCGAAGAACGGGACTGTCTTCGGCCAGAAGCGTAAACCAGTAAGCTATTCCGAGCAAAGCACCGCAGGCCAGACATCCTGCTATATAAAGGAGCTGGTAGTTATGGGGGTTCCAGTCGGCAACGTCTCTTGTTCCAAAATAACGGACAAGAAAATAAAGGCCTGCTGCCAGCACCCATGAAAATATAGAGTAAAAAAGGAGCCTGATGTTTCTTTTTGTTTTCTCTATTCCTTTTCTATCCATGTTTAGCTTATCCCGGATTAAGCCCCTGGCCGGTTAGATATGAACAGCTTAGATTTTTTGAGTATAGACAATATGCTGAGGGAAATAGGGACAGCACCTATTTTCTAGTTCTCCTAATTTCTCTCTTTTTAGTCCCCCTTCTGATTTTTAGGTTTACGGCAAGCAAGCGGGATAAGCGGAGAGGCTGTCTGAAGGCAAAGCCTGAGTTCGCCTCGTAGCCCCGCGAGCGAAGCCGGAAACCGTAAAGAAAATCAGCGGGGGCGTCTTTCTTTTCGTTCTTTTCTTAGAAGAGCAAGAACAGGACTTACTCTTTTATTTTGCACGCATTTGAAACGGTAGTTGTGAGCACAACACCGCCCTGTTTGGCCGCGGCATCGAAAACATCTTTGAGGCAGGAAAAGACAATATCGGCATCGCCGGAAATGGTTGTGCTCATGCCGCCAAGCTCATACTTCACGCCCTTCTTTTTCAGTTCATCTAAGGCTTTATAGATAACATCGCCGAGGTCTGTCGTTCCGAGAGGATAGAGAGAAAACTGGCAGGCAACCTGCATTTTTATTCTCCTTTTTTTTCGGGAAGCTCGATAGATATTCCGAGAAAGGTTCCGAAGGGGTTATTTATGGAAGGGAGCATGCCTTCGAGACAGCGTATCGGCTTTTTCCAGCAATGCGGGAGGGTCAGCACCGTTCCCCAGTCTATTTTAATACCCTTTATGCCGAGGTTATCCGCCGCCGCCCGTATCAGCCTCTTCATCTCGCAGACCGAATAGAACTTTATTTTCAAAAAAACGCCCTTTTTCTTTTTGGCCTGTATCCTTCTGACGATATTCTTACAGGACACCTTGTTCAGTATCCCGAAAACAACCTGTTTCCGCGCCACCCGAAGCGCCTCTTCCACACCCTTCTCTGCCTCTTTTACAAATTCAAAAGAGGTAATGAGTGCGACCACATCGTAGGAATTGTCAGGAAAAGGAAGGCTCTCGCTCACACCCTGAAACACCTTGATGCTTTCCGGCACCTTGCCCTCGACATATTTCATCATATGCGGTGAAGGGTCAAGGCCGGTCACCTGATAGCCGAGCTCGTTAAAAAAGAGCAGGTAGTTTCCTGTTCCGCAACCCACCTCAAGAAGGGTCTCTTTGGCCTGTGGCTTCATCAGCCTGACAAGCAGTTCTTTTTCCACCCTGTCGGTATACTGCCCCTCAGGGGTCTCGAACCACTTGTCGTAATGCTCGGCCTCTTTTATTCCAAAGGCAAGGTCATTATCTTCCATCGGACTTTAACCCCCATGCAGTGATCTACAGGATAAGCTGTCTGAAATTGCCCCTGACAATGGCGCTGGCATTATAATCCTGCTTCAGCTCCTTGCTTATCTTCGGCCACATCTCTTTTAAGACAACGATATTAACGGCATACCAGTCACCCACCTCGGTAACGGTAGGGAACTCAGAATAGAGCTTGTTCTTCTTAAGATAGCCCATGAGCCTGTCAAAATCTTTCCTGTGGATATTGAACTTCACATCATTATACTTCCTCGCTATCACAACGCCGGTGAGGCTGTCCCTGATAGTCAGCGCCTTTTCTCGCTTCCACTTATCTTCCGTAACGCTCTTGCCCGCATAGAGGCTGGCTCTCGAGGTCATGATCTGGCCCAGCTCTTTCAGGCCGTATTTCTTCAGGGTCGAGCCGGTCTGCGTATTGTCCACGACAATATCGGCCCCCTTGCTGATATACCCCTCGGTCACGCCGTCCGAGTTGAGTATCTGGACATCGTCGTTGCCCCCGCTCTTTATCCCGCGTATCTGGATAAGAGGGGCCTTGCCGCCGTAGAGTTTTTTATATGCCTCGTTCTTCATAAAGTACGATTTCGTGATATTGATATACTCCGTATAGCAGATAAGCGGTTTTTTCTCCTTTGCCTTTCTGGTGATCACCTCGGAAAGACTCTTTGCCGGGTTTGTTTTGGGTATGGCCGTGACCAGGCGCGTCATGCCGTATGCCAGGTCGCAAAGCTTCTCCAGGCTCTCGCCGCTCACAGACTCCTCCGTGACCCAGTCATCCCCGATAACGGCGATATCGAGCAGCCCCCGCGAAAGCTCATTGGGCGCGCTCTGGGGCCGGGTTAAAAACAGGGCGATCTCCAGATCATTCGCTATCATCAGGCTGGAGTCCTGCTCCCTTGTGGGAGAATACCCCTTGATATCATAGCCCGCGTCGAGAAAGAGGCTTTCCGTATTCCCTCTTCCCGGATAATTGAGGCTTCCTTTTGGAACTCCGAATTTTATAGTCTTCATAACATCCTCGATACAAAAAGGTTAACGATTGAATCTTTTCTTCTTTTAATACATATCTTTCAATAATTCAAGCTTTTTTAAATAGAAACCGGCCCGAACGGACGGGTTTTGAAAAACGGAACAAAGGAATTGGTCAAAATATTTTTTATACGGGAAGAAAAAAACCCTGATGAGCGAAACTCATCAGGGCGTTTTTTCTTCAGGTTTAGTTGAAAAAGCTAAAACCGGGGTCCCTGCCCCATGCCTCGACGCGGGCCTCCATCGCCATGATAACGCATGCCGCCCGGAAGGGTCTCGAATTTCGACAGCTGCTCGGGGGTGAGGATGCTCTTGAATTTCAGTACGCCTTCGATTTTGAAATCTACCATGTTCGCCTGCAGGTTTTTCAAGTCCTGAGCAATCTTGGTAACAACCTTTTTGTTGGTATCTTTCTTATGGAGCTCGTGCCTGAGTTCCAGTCTCTTCAGCGCGATCTTGTTCCGAATCTCGATCTTTTTACGTTTAAGCTGATATTTCTGTTCCTTCAACTCCTGTTTCTGCTGCTCTGACAGATTGAGCTGTTCCATCACGGCCGGGAAAGAGGCCTTTTTGAACATCTCTCCTCTTTTTCCACGGAAATCCCGTGGCGAAGCCGATGCCGCGGAAACCAGAAGAAAAAGGGACAGGGCTGTTAATGATGTTACTTTTACGAGTGTTCTTTTCATCGAATACCTCCTTTTTTATAGGTTTATTATATTTTCCTCTCCAACCTTTGCTATAGCTTTTATGAGAGAGATTGATGAACACCTGCCTATAAAGTCGTACGGTCTTTTAAAAAGGTTACATTTGGGGGGGGATATTTTTCAGGTTTTTATTTGTAACCAATACAAAACGAAATACGACTTCATTTATAGAGCGTTAAGAGCTTGATGTTATTTGACTGTTTTTTCAGGTTGGTATAAAATGATAAAAAAAAGGTTCTTTTACTATAAAAAATGCTTAATGATTCGGACAGGTTCAGCGATGTTGACATTATCCACCGGGTTATTAACGGCGACGTTAATGCATTCGAATTTTTGCTTAAAAAATACAGGGAGCATGTTTTGAGGATTGTGAGCAGGCATATTCCTTATCAGGAAACGGAAGAAATAGCGGAAGATGTGTTTGTAAGGGCATATCAATCTTTGCCCACCTTCAAACAGAAAAGCGGTTTTAAACAGTGGCTCTCGGGCATAGCCGTGAGAACCTGTCACGATTTCTGGAGAAAACAGTATAGATCGCGGGAGCTTCCGATGAGCTCCCTCTCAGAAAAACATCAGGACTGGCTGGAACATACGATATCAGACCAATCAAGCGATTCTTTCAACGAACACAGCTCCCAAAAGGAGGCCAGGGAGCTTCTCGACTGGGCACTGGAAAGACTCTCTGCAGAGGAGCGAATGGTCATTGAGCTGGTTTACCTCGAAGGGCTTTCTGTTAAGGAAGCGGGCGGGCTCCTCGGCTGGAGCACAGCCAATGTAAAGGTTCGGTCGTTCCGCTCCCGGAAAAAGCTTGAAAAGATTTTGAAGAAATCCATGGAAAAAAAGGGGGAAGAAGCATGAAACCCTTTAAAGAAAACGATGAAAAACTGAAAAAAGCGCTCATGGTAGCCTATCATGCAAAAGAAAAGGCTGAGGTGGGTGAGGGGTGGCAGATGAAGGTCATGAACCGCATCCGCAATCTCGGCCCTCTTCCTGAGCAAACAGATTATTTCACGCTTTTTGGCCAGGCAGTCTGGCGTTTTGCCCCTGCGGCCTGTGTGCTGATCGTTGCGCTTACCCTGTTTTTGGTAAAACTCGATTTTATCCCAGAATATGAGCTGCTCAACTCATTAATGAGCAACCCGGCAGAATTTACGTTAGAACAACTATTTCCCGTATAAAGGTTTATTATGAACAGATTAAAATTATGGACAGGTATCATTCTTATCTTCATCCTCGGCGCGCTGGCCGGCTCTCTGGCAACAGGGTCACTGGTGAAAAACAGAATCGTTAAGTTCCGCGAAAGGGGGCCTGAGGCAAGAAAAAGCTTTTTGATAGAAAAGCTTAACCGCGAACTCAATCTGACGGAAACGCAGCGGGTCAAGATTAAACAGATTATGGATCAGACTCACGAAAAACTGTCTCAACTAAGAGAAAAACACCGTCCAGAGTTTCATAAGATTAGAGAACAGAGCTTCGAGTTGATGAAAAAGGAGTTAAACGAAGAGCAAAAGCAGAAACTGGATGAAATCCGAAAAAAATTCAAAAAACGGATAAAACGGTTTAAAAAACGCGGTGGACCAAGGATGCCACCGCCTCCTCCTTTACCCTAACTCTCAATAATTCAAGCTTTTTTAAATAGAAACCGGCCCGAACGGACGGGTTTTGAAGAATGGAACAAAGGAATTGATACTATTGATGTTGGATTAGGGGTGATTGAGAAGCTTTTTGATGACTTTTCCGGCTACTTTCAGGCTGGGGGGGCTGTAAGTCCCTTCTTTAATCTTTTTCTTTAAAGAAAGTATCTTTTCTTCTCTCTCTTCGGCATAACTGGAGCATATTTCTTCCACTTCTTTCACGATCAGGGCCGATTCTGATATTTCGAGCTTAAAATTGGGGGAGGAAACATCTCTGGCTGAAAAAGTGGAAAAATCATCGTCAATGCTCTCGAATTTCGCATAAGCATTGACTTTGAATGAATCGAGTCTTTTTTTGTTGTAAAGTTCTAAATTTTCCATGCCGGTCTGCCTTTTTGTTATTTCTTAGGCAGCCCGGCTTTCCTTTTTCAGGACCTTGGCTTTCCGACCCGCCCTCTCGGACGGTGTGGCTTTTTCTAAGAAAACTTATTTCTCTTCTTACTTGAGAATATAATAGATGAAAAACGCTCCGTCAAGGACTTTTCTATTATTTTTTTTATATACGTAATATATTGAAAAAATTTAAAAATTATACTTGATAATTCTTCACAACAATTTTATAGTTACATTTTTCAATGCTATTTCGATTTCCCTAGGAGGATAATACTCAATGCGGACATTCGACAACATCATCGACATGGTCGGAAACACCCCCCTGGTAAAAATAAATCACTTTATTGATAAAAAAGATATAGAGGTTTATGCCAAGCTTGAAAGATACAATCCCACCGGCTCGGTAAAGGACAGAATCGCCAAGTATATGATTGAAAGGGCTGAAAAGGACGGCACACTGACAAAGGACAAGATCGTCATCGAGCCGACCAGCGGTAACACAGGCATCGGTCTGGCCATGGTCTGTGCGGTCAAGGGCTACCGGCTGGAGCTGGTGATGCCCGAAACCATGAGCATCGAGCGGAGAAAGATACTCACCGCATACGGGGCAAAGCTTATCCTGAGCAAAGGGGAAAAGGGGATGGACGGGGCTATCGACCTTTCCAACGAGCTGGTCAAAGACCCCAAGTATTTTATGCCCTCCCAGTTCGTGAACAAATACAATATCCTGGCCCATTATGAGACCACCGGCGAAGAGATATGGAAGGATACGGACGGCAGGGTCACCACATTCGTTGCCGGAATAGGAACAACCGGAACGCTCATGGGCGTCTCAAAATGCCTGAAAGAGCATAATCCCGATATAAAGATCGTCGGCATTGAACCCTATCCCGAAACCAAGATACAGGGCCTGAAAAACCTGACCCATCAGTATGTGCCCGATATATTCGATGAATCGAGGCTGGACGAAAGGATGTTCGTGAAAGACGAGGACGCCTTTGAAACCACACGGCTTCTTACCATCAAAGAGGGAATTTTCTGCGGTATCAGCTCCGGCGCCATTATGTCCGGCGCACTCAAGGTCATAGAAAAGATGGATAAGGGTGTCGTTGTCGCCATTTTTCCCGACGGCGGCGAAAAATATATCAGCACACCTCTTTTTAACCCCAAAAAGTGTTTTGAGTGTATTAAAAAGTCGAAGACCCCGACCTGTATGACAGAGCAGTATATATCGACCATCCTCTGTCCTGAGGATGAGGGAGACCTGTAAGGTCTTAAAAAATCAGCAATAGGGTTGTTAAGGCTTTGATTTTATGCTGTAAGGAATGATTCACTTTTTCAGGGCTTTTGAAAAAGAGCTTCTCAGATGGCCGCATCCCCCTCCGATATCAATCCCCCTGCCCCTTCTCTGCGTTACCGTGAAATCCTTTTTGATAAGGTGGTTCTGGAAATCGAGAATCCTCCTGTCAGAAGGCCTCTCAAAAGGCAGCCCCTTGGACGGGTTAAAGGGAATCAGGTTTATCTTGCATCTCATCCCTTCAAGAAGCCGGGCCAGCCGTGCCGCATCGTCTATCGAGTCGTTGACACCCCTGATAAGCACATACTCAAAGGTGATCCTCCTCCTATCCGCAAGCGGATACTGATAGCAGGCCTGCAGCAGGTGATCCATCGGGTATTTCCTGTTTATCGGCATGAGAAAATCTCTGGTCTCGTTTGTTGTGGCATTGAGCGATATGGCGATATTAATATTCAGGTCTTCTTTACGCAGGCGGTTTACTCCGGGAATCCAGCCCGATGTCGAAAGGGTGATTTTTCTCGGAGAGATACTCATCCCCTCTTTTGCGATCATCTGCCTGACAGCCTTGATCGTATTGTCGTAATTGTTCAGGGGCTCTCCCATACCCATAATCACAATATTAGGGGACGTATCCTCGATGTCTCTCTCTATCATCAGGACCTGGTCGACTATCTCCCCCGACCTCATATCCCGCGTAAAACCCTCTTTGCCCGTAAGGCAGAACCGGCACCCGAAGCGGCACCCGACCTGTGTTGATATGCAGATGCTACATCCCTTTTTGTCGGGCATGAGAACGCTCTCGATAATCCTCTTGTCCTGAAGGCCGAAGAGATATTTCTTTGAGCGATCCGAAGACTCAAGGACTTTAAGACGCTTAATCTCGCTGATACAGGCCTCTTTTTTTAACAGCCTCCTTAATTCTCTGGAAAGGTTATGCATCTTCTCAAAATCCGAAACCCCCTTCTGAAAGACCCATTGGTAGAGCTGTTTTGCGCGAAAGTCTTTCTCCCCGAGGCTGACAAAAAAATCTGTCATCTCGGAAAGGGTCATCTCTTTAAGGTCAATTTTTTCTCTGTCCATAGTTTATGCTCTGTAAAAACGTTTGCTCTTCTTTACTTTTATTATTTCCTAAACGAGGAAAAAATGCAACAGGGCAATTTATGAGGGGTTATTCTTTTTTCACAAAGTCGAGGATGAGCCGGGTTACTGTCTCCGGCTTTTCTTCCTGCGGGGCGTGGCCGCAATCCGGTATCATTTCCAGGGTCGAGCCGGAAATCTCTCTGTGAAGCCTCCCCGCATGGGAAGGGGGGGTAATCCTGTCCTCTTCTCCCCAGACGATGAGGGTCTTCTTTTTAATAAGGGGGATCTGCTGTTCGAATTCGTCAATATCCGGCGGAATAAGCTCTCTTGCCGATTTAATAAAGGCCGACTTCGCCCCTTTGAGGGTTAAGGGATAGCTGTGGCCCTCGACAACCTCGTCGGTAATCAGTTCCCTGTTATGATAAATTCTCGGAAGGGCCTTTCTCATAAAAAATTTCGGGGAGACAAAATAGAAGGGAATCCTGAGAAACGGGTTCCTGAGCCTCCTGATATTCTTCGGAAGCCCCTGGTTATAGCATGCCGGGGATAAAAGAATAAGCTTTGATACCAGAGAGGAGAAATAATGGGCCATGAGAAGCGAAATCCCGCCGCCGAGCGAATTCCCGACGAAAACGGCCCTGCCGATGTTGTGCTCCTTTACAAACTCACTGACATAGAGGGTCTGTGCCATTGGGGAAAGGCTTGACACCCTCCTCTTTTCGGAATCGCCGTGCCCCGGGAGGTCCGGCGCATAGACCGTGTGATGAGCGGAAAGTTCGTCAAAAACATCTCTCCAGCAAAAGACCGACCCCCACAGGCCGTGGAGGAGGATGAGCGTTTTCTTTTCATCTTCCCCGGCTTCGCTTTCCTTATAAAGATAGGCGATCTTCAGGGGCCTTCTGTCTCTATCAATAGGGTCCTGAATTTCTATATACTGTTTTTTATGATTTTTCATTTTGATTTTGAAATTATTTATATTAATATTACTTCTTCGGATTCGATTTAGCAAGGACAAGAAATTTATTCAAACAAAAACGGTCACAGGAGGGAAAAAATGGAGCAGACGTTTTCAATCATTAAACCGGATGCTGTGGAAAGAAATCTCATCGGAAAGATACTGACAATTATCGAGGCGAACGGCTTTACCATCAAAGGGATGAAGATGCTCTCCCTCACAAAAAAAGAGGCAGAGGGCTTTTATTATGTTCATAAAGAGAGGCCGTTCTTTAATTCCCTCACAGACTTCATGTCATCGGGCCCTATTGTTGTCCTTCTGCTCGAGCGGGAAGACGCCATCAGCAAGCTGAGAGAGGTCATGGGGGCAACCGACCCGGCCAAGGCCGACCGATGCACCATCAGAAAAGAGTTCGGGCTGAGCCTGGAAAAGAATTCTGTCCACGGTTCCGACGCAAAAGAGACGGCCGCTTTTGAGATTTCCTACTTTTTCAACGGTGTGGAAAGACTGGGATAGGTTTTTTGTTAAAAGCGGGTTTTTGACCTCTTCTTATCCCTGTGTCGCTCCAGGGCCAGGGCTATCAGCCTGTCGATAAGCTTCTCATAGGGAATGCCCGAAGCCTCCCAGAGCTTGGGATAACAGCTTAAAGGGGTAAATCCGGGGATGGTGTTGACCTCATTCACATAAAGCCTGTTCGTTCCCTTTTCCAGAAAAAAATCGACCCGCGCCATTCCCGCGCAGTCGATGAGCTTGTATGCCTCAACGGCCAGATTTTTCACCCTATCGGCAACCCTCTTGGGAATGGATGCAGGGATTATTATCTCGGCCAGCCCGTCCGTGTACTTCGCCTCGTAGTCATAAAACTCTTTTTTCGGTATAATTTCGGCAACGCACGAGGCTATCGGCTCATCGTTCCCGAGAACACTGCATTCTATCTCACGGCAGTCAATCCCCTTTTCCACGATGACCCTCCGGTCATACTTAAAGCCGATTGCCAGCGCCTCTTTCAACTGCCTCCTGTTCTTGACCTTTGATATGCCGACGCTTGAGCCGAGGTTCACCGGCTTGATAAAAGAGGGATAGCCGATTGCATCCTCGACTGTTTTGATAAGCTCTGTCCCGTTCTTTTTCCAGTCTATTCTCTTTATTACCGTGAAGTCGGGTGTGGGAATCCGTTTCTCTTTGAAGAGAGATTTCATGATGCCCTTGTCCATGCCCACAGAAGAGGCCATAACCCCTGCGCCCACATAGGGGATATCGGCCATTTCAAGAAGCCCCTGAATCGTCCCGTCCTCGCCGAATGTCCCGTGAAGGACAGGAAAGGCCACATCGATCTCTATCTCTTTTTTTGCACCGCCCCTCTTCTTCAGGACAAATGCCCCCTTTTTCTTCGGGTCAAGGGAGAGGAGCGCGGCCGGGCCTGTGCCTTTTTTCTTTTTCGATGAAAGGATGCTCATCGCCCTTTTCGAGGCGAGCCATTTTCCGTCAGATGTGATGCCGATAGGGAATATCTCATACTTTTCTCTGTCCATCGCCTTCATGACGGATGCGGCCGATATTAGCGATACTTCATGCTCGCCCGACTGTCCACCGAATATCACAGCAACCTTCAGCTTCTTTTTCATGTCCGGTCTTTCTTAGGGGTTGAAATTGAAGAGCTTAGATTTTTTTAGCACAGAGTGTAGCAATCGTCAACAGATATTCTCTTTTTCTTTTTCTTTTTCTAACATTCAGTAAAAAGAATAATTCTTGCTATTTACATTGATTTTTACTATTTTAAAGAAGAATTTTTTTAAGAAAAGGTTTTTCCATGATAATCGGCACAGGCATCGACATCGTCAAAGTTGAGAGAATAAAAAAGGCCATCGAGAAGAACGGCGAGCGGTTCATAAAAAGGCTGTTTACCGAAACAGAAAAGGCCTACTGCGAAAAAAGGGAAAAGAGCAAATACCAGCACTACGCCGCGCGGTTCGCGGCAAAAGAAGCGGTCTTTAAGGCGCTCGGAACAGGCTGGAGAAAAGGGGTCTCGTGGAGCGAAATTGAGGTAAAGAACGAACCCTCAGGAAAACCGAAGATAAACCTTTTTGGAAAAACAAAAGAATACGCCTCAGCCCTCGGCGGAAAGACCTTTCACATATCCATCACCCACTCAGACGAATACGCCATCTCAGAAGTTGTTTTGACGGATTAAACCCTATCCAACAATCGGTTTATACCAGATATTCATGCTTTCTATGCTGCCGGAAATATTCGTATTGTTCTTCAGCCGGCCGGCATAACAATATCCCAGCTTGGCAAATGTGATGTTCATCCCGGCAGAGGCGGAGCGGGCAATGGTGTAGGCTGTTTTGATTCCTTTTTTCCCTATCTCGTTTTCCATATGGAACAGCAAAGGAGCGGCAAGCCCGTGACCGCGCCAGTCGGGCAGTGTGGCAAAGTCGGTCATTTCCGCATAGGATGATTTACTCTCCATCTCAGCGGAAGAAAGGGCAACAATTTTTCCTCTGCCTTCAATGCAGAAATAATCAACATGGCTCTGCATCGTTTCCAGAAGATAATCAGGGTTATGGATGGGAAACGGGTATGAAGCGAATACAATCTTATAAACCTCTGCCATTTCCGCGACATCGTCTTTCCCGCAACGGCGCAGTAAAAAGCGGGACGGGTCAAGCTCAGAGATTTCTGCGTTCTTTTTTTCGAGAGCTAACTGTATATTCTTTTCGTAAACTTCGGCATCCGCTTCATAAGCGCGCTCGTCTGTGAGATAATACGCCAGAAACGCCCCTGCATCCCTGCCGTTATAAAAACCGGGAACAGAGGCTTCTTCGACAAACCCGGCCTGAAAAAAGCTGTCAGCCCTGCTGGAAGGGATTTTGGCAAAAATTTTCGAATAACCGTGCTTTTCGGCCATAGAAATCAGGGTGTCAGGTAAATCTGTTAAAGATTTCTTCCCTATTTTCACTAAATATATTCGATTATTATACGGCCCGTGCTGGATTACAGAACCGCAGGGCATGGTTTCTGTTTGATCAAATTCTTCCTGTGTCATAAACTTCCCGTCCCTTTCTTGATTTTTGAATGCAGATAGGAATGAGCCGATTCAGGCAAGGTCAATCAAAGAAGCGGCATTTTATCACGATTTGTCCGTTCCGCTATTCGAATTCCTTCTTTTATGACGGTAATTTTCTCCCGGAACCAGAGAGGTCGTCTCATCATAATCGGCCAGCAGTTTCTCAATACCGACAGACCGATGTTCTTCCGCATCTTCCAGTCTCAGCTGCAAATCGCATTTTTCGCAGTCCCGGTCGCAAAACCAGGGCTCATAGGAATCCGGCTCTTTATAGGTCGTGATAACACCCTCGTAATTCCGCAGAACAACCTTATTGGTAGACCATGAAATCAGATAGTTCGGCATAATCGGAATTTTTCCCCCTCCTCCCGGAGCATCGATAACATAAACCGGAACACACAAACCGCTTGTGTGACCGATCAGGCTTTCCAGAATTTCAATCCCTTTCCCTACAGGGGTTCTGAAATGGCTGAGGCCCTCTGACAGATCGCATTGAAAGAGATAATAGGGCCGCACACGGTTTGCCACCAGCTTGTGAACCAGCGACCGGATGATTCGCGGGCAGTCATTCACCCCTGCCAGAAGAACCGTCTGGTTCCCCATGGGGATTCCTGCGTCGGCAAGCTTTCTCAGGGCATTCTTCGACGAAGCTGTCAGCTCTCTGGGATGATTAAAATGCGTGTTCACCCACAGGGGATGATGCTTTTTAAGCATATCGACCAGCTCATCTGTAATGCGGTACGGAAGAACAACCGGTGTCCGGGTGCCTATCCTGATGATTTCGACATGGTCAATACTTTTCAGCTCTGAAAGAATCCAGTTTAAATAATCTGTCGGTAAAAGAAAAGGGTCGCCCCCGCTTAACAGGACATCGCGAACCTGAGGGGTCTTGCGGATATATTCGATTCCTTTAAGAATTTCTTTCTTCTCAGGGATGCTGTCCTCATCTCCCACACGGCGTTTTCTGGTGCAGTGGCGGCAGTACATAGCGCACATATTGCTGACCAGCAGCAGAACCCGGTCAGGATAGCGGTGTGTAACCAGCGGAACAGGGCTGTCTTTTTCTTCATGCAGCGGGTCGACCATATCCGTCTTAAGGACACTCAGCTCATTGTTGACAGGAAAGCTCTGCCTCAGGACAGGGTCGTCAATCAGATTATTGACATCGATCAGAGAAAGGTAATACGGTGTTATTGACATGGGGAACTTCTGAACAATAGATTGGAAATTCTCCCTTATATCTTCAGGAAGTTCCACACCCAAGAGGGCCTCAAAGGTTTCGAGGTCTTCAATGCAGTGTCTGATCTGCCACTTCCAGTCATGCCAGTTCTTGGTCGATCCACCGTCGATTTCGTCGAGTATTTTTTGCTGCAGTTGCGTTAAGATAATACCTGTCCTTCCCTGTTAAATAGAATCGTGTATATTATACTATAAAAACAGTTTTTTTGCAAGCCGGGCCTATTTCTCCGCAAAAAGCGACGAATATTCCGGCCCTGTCTGTCCATTATCAGGGAACAGCAGAGATATGCTCACAAAAACAACTGCCGAACAGACAATCCCGTAAAAAGACGGGTCCAGACCTACAGCGCGCAGTCCTGCCGGAAGCATAACCACCCTGGTCTGCAAAAGGATGGTTGTGGTTCCGCCAATAAGCATCCCCCAGAAAGCCCCGGCACGGCTGCTCCTTTTCCAGAAATACGCCCCCAGCGTCGGGATAAAAAGCCCGGCCACCATAAACCCGTAGGCATATAAAATAGCGGTGAGCACTTTTTCAAACTGCGCCGCAATAACAACAGCCAGGACGCCGATAACCAGAGTCCCCAATTGTGAGACGCGCATGATTGTTTTTTCAGAGCTTTGAGGAATAACATACCTCTGCACAATATCATTAACAAAATTGCCCGACGATGCCATTAAACAGCTGTCGGCCGTGGACATGATAGCGGAAAAATATGACGCAACGACAATCCCCGCAATCCCTATGGGGAGATGCTGTTTCAGCAGCATCGGCAGACCCATTTCCGATTCAACACCGGCAAAAAAGATTCGCGCGCACATGCCGAGCAGCACCCCGGCAAAAGCCATAACAGGATATTCAAAAATTCCGGCGATAAACCATGCCCTTTTAGCGCTTTTTTCATCAGCGCATGCATACATCCGCTGATACAACGTCATACCGATCAGCCAGATAGGAATAATCGTGACCATCCAGTTGATAAACTGCACAGCATCGATATTGCTTAAAGAAAAAAACTCCGGCGGCAGGGCGCTTCGAAATGCGCTCCACCCGCCGATTTTATAAAGTGATATCGGAATTGCAAAACCAATCAAGCCTGTCAAAAGGATTACCCATTGAACGCTATCCGTATAAATAACCGCCTTGAGACCGCCGATAGCCGTATAAACGATTGTAATCACGGCAATAACATAGAGAGAAAACTGAAGCGGCTCCATATTGAACGGGGCACTGGTGATGATTGTTGCAGAGCAGAGCTTTGCCCCGGCAAGGATCTGCGCGCCGGTAAAACCCATGTACCCGATGCCCGATATGACGGCGGCAAGCAGAGCAACGGTATTGCCGTATCTCAGGCGCAAAAAATCAGGATAAGTATACAGCGAATTCTTTTCATCCAGCTTCTTGATTCTCGGAATAATAAAAACAGCGGAAAGCCACGCCCCGATAAGACCGGTAAAAAGAAGCCAGCTTCCCGACAGGCCCATAGCAAAACCGAGCCCACCAAGGCCGATAGAAAACCCGCCTCCCACATCAGTGGCCACGATAGAGAGCCCCACATGACCCGCGCCCATTGAACGGCCTCCGACATAGTAATCTTCGGCATCCTTGTTTCGCTTAAAGTGATAATAGCCTATGAAGACAACGCCGCCCATATAGAGAGCAAACACCACAAAATCGATAACAGTCATGTGACCCCCTGTTTCTTTATATAAACAGACACGGTCAGGAAACGCGCTGAAAGATCATGATTTTTTTAAGGTAAAAAGATGAGACACGTCTTCCGGTTAAGGCAAAATAAGAGTGCAAACAGCCTTAACCACAAAAGAAAGAACCATGGCTCAAAGGCAGTATACCACAAAACAGAAAAAAACAAAGGAGCCGCCCAAATCCCGGCGGAAAAACCTTTCACATATCCATCACCCACTCGGACGAATACGCCATCTCAGAAGTTATTCTGACGGATTAGAGGTTTAATCACTTCTCAAAAGTTGCGAAAATCGTCTAATACGCCTTAATAATTTACAGTTTGTATTATATAAATCCTAATATATGATTTCCTTGGCTTTTTCAATTATTTCTTTTAGCTCTTCATCTTTATATTGGTTGTAGAGCTTTTCTAATTCACTTAAAAACTCTTTTACCTTTGATAAATCGTCCTTCTCAGCATAATGAACCCCAGCGTAAAGCAGAGCCGAAGCGAGCTCTTTCCTTGCTTCTTTCTCGGGATACTCCCCGTGAAGGGTTCTCAGCTCTTCCAGACATCTCTCCATGTTCGGAGTATGACCCTCCTCAGCATAATGAACCCCAGCACAATACAGAACCCTAGCGAACTCTTTCCTTGCTTCTTTTTCAGGGTGTTCCTTGTGAAGGGTCCTCAGCTCTTCCAGACAACCCTGAACCTTCAATAGATCGCCCTTCTTACCATAAAAATTCCCTGCGTAAACCAGAACCCTAGCGAGTATCTTTCTTATCTCTTTCTCGGGATACTCTCTGTGAAGGGCTCTCAGCTCTTCCAGGCAAACCTCAACCTTTGGCGTATCGTCCTTCTCACCATAAATACTCCCTACGTAAACCAGAACCTTAACGAATATCTTTCTTACCTCTTTCTCGGGATACTCTCTGTGAAGGGCTCTCAGCTCTTCCAGACATCTCTCCATATTCGGTGTATCGTCCTTCTTACCATAAAAATGCCCTGCGTTAACCAGACCCGAAGCGAGCTTTTCCCTTACCTCTTTCTCAGGATGCTCCCCGTGAAGGGTTCTAAGCTCTTCCAAACATCTCTCAACCTTTGGTGTATCGTCATTCTTACCATAAAAACTCCCTGCGTTGACTAAACTCATAGCAAAGCTTTCCTTTACTTTTTTCTCAGGGTGTTCCTTGTGAAGGGTTCTAAGCTCTTCCAGGCAAACCTCAACCTTTGGCGTATCGCCCTTCTCACCATAAATATTCCCTGCGTTAACCAAACTCATAGTAAAGCTTTCCCTTACTTCTTTCTCAGGATATTTATCAGTAATTTTTTTATAGTTCTGCTTCCATTTTTTAAGATTTGCTCTGCTTATATCACAAAATGAACCATGACGAAAAGTTCCTGTATATAAAATAATAGCTAAAAAGTATTCAGGCGTGTTGTATTCCTCTTTATTCAGACTATCCCAAACATCTTCAAGAAATTTTTGTGTTTTACCTAAAGTTTTTTCTTCAATTAGTTTGGTTAGAAAAACATTATATGAAATCCTGAAAGGCATGTATGAGGAAAATTTATTTGCCCACTTATCAAAAACTTTATCCTTAATTGATTTTAATATTAGATACTCCACTATTAGATCTGGCTTAATTTCATATCTATTATTGAAAAAAAACAACAAGTCAGATTGGCTAAATTCTGCAACATTTATTATTGAATCTAAAATCTCATAATTAGTTTGAGAAAGTTCTTCTTTGAAATATTTTTTATCTTCTCCCCAATCTATTGGTGTAACTAAAGAAATCAAATAAAAAATATTCTTAATATCTGATATATCTTTTTTTATGCGGTGCTCAATATCCTTCATGTATTTTGTTACTCTGTTGTCCAAAACTTCTTCAAGCTTCCCAATCTTGCCTTTTTCTAAAAAATATTCTGCTAAAAATGAAGCCCATACAAAACTATTACCGCATTCTTGCTCAATTTTAATAATTTTATCTTCTTCAATCTGTTTATAATTCTCATTCAAAAATTGAAATATATCGCCTTTAGCAACAATTGACGAATTGAAGCTAATAGACATTTCCACTAGTTCACTTTTAATTGAATCGATGAAAATAGGTCTAATAATTAATAAAAGTTTTATTAAATAACCCTCTGGTGAAGCATTTAAAATAAAATCGTAAAGCTTATTCCTGTCTTTATGCTTGATCGCCTCATCGAGGATTAAAAGAGTGTTTTTATAAATATTTATTGGGTAAAAGTCTTTATATCTATTTATAAAATAAACATCCCAATCCTTTAAATTTTTAATTTCCTCAGCAAATTTAATAGATAACCTTGTTTTGCCAGCACCACCTTCTCCAAATATTACTTTTATTTTTTCGTTTGGATTTTTTAAAAAATCATGAAGCTCTTTCAGTTCTTCATTTCTTCCCACAAATTTATACTCTTTTTGTATTTCCCTTCTTCTAAATTCATCAAGTGTTAATACCGGATTTTCCTTGATTAATCTTACGATTTCTTCAAATTCTTTTTTATACTGATTAAGTGTGTCCGCGATATCTTTTTTAAATGTTGAAGCCAATTCTTTAACTTCTTTAATAAGCAGATTTGAGTATTCCTCTAGAGATATGCCTATTTTTTCTAAAAAATCATGAGTGATTTTCTCTTTAAGTTCATCCCTCCATTCATCCGGATTAGTCCCAATTTCTCCAAAAGAAACTGATATTATTCCAAACAGGCTAAGTGAGGGGGTTAACTCGAAATCAAGTTTAGATTGCACCTTGTTTAAAAGTGGGAGCAGTTTAGACTCTTTTAGCCATTTATTTAATTTTTCTTCAGAATCAATTGCCATCTATAGCAGTCCTTTGAAAAATTTCTTATGATATTTTTATAACCCTACAAACAAAACTCTGTCAAGCACTTTATGCTTGCAAAAAAAGCCTTTTGTTTTCTATAATTATAAAATCATCACTTTCTTACAACATAGTTTAATATGGATGATTATATAATGAATTCTTTAAAAAGTTTTTTGATCTATTTTAAACTATTTTTTAAAAAAATTTGGTCTATTTTGGGTACGCTTACGATTATAATTGCCCTTATAGACTGGTTTAATGTGATTGAAAAAATGTATCCTAAAGTACAAATTCCTCACATACCACAACCTTTGCTTTGGATAACTGTTCTAATTTTGTTTTTTGTAGCAAGTTATAAAGTATATTCCGAAAAAAATGTTAGACAAAGACTAAATTCTGATTATTTATATCAAAGATACGAGGAAATTTATAATGAGTTAATAAAGTTTTTAAGAAAAATAACCACAAGCGGTAAAGTCACAAACGAAATATTAAAGGAGTTCAAAGAAAAACTAATTGAGGCAGAATTCATTTTAGAAGAAAGAATCTTCAACTATCTTCGTGATGACGTATATCTTCAAGCATCTGAATTCGGTTTTAATGAAAAACTTCTAGAAAATCCAGATTTGTCAGAAGAAATAAGAGAGCTACTTAATGTAAAAAGAGACGTGTCACTTGATTGGTTTAAGAAGCAATTAGATGAAGCTAAAAGAAAATTTGAAAATTATTTAAAAACTAACTAATTCCAAAAAAAATCCCTTTACCTATTGACAAAATTGTCAAATGTCCTATGTTATGGTATTAGGATAAAAATAACCGATAAAGGCAAACTATCCGAAAGGGTAGGACGCAAAGCCACTGGCCCCTCGGGGCAGCAGGGCTGCCGGAATATATGAGACGATATGCGGGCCTATTCCTTTCGGAATAGGCTTTTTTGTTTGCCTGAGTCATTCTGAAAGGAGAACTCTCATGTCTCTTTTTAATGCGGCCGTCTCAGGCATCAATGCGGCGCTGCAAAAATACAATGTCAGTGCCAACAACAGGGCGAATATGCTGACGACCGGCTTTAAGAAAAGCCGGCTCAATCTGGCCACAACTCCCTACGACAACGGTGTGAAGACCGTATCGATACAGAAAACCTTCAGCCCCGGAACTATACTCCCGACAAACGACCCGCTCGATATGGCCATAAGCGGAAAGGGCTTTTTTCAAATAACTCTCAAAGATAACACGACCGCCTACACAAGGGACGGCGCCTTTTTTCTGGACAAGCAGGGAAAGATAGTCAATTCCGATGGAAACCCCCTCTCCCCTCAGGTAACTATCCCGTCCTCGGCGACGAATCTCAGCATCGACAGAGACGGAACCATACGGGGGAAGGTGAACGGAAGCATTCAGGAGTTCGGCAAGGTCGAGCTTGCCAATTTTGCAAATGAAGCGGGGCTCTCTTCTGTGGGCGACAACCTGTTAAAAGAAACCGCCACGTCGGGCGCGCCGATGAGCGGTTTTGCCGCAAGAGGGGGCTTTGGCGAAATCGTTCAGGGGGGGCTTGAAATGTCGAATGTCGACCTGGCAGGAGAGGCCGTGGATGAGATTATCACCAAAGCAATGCTCGGGGCAAATCTGGGTATGATAAAGAAGCAGGACGAGATGATCGACTCTTTTCTCGATATATTCAGCTGAGATTCCACTCTCCGGTGAACACCTCTTCGGCCGGGCCTGTCATATAGACGTGGTTGTCTTCCGCCCACTCTATCTCCAGGTCTCCGCCGGTCAGATGAAGGAGCAGGGATTTTTCGGTCTTATCGCCCAGCACTCCGGCAACCGTGACCGCTGAGGCGCCGGTGCCGCACGCCATTGTCTCGCCCGAACCCCTCTCCCATGTCCTCATGACCACCTCTTTTTTGCTGACAATCTGGACAAACTCGACATTGACCTTGTTCGGGAACCGGAGGCTGGTCTCGATAACTGGCCCGTATCTCCCTACGGGAAAGGAGGCAACGTCCTCCACATAGATAACGCAGTGGGGGTTTCCCATGGAAAGGACGGTGATAACAAACAATCTGTCATCGGATATAAACTCTTCATTTATAACGTATCCCCGCGGACCGTGCATGGGGATTTTCTCCCGCTCCAGAGCCGGCTCGCCCATATCGACCTTTACCTTTTCCACCTTTTTTTCATTGATAAGGAGGTCAAGCGTCTTGATACCGCCTAAGGTTTCCACGGTGATTGTTTCTTTATCTGTCAGGCCGTGGTCAAAGACATATTTGCCGAAACAGCGGATGCCGTTCCCGCACATCTCTGCCTCGCTGCCGTCGGCGTTGAACATCTGCATCCGGAAATCGGCCTTATCTGAGGGGAGTATCAATATCAGGCCGTCGGAGCCAACGCCGAAATGCCTGTCGCTTATCTCTTTTGAAAGAAGAGGGGGGTCTTCAACCTTCTCTTCAAAGCAGTTGACGTAGATATAGTCGTTTCCGATGCCCTGCATTTTGGTAAACTTCATTACTTTTCCTTTTTCAGGTTCCTGACTTTAAAATGTTTGCCTAATTATATACAACAACCTCTCAATTGACAATTTTTTATGAACGATAATGATAAATGCTTTTAAAAAAGCCCGTGAAAGCCCCTTGTTAACCCGGCAATTTGATATTGACACTGAAAATTCAGCACGGTATAGTCACTTTCGGAAGCGCATAGGTGCCGGTGTGCCTCCTGGACTTCAAATCCAGTGTAGGGGCCTAATACGTTCCTGGGTGGGTTCGACTCCCACGCGTTTCCGCCAAATAACAAAAAATCTGATATCGGAACATTCTCGTCTAAAAATTGTCTAATTTAAATGGTATCGTTAAATTAAGGATTGAAGCCCGGCCATAAAAAAAGATATGAAGGTTTAAGCTATTGGACAAGACGAGAACCATCCAGTTTCTTAAAGAACACAAAAAGCTCTTATATGCGGCATTAGTAGTTGTATTCCTGATGCTTTTCTTCTTTCTTGATAAAACAACTATCCGATGGATAAGGAATTTTCAAGAAAGCAACTCTCACTCAGATATTTACCTGTGGTTGGAGTCTATTGACCCTTTTATAGGTTTTATCTCCCACGGCACTACCCTTATCATAATAGCATCTTTGCTTTATGCCGTTGGCAGATTGCTTAAGAAAAGGGTGTATTTGTTAGGCAAGTTCTTATTGGTGGGGTTTCTCTCCTCTGGTATTGCCGTCCAGTTCCTGAAGCACTTTATTGGAAGGGCAAGGCCGAGATTAACTGACGAGCTAATGGTTATCGGCCCCTCGGTAAAATTTGGCTACGACTCTTTTCCATCAGGCCACACTGCTGTAATATTCTGTTTAACATATATTTTCTCGCAGTATCTCCCAAGATACAGGCTCTTCTTCTATTCTCTTGCTTTGATCGTCGGCTTTGAGAGGATAGAGGATCTATCCCACTTTCCTTCGGATGTTTTAGCCGGGGCCATCCTGGGCCTGATAATAGGGAAATTGCTCTTATTTAAAATGGCTCCCTCTCCTTTTTTAAGCCCTGAACATGACGGAAACAGCCCCAAAACAGCAAAAGAGAATTATCTTTTAATAAAAGAAAAGGCCGGGTTCCTTGACCGTTATCGGGTGCCAATAGCATTCGCTTTTTTTTCAATTTTTATTATCGAAGATTTTTTTGAAATCACCCAGCCCCACAGCCCGATAGCCTTCTGGGGATCCATCGGCCTGCTGATTGTCTTGTGCGGAGCACTCCTAAGGCCGTGGGCGGCAGGCGTTATCCGCAGGAAGGGTTTTCTGGCAGTTATGAAGGAAAAGGCCCTGTTCTTTGACCGTTACCGCATACCCATAGCATTTGCCTTTTTTTCAATTTTTATCATCCATGAAATTTTTGAGGGAACCCGGCCCCACAGCCTGATAGCCTTCTGGGGATCCATCGGCCTGCTGATTGTCTTGTGTGGAGTGTTTCTGAGGTCATGGGCGGCAGGTATTGTTCGAAAGAGAGATTCTCTGAAAGCTGACGGCTCCTGTTTCTTTACCAGGCACCCGGCATTATATATTGGTTCTTTCCTGATCGTACTTGGTTTCTGCATTATACTGAATGATATTGAAGATATATTCCTCGTTCTCATAATGATTCCTGTGATATGTTTCCCAAAGATGCGGCAGCAGGAATCTGAACCTGCTCAAAAGCTTAACGGGAAATGGGATAGGTATGTGAAAAATACGTTCTTCTTTTTCCTTGAAAAACTTCCTCTTAACCGGCGTTCCCGCTGGTCATTGAAACAGTGGATATATCATAGAGAATACCAGGCTTTTGCTACCAGCTTGTCTGCATTAATTTTAATGGAATCTTACGGACAGCTGCTGCTTTCGTAACCGGAATGTTTTGACTCCCCCAATCCTTTTTCCTCTATGCCTAAGTTGTCAAGCCTGTCTTTTGGGAAGGGTTTTTATTCTAATACATTTAATTAATGTGAGTTGCAATGGTTTAAGCCTGTTTAATATGGACAGGCTGTTTCTTTATCTGAAGAAATTTCATAGGATTTAAAATAATACTTGACATAAATACTCAGGTATACTAATGTAGCAATGAAACATCCGTAGGGCTTCCTCTTTCCTTCCTTTAAATCTCCTTTCCGGGAGGAAGAGGAAGTCTGTATTTAAACTATATTAAAATTTTAATAAAACCATAGATAATACTTGGCTAAAATAATTCGTGATATTAATACCTGCCTTCCTTTCTTACGAGTAGAGGGTAATGGCTTCTTTTTCCCTTGTCCTTTCCTATTTCTCAAAACTTTTCAGTAGGGAAGGGAAGCCAATACCTTCGAAAGTTTCGCTCAATCTAAATTCTTTAAACATCGTTCCGGTCTTTCCTCTAATACAACATGTTTAAACTTATTTAAAAAATCATGAAATCTGTCCTTTTATGGGTTGTTGATTTTATTATTTTTTTGTAATAGAATATTTCTTACAGGGTTTTTGTTGTAAATATAAACAGATAAGAGGAGAAAAAAACATGTAAGCGGAAAGGCTGTTTCAGCATTTATCAGAAAACAAAAAAATGAGGGCTTTTAAAATGAACGGGCCAGAATGGCTTTCTCAATTAAGGCAGTACGAAGGGGCTGATGTTAAAAAATCTATCATTCAGATAATAACATCTTTTGTCCCCTATCTGGCATTGATGACAACAATGTTTCTTATGTACAATTATGGCTATCCCTACTGGATTGTATTGTTGCTATCGCTCATTGCCAGTTTCTTTCTTGTGAGAATATTTATCATTCTTCATGACTGTTCGCATAATTCCTACTTCGACTCACCCCGCGCCTGCTCTGTTGTGGGTCACATCTGCGGTATCTTGACTTTTAGTTCTCCGTCTGACTTCCGGCATACTCATGGTACCCACCATGCCACTGTTGCAAACCTGGAAAAGCGGGGCACCGGCGATATATGGACGATGACCGTTGATGAATACCGATCTGCCGGCAGATGGAAAAGATTTGTGTATCGGGTATCCAGAAACCCGTTTGTCGTTTTTGGAATCGGTTCCTTCATTCTATTTCTTTTATGGAATAGAATACCCCCAAAAAATGCGCAAAAAAAGGTTTTCTTCAGCATAATCTTTATTGACATCATAATCGCTTTAACCATTGTTGCCGCTTTTTTCACAGTAGGGATTAAGTCTTATCTTGCTGTGCAGCTTCCTGTTCTTTGCATGGCGGCGTCTATGGGGGTATGGCTGTTTTTTGTACAGCACCAGTTTGAAGATGTGTACTGGTCCCACAATGAGGACTGGGACCCGTTCAAGGCGGCAATGAAGGGGTGCTCATTTTATAACCTGCCCGGCCCTTTGCGATGGTTTTCCGGTAGCATAGGATACCACCATGTGCATCACTTGAGACCCAGGATTCCCAATTATAATCTCAAGAAATGCTATAGCGATATATCCGGACTTCAAGAGATCAAACCCATCAGCCTGTGGAAAGGATTTAGATCTGTATTCCTTCATCTATGGGATGAGAAGACAGGAAAGCTTGTCAGTTTTTCAAGAGCCAAAAAAATATACAGCAGCGGGGGCATGTCACCTACCCTTTGACAGGCTCGGGAACAATGAAAGAGCAGAGATCTTTCAACACATTAAACAGCTGAAAACAGCAGTGATGTCTGAACTGTTTGATTAATAGAAACTTATCATCTTTTCTCCTCTGCCCGGCCTAAAACCTTACCTTTTCATGGAAAAAGGTTGATACTTTGCAATCGGCTTACCATTCTTAGTAGTAGACGATTTAATTGAAAATCAAACAGGAGACAAAAAATGTCAGATAAAATAGTAAATGTAGAAGAGATTGAAGCAAGAAGAAAAAATGCAAAAAGAGACCTCGAGACGAAAATAGGATGCGGCGATATTGAGAAATCAGTTCACGATGACTACGATTTTCTGAACAAAGATTAAATAAAAAAGCAATCAAACTAAAAAGGCAGGGCTATATAAGCCCTGCCTTTTTTTATTCTCCGGTCATTTTCAGGCAAGCTGTCCGCATCGATCCAGTTCTTCAACGGTTTCGCTTACCAGACTATCCATCAACTCTCTAACGGATACAATCTCTTTTATTTTTGAAACATTTTTTCCGGCAAAAACAACGGCATTCTCTATATCGCCGCATACAGCATTGAATAAGGCCTCGGCTATGCAGTAAGGGGCCGTTCTGGGGTTACAGCTTCTTAAGCACTGGTAGTTGCATTTAAAAGGAATCTTTTCCCCGTTCATGACCTTATCGATAAATTCGGTCCTTATAGCTCTTCCCGGCATACCAACAGGGCTTTTGATAATAATGATGTCTTCTTCCTTAGCGTTGATATACAGTTCTTTAAATCTCTCAGAAACAGTGCATTCAAAGGTAGTAACAAATCGTGTTGCTACCTGCACGCCCTTTGCGCCCATTTGAAGGAATCTGGCAATGTCCTGTCCGTCGAATATCCCTCCCGCTGCTATAACAGGCATATTGATATTGTAATCCTTTTCATATCCATTTGTAACTTTCAACACTTCTGTCAGTAAAGTTTCAAGCCCGTCCCTGTTATGCGATTTCAGGTCATCAAATTTAAACCCCAAATGCCCGCCTGCCAGAGGACCTTCCAGAACAATAGCGTCGGGAAAACGGTTATAGCGTTTTTTCCATGTTTTGATTATAATATTGGCTGCCCTTGCTGAGGAAATGATCGGTATCAGCTTTGTCGGGGAGTTATCGATAATTTCCGGCAATTTCAAAGGAAGACCCGCCCCGGAAGCAATAAAATCAGTCTTTTCTCTTACAGCAGTTCTGGCCAGATCATCATAATTGCTCACAGCCACCATTAAGTTAACTCCGACAACTCCGTCTGTGAGTTTCTTGGCCATGCGTATCTCTTTTATCAGGGATTCTCTTGAGGCTTTAGTGAAATTCGTTTGGTTCTCTTCGGTTCCATAACCGAGACCTATGCCGGCTATGGTTCCCGCTCCGCCGCATTCAGCAACGGCAGCGCACAGGGGAGCTGTGGAGACTCTAACCCCCATGGCACCCTGGACGATCGGTATCTCTATTTCCAGATCCCCGATAATAAGCGGTTCTAATTTTTTGTTCATAACTTTTTTCTTTCCAAAAAATCCCAGATACTTGTAAAAAGGAAGGTTTTTGAAGATCATAGTTTTAGGAAGATTAAGGTTATCGGACTATCTCCTCAGGGCTTACAGTCATAATTTTGAGTCACCCAATCTTTTATTCAGTTGCTGATAGCATATACTATTTTTTTTGTTTGTCAATCGATTATTAGAAAAAAATGTGTTTTGACCGTTTTCATAAATCCCTTATTCTTAACCCGATCCAACACACAAAAATCGTCTAAATTTTTATTTATCAATAATATTAAAATAAATTAATCTCGACTTTTTCAGCATTCCCGGCCGATAATTGGTTTTCTGCGTATTTTTCACTCCACTTCATCTCCAGGGTCTTGTGTAAACGATCTCTCCTCCCATAATCCTGGCAGGAAACACCGGAAAGCTTATATTGTGCTCACCCGGCTTTGCATTAATATCCCCGAAAACCCCTGTATAGGTGAATCCTTTTTCCAGTATGCTCTTTATATTTTTTCGGGACATCTCCTCATCTTCCAAAAGGCCTGTTATGATCTTTATAAAGTCATAGCCGTTCGCCGCATAATGAGTAAAGGGCTTTTGATAGGCCTTCTCGAATTTTTCTTTTGCCTCCTTGGCAAAGATATAGTTTTGGTTGTAAATCAAAGGTGCCGCAACATATACACCGTCTGCTTCCGGGATGGTCCTAAAAGCATGAGAGGTGGCCGCATGCGAGGCAAGAATGTGTCCCTGATAATTCTCCTGCCTCAACTGCTTAAATACTTGCTTAAGGAGGGAAGGATAACCCACAGCAAAAACGGCCTGCATGTCTTTGAGTTTTTTTATCTGTTCTCTGAAATCAGAGCTTTTCAATTCAAAGGATTCACTGCGGACCGTTCCGCCTGTTTTTTTAAATCCCTTTCCAAGGCTTTCAAAAAGAGAGATGCCGTAATCATTGTTTAAATAAAGAATGCCCAGCTTCCTGACTTTTAATTCTTTCAGGATCGCAAGAATATTCGTCGCTGAAGTAATTGATGTCGGATAATATCTAAAAACCCATTCTTTTCCCTCTGTAACTTTTTCACTTACTGTGACAAGGCAGGCCAGAACAACCCTGTTCTTCTCTGCCAGAGGCGCAAGCTGCATAGAGACAGAACTTAAGCTCGAGATATAAAAAAGAGGCCGATGGGCTTTTTCGATTCTGTTAAAGACCTTTTTGGCCTCCTCTGGACTGGCTTTGCTGTCCTGGAAAATCAATTTTATTTTTTTTCTATTGACCCCGCCCCATGAATTGATTTCCTGTGCAGCCAGAAGCATACTGTCCCGAAGATCCAGCCCGATATATGATTCCCGCCCTGACAGCGGGATAATAGCCCCTATCTTAATCGGATCTTCCTTTTTCAGTTGCAGAAGAAAAAACAGGGCAAGGGCTGTTGCAATCAACGCCACGCCAATAATGATAATCCCTTTAGAACCAAATTTTTTTTGATCCTCAAACCCCTTTTTCACTCTTCATCTCCATACTGATAATTTGAATCTTCTTAATTATCAGGCGCAGGCAAAAAACTACAATAAGAACAGTCTGGTTTAGCGTAAAAGGAACAGTGGTCTTTTATAATACTGTTTCAGCGGGATTGCTTCAAGTATTAATTGCATTTTGCAATTATGAAATGGGGAAAGGGACATCCTTTCAAGAGAAGTTCGGTTTCCCGGTCTTTTTGTTGTGCTGACGGCTTCCTTCCTGGTCTCTCCCGAGCTCAAATCGAGGTCAACCAGTAAATCATTAATTCTCACTGCCTTCAAGCTTGTAGCCTTTATCTTTTAATAGCCGTATACAGGCATCAACCGCTTTATCATAATACAGGGTACCTCTATTCGAAGAAATCTCTTCTAGGGTTTTCTCCAAAGAACAGGCCGGGCGATAGGGCCGGTGGGTAGCCATGGCTTCAACCACATCGGCTACGGCAAGAATTCTTGCTTCAATGATAATTTGTTCGCCGGAAAATCCCGAAGGGTAACCAGAGCCGTCCATTCTTTCGTGATGCTGAAAAATTGCCTCGGCGATCGGCCAGGGGAATTTAACATGCTGAATAATATCATAGCCGACCTGGGCATGAGTTTTAATCAATTCAAATTCAAGGGTGGACAAAGTGCCCGGTCTGTTAAGGATCTCTGCGGGGATGTAGACCTTGCCAATATCATGGATAAGCCCTGCAAAGTGAATTCCTTCAATTTTTTCTTCAGCAAGCCCCATCTCTTCGGCAATAGCGGATGCAAGTCTCGCAACCCTTTTCTGATGTCCTGCCGTATAGGGGTCTTTTGCCTCAAGAGTCATACCGATAAGCTGAATGGTCTCCTTAAGGGCATTGAGTATTTTTTTTGTATGGAGTTGCTTCATGATTTCTTTTTCACCCTCAATCAGCTTATATTGCCTGACCCCCGATGAGATAGCCTGTTTCAATGTCTCTACCGGACAGGGTTTCAGAAGAAACCTGAAGATATTCCCTTCGTTAACAGCCCCTATCGACGTTTCCAAATCGGCATTGCCCGTAAGCATCATCCGCACACTTTGAGGAGCGATCTCTTTTACACGAGAAAGGAATTCAATGCCGTCCATACCCGGCATTTTTAAGTCTGAAATAATCACTGCATAAGAACCGTTCGATTGAATCATCTCCAGCGCTTCTTTTGCTCCGGACGCAGTATCAATACGGAAATCTTCTGACAGATGGCGCTGGTAGGACTTTAAAAGATTATCGTCGTCATCTACCAGAAGGATTTTTGTAGATATCATTTTTTCTCCTTTTCAATATTTCGTTATCCCGGTCTGCTTTTTCAGACAGTCTCATATTTCTATCAATATGCGGTTCTTTAAAAATGTTCTTTTGTTTTACCTTACCAGTGCTGCCTTATCTGTTAAGGGCACGAGCACTTTAATGGGTTCTTTGATTTTCGTAGTATAAGAAAAGCTGGACAGGCGCTTGATCATCGTCCGGCTGACCTCCTGTCCTTTTGACATCAGCATCAGACCGTCCCGGCTTGTAATGTCTTCATTGAGAATCATCTGTTCCTTGAGTTCTTTTACGGAAACACTTCTGATTTCGTACTTCGACTCAATTCCTATAATCTCCTTCAGCGAAGTCAATGCGGAGGGATCATAAAAACCTGATCGCTCTTCAAGACGGCCCAGAGCTTTTCCCTTCGAAAATCCTGAAGTGACCAGCATATCGAAATCAAGGGCAACCTTCAGGATCCTCGCTCCCAAAGGAATATCCTTACCCTTCCGCTGATCATGAGGAATTCCGGAACCGTCATATAATTTTTCCTGATACGCAATGATTTCAGCAACCTCCTCCATTCTCGGTATTTTGGAAAGCAAATCCGATGCAATGCTCGGGTGCATATTGAAAAGCTGCGATTCTTCTTCTGTAAGATTCTGTCCAATGTAGATTTTATTCAATACATTCTCGGGCAAAATAATACAGCCGATCTGTGAAAGCATTGCCGCTGTTTCGATTTTCCATGCATCGGGCTCTTTCATCTCATATGCGATCTCCCTCACATAACGTGTGATTCTTGAGGCACGTCCGCAGGCTTCGGGGTTAAGCAGCGACAGGACCTCGCTGAGAACCTTAATGCTGCCGCTGAGTGTCTTCTCAAGAAGCTCCTTTTCTGCGTTAATCAATCTGTTCTGTTCAATTCCTACATTCAGAGCCTGTTTGAGAACTTCCGGCATACACGGTTTGGTCAGAAGCCTGAAAACGTTCCCTTCATTTACTGCTTTTGTAGCTGTTTGTATATCAGCGTAGCCCGTAAGCATCATGCGCACACTCTCCGGGGAGACCTCTCTCACCTGGGAAAGAAATTCAACCCCATTCATCTTGGGCATTTTAAAATCCGATACAACAACCGCATAAGGACCGTTAGCCCCGATCTTTTCTAACCCTTCCTGACCCCCAAGTGCGGTATCTATGTGAAAATCTTCTTCCAGATGACGCCGGGACGATGCCAGAAGATTGGGGTCGTCATCGACCATAAGAACTTTTTCATTCATTGTTAGATCCCTCCTTCATGGTTTCCTTACATGCCTTTGCCCACTGAGCAGGCTTATCTGCAAGACCGAGTCTTGAAAGATAGTTAAGGCTTATTTTACGCTTTGCTTCTTTCTTGCCATTTGAATTCTTATCATTTTCCAGAATATTACCCGCGTACACAGCAGTTAAAGGCGAAAAAGTATCGTGAGGACATTTTTCCGGGCAGTGGTGAAAGGCAATAGCTTCAATAATGGGATTGGTCATTCCCCAGATACTCATCAGATAAGCGCCCACTTCTGTATGCGTGTTGCCAAACACTTCTTTTTCAGCCTGCCACAGCTCTATTTCTTCACTTTCTAATAAATCTATGACTTTTTTATATTTTTCAGGAAAATTAACAGCAAGCACCAGCTTTCCAAGGTCGTGCAGCATGCCCGCAATAAAAGAATGGGTTATCACGGCTTCTTCCTGTTCTTCTTTTTCGGCTATCACCTTTGCCATGCCGGCAGTTGATATGCAGTGGCCGTATAATTTCTTTATGGAGAATCCCGGAAGAGAGGTGCCATCGTATTTGGCAAAGACTTTAGCAGTAATGGTAAGCGCTTTAACCACCTCAAGCCCGAGAAGCTTTATGGCTTCTTCCTGGCTGGAAATATACCTGGAGATGCCGAAGTATGGGGAATTGACCAGATGGAGAATCTTTGTGGTTATTCCTACATCCTGCGATATGATTTTCACAATATTCTTTAGTGATGCATTGGGCGATTCCAGCTCCTCAATGAGCTGTGTATGGATCTCCGGAATACTGGGAATGATTTGCATCCCGCAGATTATTTCCCTTAGCTCATTACTTTCTAACACATCACGAAGGGTAAAAATAGAGTCTATTTTTGATTTTAAGGTTTCAAAATTGCACGGTTTGGCAATATACTGATGCCCTGTTTTGACTAATTTTAGAACCATATCCCTCTCTGTTGTCCCTGTCAGGACAATTCGTATAATCCTGGGAAAGCGTTCTTTGACCTCAGACAGTAACTGGTCTCCATCCATTCCCGGCATTCGCATGTCTGTTATCACAATGTCGAACGTCTTGCTGCCTAAAATGTCCAGAGCTTCCTTTCCGCTTGCAGCAAATTCGATATGCCATTCGTTTTGCATATCGTCTAATGCCCTTTCAATCCCCTTAAGGATTTTCTTTTCATCATCCACAAAAAGAATTCTTTTTTTCATGCTTCTTCCCTCTGTTTTTCTTCCTGGTTGAGCGGAAGGCAAATAGTAAAGGTTGTTCCTTTTCCCTCCTCCGTATCAACGCTTATCTCCCCACCATGTTTGCCCACTATCACCGAATGCGCTATCGACAGGCCCTGACCTGTTCCCTTGCCTACATCCTTTGTCGTGAAAAATGGATCAAATATCCTCTTCCTAACCTCCTCCGGTATGCCTGAACCGGTATCGCTGATCTTAATCTTGACCCAGCCGTTCTCCCTCTCAGTGCTAACCCTGATAACTCCTTTTTCATCAGACCCCTCTTCAATAACATTGGAAATAGCATGGGCTGCATTTGTAATGATGTTCAAAATCGCCTGGTTAAACTCCCCGGGCAGACAGGGCACCAGAGGAAGATCGCTGTCAAAATCGGTCAGCATCTCCGCTACATACTTCCATTCATTACGCGCAACAGTAATTGTGCTCTCAATCGCTTTGTTAAGATCGGTGCTTATCTTCTCTTCAACTCCAGGGTGCGAAAACTCCTTCATGGCCTGCACGATCTTGATAACCCGATCTATCCCCTCAAGAGACTGCGAAATCGCCTCGGGAAACTCTTCTTTTAGATAATCTATCCTGGCTTCTTCAATAAAGGATTCTACCTCCTTTACCAGTTCTTCTGTGAGGCTCTTCGACTTGCTCGCTTCTAAAACCTCTCTGCTCTTTTCGACAACATCGAACAGACGGCTCATCTTCTTCTTGATAAAATGGGTGTTATCATTGATATACTGCATCGGAGAGTTGATCTCGTGCGCAATCCCGGCTGCCAGCTGGCCAATCGATTCAAGCTTCTGAGACTGGGCCAGCTGATTCTCCAGTATCTTCCGATCGGTTATGTCCGCCCCCATAATAAGGAGACCGGGGGCCTGGTCGGATTCGTTTTTGATAGGGTTAATGGTCAGACCTAAAAGTTTCTCTTTTCCGTCCGGGTGCTTATAGGTCAGATCGTCTACATTGACTTTGCAGCTTTTCTCTCGACACATTGAAATGGCACCTCTGATTCTGTCCCATTCCCATTCGATACCGGATTCGCTCAATTGCTTCCCGATAACATCGGGCTCGGCAACGCTGAAGACCTCTTCAGCTCTCTTGTTCCACTTGGTGATACGGTCTTCGGAAGACACTCCGATGAGAATCGATGTAATGGAAGTAAAAAGCTGTTCAATTTCCGAGTGAGCCAGCTTTAAGTTCTTTTCCGCCTGCTTGCGCTCGCCGATCTCTTTCTCCAGTTTTTTAAACAGTCTGGCATTCTGAATAGCGATAGCAGCCATATCAGCAAAGGACGATAACAGTTCTGCATCCTTTTGTGTAAATCTTTTCGCTTCTTTTGAGCAGACATTGATCACACCGACAACATCATGCCCCCTCATCATGGGGACCCCGAGAAAGGATTGGAAGCCATATTTTTCTGCAATCTCTCTGTGTTCAGGGATATGTCTTGGGTCATTGGGATAATCATCCGAAATAACAGGCTTCCCCTCTTTTGCGATCAGGCCGCTTAAGCTTTCTCCAATATTTAACTTCTCTTTCTGCATCATTTTTGTACCTTCTTCAGTACCGCCGCCCCGAACCAGATAGTTTCCTTCTCTTAACCTGTAAAAACAGGTATCAGTATTAAGAAGCATCGCTGCCTGTTCGGCGATCCAGGGGAGAAGCTCTGTAATATCGATAATAAAATTAAACTGCCTGCCTAATTCATTTAACATTTTTAGCTGTTCCGCTTTATCCTGGAGGTTCTTTTCCGCCTGTCTCCGCTCGCCGATCTCTTTTCCCAGCTCTCCAAACAGCCTCTGGTTATCAAGAGCTACGGCAGCCATGTCGGTAAAGGAAGATAAAACATCTATATCATTTTGATTGAATTTTCTTTTTTTCTTTGAAATAACATTAACAATTCCTATAACTTCCCCGCTGCTCATAATAGGAACACAAAGAAAAGAGCAAAAACCGAATTTTTTGGCCAATTCCCTGTGTTTTTTTAGAAACCTCTCATCGTTATGCAGGTCTTCCGAGGTTACGGGCTTTTTATCTTTCGCTACCAGACCGCCCAGGCTTTCTCCTAACTTGATTCTCTTTTTTTTCATAATCTTAACGGCTTCTTTTGTGCCGCCCTTTAAAACCAGCTCATCACCTTCTCTTAATCTAAAAAGGCACCCATCAGCTTCTAAAATCTCCGCGGCCTTTGTAGCCATCCATAGAAAAAATTCATCGTTTAAAACCATCGAATTCATTTTTTTGCTTAAGTGAGTCAGTGTTTTGAACTTCTGCTCCGCCTGTTTACGTTCGGTAATATCTTCTCCTGAGCTGAGGATACCGATAATATTTCCTTCATCGTCCCTTATTACTGTATTGTGCCAGAGAATGATTCTTTCCCTGCCATCCTTAGTTAAAACGGGATTTTCATAACGGTCAGTCAGAAAAGTTTCACCGGCTAATATTTGTTGAAAAAGATCTTTTATGCCCGCTTTTACTCTCTGGGGAAGAAAATTATCGAACCAGTTTTTCCCGATAACCTCTTCTGAGCTATAGCCCAAAATATCGCAGCCCCTTCTGTTAATAAGGCTTACCTTCTGGTCCTTATTGATAACAAGGAACACGGTCGCCGCAATATCGAGATATTTCTGGAGTTTGTTCTTTTCCTTTTTAACCGTTTCCTCAAAACTTTTTCGCTCTGTAATATCCTTGAAATCCTTCAGGATGCCGAGTATTTCACCATCAGAGCCATAAAAAGGGGTTGCGGCCATGATACAGGTAAGCTTTTTGTCGTCTTCCTTTTTAAACTCCATCTCTTCCTGAATTACGCTTGAACCGTTGAGAATCAAAGACATTGGACAATTGGGAGTATGGCAGGCCGAGCTGGGAGAGACCTCATAGCACTTTTTGCCAATACATTCTTCATTGCTTATGCCAAAGAGTTTTAAAAAAGTCTTGTTCACCTTTTGGATGTTTAAATCTTTATCAATCAAACATATTCCGTCGGCTGATGTATTAAATATCTGTTCGAGTTCTTGATTGACAACTTTCACCTTTTCCTCTGCGCCTGTGCGCTGCTCAATCTCTGTTTTAAGATTGTCGTGCGTATTAACGAGCTTTTGCTCCAGCCGCCCGACAAAGAAGAAAAAGAAATAGTAAAGCAGTCCGCTGATGACAAAACTGATTAAGATGGCAAACGCTAATAGTATATTAAAAACAGTTGTCCTGTTCGTAACATCTTTCAAAGCAACAATGTCACCGACTTCATAACCGCCGGCATCAAAAAGATGAATAAAGCCGCCTCGATATTTCTGGTCGTTTTCCGAGATTTTAAATTGATGCTCAAGTTCTTCGTATTCAGCATGGTCGGCGTCCAGATATTTTTTCAATTGTAGAGGGGTTTTTGACATGGTCTGGTCAATCACAACAAAATCCTTAAACTGATCCCAGTCTCCTTTTTTCCCCATTATTTTCAGGCCGCGCTTCCAGTATTCGCGGCTGAGAAAGGATTTTTTAATCACAAAAAAGAGTTCAGTATCAGTAGCTTCTTTGATATGCGACGTGATATGCTCAATCCCTTTGCCGAGCTCAATATAACCGACCAGTTTTCCGTTAATCCGCCACGGATGAACAACACGAAGCACAAAATTGCCAAGCGTTCCAAGCTCAATTCCGGATGCTATTATTCCCCTTCCTACAGCCCTATCCATGGTAGACCGCATTATGTAATCTCCATAGAACTCCGGACTGTGAACACGTAAAAAACTGGTTCTTTCAGGATCAATGAAATTGAAGTGCGTGATCCGATATTGAGAGCTGATTTTTTTGAAAAGCGGGCCCGCATAATTTAAAAGCATTTTCCGGTCTTTTAGCAGCCAGGCCTTCTGTAGATTTTTATCTTCTTTTAAAGAACCGACCAGTTCCCCCATCAGCAATGTGTCATCTTTAAGCTTTTCCTTGAAAATTTGCTGAATGCTGTAAAGCTGTGACCGGGTTTCTCTGTCGATATTCCAGCTCTGGAGATAGTGGACCCCGATGATAAAGAATATCAGCATTATCATCAACGATATCCCGAGCGGGACAAGAATGCGCTTTTTGATTTTTTCTTCAAACATAAGGCGTCAGTTCAATAAAGAATATGGTGCTTTGGGATTTTGACTAGCATCAACCTTTCTGGGACGATTACTTCTTGCCAGCCAACACTGAAGTTGTTTATATGCAAAATATGTTCCAATCCGGCAAACTGCGACAAAAAAACAGCCTGTCAAAATTAGCCCAAAATGTCAGATACTTATGTCAAACAGGACCGCTCCTGCCCGCCGAGGTTCGGATAATCGTGATTTTTTTATCGGCGTCGTTGACAAATAGTAATCACTACTATATAGTATTGACTTGTTAACAAATAAAGTGGCCTTTTGGGATCGTTTTCATCGGAAATGTACTGACCGGCATGACTGTTTCGGGTCTATTTTATGGAAACAAATTATAGACTTTTTAAACAATTAGTGCCAAAATATTAACGTTCTTTTCAAAATTCAAAGCAGTTCACCCTGCTAAACAGGAAAGAATATCAATCTTTTCCAAGAAAGGAGGCATCTCATGCCAAAAGGTTTTTTAAGTTTCTTGAAGGGGGATGCTTGAGATCACGGCTTCTTATCCTGCCTGCGCCCACCCGCAGGCTCATTATGAGCTTTTTTGCGAGAATTATTAAAATCTAAGTAAAAATATTTTAAAAGAAAGGAGGAAACTCTATGAAAGAAGATAGCAAGTGCCCGGTAACGGGCAAAACTAGCAGTCACGCAGCCAGCCGTGGCACATCGAACCGGGACTGGTGGCCGAACCAGTTGAACTTTAAAATTCTTCATCAGCACTCTTCCATGAGCAACCCTATGGGTGAGGAGTTCAACTACGCGGAGGAATTCAAAAAACTCGATTTTGCGGCCTTGAAGAAGGACCTCTATGAGCTGATGACCGACTCCCAGGAATGGTGGCCCGCTGATTACGGTCACTACGGGGGACTCTTCATCCGGATGGCATGGCACAGCGCAGGCACATACCGCCTGGGAGACGGCCGCGGCGGGGCAGGGTCCGGCAACCAGCGCTTAGCGCCCCTCAATAGTTGGCCGGACAACGTGAACCTCGACAAGGCGCGCCGTCTGCTTTGGCCGATCAAGAAGAAATACGGCAACAAGATCTCCTGGGCCGACCTCATGATCCTCACCGGCAACTGCGCCCTGGAGTCGATGGGATTCAAGACCTTCGGCTTCGGCGGTGGACGTGAGGACATCTATGAGCCGGAAGAAGACGTCTACTGGGGTTCTGAAGAGGAATGGCTGGCTACGAGTGACAAACCCAAGAGCCGTTATAGCGGCGACCGGGACCTCGAGAATCCCCTGGCGGCCGTACAGATGGGCCTGATCTACGTGAACCCGGAAGGGCCGAACGGCGAGCCGAATGTGCTCGCCTCCGGCAAGGACGTTCGAGAAACCTTCGCACGCATGGCCATGAACGATGAAGAGACCGTCGCCCTCGTCGCCGGAGGACACACATTCGGCAAATGTCATGGGGCAGGCGATGCGACAAATGTTGGCCCTGAACCGGAAGCCGCCCCTATCGAAGAGCGGGGTCTCGGGTGGAAGAGCAGCTTTGGCAGAGGCAAGGGGGGTGACACCATTAGCAGCGGCATCGAAGGTGCATGGACGTCGAACCCGATCAAGTGGGATATGGGCTATTTCGATGTGCTGTTCGGCTATGATTGGAATCTGGTGAAAAGTCCTGCCGGTGCTAACCAGTGGGTTCCGGCCAATGTGGATGAAAAGGATATGGCGCCTGCCGCTCACGATCCCTCAAAAAAGGTTACAACCATCATGACCACGGCGGACCTCTCTCTGAGGATGGATCCGATCTACAAGCCGATCGCGAAGCGGTTCCACGAGAACCCTGAGGAATTCGCAGATGCCTTTGCCCGGGCGTGGTTCAAACTGACCCACCGTGACATGGGTCCTCGTTCACGTTATCTCGGTCCAGAAGTTCCAGACGAAGAACTCATCTGGCAAGACCCTGTTCCGGCAGTCGATCATGAGCTGATCGACGCGCAGGATATAGCCGACCTCAAAAGAAAAATCCTTGCCTCGGGCCTGTCGGTCTCGCAACTGGTCTCGACGGCCTGGGCTTCGGCATCCACGTTCCGTGGCTCCGACAAGCGCGGCGGTGCAAACGGTGCGCGCATTCGTCTTGCCCCGCAAAAGGATTGGGAAGTCAACCAGCCTGAGCAACTTGAGACTGTGCTGCAGACCCTTGAAGGGATCCAAAACGAGTTCAACAGCGCGCAGTCGGGCGGGAAGAAGGTTTCGCTCGCCGACTTGATTGTCCTGGGTGGATGTGCTGGTGTCGAGCAGGCTGCGAAGAATGCCGGTCACGATGTGACCGTTCCCTTCACGCCGGGACGCACGGATGCGTCGCAGGAGCAAACCGACGCGGTGTCATTCGCCGTACTCCAACCGGCTGCTGACGGGTTCCGTAACTATCAGAAAACCAAATTCGCTGTAACGGCAGAGGAAATGCTGCTTGATCGGGCGCAGTTGCTAACGCTGACCGCTCCCGAGATGACGGTTCTTGTTGGCGGCATGCGAGTCTTGAATGCCAACTTCGGACAGTCCCAGCACGGCGTCTTTACCAATCGGCCAGAGACGCTCACCAATGACTTCTTCGTGAATCTGCTCGACATGAGCACGACGTGGAAGGCAACCTCGGAAGACGAAGACGTGTTCGAGGGTCGTGATTGCGCTACTGGCGAACTCAAGTGGACCGGCACCCCTGTCGATATCAGATTCGGTTCGAACTCCCAGCTCCGTGCCCTTGCGGAAGTCTACGGGTGTGAGGATTCCCAGGAGAAGTTTGTTAATGACTTCGCCGCAGCCTGGAACAAGGTGATGAACCTTGACCGCTTCGATCTCGCCTAATCGTAGCATAAACGTCTTCGAGGGTTTCTGAGCGTATTCTGGACTGCAAATGGGACCATTAAGAAGAGGTAACCGACACGAACTGACGGAAGTTTCGAACATTCACGGAGGCTATTAGCAAAATATGAGCGTGGCGTTTCAATACCATATGAAACGCCGCGTTTTTCTTGCCAATATGTCGCAAGAAGAAAGGGCAGAAGCCACTAACTAAAAAAGGGAGAGACGATATTCAATCGTCTCTCCCTTTTTGCATTTTAAGGCAGGATTCGGGTCACTATAATTTACGGTTTCAGTCCCTTTCTTTGAAAGGATTCTTCACAATCTTATTGCTCAATACTTTCAGTCCTGCTGAATTGATACAGATTTCCATTCAGAGTATATGTCCAGCATATGATGGGCACCTTCTCTTCTTCCGCTTCCCGAGCCTTTCATACCCCCGAAGGGGAGCTGTATCTCTGCGCCCACACAGGCAGTATTGACAAAAACAGAACCGGCTTCAATATCATGGACAAACTGCATGGCTCTGTTAATATCTTTTGTGAAAATCGCGGCGGTCAAGCCGTATTTAATATTATTGGCTGTTTCCAAGGCATGGGAGAGGTCTTTTGCCGGCATAATGGATGCAACCGGGCCGAAGGTTTCTTTCTGGGCTATGCTCATGTCCGGCGTTACAGAGGTTAACAGTGTCGGTTTGTAAAACAATCCCCTGTCCAGACCGTTCTTCGTTTCTCTCTCACCGCCGCATAAGAGCTTTGCCCCCTCTTTCAGGGCAGTTGAAACATCCTCATGAATATTGCACAAACGCTCTTCATTGATGATCGGCCCTATATCTGTACCTTTATCCAGACCGCTTCCGAGCTTTAATTTGTTGGCCCGCTCAACCAGCTTATCTGTCAATGTTTTTATAATCGGCTCTTCCGCGATAATCCTGCCGGCAGAAGCACAGCGCTGACCGCAGGTGGCGAATACAGAGCGGATAATTCCGTTTATGGCCGAATCGATGTCTGCATCAGAGAGAACGATCACCACATTTTTCCCGCCCATCTCAAGAGATACACGCTTAAACTGTGCCGGGCATTTTTCTGCTATGGCTGTGCCGACCTCTGTCGAGCCGGTAAAAGAGATCAGGGTAACCCCGTCCTGCATCACAAGCGCATGCCCTGCCTTCTCGCCCAGACCCATGACCAGATTAAGAACACCGTTTGGAAGCCCCGCGTATTCAAATGCTTTGATTAGATTGATTGCAGAGTGCGGCGTATCCTCCGCCGGCTTTAATATGACCGTGTTGCCTGTTATCAGTGCCGGCATGACCTTCCAGGCCGGCATGGCCATGGGAAAGTTCCAGGGTGTTATGGCTCCCACAACGCCGATCGGGCATCTCAATGCAAAGACCGTTCTCTTCTCAAACTCAGAAGAAGTGACCATGCCGAGGTTTCTGCGCCCCTCACCTGCACAGAACAGCGTCATATCGATCGTCTCCTGTATGTCTCCCCTGCATTCATCCATGATCTTTCCCATTTCATTGCAAAGATCAAGGGCGAAGCCATCCTTGTTGCCCGTTAAATACTCAACAGCTTTAAATAAAATTTCAGCCCGCTTTGGCGCCGGTGTCTGTTTCCACTCCTTTAATGAATCGCGTGCAGAGGACGCAGCAGACTGAATATCTTTTTCCCCGGATCCGGGAAACAGACCTATTGATTTTCCGTTTGCCGGATTAGTATTTTCTACCCATTCATTCGTCAATGGATCACACCATTTGCCATTGATAAAATTTTGATATCTATTCATGAGATTACCCTCTTGTATGAATAATCTTAATACAAGTGATTTTTTCAAAGAACAGGGCCCCAGTCAATACAATTTTTTAATCGGCTTTTTGGGTTCGTTTTTTTTGGCACGCTAGAAATAAACTTATCACCACTTATCTTTTTACCCATCTATTTTTTCTCTAAAAACCACCTCTTTGGGGTATTGACGAAACAGACAAAAAGAAGATAGATTATTAAGGGCACAAAAATTAATCAGTTGTTATCTGTTCGATTCCCCGGTTCTTTAAATAAGTCGAGAAAAATCTTAAGATGACAGAAGAAAAAGAAAGGCGTCGAGCACCAAGAACTGTTCTACAGTTCTCATATACGGATATATCCGGGGATAAGGCCAAAACCAGGAGAAAGATTCATGATATTTCTCCGCTCGGCATGAGATTTTTCTCTGAAAAGAAGTTCATGAAGGGCTCAACGATTCAGCTTGACCTTTTGCTCCCGAATTTCCGTTCTTTATTAGATATTTCCGGAAAAATCGTATGGTGCAGCAAAAAAAATAAAGAAGGATTTAACACTGGCATGGAATTTCAGGATGACGGCTACAAGAAGGTTCTGGTAGAAGATTATATACACTATATGAAATCAAGAGAGAACCACTACATAGCCGAATAAGTTCAATCAAAAGGTTTTTTTCCTGCTATTCTTAAACTATTTTATTTCATTATCCCGAAATTCTCCTATCAATAATCTGTAAAATTCTGTAAAAATCCATTGCATCGACATCTTCACAACAGTCTTTTTTTGTCCTTGTATTCTCCGATAAATTTGCTACGATGGAAGCGAAGTTGCAAAGTTTAATCCTTTTGGGGAGGTGTTGAGATGGTCAGTTTGAAACAGCTCTTTACGCCTGTGCAATCGATTGAGCCGGAAGAAGCCAAGAAGTTCATGGCCGAAAACAGAGAGGGAACATTCACCCTTCTGGACGTGCGCCAGCCCGGAGAATATGAGGAGGAGCATATCCCAGGCTCCCGGTTAATCCCCCTGCCGGAATTGCATGACTCAGTCAAAAAATTAGACCCGGACAAGCCGGTGCTCATTTATTGAGCTATCGGCGGGAGGAGCCGCGTTGCGGCTCAGTTATTGTCCGGCCTCGGTTTCAAAGAAGTTTACAACGTCAAAGGCGGTATCAAGTCATGGGACGGGGTAAAGGCTGCCGGCCCTAAGGAACTGAACCTGAACATGATAAAAGAAGATGAAACGCCTGCCGGGATAATCATGATCGCCTATGCCATGGAAACAGCTTCGCAGGCCTTTTACAGGGAAACAAAAGAAAAAACTGATGACAGCAGCCTGAATGAGCTTTTGGCGACGCTGGTAGATGTTGAGGAAAAGCATAAAAAAATGCTTGAGGGGCTTCTTTCAAAGGTCGAATCAGCGGATAAAGACTTAAAAACATTGAAAGAAAAGGATTCCGGCTCGACAATCATGGAAGGCGGCTTTGACGTAAAGGGTTTTATGAAAGAAAATGCTGCGTTTTTAGACTCTGTCGAAAATGTGGTCGAACTGGCCATGACCCTTGAAACCCAGTCTCTCGACCTTTATCTTCGTTTTGCGGAAAAAAGCGGTCATCAGGAGACAAAGGATGTGCTGTTCACAATCGCAGAAGAGGAAAAAGGTCACCTGAAATCTCTGGGAAAACTGCTATGAGATAAGGCGGGGCATAAATCAACATCCGCCGGCCAGGAAGCGGGGTTTGCGGAACAAGGGATAAAACAAAAAACCCTTTGACTTATTTTCCCTCTTTGCTGTCTATGGGCAGACGGATGACAAAGGTCGTTCCTTTTCCCGTTTCTGTGTCAAAGCTGACTTCACCACCGTGTTTGTCCACAACAACCGAATGGGTAATAGCAAGCCCCTGCCCAGTACCTTTTCCAACCTCTTTTGTGGTAAAAAAGGGATCGAAAATTTTATTTCTGATCTCTTCAGGGATTCCTGTTCCCGTATCGCTAACTCTGATTTCCGCCCATCCATTATTTCTCTTCGTGCTTATCCTTATTGTCCCTTTATCACCGTTTGAACCATTACCGACAACATCCGAAATGGTGTGTGCGGCATTGATGATAAGATTAAGAATGGCCTGGTTAAACTCTCCGGACAGGCAGAATACATAGGGAAGTCCGGGGTCAAAATCCGTCTTCATATCAGCCACATATTTCCATTCGTTGCGGGCAATCGTAATAGTGCTCTCAATAGCCCTGTTAATATCGGTGCCCACTTTTTCCTCCACTCCGGGATGAGAAAACTCCTTCATCGATTGGACAATCTTGATAACTCTCTCTTGCCCGTCCAAAGATTGCTCAATCGCATCGGGAAGCTCTTCTTTGAGATACTCCAGCCTGGCTTCTTTTCTGACAGATTCCACCTCATGAACAAGCTCGTCTGTTACGGTTCCTGATCTTAAGGCCTCCACCAGTTCTTCGTGCTTTTCAATAACATCAAAAAGGCGGTTTATTTTGTTCTTTAAAAAATACGTATTGTCGCTTATATACTGCATCGGGGAGTTGATTTCATGCGCAATACCCGCTGCCAGCTGACCAACCGACTCAAGTTTCTGGGACTGCACAAGCTGCATTTCCAATTTTTTGTATTCGGTGCTGTTACGCGCACATACGACAATTCCTTCCACATCTCCATTTTCCCCGAAGTAAGGATGGAAAACCGTATCAAGAAATGTTTTCCCCCAGCCCGGGAAGTCAAACCAGGCCTGATACTGGTACGTCTCACCGTTGAGACATATATCTATTTTTGGTTTTATCCTGTTTTCAAATAGTTCCTGTCCGAACACATCAGAAACAGAATGGCCGAGAATGTCCTCATATTTTTTTTGGAACGCTTCTGCATAGGCCCTGTTCAGAGCCCGGTAGATATAATTCTTATCAATGAACGAAAGAAGATCGCTCGAAGTCGAAACAATATTCTCATACCGTTTCCGCTCGGAGCTCTCCTTATGAAGTGCGGCAAACGACCTGTTCAATTCTTCGGTCATTCTGTTAAAAGAATCCGCAAGCAGACCTATTTCGTCAGATGATGTCACAGGAATTTTTTCCTCAAAATCACCGCCGGCTATTTTTGATGTGGCCCTGATAAGCTGGTTGATAGGCCGTAATATGCCCCTGCTGACAAAGAATGCTACAATGAAACCCCACAACACCCCGATACAGACAATGAGACCCAGAACCTTCTGGACCTTGCGGGTGGACAACATCAGCGCTCTGTTGCCCTCTTCGCTCTCTGAGTGGATCTTTTTCATCACTCTTTCGCTTTGATCGATGGCCGCCACTGCTGCATCGCTGAAATGCTTCTCCATCTCCCGCAGTGTCGAACCTGAGCGGTATCCCAAATTCAGCTCAGCGGCGTATGCGGCTGCGGACATCTTCAGTATCCTGGCATTCCTGATCAAATGGTTGATCTCCGCTGAGTGGTTCCTGTCTATCTCGCTTAGCTTCTTGCACTTTGAAATAACGCTTTTGATAAGAGGAGGGATCATGGCTAAGTCGTCTTTTTCCCACCGCGTGAATTTATATAAAATATCGGTCAGCTCAAAAAGAGAGGAATTGATATCGGCATACAGCTGCATTCTGTCTTCATTCTCAATATGAGAGCTCAGCCTGGATACTGTCTTCTCCATGGTCCAGTAGGAAAAGATGCCGAGAGTAAGCAGTATGGATAGGAGCAAACCTATTCCTATGTTCTTTGCCTGTCTGAAAGATAGATTCATATGTATCCTTTATTGCTCCCTGCTAAAACTCAGTGTGATATTATTAAAGACATCCCCGCACCCATACAGGGGATTGGTGAGCTCCTGCCGGGGAATCCCGCCTCCTATCTCTGAAAGGGATATACCGAACCAATATGTTTGTGATACATCAAACTGGACATCGTCGGAATGATTGGTCTTTAATTTACGGGCAAATTCTATTGTCCATCTCCCGTTCTCCCAGTTCCCTTTGGCCCTGACATCAGAACGGCTCCCGCTCGGCTTACGGTTCTGCCAACGGGGCATCGTATCTCTTTTATACTCGATCGGCATGGTAGAATAATAAGTCGGCTCTCCCTCATCCCCCATCCTTAAAAGATACCTTTTCTTCCCTGTTCTGGTAATGATCCTGGTCGCCTTTTTTATTTCTTCTGAGGAAGACACGTGTGATTTATCATCGGCATAGCCGACCGGATCGGAGCGGTCTGCCTTCCAGAACCATATATCTGCTGTATAATTATTGTCTGCGTATATGCTCAGGCCTGCGGGTCCTGACTCCATATTCCATTTGAACACAAAACTGTCTTCCCTCTCTCCCCCCTGCACATACATCTCTTCTTTCCTGTCCCAGTGCCAGGCCTTATGCCTCCTCGACTCGTCGGGATCAACAAATTCGACAAGAAGGAATATCTTCTCTGATGTGTAAAGCGCTTTTATCTGCACATTTACTTTGGCAATATTATCCCAGGCAAAAATGCTCTCCGCTTTCTGCCAGATATCATCTTTCCTGCCGTCTATCTCGGGAGCTTTATCTGTTCTTGCTGCCTTGAGAAAAAGGTCTCCTTGCAGGGCGCTGGGTCCCGGATTTTCACCTTTTACGTGTTCGGCAACATACTCTTCTACGACTTTATAGGAAGGCTTTTCTGTTTTTGCCTGGGCGCTTCCATAAATCAGCAAGCCCAGCATCACTGTGAAAATCATATTGAAGCACACCAATCTCTTTAACATGCACAATTCTCCTTATGATATATGTCTCAATAGAATATATATCGGCTTTTTACTATGAAAGCTTTAATGATATTAATGGCTTAGCTTTAAAATTACGGGGTGTTTTCAGGGAATGATGCGGCAGTTTTTCTTCATGAGGCAATCCGTTGATAAAGATATTCTTAAAAAAGGTATACTGCTACTGTAACAAATTTGTGAATCGAGCGGAAAATGGGGAAAATTAATGATAAAATTTGATTGACATTTCATGCTCTTAGTATATATTTAGTGTCTTTTGATCTCACTAAACAGGAGGCTGTGGTTATGCATCATTATGAAACTGATGAGGTGATCGAGATTGAGTCCTGCCCGGAATGTCAGAAAACCCATTCATACAAGCTTAAGGTTCGAAGATATTTAGTGCCGACCTATATGTCAGAAAGTGATTTCGGCGCAAAACCGATACTGAAGCAATTCACATTCACGTTTCCCTGCCCGAACACTAAAAAAGATTTTGAAACATCATGCACATTAGAGGAAACGGCTACAGAGAAAGCCGAGGACGCTGAAGTTATCGGCCTTGCCGATTAACACAGCAACAAAAAAACCAAACAGACCGGAAAACATCTCTGAGGAAAACTCTATGGGGTTGAAAAGGTTCGGGGTGTTCTTCAATCAAGTCCGGTTTTAATTGGTCTCTGTTTTTAAGTCCGCTCTTTTGAATATGATCTGAAAATCTGTCCCGCCATTGATATTGACCTTTATCTTACTTTTCAGCTCATTTTCTGCCAGAATAGTAACCAGCTGAAATCCAAAAGAATCTGTGCTTTTAAAATCAAAATTTTCGGGAAGACCGACGCCGTTATCCTTCACCCTTAATGCAAGATTATCTCCTTTGACTTTGGAAAGTGATACACTGATCTGACCCTCTTTCTTTCCATTAAAGGCGTATTTGAGGGAGTTGGAAACAAGCTCATTAACAATAAGGCCAAGCGGAATAGCGGTATCGATATCAAGAAAGATATTTTTCACTTCGACCTTTAGCGCAATCTTTTTCGCCTCTTTCCTGTAAGAATTGAAAATGGCTTTTGCGAGTGTCTCTATGTATTCCTTAAGATCAATCCTTGAGAAATCTTTCGTGCGGTAAAGTTTTTCGTGAACAAGCGCCATACTGTTGATACGGTCCTGGCACTGACTGAACACATCGGCGACCTTTTCATCCTTCGTGATTGCAGACTGAAGGGCCAAAATGCTTGAAACGACCTGCATATTGTTTTTAACCCTGTGGTGGACCTCTTTGATAAGAACCCTGATTTTTTCCTCGGAGCGCTTCAGCTCGTCATTTATTAACTCAAGGCTTTTATTTTGATAAACCAGGCCAAGATGGGTTTCGATAAGCCCCTTGAATTGAAGCATAAGCCTTTCAATGGTTTTATTATATCTGTTCTCTTTTGTATCAAACACACAAATTGTTCCAAAAACATCTCCATTCGGCCAGATCAAGGGAAATCCCAGGTAAGAAATCAGTCCCAGTTTTACGCCGGGGCTATTTTTCCAAATCTTATCTTTCAGAGCATTGACTACCCGTAGTTTTTTTCTCTCTTTTATGACCCGCTCACAGTAAAGACCGGTCAAAAGTGCCCGGTCCCCCGCTTTCAAGGGATTGTTTTTCCCTCTGCTGGAGCGCAGCACTTCGAGATAAGGGAAATCAACTCTCATAATGGATGCAGAAGGCAGTTTCGTGACTTCGGTCAATGTATCGACAATGCCCTGCCATTTTTTCAAATCTTTTTCATGTATAACAATATCTTTTGTGTTGAATGGGGTTTTTTTTTGCATTTTTGCTCTCTTTCCGTATTGAAAGCGCTCAAGAACCAGATGGGTCAAAGGAGCCGTCTCTCTCCCACATTTCCCCTTTCTTGATATAGCTGCATCGGTCAAACCATTGCTCATGCCGGGAATATGAATCCTCCTTCCCCCGTTTTTTCAGCTTATAACTATCCCGATATAAATCTAACAACCATTGGACAAAAATCAAGTTCCTGGCAGATTTTTTATTTTATCTCTTTTCTCCTCGCTTTCACGTAAATGCGTTAATCATGAAAAAATTGTTAAACAAAACAGCAAAGGGAATATCAGGCAGGATAGTGTTAGCAGAAAAGAAAAAATAGACACGGGCTTTAAGTTAATCATGTGAACAACAAGGCTTCATCTTTAAAAAGATGGCCGCTTTTCTTAAATATTTCCGGCCATTCTTTCAGATATCCTTTACTTTTCCTCCTCCCAGTAAACATATCGAGCTCTTCCATAGGGCACCCTGACAACCGACTGAAAGACCTTGATATGCTGCTCGGCCATAATGCTCCATGTGCTGTGCTTCTTTACATATTCCTTCATGTTGTTTTGTAATGTCCGGTAGAGGCCGTCATCTTTAAGAACCTTGATAATATTTTTAACATATTCTCCGTCGTTCTCGCACACAAGTCCTGCATTGCTCCTCTCGATCAGCTTTTTGAAGGCGAAGAGGTTCGAAGTAATAACAGGTTTGTTAAAGGCAAAGCACTGGGCCATAACCCCGCTCTGTGCCCCCTTTTCATAAGGCAAAACGACCACGTCGCTTGCCGACACAATCGTATCGAATGTATACTGGGGGAACTGTCCCCGCAAAACCAAAATCTTATCACTAACAGGAGAATGGTTGATCGCCTCAAAGAATTCTCTTTGATACTCCATATACTCCAGCCCCCTCGATTTTCCGGCCACAAGCAGAACAATATCATCGCCTCCCTCACAGATCTCCGGCATCAGCTCGACGATCTTTTTAAATCCCTTGGTCGGCCTGAAATAGCCGCAGAGCAGAACCACTTTCTTCCCTTCAAGCCCAACCTTTTTTTTCGCGTCTTTGACAACATCGACATCCCGGATGCCGTGATGGACGACATGAATCTTATTCTCCTGTCCGAAGTATTTGACCAGGACCTCCTTTTGAAAATCTTCATGCACAATCACCGCAGAGCTTTCGTTGACAATCAAGCGGAGGATGGTTTCCGAGATATGATCGAGTTCTTCCTGAACAGTATGAAGGGTTGTGACAACCGGTATGCCTACGAGCTTGTATCTGACAATCAGCCCGACAACCTGAATACCCCTCTGCGGGCCGTAAAGGCCGTACTCATGCTGGACATGAACAATGTCCGGGGTGAGTTCAGCACTGATGTCAAATATCTGTGTGGCCATTGACGCGCTTGCCGGCCTGTAGACAGGGAAAACACCCTCTCCCTGTGCCCCCAGGGGGCTTACAACAAATGTCTCGTTGCCGCGTTTTTTGAGAGCCTCGTTCAGATAGCTGGTATAGGTGGCAATGCCGCATTCGATGGGCGGGTATGTTGATACAAAACCGATTCTCATATTCGCCTCCCTGTTTTATAACATACTTAATAGTTCATCCACAGATGTTTCGGCAAGGCATACGGTTTCGTCGCAGGCCCCGTAATAGATTTTGATTGAGCCGTCTGCTTTTGTAATCACACCGTTGGAAAAGACAACGTTGGGGAAAAAACCTTCGGTTTCATACGGCTCTTTGGGGATCAGTATCGGTTCTTCTCCTCTTTTTAAAACCTTTGAGGGGTCTTTTAGGTCCAGTAAAAGAAGGAACAGAGAATAGAGCTGGTCCTTTCCCTTGCCGTGATAGATCTCCAGCCAACCCCTGTCCGTTTTTATCGGCGCAGCCCCCCCGCCTATCTTTTGCTCTTCCCAGATCGTATCCCGGGGGCGGATAAGGCATTTGTGGTTACCCCAGTGAAGCAGGTCTGTCGATTCACTGTACCATATAGACGGCTTTCCAAAACCCTCGTTATGGGGACGATGAAGGGCGCAGTATTTACCGTTTACTTTTTCCGGAAAGAGCGAGACGTCTTTATTGGGTGGCGGAAAAATAATCCCCTTTCTTTCCACCGCTTGAAAATCCCGTGTCAAGGCCAGCGCGGTCGCCCATCCGTCACCTGAAACCGCGGTGTATGTGATGTAATAAACATCGTCGATCTTGGTAACCCGTGCGTCTTCCGCGCCGAACGATTCGCTTGGGCTAATGGGATAGATAAAAGGCTTTTCGTCTACGGTGAATGTGACACCATCTTTGCTTCTGGCAAGCCGGATATGGCTTAATGTGGATAGGTAGTCCGCTCCTTTATAAACAACCCCTCTTGTATCTTTGAGCCGAACATCGGGATCATCGGCCCTGACTTCGAGAATCTCTGCATGCCCCCCGCCGCTATCAAAGCGGTAATAAGGAACGGCAACAGAACCCTCGCCGGCAACACAGTCTTCGGCCACGCGTAACAGGAGAATGATTTCATCATGATATTCGGCGGCTCCGGCATTAAACGCCCCTTTTACCCTGTAACCTTCCCGGGAAGGTTTGACCGATTTCGGTTCAATCAGGGGGTTGGCCGAATGTCTTTTAATCATTAAATGTCCTATCGATCAGTTCATCCAGATTACCTGTAGCCATGCATATCGATGTATCCGCAGACCCATAATACACCTTCATACTCCTGTCCTCTTCGACAATGGCGCCGCAGGCAAAGACAACATTGTTAACATCTCCGATTCTTTCATAATCCTCCCTGGGAGAAAGTATCGGTTCGTCACATCTGGCGATAATCTTCGATGGATCATCCAGGTCGAGCAGAACGCTCCCGGCATGGTAAACAGGCCCGCTGGCCGTCATTCTTATGCCGTGAAAGATTTCAAGCCATCCTTTGTCTGTCCTGATGGGAGGCACAGAAGCGCCGATGCGGTAAGAATCCCAGTAGCCCGGCCGCGGGGAAACGACCACTTTGGAGTGTCCCCAGTGAATCAGGTCATCCGAGTATGATATCCAGATCGAACCGACATCGTTTCCGATGGGCCTGTCCAGTCTGGCGTATTTTCCATTGATCTTTTCGGGAAACAGAACCCCGTCTTTATTGCCCGGCGCAGAGATCATGGCAATCCGTTCATATTTTTTAAAATCCTCTGTTTTGGCGATCTCAATGATCGGTCCGAAACGTGAGGCAGCGGTAAATAGGATATAATAAACCCCCTCCATATAAGTGATCCGCGGGTCTTCTATCCCTCTCTCTTCGTATAATGCAAATTTACCGCTCTTTTCAGGCAGCATAACCGGTTTTTCGTCGACATCATAATGAAACCCTTTTTTGCTCCTGGCCAGGGCAAAAAACGAATATCCCTGCTGTCCCTCTACCCGGAGCAGGATAAGGTATTCTCCGTTAAACTTAATAGGAGACCCGTTAAACACCGTGTTGCACCTGAAGGGAATATCCTCGGCAGTCAGAATGGGGTTTTCATCAAAACGACGTAAAAAGTCTCTTCCTATTCTTCTAACCATAATTTAAAATTCCTCCAAACCATTTCTGCAGAAATCTACGATTTCGGAAAGTGTTGTGGTGCCAAGACAGATACAGTTGTCCGCGGCTCCATAGTAAAGCTTGATTTCACCGCTCTCTTCGAGAATCGCACCGGTTGAAAAGATAACATTGTTCAGATCCCCGATCCGTTCATATAATTCCCTTGGTGAGAGTATCGGGATATTGGACCGGTTGATGATTTTGGTCGGGTTGTCTTTATCAAGAATCGCAGCCCCTATTCTGGTGAGAGTACCGCCTGATGTTTTTTTCACCCCGTAGTAAAAGAGCAGCCATCCTGCTTCTGTCTCTATAGGGGGAACCGCGCATCCTATCCGCCCCTGGTCCCAGAAGCCTCCCCTCGGTGAAAGAACAGCCTCTCTTTCCCCCCACGTCAAAAGGTCGTTTGAATACGCAATCCATATGCCGTCTCCGGTGTTCGGTCTTTCCAGCATCGCGAATTTTCCATTTAGCTTTCTGGGAAAGAGCGCCCCGGCCTTATTGTCCGGCTGTGAAATGATTCCCATTCTTTCGAATGTTTTAAAGTCCTTTGTCTTTCCAATGCTCAAAACAATCCCGTGTCTTCCCATTGCCAGATAAATAATATAATACTCTCCGTCAATAGGTGTTATTCTGGCATCCAGGACCCCCATTTCTTCGTATTCTTTAAAATCTTCATCTGGCGAAGAGGTGATAAAGGGGTTTCTTTCTATGTTGAAATACAACCCGTCCTCGCTTCTGGCAAAATAGATGGCCGGCCTGCCGTCAAGTTTCTCAATGGTAATCAACAGAATATATTCCCCGTCAATCTTGATACAGCCGGCGTTATACATGTCATGGCATCGAAAGGGAAGGTTCTCAAAGTTGATGACCGGATTTTCTCTCCAGCGGTGGATAACGTCTTGTCTGAATTTTCTGGGCATAGATACACTCCTTTTTTATCTGGGTAATATAAAGGAAAAACGCAAAAAAAACAACCAAATTCACAATTCCCTCCATAGAAAGGTCAAATCGTTACTATAAAAAGAGGGGGGTTTTAAAACATAATCGATATTTTCCCTCTCTTTTTTGCTGTGGGATGATACGCCCACTATTGAGAAAAGGTTCCATGTTTTAAAATATATATTTATCAAGAGGTTATATAAATTTGTACCAGTTCCTCATGGGTCAAACTCCCCATTGATAATCTCTGTTCCTAAAAAGATGAACGGCTTCTCGTTTTTTCTCTGCCCAATAAGTTCCTATTATTCAAATGTTTATATGTTTTTTAAAAAAAGAAACCTTTTTTTGCAATTTTGGCATATCTATTGCTCTATCACTACGCACAAAGAGTAAAGAAACTAACGTTAAAGAGGGGGGGGTGAAAACATGGGAATCCAGGTAGGATCAGAAAAGAGTTATTCGAGCATCATAGGACTCACGGTCGCTGCCTTTGTCTTTTTGTTATCAGTAACCATAGCAGGGCTTTTGTAAACAATCTTTAATCTCAAAGGGGGTGAAAACATGGATTACGTAAAGACATACTCAACCTTTTTAGCACAGTCAGCAGTTGTTTCTCTTGCCGTATTAACCGTAGCGATTCAGGGCCTGATATAATTATATTAATAAGCTATTATATTTTATTTCTTGTCCCGGTAAAGTGAGCGCCTAATGATTCAAAAAGGCGCTCACTTTTTTTTGTTTTCCATTCATCAATTGATATTCTCTCCCCAGAAAAAGAGAGCAGATGCCCCCCTAGTGACGGAGCATCTGCTTCTTTTGCAGGTTCTTATTTGCCTTCAAGCTTCTTTATCTTTCTTCTCGTCTCAATGTCGTTGATCATGGTTCCGAGCTTGTTCATAATCCCGTCAACAGCGCCGTTCCAGTGCGTCCAGTCAGGCCCCATCATGCTCGCGCCCATTCTCATACGGCGGCCGTCATGATGCCATACAAGATAGTGCATAATTTCAGGGGTCTCATCGAGCGGGTTTTTCTTATCGATCAATCCTTCTTTATAGGCCTGCTTGAGCAGGTCGTCGGTATAATCCCAGAGCATATTGTAATCGCTGACAACTTTATCGAACTCGGCAAGGTAATTATCGGCCCACTGCCTTGAGTGGCACTGGTAGCAGACCTTTTTCATCAATGCTCTCCCCTTTTCGGCCTTTGCCTTATCAGGCACCCTCTTCAGCACAAAATCAACTTCATCCGGGCCTTTCCACTGGGGCACCGACTTTTTCGGCTGGAGCTCCCAGTAAAGCCTTGTTCCGACATCATGCGTTGATTCAACTACACCGCCGAATCCGCTCATATGACAGGCGGCACAGGTCGGAGCAACAATATCTCTGGGGCCCCATTTCCCTACCGGCGCATTCCAGTTCCATTCTTCGCCTGAAGCTCCGTAAATATTTCCATGCTTCGACTCTTCATAGATCTCATGCTGGGGATGGTCAGGGCCGAGATGGCACTGCCCGCATGTTTCCGGCTTTCTTGCCTCGGCAACGCTGAACTTATGCCTGGTGTGGCAGTAGGTGCAGGAGCCGATGCTCCCGTCAGGGTTGATCCGCCCTACACCGGCATTGGGCCAGCCTTCTAATTTCCCCTTGGGTCCGGCAATAATGAAGCCTCCGTGACATTCGATACAGCCGAGATTCACATTGTTGTGATTGTATTTCGGATTATCGAGAAGCCCTATCTTCTTCAGAATGCCGCTGTCCGGGAACAGAGGGGTGAGGGCGGTCTTGGCCATTTTCTCGGGGTTGAGTTTCTTGGCGGTCTCCTGCTTGAGCGGGTCAAGCCCCATCTTCCTTGCCTTGATATAATACGGCTTGAGCGGGCCGAAAAAAGCGCTCCAGGCATGCTTGCTATTTGTGTGCTCCTTTACTGCCTTGGGATGGCAGGCCTCGCAGTACTTGGGCGACGGGACAGCTGTTATTGAAAAACCGTTGTGCTCATAGCCGGAAGGGTCGCTCTTTTTTGCCGTATGGCAGGTTTCGCACATGATTCCTGCTTTGGAATGCTTGCTGTCCTCCCACTGCTTGACAATCCCGGGCATGACACTGTTGTGGCAGGTGACACAGGGAGAGGTCTTCTCGGCACTTGCTGGAGAGGAAAATGCGAAAAGGGCGATGAGACAGAGAGAAAAAACAATGGCAAATCGTTTCATAAACACCTCCTTTCCGTATGAATATGAAAAACAAAGAGTTATATGGCTTTCGTGCAGACAAAAACTCTTTCTTTTCTATGCGGAGGTAAAAACCTATTCCCGATAATTTTTATCAGAATTTCCGGTTCAGGTCAAATGATTTTAGCAGCCTCGAACGCTTTTCCGAACAGTTCGCCTGTAATATCAAAGTCAAAACCGGTCATGCAGGAGACTGAATCTCCTTTTATCCGGATTTCACCTTCGACACATCTAAAAAGGCAGCGGAAACCACTTGACAAGGTGATGTTCTTTTAGCATTATTCCTGCATAATGTTTTCTCTTATCACATCAAGTCAGGAGGATACCATGCGCCAGAAACTCATTGTTCCTATTATGATAGTGGCCATCTTGCTTTACGCAGGCATCTCCAGCGCCCTTGAAAAGTCACAGTCAGGCACACTGCATATTTCATTTTCAACCTTAGCACTGGGTGTTGGTTACAGCTGGGGCGACGGCACTCTTAGACTGAACGACGGAAGAAGTTTTCCTTTTTCAGTCGAGGGTTTAAAACTTTTGGGTCTGGGCCTTTCGTCAGTAAACGCTACCGGCAGCGTTTACAATATGAAACGGGTTTCTGATTTTAACGGGATATACAAGGCAACAGATCCCAATGTCACTATAATCAAAAGCCGCTCACGAACAACTTTTCGCAACCAGAGAAATGATGTCATCATTACCCTGGAGTCTTCCAACAAGGGGGCCGACCTTTCTATTGGTACAAAAGGCTTTGAAATTATGTTTAGATAGAAAGATATTGTTAACCATTGTCCGCAAAGGAGAACCATGAAAAAAAGAAAGATAATCATTGCTGCTGTTCTGGCGTTTACCCTTTTTCTCCCTGCCACCTCTTTTGCCGGAGAGGTGCTCAACCGCATTATTGAGAAAGGAGAGCTGGTGGTGGGGGTATCCGGAGACCAGCCTCCTCTCCATGCCAGGACCAGTACAGGGGAAATCATCGGCCTTGACATCGACATTTCCAGAGTGATGGCCAATGCCATGGGCGTGAAGCTGAAAATTGCCAAGATGTCTTTCCCCGAGCTTTTACCGGCGCTGGAGGCCGGCACAATCGACATGATTCTCTCCGGCATGACCATCACACCTGAACGTAACCTGAAGGTGGCGTTTATCGGTCCCTATTTTGTTACCGGAAAAGGCATACTCGGCAAATCACAAATGATATCTTCTTTGAAAAGCTCCAATGATATCAACAGTCCCAGCTTTAAACTGGCGGCCCTGAAAAACTCGACGGGTCAGAGTTTTGCCGAGAATGTCCTGCCCAAAGCAAAACTCACAACCACAGACAGCCTGGACGACGCTCTGGACCTTCTGATTCAGGGAGAAGTCGATGCCGTGGTTGCCGATTATCCTTTTTGTGCTGTGTCAGCCCTCCGTTACAGGGAAAAAGGACTGGCTACTTTGCAGACCCCTTTTAACTATGAACCGATGGGCATTGCCCTGCCGGGGGATGACCCTCTCTTGATTAACTGGGTCCAGAACTTTCTCAACACACTTAAGGGGAGCGGCGATCTGAAGAAACTGACAGGGCTCTGGTTCAACAATACCTCATGGCTGGACAAACTCCCTTCTAAAAAAGAGTTTGTCATGCTGCTTCATAAGTAGACAGTACACATTACCCGGTTTTATACTCAAAGTTTCTGAAGCTAACCCTGTAAAAGATTGAGTAGAGAACCGGCACAAAAGCAAGGGTGAGAACCGTCGCAAAGAGAAGACCGCACATAATCGTTATGGCCATCGGTTCCCACATAGGCCCTCCGCCTAGGTAGAGGGGGATCAGGCCGCTGATCGTCGTGCAGGTGGTAAGGAGTATGGGTCGAAGACGTTTCTGGGCGGAGGCGATTATTGCCTGCGCCGGCTCAAGGCCGTTCTCCTCCATCTCAATGCGTATGCGGTCTATAAGAACAATGGCGTTGTTGATAACAATCCCGGCAAGGGAGATGACGCCGAGAATAGCAAAGAAGCTGAACGGCGACCTGAATATAAAGAGACCGAGATAGACGCCGATAAGGGCAAGCGGAATGGTAAGCAGAATAATGGCGGCGCTCCTAACCGAGTTGAACTGCCCAACGAGCAAAAGGAGAATGATCAGTCCGGCCATGGGAAGCTGCTCACCAATAGACTTCTGTGCCTTTCCTGAGGTGTCCTTCTCACCACCGAACTCCCATTTGTAGCCAAGGGGCCACTTCTTCTGTTCTTCACTAAGCCAGGGGCCAAGCTGATTCGTAACATCTGTGGCAGTAACACCGGCTTCTGTGGCGCACTCGACCGTAACAGTCTTTAAGCGATCGCGCCGTGCGATCATGGGATATTCCCATGCCACATCAATATCCGCAACCTGTGTGAGCGGAACCGACTCTCCCGTTGCCTGTGCGTAGACATTGAGTGTTTCGAGATTATCAATGTTCTTCCGGTCAGCCTCAACAGAGCGAAGCGTGATCGGAATAATCCTGTCCACCTCTCTGTAATCGCTTGTCTCAAATCCGCTCAGGAATGCCTGGAGGGAAATGGCAACATCCTGATTTGTGACATTGGCGCGGGCTGCCCGCGCCTCATTGACGGACACGGTTATTTTCTTCTGCCTCGGGCCCCAGTCATCGTCGATGAGCTTGGTCCCAGGAATGGAGCGCATCCTCGCCTTGAGCTTGTCAACAATATTAAAAAGAGCCTTGGGATCCCGGCCCATGAGCCTGATCTCGACAGGCGGCCATGTTGCGGGACCGAGGTCCAGAGCGCGGACCGTGGCCTTGACATCCGGGAAATTTTTCTGCGCAAAGTCTTCAACCTTGGGCACAAGGACCTCCAGAGCAGGACGGGATGTGGCGTTGATAATCATATAGGAGTAGTTCGGCGTGGCAAGCTCCGGGCTGTAGGGAAGGATGTATCGCGGCCCCCCCCTCCCTATAAAAGAGGCAAAACTGGTCACGCCCTCTTTGCCGTTCTGATCGGCCATCAGGTTTTTCTTAATATAATCCTCTATCTCGGCGACCACGGCTTCGGAGCGCTCGATCGGTGTTCCCAAAGGAAGTTCAATGTCAGCCGAGGCCGTAGGGCGGTCATTCGGGGGAAAGAAGGTTTTCGGGACATAGGCAGAGAGTTTCAGGCTTCCGAAAAAAGCCACCCCGACAATAACAAGGAATATCAGGGGGTGTTTCACGAGGCTGAGTAAAAATCCCCTGTAGATGCTGTAGAATCTCGTGTCAAAGTTCTCTTCCTTGAGCTCCACCTTGAGAAACTTGGTGCAAAGGAGAGGAACGACGGTTAAGGAGATAATCCATGAACAGAGAAGCGTTGCGGTCACGACCCAGAAAATAGGCGAGCAGTATTCGCCGGTATTGGACTTGGCGAGCGCGATCGGGAGAAAGGCAGCGCCTGTTGTCAGTGTTGAGGTGAGAAGCGGTATTTTAAGCTCGTTTGCCGAATCAATGGCCGCCGCAACAGGTTCTTTCCCCCCTGCCATCTGCACCATAATCGACTCGGACATAACAATACCGTTGTCCACGAGCATGCCAAGCGCAATGATGAGAGACGCAAGGGATATCTGGTCGAGCCCGAAACCGGCAAAGCTCATGAAGAGAAAGGTCATGATCATGGCCGTGGGGATAAGACTGGTAATAATAAGGCCTGTGCGGAGCCCCAGGAACAGAAACATGACAATAGCAACGACAACAACGGCCTGAACAAGGTTGCCGACAAAAGCATTGATCTTGTTCGACACGGCTTCCGGCATAAACTGCGCGTAACCGAATTCAATGCCGACCGGGTAAAAGGCCTGCGAGCGGTCTATCACAGCCTTGACCTGTTCGCCGAGATCAAGAACATTACCGCCTTCACGCAGAGAGATGGCGAGCCCCAGTGCCGGCTTTCCCGACATCCTCATCTTTTCCGAAGGGGGATCGATGTAACCGCGCTTTATCTCGACAATATCTTCTAAATGGATGACCTCATTTCGGCCCGGCAGGTTGATAACAGCGCGCTTGATTTCTTCAATCGACTCGAAATTCCCGGACGGCTCGAGAAAGATCTTTTCATATTTTGTGGTGATGTCGCCGCCGGGATAGATGATGTTCTTGCTCTCCAGTATATTCTGGAGCTCGGCTGCTGAGAGACCGAGGGCGGCAAGGCGGGCGTTGTTGAACTCCACAAAGACACGTTCATCCTGGGCTCCGTAGATATCGACTTTCGAAGCATCTTTCAGTAAAAGGAGCTCATCACGCACCCGGTCAGCGATCTCTTTGATCTCCCTGTATTTGAAGTCATCTCCCGTAATCGTCACAATGATGCCGAAGACATCGCCAAACTCATCGTTGACATAGGGGCCGATAACCTCTTTGGGAAGTTGAGGCCTTACATCGTCCACCTTGTTCCGGAGCCTGTCCCAGAACGGTTTCATTCCCCTGTATGATTCCTGTATATTGAACCAGATAACCGAAACACCATTTTTCGTTTCACTTTTGATATAATCAACCTCTCCTATCTCCTGAATCTTTTTTTCTATTTTATCTGTAACAAGATTCTCAACACGCTCCGGGTTGGCTCCCGGATAATAGGTCACGATGGTTGCCGTCTTCACCTCAAAGCCGGGGTCTTCCGAGCGCGGCATACCGGAGTAAGCAAGAAGTCCTCCGAGAATAATCACAAAAAGGGTTACGAAGGTTACGCTCTTTTTTTCAATGGCTGCGCGTGTGATATCCATGGTTAATCCTCCTTTGGCGCAAGGAGTTTCACTTCAGTCCCGTCTATAAGGCGTTTGACCCCTGCCGTGGCGATGAGCTCGTTGTCCTCAAGACCCTCAAGAATCTCCATACCCTCCACGACACCGCTCCCAAGAGGTTCGATGAATTGAATTGTTATCGGCGCGAGCGCCCCGATTGTGACGGCACGACGCTTTACAACAGCACGGTCCTTATCCTTTTTTTCGAGAACAAAAACAAATCGTCCATCGCGGTCTTCGCCCACAGATTGAAGCGGAACAATGATACGGCCCTTGGTGGCATGGAAGCGAAAGGTGACCTGTGCGGCCATGCCGGAACGGACTTTCGGATTCGACTCTGCCTGCCTGACGGTCACGGGATATGTGGTGGCTGTTCCCGAAACGCCGACTCCGACCTCTGTAACAATAGCCGAAAATGCTTCGCCGGCAATGGTATCAAATGCTACGGAGACCGGCATACCGCTTTTTATCTCAGATATAAAACGCTCGGGCACATCGACCTTGACCTCTTCCCATGTCCCGCAGTCGGCTGTGATGACCGCCTGACCGGATTTTACATTTTCGTTCACCTCCACGTCCTTGGAAACAATGGAACAGCTTATCGGCGCCCTGAGCTGAGTATAAGCCAATTCTCTCTTTGCCAGACCGAGCTGTTTTTTTGAGGAGACGACCGCTGCCTTTTTTGACTCGGCATCGGCCCGGGCAATATCAAGGTCGTTGAGCGAGGCGTTCCTGTTCTCGTAGAGAAGCCTCGTCCTATCGTAATTGGCAAGAGCGTTTCTCTCCTGCGCCCGCGCATGGACCAGTTCGGCTTCCGCCTCCTGAACCCTGAGCTCAAAATCGGTCGGGTCCAGCGAGGCAATCAGCTTTCCTTTTTCTAATTTATCGCCGACCTTTACGGGAAAACGGTCAAGCTTGCCCTTCACCCTGAAGCTAAGGAAAGATTTATCTCCCTTCTGGGCCACCCCGGCAAATGTTCGTACCTGATCGGCGGCTTTGCTCACTACTTTCATAGAGCGCACCGGACGGATAACAGGTTCGGCTTTTTGTTCCTTGCGATCACACGACAGAAGCAAAGAGAGGGCCGAGCCGATAAAAACGCTCAAAAGAAAAAAACGTAATAAACGGTTCATCATGCCTCCTATTGTTGAATGATTTCTTTTTAATATTTATATTTATTAAATCAGCGTCTTGTAACGGGAACGCCCGAACGTTCGTAAAACGCATTCAGGCTTTGAAACCACGCCGACCTCTCGGCTTCGCTCATAAAAAAATCGACCTTTCCGGTTGCTCTCTGGGAATTTATCAGGTCGATAAGAAAATCGTAAACCGCGTTTTCCGCTGTCTGGTCTGCCACCAGTGAAGCACTCTGCGCATCGAGAAGATCGATGATCGATTTGGTACCGCGGGAGTAAGAATCGGTTATCAGTTCCAGGTTCTTTCGGGCGGCTTCGGCCGCATCTCTTGACAGTTCAATACTCGCATAGGAGGTCCCCATAAAAACAAGGGAGTTCCGGACATTTTCGTCAATCCTCTCTGACTCAGCCCTTTTTTCTGTTTTGAACTGCCAGAGTTCCTCTCTCGCCCTTCTGAGTGTGGCTGTTTTGCTTCCGCCTGTAAAGAGGGGAAACGTGAGTTTCACGCCGATATTCCAGTCTGTGTCGTCCTTTTCGGGGATGATGGCATCTGCGCCTTCTCCCCCGTCGCCAAAGAGCTGGTTGGTCCCTCCTTCAAGGCTTGCTTTTGGAGACCAAAACGCCCGTTTTGCCGAAAGAAGGGTTCTTTCCTGGGCCTTGATCTCCGCGTCAAAACGTTTAAGCTCCGGAGCGGCCTTCAGCCCCTCCTGCACCATAAAATCCCGAAAGACCCTGAACTTCTTCGGCGTATCAAAATAGTCAAAGATCCTTTTATTGCTGACCAGCAGGAGGGGGTCTTCAAGGTTCGCTTCTTTTGTTATAAAAAGCTCCTCAAGCGGGCGGTTGAGAAGCCGGTTCAGCGTCTGCTCGCTTGTTTTTACATTTCCCATCGACTGAAGAACCGATCTCCTGTTTGTCGCGATCTGGCTTTCCCAGCGAAAGACCTCTTCACGGCCGGAAAAACCGATCAGTTCGCGCATTCTGGCAAATGCCAGATTGGAACGCGTAACCTTGAGGTTATCCTTCTCGATAGTATTCAGGGTCTTTGCCCTGAGAACATTGAGATAGGCCACAGATGCCAGAAGCGCAATGTCGAGCTTGAGCTCCTCGCGCTGTTCCTCCCGGCTCATCTGATTAAAACGCTCAATGCGGTAATTGGCCCAGTCCTCATCAGAATAGAGCAGCTGGCTCAATGTGGCCGAGCCGGAAAAGGTTCTCTCTGCCCTGGTGCCACTGCTTGCCCTGACCTGGTCTTTATCAATAGTGGTAAACTCACTGGAAAGGTTGATCTGCGGCAAAAGCACGGCAAGGGCCTGCCTGATCCTCTGTTTCCCTGCGGCGACTGACCGGTCTGATGCGGCAATATCGAGATTGGCCTTGACCGCCTCATGGACCGCCTTCGAAAGGGAAAGCTCTCTGGTTATTCCGGTTTTTTCTTCATTGAGAAGCTCAGCTTCTGTAAAGATTTTCCATTTTGGAGAATAATCGATGCTCCGGGCCGTAGCCATGTTAATGGTCAACTGCTCGCCGAAACGGAAATGGACCGGAAAGGTGCCTGCATCCTCCCCAAGAAGGATACGCTGTATATTCAACGCCACCTTCCGGGCAAGGCGGGCACTGTTAAACGCAGGGGTGAGCGTGGCCAGCAGACCGCTTTCGACCTCGCTTTTCCCGAGCACGGAAAAACTGAGTATTTTCCGTTCGTTAAGACCGGCTACAAACTTGCTGAACTCCCGGGATGAAAAACGGACCAGTGGCGTGACATAGACGGCCTCCACCCCTCTCGGGATTTGAGCCAGCACCTCATCGGCCGAATCTGTTGCCGGGACAGGAAAGAACTGAAGCCCGTAATCCTTTTCCGCATTCTTAAAGTCCTCATGAATTTTGGGAAACGCCTCAAAAAGGATCTGATCGATAACAACGGCCAGCCTGGAAAACCCGGCAAGCTCTTGAAAGGTATTAACATCTGTTTCGAACCTTCCAAGAGAGATGATATAGTTCAGGTTCCTGACTCCGCTGGCACCGTTTTTGAACGGCAGCTTCTGAAATTCTCTATCAAAGATCAACGGAGCGATGACCGGCTTTTGGAGATCCCTTCTCTGGCATATCTCGTTGGAGGAGAAAAAACCGAAAGACACGATTATGTCAACATCCGGGTCATCGAGCAGTTGATCCACAGCCTTTCGCACACCACTCATGGTCCAGTTCCCGCTCAACTGTTTTTCAGGGGGAAAGCGGACATCGAACTCTTTTTGCATCAGATCCAGAATTTCTTTTTTGAAAACTTCTCTCTTAATGGAAAACCTATCGCCCGACGGGCCGTCAGAAACCGTTCCAATGCGGACAACAGGCAGGTCAGAAGCAAAAGAAAAAGGCGTATTGATTAATAGAAAGAAAAAAATGACCGATAATAAGAACCGTCCCTTTTTCATGTTTTTTCCTCCGAAGCATTTTTTAATTTGATTGGTTCTTGTTCTCTTTATCCCCTGACTGAGAGGCTTTCTTGCTGATCGAGCTCGCAATATGCAGACCGACAAGCCTGGCAACCAGAACAGCCAGATAAAGCTGGCCCGTAATGGCTTCAAGGGCAGCGAACGAGCGTGCCGCTGGGGTTACGGGGGTCATGTCACCGTAACCAAGCGTGGTCAGGGTCACAAAGCTGTAATAGATAAAATCTGAGTTCATCGAACGGGTAATCCCCCCTTCGGCCAGGTCTTTTGCAATCGCTTCACCAAGCTGGAAAGAGCCCGGCCCAAGGACCTCGATTGCTCTAAAGAGAAAGGCCCAGACAACCCCGAGAAAGAGGTAGACACAAATCGCCCCGAATATCGTATCCGCCGTAACCTCTTCTGTTTTCATGATATAAATGAGTATGGTTATGGCAATCATTACAAAAAAGGAGATGGTAAAACCAGTGTACAGCAGCAAAAGCGTTTTGCTCGGTACAAAATAGATCGCTACCCGTGTTGCAAGCTCAAGCAGGGCAAGGATTAGCGCTGCAATAAAAAGTCTTTTATTACTGATAACAGCGTAAATACTTGAAAGGAGAATAACCAGTATAAAGATATCGACGAAGTTTAAACCGAAAACCCTCTCCTGGGTAAGGGGATAAATAATAAATAAAAGGAGCAGTGAAATGAATAAAAAAAGAAACCGTTTATCAGGGGCTAACATCGAGCAATGTAACCGCTTGTTATCAGGCATAAATCTCACTCGTTTTTTTCGGTTTGATTTATATTTAAGACAATAATAGAAAATAACCAGAGCAAATGCAAGAATTTATTCAGGTATTTACTGTCTAAAATGGTGGCTTGGGAAATTTGCAATAGTAAAAGGCCTCTTAGCACCTTTTTTCGTATCATGTTTGCTTTCATGAAAAGAGAAAAGTATATTATCTATAAAAAAAGGAGAAAGAATATGAAAATAAAATCTGTCGTTTATATCTTTTTTCTTTTTCTTTTTATCGCTATCAATTCGGGAACGGTTAGCGGAGAAACGCCTTTTGTGAGCATAAAGGACAAATACGGCGTTCAGAGAATTGAAATTCTCGCGGGAGAATATTTTTTCAAACCGGCCCATATCATTGTCAAGGTCAATGTCCCTGTCGAAATAACAATAAAAAAAGAAGCCGGTATCGTTCCGCACAATATCATTTTCATGGCACCCGAAGCGGGGATCGATATTTCTGAACCGATAGGCAAAGAACCGACAGTCATCCGGTTCACCCCGCTTAAAACAGGAACATACTCTTTTTACTGTGATAAAAAACTGCTCTTCCTGAAAAGCCACCGGGAAAAAGGAATGGAAGGCATTCTTGAGGTGGTCAGGTAGGTTTTAAGTATCAGGACTGTTTTGTTCGTTTTATCAAATCTCATTCCTGACGAAAAGAGCGTATTGGCTAATTGCTTACCGAAAAAAGATTTTCTTCAACAACAAAATCGTCCGGTTCTAACTCCAGGGACTGTTCAAAATCGCTTTTCGCCTCTGAGAAATTGCCCAAAAACTTATGCGCCAGCCCTCTTAAATTCCATGCCCGTGCATTTTCAGAATCCTCCTCAATTGCTTTGTCTGCAGCGTTTTTGGCTTCCGTATACATCCTTAAATCGAGATAGACAGAGGCCAGTTCGCTGTAACTTTCCGCCCGCTTTTCAACCTCAATAGCCCTTTGATAATAATCAACAGATTTTTTAAGCATGGCCTCTTTTTCTTCGCTTTGTTCCATTGCAAGCTTTCTGTAGAGCCAGCCGAGCCATAAAAGAGCGTTTTCATGTTTAGGATCGATGGAAAGGACCTGTTTAAATGTCTGGACCGCCTGATAGTATTGTAACGATTTTCCCTGCTCGGCCCCTGACTCATAATACTTCTCTATCTGTTTTTTGTCGGAATGATCGGCGGCAAAAACCGTTTTGACGAAGAAATCCGCCGCTCTTTTCAAAATACTTCCCGGATCAACGCTTTTCGCTCTGCTCATATCAAGGGTCTTTTCTGCCAGCAAAGGAAATATCAGGATCGTGATGACGATTAAAAAAACATGGATTGTTTTAACAGAAGGTTTTTTCATAACATACCAAAACAATTGAAAAATATCTCAGATTCCTTTCTCATATCTACCAGAAAAAGAGCGTTTCGTCAAAAAAATTCATCGTTTCATTGCTGCAATTATATGGAGTGTTCTCAAGATTTGCTTACTCTTTTCAGATTGGGGTTGTAAAAACGACCGGTTTTTAGTATAAGAGGTCTTGTTCGCAAAAACATTGCTAATAACCACAAAGGAATTCTATGAAAAAGATCGCTCTGCTCCTGTTTATCTCTTTCTTTATGATCGCAAACCCGGGGCTTGCCGATGCAAAGATGATTATGGTCGATAAAGAGAAGGCAAATATCCGATCTGGACCCGGCAAGGAGTATAAAATCGCCTGGTCCGTACCCAAATACACTCCATTTGAGGCCCTTTGTAAATATAAAAAATGGTATGTGGTCAGGGACTTTGAGGGAGATATCGGATGGGTCTTTGAAACCCTGGTATCACAGAAAAAATCTGTTGTTATCAAGGTAAAAAGCGCGGATATCCGTTCAGAACCAAAAAAAACCGCTGATATCATCTGGAAGGTCGAAAAGGGCTATCCCTTTAAATTTATTGATAAAAAAGGCAAATGGGTCAACGTGCAGGATGCAGATGGCGAAAGCGGCTGGGTCGAGACCGATATGATATGGGGACTGTCCCTTAAATAAGCTTCGTCGTGCTGAACATTTCTCCTGTGATTTGCCGTATTTTGTTAATCCTATATTTTCTTTTGGCTCTAATTGCAAAAATTATTTGACACGTATCAATAATTCTGATAAAAAAGACTTCTCTACTACTCAGCCTATCATCGGATTTTCGCTTGAGATTCTTATCGGTTTCGCTTCCATTTATACGTTGATGTTTTAATTTTTTGGACATTACGAAAAGATTTCTAAAAAATTTTAGAAACGAGAGGAGGTGAAAAGAATGAGAAAATCTTTCTTCTGTATTATCTTTATGCTCGTTGCCCTATCATTTATTTTTTCCTCAACTGTTACTGCGGGTGACAAAGAAGAGGCTTCAGCGGCATTTGGCGATGCAAGTAATCTCTATTATTTCTGTAACTATGCCGGTGCAAAGGCCTATGATGTTTACAACTTTACCCTGGGAGAGCAATACTGGAAGCAGGCTAAAAAAGCATTGAAAAAAGAAAAGAAATACGAAAAGGCAAAGAATTTTTCACAAATGGCCATCCCGCATCTCAAGATTGTCCAGCAAAAATACACTGAGTCCGAGAGCTAAAAACCATTTAGGGGGTATTTACCCTAGCAAATAAGAAATGATGCCGGAACCATAAAAAATCGAGAGATATAAAGAGCCTATTCGAAGACTTGTAAATACCCCTAAATGCTTCCGTTTATCTTTAATAATCACCTCAAAAATCTTCTTTTAATCCATTCAGCACCCTCTTGTTCCCTAAACCTATTTTATTGATATTAAATATTCAAGTTATTTACCGGAGAAACCATCGTTTTTCAGCTATCAGCCTGTCAATAAAATGACTCTTTTTTGAAAAAGATGTCAAAAATTTCCTGATTTTTTCTTTCCTGCAAAAAAAACGAAAAGCCTGCCAATAGAATCTTTTTAAGGATAACGATATAACCCTTTTATTTTTAAAGGTGTTACAGGTCTAACTCTTTTTCCGCATATAAATCTCAATGGTATAGAAATTGCAAAACTATTTATGAAATTTTAAAAACCTTTATGAGTAGAGGAATAAATGGACTTATCCGAAACAAAAAACTCATCACAGGAGAGAAGATATGAGTGAAGCAGCAACTGTTCAAAGCAAAGAGCTTGGAGAAGAGCTTCTTCAGCTGGTTACCTTCCGGCTCAGCAATGAGGAATTTGCCATTGATATTTTGCAGGTTCAGGAGATCAACCGGATGGTAGAGATAACCACAGTACCCAAATCGCCCAGTTTTGTCGAGGGGGTTATCAATCTCAGGGGAAAGGTCATCCCGATTATCGATTTAAGGAAGAAGCTTAGCCTGAACGTGTCAGAATACACCAAGGATTCCCGTATCGTAGTTGTGGTTTTGGATAACAAAATCATCGGTATGATCGTCGACTCGGTTTATGAGGTCCTCCGCCTCCCGGAAAAAACCATTGAACCGCCGCCACCGATAGTAGCCGGGGGGATCGATTCCCAGTATATCCAGGGGGTCGGAAAGCTCGAGGACAGGCTCCTGATATTTCTCAATCTCAACAATCTGTTTTCAAAAGAAGAGAGCGATGCTTTACATACTTTCTAAAATTTAACCTTAAAGGGGGGTTGGTTAATGAAATTCGATCTTAGGTCTTTGAAAAATCTCAGCATACGATACAAGCTGATCGGTATTACGCTGGTTTTGATTCTCATTCCTCTTGTGATCTCTTCTTATGACGCCATTTCAATCTCAAACAAAAACATCAACAAAGTTATCACACAGAAACTCGACACCGATCTTAAAGTTGCCTGGCAAATCTACGACCAGGAGCTCAAGAACATCAATATGCTCGCCAGCAATTTTTCTCATAATAACAACCTGGTCAATTATCTAATGGCCAATCAAAGTGACATTCTTAACGGCTGGCTGAAAGGCCAAAAAGAATCGACAGGGTTAAGCTTTCTCACCGCTCTCGATACAAGGGGCGTTGTTATCGCATCGGCAACCAATCCGCAGCTTGTCAAGAGCAAAATCTATCAGGGCGCTCTTACCAATGAAGCCCTCAAGGGTAAAACTTTATCGTCAACCGAAATCATTTCCTCTGAAATGATTAAGGGCGAAATGCTGGAAAGCATCGTAAGCGGCCAAGGAAACGGGTCTGGCAGCGCCATGGCCATTGTATCTGTCCTTCCTCTTGTCGATAACTATAAGAACCAGATGGGCATTCTTGTGGCAGGAAAGATTCTCAATAACGACTTCTCAATCGTCGATAAAATAAAGGCCACTGTCGGAGGAACAGCCACGATATTCCAGAAAGACCTCAGGATTTCGACCAATGTAAAGAACAGCTCCGGGCAGCGGGCTGTCGGAACAAAGGTATCAAAACCGGTCTACGAATCAGTATTATCAAACGGCTCCAGCTACAGGGGCAGGGCTTTTGTCGTTACCGACTGGTATATCACCGCTTATGATCCGGTAAAAAACAGCAGCGGGGAAAACATCGGTATTCTTTTTGTTGGGGTGGAAGAAAAACCCTTTGTATCTCTTCAAAAAAGTTTCAGGAACAGGGTTATGCTCCTTGTTCTCTGTTTTATAACTATCGGCGGTATTGTTACCTATCTGACTGCCGGTTATATCTTCAAGCCGATTGTCCATACGAGCGAGATGCTGAAAGACATTGCCGAGGGAGAAGGAGACCTGACCAAGAGGCTGGAGATTCGGTCTCATGACGAGATAGGAGAGCTGGCCAAGTGGTTTAATCTTTTTGTGGCAAAGCTTCAGTCAATAATGAGCAAGATCGCCGACGCCACGACACAGCTGGCCTCTGCAACAGAAGAGCTGTCCGCAACATCATCGCAGATAACAGTAGGAACAGAAAAACAGTCCTCGCAGGCAGAGCAGATAGCCACCTCCATGGAAGAGATGAGCGCCACGGTCATTGATATCGCAAGGAACGCCAGCGAGGCGGCAGAAGCGGCCAAGGGAGCAACCGACAAAGCGGGCAAGGGAGGAGAGATCGTCAAGAACACCGTGGAAGGAATGAACCGGATAGCCGATGCGGTCAGGCAGTCGGCCAGCACCATCGAGGCCCTGAGAAGCAGTTCTGAGCAGATAGGGGAGATCATCGGTGTTATTGACGAGATAGCAGACCAGACCAATCTTCTGGCTTTGAATGCGGCAATCGAAGCGGCAAGGGCCGGAGAGCAGGGAAGAGGATTTGCAGTTGTGGCGGACGAGGTCAGAAAGCTTGCCGAGAGAACAACAAAAGCCACAAGAGAAATAGCGGAAATGATCAAGAGTATTCAGGCAGACACAGGCGGAGCCGTAAGCTCCATGGAAGCAGGTAGCCAGGAGGTCGAGAACGGGGTCGGGCTGGCCAATCAGGCAGGAGAATCTCTGCTGCAGATCGTAGAGGGAGTGAACCGTGTTACTGATATGGTTCAGCAGATCGCCACATCAACAGAAGAGCAGTCAGCAGCGACCGAAGAGATATCGTCCAATGTTGAATCAGTTGCCACGGCAACGAGGGAGACGACTTCCGGCGTGGAGCAGTCAGCCACCGCCGTGCATCAGCTGAGCGAACTGGCAAGCAATCTCAAGTCAATCGTCGACCAGTTCAAACTGAAAAAAGACGGAGAGGAAGAGCTGGTAGCAGTAGAAGAAGGGGCCGAGGCTTCTTCATAAAAATATGGTGTGAGAGAAATAAAAATCAGCCTCGCTCATTCAGCTTTCATCATTGAATAAGCGAGCTGAAGGCCTATGATCGATTTGGCATCAACAATCTCTCTATCCTGAATCATTGCAATTGCCTCTTTTATAGGCTTTTCAGAAACCTCTATAATCTCATCAAACTCAAGATCGCTGGCGCAGGGTGAAAGCCCTGTTGCCAGGTAGATATGAATCCTTTCGTCGGTAAACCCCGGCCCTGTCCATATCGTGGTTAGTCTCTCAAATTTCTCCGCTTTGTAGCCGACCTCCTCGGCCAGCTCTCTCTCAGCGCAGGAAAGAGGGTCTTCCTTATCGTCAAGCTTCCCCGCAGGGATCTCCCACAGGTATCCGCCGGTGATGTAGCGGTACTGCCTGATAAGAACCACACGGTTGTCCGGAAGCAGGGGCACAATGGCCGATGCGCCGGGATGGCGCACGATTTCCATTTTGCACTCCTCATTGTTCGGCAAAACAACATCCTCAACGTCCAGATCGATGATAATCCCTTTGTAGATTTCTTTAAGATTCTTTCTATGGGCTTCCATGTCACCCTCTCTCTTCTCATGTTAGATTTAAGCGGCGCCGGTTTTCCAGAAAATAAAAAACCGGTATTCTGAAAATACCGGAGATGATTGATAACAGCAATATTAAAAAAATCAAAACCTCTTTTTCTTGATCTCCCTCACCAGATAAGCGGGCTCCCGGCCATTGTATGCGGAGGGGTCCTGCAGGGCCCTGTCAAGGTTCAGGACATCTTCGAGATCATACTTCATCTCATGCTCCAGGAAGTCTTTGATGATCTCTATCTTCTCTTTGGTTCCCAGACTCATATCATCAACTTCTACCAGCGTATCCCATATTTTTTTGACATCCGCTTCTCTGAAATTCAAGACATCACTCGCTACTTTTTTTCTTCTGTTTTTTCCGGCTCTTCGGTTTTCGCTTTCAGCGTCTTTGTCAGCTCTTCGATAAAAGACATGACCTTGTCAGACACCAGAACCTTTGTGCTCATCTCCTCCAGTTCTTTGGTAAGGTTCTTCTGCGTTTCAACAAGGGCGGCCATATCCTTTTCCAAAGCCACAACCTCTTGGGAAAGCCGGCTGGTCTGAGAATATCCGATTATGGTAAAAACAACTGCAATGATAACGCCCGTGATAATCAGCTTCTCCTTCATTGCTTCCTCCTTATTAGAAAGTTTCGATTTCCGTTTTTTTGCCTTCTCTTTTCAGAAAGATTCTATCACAACTTCTCTTTCTTTGCCATATTTAAACCCGGCATTTATTCTGCTATAAAGAGATTTCTCTCTTTTTTCTGGCCGACAGGTAGCAGGCATCGGCAATCTCAATGGTCTTAAGCCCGTCCTCTCCTGTTATCGGGGGAACGGCATCATTGATAATCGAACCGCAAAAATCTTCCAGAACATCTTTTATGGTCGGCGTGTCTTCGGGAACGGGAACCGGCACCATCTCCCGCCCCTTTATCATAAAAAGAGAATTATGGACAAAATCGCCGATAAGCTGGCCCTTTTCTCCCACAAGCTCTATCCTCCCGGAACGGCTCTCCGTATACCGGCATGAATCGACAAGGCATTTTGTTCCCTTTGTTAATCTCAAAACCGCTACAAAAGAATCCTCAAGCCGTGGGGTGAATATGTTCGCGGTTTCGCAGTAGACTGTTTTCACCTCATCGCCGGTGAACCAGCGCATCGCATCGAAAATATGCACGCCGAGATGCAGGATATTTCCCCCGCCGGCAATCTCAGCGTCCATGGCCCACTCCTTGTCAAAGGCCTCGTATCTCTGGTTCATGCTGATGGTGTGAATGGGGCCGATCTCATCTTTTCTTTTTTTCATCTCTCTGACAACAGGGTTGTAGCGAAGGGTCTGCCCTGCCATAAGACGGATATTGCTCTTCTTCGCTTCTTTGATAATCGCCCCTGCCTCTTTCGCATTCACGGCAAAGGGCTTTTCCAGAAGGATATGCTTTCCTTCCCTTGCGGCAAGGGTGGCGATTTCGCAGTTCATGTTCGGCGTCGTCACAATGACAACTGCCTCGACCTCGCTGTCTTTTATCAGACCCGGGTAGTCTTTATAGAACCGAACACCCTTTTCTTCGGCAAAGGCCTTTCCCTCTTTCTCATTTCTCCGGCAAACGGCAACAAGCTTTCCGTTATTTATATCGCTTAGAATATGCCCGGCATACCTCGTCCCGTGCCGGCCCAGGCCGATGATGCCGAGGCTAACCCTTCTCATTCAAATCCCCTGTGAAGACCGTTCTCTTTTGCAATATCGATTGCCAGAAAATATTCCTCATGCGATATTCTCCTCGAGAGCTCTTCATATTCATGGGCCTTGCAGCAGGGCCGGTACTGTTCCATAATATTCACATAAGTATTCTCCGAAATTTCCTCCGCAATAAACTCCATAACCTTGTTCGTGCCGGCAAGCTTGTTCGGCAAAACCAGATGCCTCACCAGAAGCCCCTTCTCGGCAATACCGTCTTCATTGATAGCAAGGTCGCCTGCCTGCCGGTGCATCTCCTTCATCCCCTTTTTCAACACATCGAAATAGTCGCTTGTCCCGGTATACTTCTCGGAAAACTCTTTGTCGCAGAATTTTGTATCAGGCATATAGATATCGAAGATCCCGTCAAGAAGACCCAGAACCTCCGCAGACTCGTAGCCGCCGCAGTTATAAACAAGGGGGAGCATCAGCCCGCGCTCAACAGCCTCAGGCAAAGCCGCAACAATCTGGGGAATAAAGTGCGTCGGGGTAACAAAATTGATATTGTGGCATCCGCGGCTCTGGAGAAAAATCATATGTTCAGCCAGATCGCTCGACGAAGCCTTCTGGCCCGAGCCCATATGGCTGATATCGTAGTTCTGGCAGAACACGCAGAGAAGATTGCAATAGGTGAGGAATATCGTCCCCGAACCGCCGTGGCCGACAAGAGGCGGCTCTTCGCCAAAGTGCGGAGAGACGCTCGACACGACCAGCTCTTTTCCGGCCTTGCAGTATCCGGTCTCCCCTTTCAGGCGGTTGACCCCGCAGTTCCTCGGGCAGAGCGCGCACGAGTGAAGAAGACCATAGAGAAGCTCGGCCCGCTCTCTCAGCTCTTCGCTTCCAAGGCTCAAATAAGACGGTTCGAAAAACATAGCTTTCTTACTGCCGTGCCTGATTGATAAGCCCGCCGGCAAGAAGAATCTGCCGCCGTCTTCCCGAAATATCGAGAACGGTCTTTATCTCCTGCCCGTTCACAAGAACGGTTATCTCCTCCTGCCCTTCTTCGATGGCCTTCCTGATCCCGGGTATTGTTATCATATCCCCCTGCTTTATTTTGTCGTAATCGGCCAGGTCTTTGAAGGTCAGGGGGATGATGCCGAAATTGACAAGGTTTGATTTGTGGATTCTTGCAAAGGTCTTGGCTATCTTTATACGAACGCCCAGATACCTCGGCGCCAGCGCCGCATGCTCTCTTGACGAGCCCTGTCCGTAGTTCTCGCCGCCGACAACAACCCCGCTCTTCTTTTCCTTGGCCCTGTCTGTGAACGTTTCATCGAGGCCGTCAAAAACAAACTCGCTAATGGCCGGGATATTGCTCCGAAGCGGCAGAACCTTGTTCCCGCCCTGCAAAATAATGTCGGTGCTGATATCGTCGCCCACTTTTATCAAGACCTCTTCTTCAAGGTCGTCCTCCAGCTTATCAAAAATCGGGAACGGCTTGATGTTCGGGCCGCGTATGATTTCCACCTTGTCCGGCTCGTCTGAAGGCGGGATGAACCAGTCGGGGTTAAAGGAATATTTCTCAGGGTATTTCACCTCAGGATAATCGCCGAGTGTCCTCGGGTCGGTTATCTTCCCGGTCAGGGCCGATGCCGCGGCAGTCTCCGGCGAGCAGAGAAAGACCGCGTCGTCCTTTGTCCCGCTTCTCCCTTTAAAGTTCCGTGGAAAGGTGCGAAGGGAGTTTGTGCCGGTTGCCGGAGCCTGTCCCATGCCGATGCACCCGAGACAGCCCGACTCGTGTATCCTCGCTCCGGCGCTTACAAGGGATATCAGCCCGCCCATGGCCGTCACGTTCTCCAGTGTCTGGCGGCTTCCGGGGTTTATCTCAAAGCTCACGCCCCTGTTCCTTATCTTTCCTTTGACCGTTTCGGCTGTTATCATGATATCGCGGTAATCGCCGTTGCATGACGAGCCGACGATGACCTGCGCTATCTCCGTATCCTTCAGCTCGGCGGCGGTCTTTACATTGTCCGGGTTCGAGGGGCAGGCAACAAGCGGCTCGATAGTGCCAAGGTCTATCTCCGTGACCTCGTCAAACTGCGCGCCGTCTTCTGTTTTCTGCTCTGTCCAGACCTCGCCCCTGCTGTTCTTTTCCAGATACTCTTTTGTCACCTCGTCAGACGGGAAGAGCGCGGCTGTCCCGCCGATATCAACGCCCATATTGGCGATGGTTCCGCGGGCGCCCATGTCGAGGTTTTTTACGCCCGGCCCGTGAAACTCCATTATCTTGCCGAGACTGCCCATGACCGTGTAGCGCCTGAGAAGCTCGAGTATCAGGTCCTTTCCCGACACCCACGGCTGGAACTTTCCCTCAAGGTAGATGCCCCAGATTTTCGGGGTATATATATAGTAAGGCTTTCCGGCCATGGCCATGGCAACCTCCATACCGCCGGAGCCCATGGCGAGCATGCCGAGGCTTCCGCCCGTGGTCGTGTGGCTGTCAGAGCCGATAAGGGTCTTTCCCGGAATGCCGAAGCGCTCCCTGTGCACATGGTGGCAGACGCCGTTTCCCGGAGGCGAGAGCACAGCCCCGTATTTTGAAGACATCGACTGGAGGAAGCGGTGGTCGTCCGCGTTCTTAAAATCGGTCTGTATGATGTTGTGGTCGATATAACTGACGGAAAGCTCTGTTTTTACGCGGGGAATGCCCATCGATTCGAACTCAAGATAGACCATGGTGCCGGTCGCGTCCTGCGTTAAGGTCTGGTCGATTTTCAGGCCGATCTCCTTGCCGGTCTCAAGCTTTCCCTCGACAAGATGCTCCTGCATGATTTTTTCGGCGAGTGTTCCTTTCATAAAAAACCTCCCAAGTGCGGGTTCTTAATGGACTGGTTTATTTAGCCTTTCTCGAAATATCGTCTGTTATTAAGTCTATATTTGATTCTCAGAACTGTCAAGAGGAAAGGCTCCATTTTTTACTCGTCTAAAAAAGGGATGAAAAAAAGACGCCCCTGTTGCTTTTTTATACGGCATTTTTCCGCACTCGTTCGGCAAGGAAGGCAACTCGCTTTGCTCAAACAGCCTACCTCTTTTCCCTCTCTCATTTAAAAAATACCTAAAAAGCAGAAAGGGGAAAAGAAAATTAAAAGGCATTTTAAATGTCCAGCGCTCTTCGCTGTTCTCGCTCACTTGTAAAATACCTAAAAATCAGAAGGGGGGAATGGAAAAACTCTCAACCTGAAAAATCGTAATGGGGAAATTAAAAGGCATTTTAAATGTCCAGTGCTCTCCGTTTTCTTCGCTACCCTCAGCATTGACCTAAAAAGCAAATGGGGTTACAGAAAAAAGGCATTTTTAATGCCCTAAAAGGAAATCTCCGAAGGAAAAATCCTGATTAAGGCCAATTTCTTCTTTCTATTCCATAGCTTTATTTGAGCTTCGCGTTTTTGGGCGTGTGACCTGTTAGGATGAGTTTCTTTGTAGACAAGCTTGACAGGAAGGCGGGCTTTAGTATAAGCAGCGCCTTTTTTGCGGTTGTGTTCATTCACTCGTCGAGAAATGTCGGTGGTGCTTCCGGTGTATAAGGTTCCATCTGCGCACATAATTATGTAAACATACCACACAATATGCTCCTTCTCTGACCCTCGACTTGCTCGGGACCAAATTTACACAAAGAAAAACTTTTCATGATTATAACACGAGAGAAGTTTTTCCAACTCAAAATTAAATAGGGACAGCGCCCAGACAGCCTACCTCTTTATCCTCACTCATTTGAAAAATACCTAAAAAGCGGAAAGGGGGAGAATGGATAAAAATCCCTAAAAATCAGAAAAAGGGGGGGGCAAAAAAACAATCAAGATTGGAAAATTATGTATACCACTCCATAAAAAATTAAAATCAAGTTTTTATGGTAGTTCAATTAAAAAATAATCTAAGAAATTTCATTTTCTATATTGTTTGCGATGGTATTGATTCTTGATTTAACAACATCATCTTTTTCTTCTTTTCCAGCATTTAAAAGAATATCATAAACTTTTTTAGAGCTGATTTCAGATAAAGCGTCAGCTGCTTTTATTCGGCTTACTATTCTTCTGTGCTTTAACATTTCTGTAAATACGTCAATCAAACTTTCATCTTTATATAACCCAAGAGCTTCTATGGTTTTTTTATGCAAGCTATGATCTGAAATGTCTTTTTCAAGCGCACTCTTTAAAATTGGAATAGCCTTCTCGTTTTTATACTTTGCTAATGAAATAGCTGCTAAAATTTTGATTCGAAATGAGCTGTCTTCCAATGCTTTTTCCAGATAAGGAACAATTTTTTTATTTCTAATTTTACCTAAAACCATAATAGCGGCAAGCTTAACATCCTTATCAAGGCTTGAAACACATTTAAGCAATTCATTTAAATAATCTTTTTTTTCTTTTTTATGTAATAAAATATGTAGAGCTGTTGTCCGCGTTGTAGAGTCTTGATTGATTAACATTTCTTTAATTTTATTGTTTTCCATGAAGCACTCGATTTCACTAGTTATTAAAAAAGTTTTCTTTGCAAGAACAATCAAATAGATTTTTTCTTACCCAAATTAATAATCTCTTCTTCTATTTCTTTAATTACCTCTGTATTGTAAATCTTCTTTTTTTCGCCTTCTTTGATTGAAACAATATAAAAAACTTTGCCACCAAATTTTTCTTGAAATTTTTCGTGAGTCTTAGCTTGCAAAGAACGCTCTTTAAATATTTCTGGAATGTGTGATGTCCCACTAGTAGGTTTAATTTGGAGTCCTATATAAGCTTCATTGACTTTTATGAAAAAATCAACATTATATGAACGATCCCATTCATCTGGCGCAGGTTCTATTTCTACATTTAATATCTCTTGAAGTTGACCATAGATTGTTTTAATTTCTGTTGTATATCCATCATATGTTCGACTAATAACCATATTTCTCATATATTCGACACAATCTTTTTCGGTAATTTGCTCAACTTCTGCTGAAATTACCTCAGTAATTTTTATATATAGTTTTTTTCCTAGTTCTTCTATATGTTCTCTTGGCCTAATATTTTGAAAATAATATTCTTCCCATTCTTTTATGTTCTTCGGTTGACATTTTCTAATTGCTTCTGAAACAGCCCCAACATTTCTTTTAAAATTTAGCTGGAAGCGATTCATTGCACTATTTAATATCCATTCTTTTGCCATTTTAGATTGCTCCATTCAGTATATTTATAAATTTTGTTTTAAATTTAAAATCAAACGTTGTATCAACATCGGTCAAATTATTCTTAATTAAATGAGCGTTCAAAAATGTCTTGTTTTTCAAGTAGAGATAACAAAGCAAATTATTTTTCTCGTCGTGTTTGATTTCATCAAACTTTAGAAAAACTTTTTGACCTTGAGTTTTTTCTCTTAAAAATTGAATGGCCTTTTCACTCTTTTTTCTATTTTCTTTGATACCTAATAATTTAATTATTAATCCATTATCCAATCTTAAAGTTTCAGAAGAAATAACCTCTTTAATTTTGAAATATTTTTCTCTTTCTGAATGAGAATTATCTATTCTGGAACCGAATTTCATTTTTTTTGGGTCAATTTTTTTATCAAATTTTATAGGATCCTTAAAGATATAAGGTAATTTTTTTACCTGTTTTTCGACCTCTATTTTTTCACCGCTCTTTTTAATGATCTCAAAAGTTTCATCTTGAAAAATAGTTTCTTGGTCCATTCCGAGCTTCTTTTTTATGATGGGTAAGAAATCCTCATTTATTTCGTATCCAATGGAATTTCTGTTCAAGTTTTTGGCAGCAAGAGAAGTTGTCCCACTTCCCAAAAAAGGATCGAGCACAGTATCTTCAACAAAGCTAAACATCTTGATAAGTCGTTTTGGTAGTTCTTCGGGGAACATGGCTAAATGGTGTTCCTGTCTTTCCCCAGGAAAATTCCAATGCCCTGAAAAATATTGATTCCACTCATCTTTAGTTAATTGTGATTCTTTCTTTATATCCTTTGAGACCTTAGGAGCAAGTCCATATTTTTTAAAAATTAAGATAAACTCATAGTCAAGCTTCAAAATTCCATTTCTTGGATAAGGATAGGAACCCATTATACTGGCCCCACCAGTAGTATTAGTCGTGGTTACTTTTTGCCAGATAATAGCTCCCATATAATCAAAACTATAATTTTCACAAAACTTAATTATTTCAGTTCTTATTGGGATAATTTTATATCTTCCGTAATAAACTGAACGAGCAAACTGATCTCCAATATTAATACATAAACGGCAACCTTTATGTAAAACCCTGTGACACTCTTTCCAAACCAAATTAAGGTTATTAATATATTCTTCATACGAATCATTGAAACCAATTTGCGTTCCATTACCATAGTCTTTTAACTGCCAGTATGGTGGGGAGGTTATAATAAGATGAACGGATTCATCTGATACTTCATTCATTTGTCTTGAATCACCAATTATGATTTCATGATGGGTTTTCATAATTTTATTATATCACATTAAGTAAAATACATAAAATTTTTTATCCGTTTTTTGTGCGTATAAAAAACAGATTATATGTAATCCCTTCAATTTCAATGTAATGGGGTAAGGGTTGGGGCAGAACTGCTCTTTTAAGACCCTATATTGATCCTCCCCATTCTGCTTTTTAGGTATTTTTCAAGCGAATGAGGGAGAAGAGGTAGGCTGTCTGAGCGTTAGCGAGTTGCCTTCCTCGCCGAATGAGTGAAGAAAAAAACCGTTAAGAAAAGCAGTCGGGGCGTCTTTCTTTTCGTTCTTTTCTTGGACGAGCAAGAAAAGGACTAGCCCATCACCTTTTTCTTCCACCCTCTCACCTTCTCTTTTGCCTTATCTAAATAATAACCGAATTTGGGATAGCGGGTTTTCAGTTTTTCAAGCCAGTTTCGAACGGTCTTTGATGCGCGCGACAGGATAATAAGGCCGATAAAAAGAAAGAGAATTCCCTGAAGAACAGGGAGGAACAGGCCGATGATGCCTAAGATAATAAAGAACCAGCCGAGACTCAGGATGAGTACCCGCTTGATAATCTCTTTCATGTCTAAAATCCCCCTATCATCTTTACTCCGTCTTTCAAAAAAATCAGGGCAAAAACAACAAGGGCGATTCCAAGAGCGCGGATAACGGTGACATACAATCTGCTTTCAACGAAGTCTCTCGACTTATCGACAAGCAGGGCAATGCCTATCTTTGTTCCGACAAGGAGCGAAAAAAACCCGATAATGAAAAGCGAGGCCGGAAAAACTCCCTCTCCTCTGAATATGATCGGCCCGCCGATAGAGAGCCAGAAGAGATAGGGATGCGGACTTAGGAAATTGGTGATAACCCCCTGCAGGATACCGCCTCTTTTAAACGGGACAAGCTCAAGCTCCACCTCTTTTGTTCTCAGGTTCCCGATTCCGAGATAGGCAAGGTAGCCCGCGCCGAAAAGGGTGATGATGCCGATAATAAGACTGTTCCCGCTAAACTTCGACAGAACAAAAAAGACAAAAATGATAATGGGAAAATCGGTGATAAGGGGCGCAACAGCTATCTTTGCCCCTTCTTTTTTCCCGTACTTCATGGTCTCGACAAAGACCAGCGCCATAAGCGGGCCGGGCGATATGCCGGCCGTCAGGCCGAGAACAACTCCTGTTATCAAGAACGCATAAGAAGAATCCATATCAAACATCCCACAAGGTTAAAAAAGCCTACTATATTATATAGTATACACCAAAACCATCCCTTTTGGAGCAGAAAAAACAGGCCCCTGCAATAAAATACAAGTATTACATGCAAACAGGCTGGTCAAAGCAATTATTTTTCAACTGCTTATCAGAACGGAACAGGGCCTTTCCCCTCTTTTCCCTGCTGGTTTTTTACGATTTTTCTAAAAAAAGCCGGTTTAACAGACAGGGCCACCTCCCCGCCCAAAGCCTTTTCCCCCTGCCGAGGACAAAAAAACTGCTTTATTTATTTGTTTTTTCTCAATAATGTTGCATATTTTGCAATATGTGTTATGATTCGCCATTCAGGAACCGGAATGATAATTCTTTACTATTATATAAGGAGACGGGTTTATGAAAGAATTCGGCTCAATAGACGACATTATCGATTTTGCTATCAATGAAGAGCAGGGGGCAGTCGATTTCTATACCGACC